>Ga0114999_10003968_pt1 | contig 18194 bp, 21 predicted proteins | sample ArcticOcean_MG_C_3_FD_89820 | JGI IMG/M metagenome (GOLD analysis project Ga0114999, IMG submission 89820) | Marine microbial communities from western Arctic Ocean - ArcticOcean_MG_CB8_126 | ecosystem: Environmental > Aquatic > Marine > Oceanic | place: Arctic Ocean: Canada Basin | collected...
ACTCCGAAGACGTATATACCCTCATGCGTTCTGACAGCGCAAGGCTATATACCATAATGGACACTCAAATTAGAACCCTTCACTACGCCAAGCCTCATACAAAGCCTGTGTGGGCGTGCCCCGAATGTACAGAGATTCATGACAGGGCCAAGAAAGAGGGCTCGGTTTCAACATTCCATCTTAAAAAGAAGTCTGCACAATAACCAAGGAACACTATCCCAAATGATTTTATCTGACGCGCCTGCTGAAAGGGCGGTTCTTGCCGCCATTTGTCGCTATGGTTCAGAGGCCTACCACGACGTTGCCGATATTGTTGATGAGAAAAGCTTTACTATAGAATCTAATTCTATGATCTATGCATGCCTAAAACATGTAATGGATAAGGATGTTGACCAATCAATAGATCTGCCCACGATCTTATCCGGTGCAAAAGAGATAGGTCTTCAAGACCTTGTCTCTGACAAGCACGAGATACAGCATCTGTCTGCAATCATGAAGTTTCCCGTCTTGCTAAAAAATGTAAGACAGTTCGCAGCTAAAATTCGCAAGCTGCAAATTGCACGCATGATGCACGACCAGCTGGAGGTGACCAAGGAGCAATACCTAGAGGTCAAGGGGGACGAGTCCATTTCCCATATCTTGGGCATCGCGGAGGAGTCCATCTTTGACTTTACAGGCCTCCTTAACGATACCGAAGACTCTCCCAAAAAAGTTTTTGGAGACATCGAGAATAGGCTTGACGAGCTCTCGGAGAGCCCGCTGGATCAGGTTGGAATCCCAACCGGCTTTGATAGATATGACTTTGCCATTGGCGGCGGCTTAAGAAGAGGAACCGTGAATGTCATCGGGGCACGCCCAAAGATAGGGAAAACTCTTTTTGCTGAAAACGCAGGCATACACATTGCAAAAGAGCTAAACATTCCGGTTCTAAACCTTGATACAGAAATGATGCGTCAGGACCACCAAGATCGCGGTCTCGCCATGCTGACAGAGGTCCCCATTAGCGAAATTGAAACCGGCCAGTTTTCCAACAGCAGCTATAAAGATAAGAAGCTTCGAGATATGGCCAAAGAGGTTAGGGATATCCCCTATTACCATAAGACCATAGGGGGAAAACCCCTCGAAGACCAGCTATCAATTATGCGGAGATGGCTCGCCAAGGAAGTGGGGATCAACCACCAAGGTAAAGCTAAAGACTGCGTAATTGTATATGATTATTTGAAAATCATGGATGCTGCGGAACTCAAGGGCGACATGAAGGAGTATCAGGCACTTGGTTTTTTAATGACCTCTCTTCATAACTTTGCAATTAGATACGAGGTTCCTATCCTTGCCTTCATACAGCTTAACCGTGACGGCATAACTAAAGAATCTACAGATACCGCTAGTGGCTCTGATAGAATTGTCTGGTTGTGCAGTAACTTCACTATATACAAAAAGAAGTCGGATGAGGAGATTGCAAAAGACGGTCCCGAGAACGGTAACCGCAAGCTAGTTCCCCTCATTGCAAGGCACGGAGAAGGTCTGGAAGACAGGGATTACATTAACGTCAATATGATCGGAAAGTACGGCAAGTTAGTCGAAGGAAAAACGGCCTTTGAGCTCGTAGACGGCGTTGATACTACCAATAGCATGGGTGAAACGGAAAATTGCGACGATGATGACATCCCCTTCGTATAAATATGACGACCAAGGAAAACTTAATACGCTCACTGCCCTCGCAGCCGAGCACATAGACAGTCTCTATGAATACTTCGGTATCGAACATTCATATAAAAACAACACACTTATGAAGTCGGAGTGCTTTATACACGGAGGAGATAACCCCACTGCTCTCAACTTGTACTATAATGCCGATATTAGGGTCCACTATAAGTGTAGAACTCATCAATGTGAAGATCACTTTGGTTCGTCCCTGATAAGTCTAGTTCGAGGAGCCCTTTCAAGATTCAAATATAAGTGGCGTATTATTGGGGATCGTGAGGCGAGCTTCAATGAGTCAGTAGAGTTTCTATTAGGATTTTTCAAGCAGAACTTCTCTGCCATAGACCCCGAGCAGTTGGGGGATTTAGAGAAAACAAAATTTTGTGGTATGGTCAATGGCTTTGATAGGCCCAGTGAAAAAAAGACGGGCATAACTAGAGAATTTTATAGAGATCATGTAGAAATTCCCTCTCATTACTATCTTCAAAGGGGATTCTCTATCGAGGTGCTCGACAAATATGATGTGGGAACGTGTAAAAGAAGAGGTAGGGCTCTCTATCAGCGAGCAGTTGTTCCCATCTATGATGAATCCGCAGAAAGCATCCTTGGATTTACAGGCAGAAGCATTTTTGATGAATGTTCTCAGTGCTCCCACTACCATGATCCCAAAAAGGAATGTGGCTTTTCTCCCAAATGGAGACATACTGCGGGCTTCAACAAGGAAAATTGCCTGTATAATTACTGGTATGCGAAGGACCATATTCTAGAAACTGGAGTAATCATCTTAGTAGAATCTCCGGGGAATGTCTGGCGTTTGGAGGAAGCTGGAATACACAATTCAGTCGCCATCTTTGGAGCTCATCTAAACCAAAACCAAAAAAAGATCATAGACGAGTCAGGAGCCTTATCAATAGTATGTCTTCTTGATAACGACGAAGCGGGAGTAACCGGAGCCAAAAAAATACAAGACCTCTGCTCCAAGATGTATCGGGTCTATTTTCCCACTCTCGACACAAACGACGTAGCAGATATGAATGTGGACGCAGTTACAAATGACATTAAACCTTTAATTTCTAAGATATCAGGAGTTTACTGATGATGGAAGAGACTGAACAAGACGACATCCAATACTCAACGCTTCAGCAAAATTTGCTCACCGCTCTGAGGTCTCACTTCGTTGCCAAAAGAGATAGGTCCATTGCGAATCTTAACAACTATCTCAACAATCCCGCTGGAATTGGAGAGCACCCAGATATTGTTGAAGAATGTACTAAGCTTTTGCAAGACCTTTCAGATGCAGAAGGCGTTATTTCCACTCTAGAGGGCCTCCTTCAATGACACAAATTCTAGGCTTCACAGGAAGGAAGCTTGCAGGTAAGGATACTGCGTGCAACTTTATTCTAGCCGTCAAACTAGCAGAGCTAGGCGTATGCAAGAGCGCCAGACTTACCCCTGACGGCTCAATAGAGGTTAGCGACGTTCTCGACGACAAGGTGCAAGGGAAAGAGTGGTTTTCTTTTTCTTCTCCGAGTGTTGATATTGAAGCCCTGTTTAATGACAGACTAGGAGACTCTATTAGGGTCTACGCATTCGCAAAAAAACTAAAAGAATTATCCATAGATCTTTTCAACCTCGATCCCAAGTTGGTTTTTGGGAGTGACAAAGATAAAAATACCAAGACGGGGTTGCTCTGGAAGAATATGCCGACAAACACTAAAAAGAAGGGAAGGATGAGCATCCGAGAGGTTCTACAATACGTGGGGACAGACCTCTTCCGAAAGATGTCCAATAATATTTGGGTAGACAATTGCTTGCATCGGATCGCCAATGATTCTCCAGACATCGCTCTTATTTCAGACGTTCGGTTTGAAAATGAGGTGGTGGCCATACAGGAGGCTGGCGGATATGTAGTAGGTCTTACTCGCCATGGCACCAGCGATGATACGCACGATAGCGAAGTAAGTGTGGGGAAGTGCTTAGAGCTCTGTGACGCTATTATAGACAACGAAGAACTAACTATTCCAGAACAAAATGAACAAATTTACAACACAACCAAGCACTTAGATATTTTTCCAGAAATTGGGTAAGGAGGAGATATGCCAGACTCTTCAAATAATATTGTCGTAGATTGCGACGGGGTCATTGCAGACAAGGCTAATGGGGGCGACTACGCAGAGGCCGCGCCCCTTCAACACGGGATTGATCAGGTAAACAAGCTATACGATATGGGCTATGTCATCATTCTCTTCACTGCCCGATATGGCGACAGGGAAAATGGCAATATTCACCGACAATACGGACGCGGATATCGTGAATGGACAGACTGGCTTGAGAACCATGGCGTAAAATACCACCACGCATACATGGGAAAGCCCGCAGGAGCCATATATATCGACGACAAGGCTGCCCGTGTAAGAGGGAATGACGAAGATGGATGGTCGCAGGTCTGGGATGAAGTGGGGGACCTAGAAGGCAAGGACCGTTATGGGAATCGCTCATGATTCCAATAGTCTATTTTAGATCGTCGTCGTTCAATTGCCATCGGTTCTGTCCGATGCAATATTATCTAGAGTACTCTTTAGGATGGAGGGGACCATCCGGCCAGAAGGCCGACAAGGGAAGTATTGTTCACAAGATCCTTGAGATAATAGCCCTGTGTAAAAAGGGAGCTCAGGATGGGAAAAAGATTATCGTAGACAAGTTCATTGGGCGTGTCAGCACCTGTAATCCCGACCCAAAATATCTTGAGAAAGTCATATCTCGCGTCTACAAAAAGTATACAGAAGGAACCTCTCACCATAACTGGACCGATAAAGATAAGAGAGACTGTACCAAGTGGGTGTGGAAAGCTCTTGAGCATAACGGGGGAATGTTTGACCCTCGGAATCGCGACGTTATAGAAGCGGAGCCGCATTTTGATATAGCTTTTGATAAAGAATGGGCTGCCTATAGCTATGAGGTGGATGGAGAAACCGTATCCGGAAACCTGTCCCTTAAGGGAACTGTTGATCTAATTACAGATCTTGGAGGCGGCGTCTACGAGGTCATAGACTGGAAGACTGGGAGACGTCTTGATTGGGCTACCGGAGCTAAGAAAGAACAAAAGGATCTATTTAAAGATCCGCAGCTACGCCTGTATCATTACGCCATCAAGCACCTATATCCAGATGTGAAAGCTTTTCTGGTGACGGTGTACTTCATTAATGACGGAGGGGCCTATACGGTTCATTTTCAAGATGAGGATCTTCCGAAAACCGAGGAGATGCTGAAAAATAAGTTTAAATTTATTAAAGATACTACTGCTCCTCAAACTTTACCAGAATTAAACCCATCCCAATGTTGGAAATGCTCCAAGCTTTGTCACCAAGGGAAGACTACGTTTGAAGGGACGGATATCAAGCCCCTCGTCGAGCTAAGGGTTGGCAAAAGAACAAAATACGGGGAGACTATGACAAAGTGTGAGCAGACAAGATATATGATTGATAAGTATGGAATAGACTGGGCTAATAGCAACCTTTCGAACCCTGAACATTCCATAGGAACTTATAAGTCCCCCGGAGAACTGTAGGAGATCAAGAAATGAACAAGCCTCGGTCTAAAGAGATGGAGAGTATCTCAGAAATACTTGACGACTTCTTAGAAGAGGAACAAGCTAGAGAGCTAGTAAGTCGTCTGGAGCAAGAAATTGGCCAAAAGAGTAGTGATGTTCACTTGCGAAGCAGACTAAGGTCCTTGAAGTCCTTCTACGACAAACGACCTCTTAAGAAGGAGCATTTAAAGTACGCGATTTTATATCTGATAGTTTCTTTTCATATATTTGTAATTTGTGTTAACCTAACTGCCTTTTTTGTGTTACCGTTTCTCTACCCCCTGTGGGTATGGATGCCGATGAACAGCTTTATCCTAACGGTTACCTTTACCAGAGAGGTGTGCCCGCTTACGAGAGTTGAAAACCATTTTAGATCCTCTCTAGGACTTAACAGGATCGGGGGCTTTATAGGGCATTATTTTATAAAGCCTATCAAAAGAGTTTTTAAGACCTATAAGTCAGGATTAAAAGGAGGAAAAAAATGATAAAAATTGAAACAACTCAGGAAATGATAGACAGCGCTCAGCTAAAAGCAAAATCTTTAGGGTCGATTAACAATTCAATTCTTAGAGGCGCTGGGAATCTAGCTGGCTATCTAGGAGAAGAAGCCGTTGCCTCCTATCTCGGTGCCGATATTGTAAGTAACAACAGGGGTCGCGATAAATATAATTACGACCTAGTTCTAGAAGATGGCCGTCGAATGGAAGTTAAAACAAAAAGAAGATCTGTAAGTCCTAGGTCTAGCTACGACGTCTCGGTGGCACAAACCAGCAAGCATCAGCGACCCGACCTATACGGGTTTGTTAGCTTGGAATTTGGAAGGACAAGCGGAAGGCATCCTAAGAAATATTACGATCTCAAAAATGTTTGGTTATGTGGGTATATGCCCGTAGAAGAATACTGGGAAAGGGCAATTCTCTGGAAAAGTGGACAAATCGACTCAACAAACGGCTTCAAAACGCACGTTGACATGTATAATATGACGATATCAGACCTGTATCCAGACCTTCAGGCCCTAGACAATTCGGGAAAAACAGATGAAATTTGTACCCCTCCACGTCCACTCAGAATATAGCTTGCTCGATGGACTTTCAAAGACATCTCAAATATCTAAAAGAATACAGGAAACGGAAACAGACGTCTGCGCTCTCACTGATCATGGAACTGTTTCAGGAGCAGTAGATTTCTATCAGACCCTGAAAGGGTCGTCGCAAAAACCCATTCTGGGGTGTGAGCTTTACATTTGCAAGAACGGGGCAGCTACCGATAAGCACCCCGACAATAAGGACCTTTTGCATCAGGTAGTTCTTTCAAAAAATTCAGAGGGCTGGAAGGACCTGTTATCCCTAGTTTCTCTCTCAAACCATCCTGACCACTTCTACTACAAGCCAAGGGTAGATTTTGACCAACTGAGTGCTGCTGCCAGTAAGGGGAACCTTATCTCTTTCAGTGGGCATCTGGGTTCGCACTTAGCCAACTGCGTTCTAGAAGATCGGGACGCTGTTTATGAGGCCCACAGGCTAAGAGACATGTTTGGAAGTGACAATTTTTATGTGGAAATTCAATTAATAGACGCGGAAAATAGTGAGGCCTCTCGGATTGTGGCCGAACAACTTCGAGATGTAGCACGTAAGGCCAACATGCGTGTTGTGGCAACTCCGGATGCACATTATCCCACCAAAGATGACGCAGAGGATCAGCGTATTCTTTTATGCACAGCATTTAAAAAGACTATAGGCCAAGTTCAAAGAGAAATAAAGGGGGGTAAGGGAAAGTCTCTAAAGCCATTCTTTTCATCAAACAATTTTTACATACCTTCATACGAAGATATGAAAAGATGGCACACAGATGAAGAACTTGCAAACACTGTTAAGATAGCAAGTGATTGTGAGGACTATGACATCCTAAGTCACCCGAACCCCCCTGTTTTTTCATGTCCGCAATCCATGTCTGACGCAGAATATCTGAAGGCTCTCTGTCGGCACGGATGGAAAGAGAAGATGGGGCATGTTAAAAAAACACACCCTGACTTTCTTGAGTATGGAAAGCGTATCGATAACGAGCTAAATATTTTTGAGGATGCCGGTCTTAGCGGTTATTTCCTAATCGTGCAAGATATCTTAAAATTTGGCCAAAAAAGTGGCTACCTGATTGGGCCCGGACGTGGTAGCGCGGCTGGATGCATGGTATCATATCTCATCGGCATTACACAGATAGACCCAGTCAAGTACGGCCTAGTGTTTGAGAGGTTCTATAATGCAGGTCGTAATACTGACGGAAGAACCTCCATGCCTGACATTGATATTGATGTCCCCAAGCAAGCTCGTGGGAAAATAATCGAATACGTTAAAGAAAAATACGGGGAGTCTAACGTGGCCCAGATTATTAGCTTTCAGACCCTCAAGGGTCGAGCCTCTCTTAAGAGAGTTATGCAGGCCCGTGGCAATATTTCTTTTGATGAGCAAAACGCCATCACTCAATTTATAATGGATGAATCGAAGATAGCCGACGAGCTACAGGATATGAAAGAAGAACTTGGCGAATCATCAATCGTTCTCTGGGCCTTAAAAAATAAGAGGGATCAACTAAAGGAGTGGTGTGAGATAGGAGACGATGGCAAGCTTGAGGGAAGAATGGCCAAGGTATTTGAACAAGCTATCAGACTTGAAGATACAAAGATTATTCAATCAAAGCATGCGGCAGGAGTCGTAGTCTCTCCGACCCCCATCTCCGACACATGCCCCATGATACATTCGTCAGACAAAGAGGACAAAAGCCGACTAGCGGGCTTTGAGGGACCGAGTTGCGAAGAGGTAGGACTTCTGAAATTGGACGTTCTGGGAATCAGAATGCTTGATAAAATTATGGAAGTACCCAACATCCTTAGACAAGGAGTCTGAAAATGACCCCCAATGCTCCGCTCTGCTACAACTGCCACAGCAAAATTTTAGAAAATGACAAGACTTGCAAGGAGTGCTCTACCCGCATTCTCTTTGACATGATTGACCAATCCGTGGTAGAATTTATGACAGAGGGAACTAACCCTAACATGGCCCCAAGATCTGATAATGGATAGTTAAATATGAACAAAAGATGGATTATGGTCTTCGATTGGGAGACGGATGGCATAGACCCTTACTCTTGTAACCCGGTAGAGCTTGCTGCGGTCCCGGTAGACCCTCGGACTCTAGAGATCAAGGAGGATCGAGCGTTTAAGGCCGTTATTAAGCCAGACGGTATTAATAGCGAAGAATATTTCACCGATGATCGCCAGAAGACCATAGAGTGGCATGCTAAACAAAGAGGGGTAGATAGCGAGGATATCGTAAAGGGCTGGAAAAAGGGCAAGAGCGAAAAGATCGCATGGAAGAGCTTCTGTGATTACTGCAAGAAGTTTAATATCGAAAAGACCCCCGGAAACTGGTATACCGAACCCATAGCCGCTGGCTACAACATTATTGGATTTGATCTACCCATTTGTCAAAGATTGGCAGCTAAGCATAAAACAAAAATGCCATTCTCAAAGACTACTAAGATCGACATTATGGACCTGATGTTCTACTGGTTTGAGAACCTAGACGAACCCCATAATTTTAGACTCGACACTTTTAGAAAGTTTTTTGGAATAGAAGCAGCTCAGGCGCATGAGGCCTTTTCTGACACTGTAGACTCAGCAAAACTCATGGTTCAATTCCTACGCTTTCATCGCAGACAGGCAAGTGTTGAAAAATTTAAAGGCTCGTTTAGTAAATGAAAAGGTTTGCATGTGGCTGCTCTTTTGAAACAGATGCAGCAGGAAACGTTATATATTCTCCCGACATCCCCAAGCTTCCTCTTACTTGCGATGCAACTTGGGATATGATTTGTGAGGGAAACACCAAGGGTGTTTTTCAGCTAGAGTCCCAGCTTGGGAGAAGCATGGCTAGTCAAGCGCAGCCCCGAAATATAGAGGAGCTTTCGGATCTTGTAGCCATTATCCGCCCCGGCTGCATGGAGGCCATGGTAAACGGAAAAAGTTTAACGAATCACTACATAGATAGGAAACACAAAAGAGACGCCGTGGACTATCTTCACCCGTCTCTTGAGCCTATTCTTTCAAATACATACGGCATCTTAGTTTATCAGGAACAGGCTCTTCTCATTGCCCGAGATATTGCTGGATTTGATCTACAAGAAGCTGATATATTAAGAAAAGCTATCGGCAAAAAGAACGTCGGTCTAATGTCTGACCTTAAAGAAAAGTTTGTAGACGGAACTCAAAAGGTGGGTCTCGTAAGTAAAGAGCAGGCTTTGGAAATTTTTGGATGGATTGAAAAATCTCAGAGGTATTCCTTTAATAAGTCTCATTCCGTTAGCTATGCATATAACGCCTATCTCACCGCCTATACTAAGACGCACTTCCCCCATGAATTCTTCACCTCGTACCTTAAAAACTCCATTGGAAAGCCCGACGCCTATGCCGAAATAGAAGAGCTTGTAAATAACGCTAAAGTGATGGATATTGAGATCATGCCTCCTAATATTAAAAAGATGAACAAGTCATTTTCATTAATAGGTAGAAATCCCACCTTCGGCATTACTGAAATAAAAGGCGTTGGCGGCTCTGTTTATGACAAAATGATAGATTGTATAGAAAAGAACCATATCTCTCTAGAGGGGTGTGATTGGGAGACTTTTCTTATAGGGTTTGGAAGATGCATAAAGGTCGATTCTTTTGAGGCATTGGTTTGGAGCGGTGCTCTTGATTGCTTTGATCTATCTAGGTCTAAAATGTGCCACGAGCTTAAAATGTTCAGGGAGTTAAGCAAAAGAGAAATCCCTTGGATAGAAAAACACAAACGCCAAAACCCTAGTCTATCTTTGTTGGATTGCATAAGAGATATGGTTATGCATAATGACTGGTCAGACCCAAAGAGACCTATATATAGAAAAGATAGGGTGGAAGTCGTAGAAAGTATTGGCGATTCTATGCAAGACGCAGGGTATAATTTGATAGACTCTCCTAGTTGGCTAGCCCTTCAGGAAAGTAAATATCTTGGAACAGCCTTGACGTGCGCAAAGGTTGATGAATATGATACAAGCGACGCTAATTGCACGTGTAAGGAATTTCTTAATGGGTTCAACTCTAGGAATGGTATTCTCATAGTAGCCCAGATAGACGGCATTAGGGAATGGAAAATAAAAAAGGGTAGCTCAAAGGGGCAACAGATGGCATTCTTAACCATAAGCGATGCAAGCTGCATGATGGATAGCGCAACCATGTTTTCAGAAGAGTGGGACAAGTACCGAATGCTCGTAAAAGAAGGTGAAGTTTTGTTACTAAAGGGAACCAAGGACCTAAAGAGAGGAAGTTTCCTAATTAAGTCAGTTTCTCGTATCAAAAGCTTACTTTAGGAAGTATAATACACTAAGAGGAAAGCTGCTTTTATGAAGGATCTTGTAGAAGAGAATATGGGTCTTGTGATATCTATAGTTAACAGATTCAACCCCAAGAACACAACTGAAAGAGACGACTTTATACAAGCTGGTCGCATAGGACTGTGGAAAGCTCTAGATAAATTTTGTGAGAGTCGTGGCACAAAATTCTCTCCTTATGCATGGAATCCTATTAAGTGGGAGATTATGAAGGAGATTCGATCTGCTATGAAGCATAAGCATGTTCCGCTAAATCCCGACAACGAAGATGACATTGGCAACTATACATCAAAAGAGTCCTTTTGGGAGCTTATCCCTTCCAGTTTAACTTCCGAAGAGAGAGCCGTTATTAGGCTTCGTCTTGAAGGGTGTAATTTTAAAGAGATCTCCTCAGAATTTGACTGGAGCAGGACGTTAGTCAAAAAGATCTTTGACAGCGCCGTAAAAAAGATCCGAGATAACAATGAATAAGAAAAAAAGGGTTTTGCTCGTAAGTGAGGCTCACTATCTAGCTTCTGGGTTTGGCACTTATTCAAAGCAGATTCTTCGCAGGCTTCATGACACTGGCAAGTATGAAATTGCCGAATTTGCCTGTTATGGAAAAGCATCCGCAGTGCAAGATACAGACTGGCTTTTTTATGCTAACATGGCAGAGGAGGGTTCTTCACCTGAAGAAATTGCGGCATATGCTGAGCACGGGGTCCATCAATTCGGCGCTTGGAGATTTGACAGGGTTTGTCTAGACTTTAAGCCCGATGTAGTTTTGTGCTACCGAGACCCATGGATGGATATGTGGATCAAAGACTCCCCTCTCCGACCATATTTCCATTGGATATGGATGCCTACAGTTGACTCTTCTCCTCAACGACAAGAATGGATAAATGGCTTTGCTGAATGCGATGCCCTTTTTGGATATTCAGAGTTTGGTGTCAAAGTCCTAAAAGAGCAGGGAAAGGCCACCCTTAACGTGATTGGATGCGCCTCACCCGGAATAGACCCATCAATTTACGTACCGGTTAAGGACAAGGGAGAGCACCGAAAAGCCCTTGGCATTGACCCCGATTGCTTCATAGTGGGGACAGTCATGCGTAATCAAAGGAGAAAGCTCTTCTTTGAACTAATGAAGGCCTTCCGCCTTTTCCTAGACAAGGCTCCTCCCGAGTTATCCAGAAAAAGCTATCTCTATTTGCATACCAGCTATCCTGAACCCAGCGGGTGGGATATTCCAGATGGAATAATGCAAAACGGTCTGGGTGGCAAGGTTCTGATGACCTACGTTTGTAAGAACTGCAAAAAGTTTTCATGCCAACAGTTCAAGGACGCTATGACGTGGTGTCCCCACTGTCAGAATCTCAGCGCGGTTTGCCCCACCGTGACCTTTGGCCTTACGATAGAAGATCTAGTCAAAGTTTACAACCTGTTCGATCTCTATGCTCAGTATGCAATATGCGAAGGTTTTGGGATGCCTCAAGTAGAAGCTGCTTCTTGTGGAGTTCCTATAGCAGCCACGAACTATAGCGCTATGGAAGACGTTGTAACGAATACAAGGGGATATCCTGTTCCGGTTAAAAAATTCTTTAGAGAGCTAGAGACCAACGCGGAAAGAGCTTACCCTGACAACGATGCCATGTGTGATATTATGCTGAAATGCGCTCAGTCCCCCACAAAAGACCGAACCAGAAGGTCCATGGAGGCGAGGTCAGGTGCGGTCTCCCGCTATAACTGGGACGATACTGCGAAGCAGTGGGAAGATTACATCGACAGCTACACCCCCGTTGGGAAGCAAGGAAATTGGGACACTCCCGCAGTCCTCCCTTCCATACCTGAGAGCAAACCGGATAATTTCTCTAGTAATAATGAATTCGTAGAATGGCTCTTTTCAGAGGTAATGAAAGAGCCCGAAAGAGTTTATAAAGAAGAAGGGGTAAGGCTTGTGAGGGACTTAAACCTTGGCGCCCAGATCGGTATTGGGTCGCTCTCTCCTCTTAATCAGGATGGAGTTTTTGAGCTGTACAAAAACCGCGCCCTTAATAAGATTCAAGTCGAACAAGTTAGATGTGGGGCTCTTCCTGTGGCTACTGCCCAGTACGTTATAGAAGCCCACAATAGAAGGAGAAAACAGGATGGTTAAGCACACACTCTTCCTGAAGTGGTGGCTCTTTATGGCTGCGCTCATGGCTCTATCTGTCTATCTAATAGTAAATGATGGCTTAAGAGTCTTGTGGGAGCATGACTCTACGAAACTTAGCTTCTTATTGCTATTTATTTTCATTCACATGTCTATTTGGTGTGGCTATAAAACTTGGAGGCTTAGTAGGTTCCTAGACCGTGATGAAACGGAAAAATACCTTGTAGAAAAAATTGAAGGATTAATGGAGGCGGGATGGTTCGCTAGCGATCTATGCTTAAGTATTGGCATGGTCGGAACCGTAATTGGCTTCATCACTATGATGTCTGGCTTTGGAGATATAGATGTCACCAACATGACAACCGTGCAGGACATGATCAAGTCTCTTGGTTCGGGAATGTCAACGGCACTTTACACCACCCTAGTTGGCTTAGTATGTAGCGCTCTTCTTAAGATTCAATACTTTAATCTTAGCCAAGCCATTGATAAGGCTAGAAAATGAAAAGGAATTACCATACCAGCCTTTCGTTTCTAGACCTTCTGTTTAATACTCTACTGTGCTTCGCAGCACTCTTTGCACTGTCTTTTCTTCTGATAAATCCCAGCAAGAAAGACAAGAACGTTGAAGTTAAAGCTGAGTTTATAATAACTGTGACATGGCCCGACGAGTTGAATAACGATGTAGACACATACGTAGAGGATCCTCAAGGCCGACTAGTGGCCTTTATGCGCCGTGAAGAGGGCTTAATGCATTTAGACCGGGACGATGTGGGGCATTTTAATGATCTATTGTCAACCCCTTTTGGTGACGTAGAATACAAGGAGAACAGAGAGGTTATAACACTGAGGGGGTCTATTCCGGGAGAATACGTAGTCAATGTCCACATGTACATGCGAAGAAGCAAAGAGGTTGAAACCCCTGTTACGATTCAATTAGACAAGATAAATCCTTTTCAGATTATAACCGTTAAAAACGTCACACTCCATGGAACGGGAGAGGAAATCACAGCCTTTCGATTTGTTGTAAATCAACACGGGGACGTTTCTGAATTAAACGAGTTGCCAAAGTCATTGACTAGGAGAGTCGACGTGCCAGACGTGCCATTCCCAGCGAGCAGAGGTCGATAGAACGTATATGACTATCCCGGCGGTATTTTTTGTATTATTCTTACTAATACTGTGGTTTATAATAGGGGCAAGAGGACACTGGCTTCTTAAAGCCTTTGTGATCGGCATTACCCTTCACCTTTGCGTGTCTGTCGGTCTCTCTCTTTCGGGGTTTGCGGGATGGCCCTGCGAAGACAGTCTTCCTCAAAAATTTATAGTTCACTGGATAGTGGTAGAGGAGCCAGATAAGAAGACGAAAGAAAAGGGGGCCATTTATGTATGGGTCACCAGCATTGAAGAGGGGGAGAGCTCTCTGTCCGAAGAATGGACCCAGATGATTTTAGCACGGTTTTTTATCACACTATCCCCTCTCACTACAAATCAACCCAGATCTCACATTGTTCCCTATTCCAAGCAGAAGCATAAGAAATCCGAAGATGTTCTTACCCAGATTAAAGCAGGCAAAACAGTGATCGGGGAGAGGGGAGCCAAAGGGAAAGATACTGGAGAGGGGGAAGAAGGCTCTTCGGGACAAGTCAACGGATCAGAAAATGAAAATGAAAATGAAGGGGGAAGCTTTAGCCAAAGTGACGATGTGACTTTTCACGAGCTTCCACCCACCCGTCTCCCCAAGAAACAAAAACAAGGTGCAGGACTATGAATATACTTTTTGTGGGACCGTATAAGCAAAGAGACGAGGCGGGGAGGAAAAGTCGCGCTCTACTTGGAGCTCTCAAAAGAACAGGTAATACAATAACCTCTCGGCCCATATTTTTGGGGAGTACTGGATGGTCATATACGGAAGAGGCAGAATATACCGTCTCCAAAACCTACGATATAGTCGTCCAGAATGTTACGCCCGCGTTCGCAGTGTACAATGGAAAATTCAAAAAGAATATAGGAGTATTTAATACAGACACTCTAGATACTTCTTCGTGCTCTATCGCCATAAGCCGAATGAAACTCCTAGATGAGGTTTGGGTAGAAAATGCAGATACCTGCAAAGGACTACAGAATGCGACTGGTACGACTAATGTTGCACTTATCAAGCCATACGCGGACTCCTCTCTACAGCAGCGCTTTTCAGAAAATGACGTAGCTCAGAGATTTCCTCAAGGATTAATAAGAAACACGGCGTATAGAGACAAGTTTATATTCTATGCCATGGGGTCCTTCGGTGAAAGAGAGGGCGTTCAAGAGTTGTTCTGCGCCTATTGTTCAGAATTTTCTGTGTATGATAACTGTGTTTTAATTTATGTACTGGAAGACCACACGGATTCGAGTCAAATAAATAGCCTTGTGGGCAATTTCCATAAACGGATAGGGGCCGTAAGACCCCAGACACAGAGACCCCTTGTACACATTATGAATCCAGACGCTGGCGGTCTTACCGTTGAGGCACGTCTAATGCTTCACAAAGAGGCCGACTGCTTCATTTGCCCAGATTATTCTCTAAACTGCAACTCTCTAATTCTTGAGGCAGTATACGCTCAAAATACTCCGATTATAAATAAGAATACGGCGGCATATGATCTTCTAGGGGAAAGCAGCTCGTGGGGAGTAGACTCCTACGAGGAGAAGTGTATGTTGAGCGAAAGAAGCTTCGACGACACGTTTACCTCTAATGAAACTTGCGTAAAGCCCATAGTGAAGTCCATCTCTCAGAACATGCGAGAGGCTTATACCAACAAGTTCTTGCGTGAAAAGAAGCGTGCCCATAACATCGAAACCACTCAAATGATTTCAAGTGATACATATTACGAAAGCCTGAAGGAGCTACTATGTTCCTAGTAGAAAATATAATTCGTTCTGCATGTCGTAAGTCAGATGACACAGTCCTTAACATCTTGGTGATATCCGAAAATAACGAAAAATACCTGAGTCTTGTTTGTCAAACGGGGCATAACTTCTATTTGTGGGCTACAGACAACCGATCTTGGGACAGTAAGGCGGAGAAAAAACCGGAAAATCTCCAAGTAATAAATATGGATTGGCCCACTACATATTTTGACATGATAATATGTAATGATCGCCTCGAACAGTATGATTTAGCCACCTCTCTTGCTCATAAGTTCCATTTGCCCATATTGCTAATCGACCACTGCTCCAGTGATGTCGTAAAGCCCCTCCATGCCCTTGCTAGAGTAAACATAGAATCTCCCCAAACACAACTGGCCAAAAACCCAACCGTCACTGTTCCCGTAAGCGAACAGGTTAGTCTTTCATGGCCAAGCGCGAAGCTCCGACTAGTCATCCCCCCTGCCATAGATACGAACAAATTTTGTATTACAGACAGGCGACTTTCCAAGGATGATTTTGGCGAAAATCTAACTGAACGGCGGGTCGTGTTTGACAACCAGACACCACCTCAAGTCACAGAGTCCATTTTCGCAACCTTTGGAGCCGTCACCTATAGTGTTATTCCCACAGACTCGGACATATGGGAAAAGGAAAAGATATATACACAGGGAGACTACTTTATTAATACTCAGAATTATGTGACAGTCAAAATGCTTGAGTCTATGGCCTGTGGTAATATTCCAATTTGTTTCTCCACGCCTGATCTAGTGCGATTTATAGAAAATGGAGTAGATGGATTTATTGTCGAAAAGAGTGACGACATTGCGCCTCTCCTCCTCCGTCTTGATAAGCTATCCGAAGAAGAAAGATCTCAGATCTCTAAAAATGCTAGGAACAAGATCGTGAGTGGATCTTGTATAGCGAATGAAGATTTTATCTCTAAGTGGAAAAGTGTTTTGATTTACATGAAAGGCCAATATTACGGCTCCTCCTCAAACACTGGAATGCCAGAAGTATAATTAACAAGGATACGCTACCATGAAAGTCAATCTGATTATTAACGAAGACCGAATGAAAGAGGGCTATGAAAACATTCCCTTAAATGAGACCTCCATAGTAGGTATCCCAGACAGCGCTTGCAAAGAGTTAATGATAGACAATGTCTTTGAATTTATACCCGAGCAACTGGCGCCAACTATTCTCAAAAAAATAAGAAAAGGTGGAACTCTAGAAATACGTTCGCCTGATGGTGAAGAAATTTGTAGACAATTGCAAGTCGGCTCCCTTGGCTTTGAGGACGCATCCTCCCTTCTAACGGGAGGGAGGGCTAGAATGAGCACCTTAGCTAAAACTCGCTCTTTACTAGAGTCCGAGGGTCTTACGATAGAGTTCGCGGGACTTAACGGAGCATTTTACAGAATAACGGCAAAAAGATCATGATCAAGTTCGGCTCAGCCCTAACGATTCTGGCGCTTATTTCTTCGGCGTCTCATGGATTTACGCCGTCCTATTTAACAGAGCTACTGCTGTGGGGGGCCTGCATCATGTTTATATTCGAGAGAAACCATGCCAAATAACAAAACAACCGATACAGACCCGATATCCGCCAGCGTCTCAACCACCTCTTGTCGCAAGTGTGTTTTTGCTGACTACGAGGGCAAGACACAGGTGGGGTGTACCGCCGGTAGGATGGAGGTGTTTAAGAAGAATGGAGTGGACTTCATTTGTGTTGGAGACGAGGAGGAAACATACTACCTCATAAAGGACAAGGCGTGTCCTTATTTCCGACACGTGGACGGATGCGAAGAGCTCCTTAAAAGCAAAACCATTGACGAGCTTAAAGAGATGGTAAAAAGTTCATTAAAAATGCCATACCACGTCTTGATTTTCTTAAGGAAAGAGGATAGTCTAGAAGACTTAGAGCAGAGACTTTCTGAGCTTGAACAACAGGCCGTTAAGCCTAAAATCGTAAGTGTGATAGACAGAACCCACTCTGGTATAGACCTCACTCCTAAAATTGTAGGACTTTTTCATAACAAATATACCTTTGATACTTGGAGAACACAAAGGGTCGCCGCGATAGACCGCTCCGACTATGAGGTTATAGATGTGTGCTATGACAATACTAAGAATCTCAAGTATTTCTTCTATATCATGTTCGAGGCCTCAAGACCAATTCCAGATTCTTTTTCAGAAGAGATACACTACGCGGTCCAAGAGGAAATGAAAAGTTTTGTGATTCTAGAGCCAAACTCTTACGGAAACGGTAAAGCGGTTCTTAAAATGGCACACGCAAAGTATGCGGGAAATAGTTTTGACATAGATCTAAAAGATAAGATTATTCACTACGACGACGCAGCTCATTTGATAAGAAAGGTGGAGGATCTATGTCCGAGTCTAAGAACGTGCTAGTCGCAGTTGGCAAAGGCGAAACACCCAAGCTTCCACGTC
>Ga0114999_10003972_pt1 | contig 18183 bp, 14 predicted proteins | sample ArcticOcean_MG_C_3_FD_89820 | JGI IMG/M metagenome (GOLD analysis project Ga0114999, IMG submission 89820) | Marine microbial communities from western Arctic Ocean - ArcticOcean_MG_CB8_126 | ecosystem: Environmental > Aquatic > Marine > Oceanic | place: Arctic Ocean: Canada Basin | collected...
ATATCGATGCCATCCACGGCCCGCACGCCGCCATAGCTTTTGGCCAGGCCACGAGCTTCGAGGATGGCCGTTCCTCCGGCCGTGCGGGGCCGCTGGGGCGGCAATAAAGGTGATGGCGGCGGAACCGGGGCCTCCGGGAACAGACGCCCGCGCAGTCGTTCGGCGGTGCCCGCCAGGCCGTCCGGGGCGAAGACGATCATGGTCAAGGTGAGCGCGCCAAAGGCCAGCATGTAGTGGCCTTGCAGCACCCTCGCCCATTCCGGCAGATGGACCAGGAGAAGCGCGCCGAGGATGGCGCCGAAGATGCGCGTGCGGCCGCCGATCACCGTCATCATCAGACAGCTGACCATGACCGGGAAGCCGATCGATTCGGGGGAGACGACACGCAAGGTATGGGCCTGGAAGGCGCCGCCGGCGCCGGCCAGGGCCGCGCCGATGACGAAGGCCCGGAAGCGCAGGACCCCGGCATCGATACCGCTGGCCGCCGCCGCCTCGGGCGCTTCGCGCATGAGGCGATAGGTCAGGCCGCGCAACCCGCCGGTCATGGCGTGGCAGAGCAGGGCCGCCGCGGCCACGGCCGCCCAGACCGCTCCGAGCAAGACCAACGCGCCGTCCCGGCCGGCAAGGCCGGGCAGGATCCCGGGCACCCCGGCCAAGCCGTTGGCCCCGCCGGTCAGGTCCTGCCAGTTGACGGCGAGGATCAGGGCGAGTTGCGCCAGGCCCAGGGTCGCCAGGGCGAAATAGTGGGATTCGAGGCGCAGGACGGGCAGGGCGACCAGGGCCGCGATCAGGGCGGGCAGCGCCATCGCGGCAGCGAAGGTTGCGGGAAAGGGTAGGCCGAGGCTGGCGCCCAGAATGCCCGTAGCATAGGCGCCCAGGCCGAAGAACGCGCCCTGGGCCAAGGACAGGGCGCCAGCATGGCCGAAGACGAGTTGATAGCCTAGCACCATCAAGGCGGAGCTGCCGGTGACGGTCAGCAGGCGCAGATCGTAGAGATCGCCGGTCGCGGCATGCAGCGACAGCAAGGCGGCCCCGATTAGCCAGGGCAGGCGCAAGCCGGTCAGCAGCCAAGCCATTCCCGCCTCAGACCCTGCGGCCGAGCGCTTCGCCGAAGACGCCCTGGGGCCGCAGCAGGAGCAGCAGCAGGACGCAGATATACAGCCCGGCCTCGGCCACCGGATAGGACAGCACGGAGGAGACGATGACCTCGAACCCCGCGACCAGCATCGCGCCGGCCAGGGCGCCGCCGATCCGTCCCCAGCCGCCGACGACCACGGCGATATAGGCTTTTAGCATGAGATTGGTGCCCTCGACCGGGGTGACGAAATAGCGGTTTGAGAGCAGCAGCCCCGCCGCCCCGGCCAGGGCCGTCGCCAGGGCGAAGGTGAGGGCGATGGTGCGGGTGGTGCTCACCCCCATGGCGCGCGCCATTTCCGGGTCCTGGGCGGTCGCGCGCATCCGCCGTCCGACCTGACTGCGATGCAGCAGCAGCCAGGTCCCACCGGCCAGAAGGACGGCGGCGGCGATCACGGCGAGGGATTGGCGGTCCAGAACCAGACCGCCGAGGCTCGCCTCGCCGCCTGACAGCAGCGGCGGTCCGGCCCGAGGCGCGGCCCCGAAAAACCCGTTCGCGCCGTTCTGCAACATGATGCCCACGGCGATGGTGCTGACGAAGACCGAGACCGGCGGGGCGTTGCGGAAGGGCAGATAGGCGAGGGCGCAGACGATCAAGCCCAATCCGGCCATGGCCAGCACGACCAGCGGCAGAAGCAACCACCCGTCGACCGGCACCAGGGAGGCCAGGGCCACGGTCAGCAAGCCGCCGGCCATGACCAGATCGCCCTGCGCGAAATTAACCGCTCCAGTCGCCCCGATCACGAGGGCGAAGCCCAGGGAGACCAGCCCATAGGCCGCACCCAGGGAGAGGGCGTTCAGCAGAAGTTGAAGGAGGACCGCTCCGTCCATTTTCGACCGCGCCTAGTGCGCGCCGGCGATGTTTTTGTAGCGGGCGGCGATGTGCGGGATGCGGCTCTCGCCATCGTAACAGACGATCACCGCGACATAGGCCATGTTGCCCATGCCGTCCGACTTGTAGGTCATGGCCAAGCCCCGATATTCCGTCGTGGCGAGCTTGTCGCGCAGGGCTTTGGGCGTCGCGGCGCCGTCGGCGGTGGCGGTCAGGGCCATGCGCATAGCGTCGTATTGGCCGAGGGCGAAGGCATCCGGCTCGGCGTCGAACCGTGCCCGGTAGGCGGCAGCGAAGGCCTCCATCTCGGGCGTTCCTCCGGAGATGGGGGAGGAGCCGGATTCGGCGCAAACGCCGGCCAGCTCCGCCGGTTCTAGCAGGGCCGCTGTGGTCGGCTGATGCATGGCCGAGCCGGCGACGATGGGCAGATCCGTGCCGTTTGCCTTGGCCTGCCGGACGAACAGGGCGGTCGGTCCGGAATGGAGATGCAGGACCAGCACGTCAGGCTCAGCCGCCAGGGCCTTGGTCAGCGCGGGCAGCATGTCCTTCACGTCGGGCGCCAGGCCCTCCTCGTAAACGACCTCGGCGCCGAGTTTTTCGAAAGCGGCGCGCAGATGCGCCTGGCCGCTCTGCCCATAGGCCGTGGTCTGGTAGAGGACCGCCGGGCGCTTCCGGCCCAGTTCCTCGACGATATAGCGGGCCTGGGCGACCTTCACGACGGTGTCGGTAGGGAAGAAGCGGAAGACCCAGGGATTGCCCATCTCGGTCAGCTTGGCGGTGCCGGAGACGGTCAGCAGGGGCACTTCGGCCTCGGCCGCGACCGGCATCATGGCGAGCATCTGGGTTCCGAAGATCGAGGCGGCCACGGCGTTCACCTCGTCGCGCGATAGCGCGCGCAGCAGGGCGTTCACGGCGACTTCGGGCGAGGTGCCGGTGTCCTGCACCTCGTAACGCGCGGCGACCCCGTCGATTCCCTCGTCCAGGGCCAGGACGGCGCCGTTACGCTGCGCGGTGCCCTCGAGCGCCAGGAAACCGGTGATAGGCACCAGGACCGGGAAAACCGCCTCCTTCTCGTCCTTGGCGGCGGCCGGTCCGGCCGCGGTGGCGGCCACGATCGAAATGGCAGCGGCGGTCTTAGCTATTCGGCGCATGCGATCCTCCTTCGCCAGGAGGAAGCCGGGGACTGGGGGAATGGGGAACGGCCTTTTCGGCCCCCGCATCGGCTCCCTACGCTGGCATTACCCAGGTCAAGTCTGTGGGTCTCATCTCAGCCCCGGCAACTCACGCCGAAGGCACCCCAGCCATGACCCAAGGATGGGTCGCAGTCCGGTGGGAAGTCAAGGGCGAGCGGCCGCTCCTCAACGGCGACGCCGCCAGCCCGGGTCCTTCAGCAGATAGGCGAGGGGTATAACCAGCAGGCTGGCGACGGTCACCACGACGAAGGTGTTGTTATAGGCGATCATGCTGGCTTGGCGGGTGATTTCGTCCGCGATCTGGGCGGTCGCGGCCGGATCGACACCGTCCTTGCCGCCGCCGGAGAGAGGGGCCTGGAGCGCGCGGTTGAACAGGTTCACGTATTCTCTGAGCCGGGAATAGTTGGCCTGGGTGCTGTTTGACCAATAGGTCAGGATCGCCGCGACTCCAAAGCTGAACCCGACATTGAAGGTCAGGAAATAGATCGGAATGCCGTGGGACCGGAGGCGCGCGTCGAGAGTCGAGGCGGTCAGCGAATTGAGACAGACCCAGGTCGAGCCGCCGCTGATGCCGTGGAGGATGATGGGCAGCAGGATTTGCAGCGGCGCCACGTCCATGGACCAGCCCGCCATGATCCATGTCGAGGTGCCGGCGCAGAGCGTGCCCGCGACGATGAGGTGACGAGGGTCGACCCGCGAGATGAGCATGGAGACGATGTACTGCCCCAGCATCGAACCGAGCAGGCGCACGGCCATGATGATGCCGACGAATTCGACCGGATAGCCGAGTTGGTTCCGCTGCATCAGGGGCAGCAGGATGATGATGGTCATGTTGGTGGCGCCGAAGATGAATGTCGCGGCCAGGCCGCAGGAGAAGTTCCGGTTGCGGAACAGTTCCGGCGGGACGAGCGGCGCGCGGGCCGTCGCGAGATGAAGCACCAGGACGTAGACGCAGAGCGCCGAGATCGCCAGGGCGCCGACGATCAGGCTGGAATCGAACCAGTCGAGCCGGCCCCCTCGGCTCAGCACGAATTGCAGCAGCGCGAAGAGGGTGATCAGGAGGGAAAGGCTGAGCCAGTCGAGGCTGCGGCTGGCCTCGGGCTGCGTCCGTGGCACGAAGGCAATGGCGCCGAAGAAGGCGAGCGTGCCGAAGGGCAGGGTCATGTAGAAGACACTGGACCAGCCGAACATATCGATGATGAAGCCGCTGGCCGGCAGGAGGAGGATCGGCAAGACCATGATCCCCAGGCTCCAGGTCGCCAGGGCGCGGCCATGCTGCTCGCGCGGATAGGCGTTCATCACGATCATCTGGCAGAGCGGTTGGATCGGCGCGCCGACCGCGCCCATGCCGAGGCGAAACAGGATTTCCTCCTGCAAGGTGGTAGCCTGGGCCGCCATGATGGAAAGCGTGGCGAAGCCCGCGATCGAGACGAGGAACAGGCGTCTCGCGCCGACCCGGGCGGCCAGCCAGCCGGTGGTCACGATCATCGCGGCGGAGCCCAGGACAAAGGCCGTCGCGACCCAGGATATCTCGTCGGGCGTGGCCGAGAAGGCGCCCTGCATATGGGGAATGGCGATGGCGACGAGGGAGAGGTCGCCGACATACATGGCACTGGCCAGGATCACGGTCACCATGATCAGGCCGCGCTGGCGCGGAGCGGTCGAGGCACCGTCAGGCGATTGTGGTTCCGTACTCATCTGTCCCGACCTGAGGCGGCGAACCCTGTCAGCGCCGAGGCGCACACAACATGGGTTCCTCAGGCAGGGATGCTGGTCCGCATAGGCGGCCCCGTCCAGCCTTTCCGAGCCTGCGCAGCCTGATTTGCCTCAGGAGCGAAGGAGAATTCGCCGGGATTGCCAAAGCGTGATTCCCGCCGAGAGGACATTCGCAGCCGCGACCGCCAGCGCGATGCCCAGCGGGCCGAGCAATACCGCGCCGACCCAGGCCAGCGGCGCCGTCAGGGCGAGCGTGCGCGCGATATGCAGGAAGAGGCCGCGGGCGGCCTGGCCGATGGCGTTGAACGCCGCTGCGGCGCAGATCAGCATGCCGAAGCCTGCAAGGCTGAGCGGTACGATGTCGAGATAGCCGGTGGCGACCCGGACGATCTCCGCATCTGGATTGAACAGCCGCACGACCTCTTCCCCGAACAGCCAGAAAGAGGCGGCCAGCAGGACGGACCAGAATGCGCCTGCCGCGAAACATTGGACGAGAGCCAATCTGATCCGTTCGCCTTTGCCGGCGCCCCAGTTCTGACCGGCGATCGGGGCAATGCCGGCTGACAGCGCGAAGAGCGGAACCAGGGCCAGCGCCTCGATCCGCGTGGCGACGCCGAACCCTGCCACGGCATCGGCGCCGAAGCGCGCGATGATGGCGGTCAGAATGCCGTAGCCCAGGGGATTGACGACATTGCCCATGGCGGCGGGCAAGGAGACGGCGGCGATGCTGCGCCAGCAGTCGCGCAGCTCGGCCATCGGCGGAATTTTGAACTCGAGCATCCCTTCGCGGTAGTGCAGCAGATAGAGCGATCCGGCGAGCGGCGCGAAGCGCGCGGCCAGGGTGGCCCAGGCCGCGCCCTCGACCCCCATGGCGGGAATCGGCCCGAGGCCGAAGATCAGGATAGGGTCCAGGGCGATATTGACCACCGCGGCGACGATCATGACGACGCTGGGAAAGATGGCGTCGCCGGTTGCGCGCAGGATGTTGTTGGCGACCATCGGCACGACCAGCATCACCATGCCCGGATACCAGATCCGCATATAGGCGGTGATATGCTCCATCTGGGCCGGCCGCGCGCCGAGCAGGCGGAACAGCGGCTCGATGGTCAGCATGCCCAGGGTGGCGAGGCTGCCGACGATCAGAAGCGCGAGGACCAGGCTGCCCGTCGCCAGACGTCGGACTCGCCCTTCGTCACCCGATCCCAGCGCGCGCGAGACAACGGAACTGGCCCCCGCGCCCAGGCCGATCCCGATGCTGGCCATGCAGAATACGACCGGGAAGGTGAAGCTGAGCGCGGCCAGTTCGTTCGTGCCCAGTTGGGCGACGAAATAGGTATCGGCCACGCTGATCGACAGGACCGCCAGGATGCCGACGACCATGGGCAGGGTCATACGCGTGAGGTGCCCGGCCACCGGGCCGGTCGTCATATCGCGGCGGCTTCGCTTGGAGCCCTGCGCCCTGGTCACGACCCGCCCGTCGTCATGGTTGCCCGTCCTGGATAGCGGCGCAGGAAATACCGCGCGGCCTAGTCGAGTTCGAAGGCGTTCTTGTAATCTTGCTTGAGGGCCGGGTCCTGGTCCTCCTTGCGGAGGTAGCAGTTGCCGACGACCAGCACGTCGATCTCGGACCCCATGAAGCAGCGGAAGGCGTCTTCCGGGGTGCAGACGATAGGTTCGCCCCGCACGTTGAAGCTGGTGTTCACGACGACCGGACAGCCCGTCTTGTCCTTGAAGGCGCTGATCAGGGCGTGATAGCGCGGGTTGGTGTCGGCATGGACGGTCTGGATGCGTGCCGAATAGTCGACATGGGTGACGGCCGGAATGTCCGAGCGCGGCACGTTCAGCTTCTCGATGCCGAACAGGGACTGCTCCGCCTCGGTCATGGCCCGGCGCCGCCCTTCGACGACATCGGAGACCATCAGCATATAGGGGCTGTCCTCGTCGATTTCGAACCAGTCCGCGACATCCTCGCGCAGCACGGAGGGCGCGAAGGGCCGGAAACTCTCGCGGTATTTGACCTTGAGATTGAGGGTGGACTGCATGGCGGGCGAGCGGGGATCGCCCAGGATCGAGCGCGCGCCGAGGGCACGGGGGCCGAACTCCATCCGCCCCTGAAACCAGCCGACAGCCATCTCGTCGGCCAGGGCTTGGGCGGTCTTCTCGGTCGTCTCGTCATCCGACAGGGCCTCGAAGACGGCGCCGGCCTCGGTCAGGCGGCGTTCGATCTCGGCCTGGCTGTATTCCGGGCCCAGATAGGAGCCGCGCATGGCGTCCTGGCCTTCCTTCACCTCGCGCGGCTTGCCCTGGAACAGGTAATAGGCGCAAAGCGCCGCGCCCAGGGCGCCGCCGGCATCGCCGGCCGCGGGCTGGACCCAGATATTCTTGAAACTGCCGTCGCGCAGTATCTTGCCGTTGGCGACGCAGTTCAGGGCGACGCCGCCGGCGAGGCAAAGATTGTCCTTGCCGGTTTCGGCGGCCAGCGAGCGGGTCAGGCACAGCACGACCTCTTCGGTCACCGCCTGGACCGAAGCCGCCAGATCCATCTCGCGCTGGGTGACGCGATCCTCGGCCTTGCGTGCTGGCCCGCCGAACAGCTCATCGAACTTGTCGTTGGTCATGCGCAGGCCGGTGCAATAGTCGAAATAGTCCAGGTTCAGGCGGAAGGAGCCGTCGTCCTTGACGTCGATCAGGTTCTCCAGGATCGCGGCGGCGTATTTCGGCTCGCCATAGGGGGCGAGACCCATGACCTTGTACTCGCCCGAATTGACCTTGAAGCCGGTGTAATAGGTGAAGGCCGAATAGAGCAGGCCGAGGGAATGGGGGAAGTGGATTTCCCGGGCCATCTCGAGACGGTTGCCGCTGCCATGGCCGACGCTGGTCGTCGCCCATTCCCCGACCCCGTCCATGGTCAGGACCACGGCATCCTCGAAGGGCGAGGCGTAAAAGGCGCTGGCTGCGTGGCTCTGGTGGTGTTCGGCGAAGAGCAGTCGGTTGTCCCAGTCGAATTCGGGCGCGTGGGACTTCAATTCCTTCTTGAGCAGGCTCTTTTGGAACAGCTTTTCCTTGAGCCAGACGGGCATCGCCATGCTGAAGGATTTGAACCCGCGCGGGGCCAACGCGACATAGGTTTCGAGCAGCCGTTCGAACTTGAGGAAGGGCTTGTCGTAGAAGGCGACGAAATCGACATCGCCGAGCGCCGCGCCCGCTTCCTCCAGGCAATAGGTCATGGCGTGGTGAGGAAAGCGCGAATCGTGCTTCTTGCGGGTGAAGCGCTCCTCCTGGGCCGCGGCCACGATACGACCGTCCTCGACCAGCGCCGCGGCGCTGTCGTGATAGAAGGCTGAGATGCCCAGGATGCGCATGGCGGATCCGGTCACCCCTAAAAGATCGTGTAAATGAAGGGCGCGACGGCGCTGCCTTTCACCAGGACGATCAGCCCGCCGAAGATCAGCAACATGACCAGAATCGGCAACAGCCAGAATTTCTTGCGCACACGCATGAATTTCCAGAGTTCGGCGAGAAAGCTCATCTTCGTCCTCAGAACTGATTCGACATGGAATCCGGGGCCGGTCCGGGCGGCTTGCGTTCGATCCAATAGGTTTTCGCCTCGGGATCGCGTTTGAGGCGCAGCAGATCCTTGCCCAGGGCGCGCATGATCAGGCCCATCGGCGTGACGGTTCCGTAGAACAGCATGCCCATCACGAGCGGGTTGGCGATGTGGTGCAGCAGCAGGCCGAAGCGCGTCCAGACCCAGTTGAGCGGCGCGAGCAGGCTCGGGCGCAGATAGGCGATCGCCAGGAAGGCGATGGCAAGACCGAGAGACCACAGGCGCACCGAGCCGCCCGCACCCGTCAGGGGCCAGAAGGCGACGATCGCGAAGACCACGGCAAAGACCTGGCCGAAGCCGCGGTCGGAGGAGCCTTTGAGCTCCTCTTCCTCTCGTCCGAAATCCTCGTGGAAATTCTGCGTCATCGTGTTTTCCGTATTGGCGCGGGGCGATCCCGGTTCCGGGCGCGGCCACTGCTAGCAAGTTTCGGTCCGGCGCGAAAGGCGACTGTTCGTCCGGTCATGCCCGCGCGGCTCTTATCGGAACGGGTTCGGTGGGCACGCCCGCGGCATGCCGGTCCCGACGGGCGGTCCACCAGATTTCCATGCAGAGCAGGCTCCAGGCCATCCTCGACCAGCGATGGCGGTCCCAGCCGGTGCCGGCCATGAAGGATTCGAGCCAAGCCTTGTCGAAAATCTGGTTGGAGAAGCTGGCGGAGTCCAGCACACGGGCCCGTAGCATGGGATTGAGATCGCGCTCCATCCATTGCGCCAAGGGAACTTCGAAGCCGCGTTTGGGCGCGCCGATCAACTCGGCCGGCAGATAGCGTTCGGCGAGCTTCCGCAGGATCGGCTTGGTCGTTCGGCCGGGCAGTTTTACATTCTCGGGCAGGCGGGCGACGAACTCGACCAGCTCGTGATCGAGGAAGGGCGAGCGCCCCTCCAGGGTATGGGCCATCGTCGCCATGTCCATCTTCACCAGATGGTCGTCGGCCAGCAGCAGGTGGAAATCCTGGCGCAGCAGCCGGTCGACCGGGCCGAGGCCTGCCGTATCGATCGCCGAGACATGGCGATGGCTGGGCAGCAGGTCGGACTTCGTGGCGCCGTAGGCCGCGGCCTTCTGCCGCTCGGTCAAGCCGTCGAAGGTCAGGGCGAGGTAGCGCTCTTCCGGACTCGCCGCCAGGACGTGGAGGAAGCGATAGAGGAACTGGTAGCGCGTCCGCCCGGTGCGCGGCGCGGGAAGCAGGGCGAGCGCGGTTCGCGCCGGGGTGCCGGCCAGAAAGCCGACGCGATCGGCGGCGCGGCCGGCCAGGAAATGACGATAGCCGGCGAAAATTTCATCCCCGCCGTCGCCGTTGAGGACCACGCGGACATGATCGGCGGCAAGGGCTGCGACCGCGAAGCTCGGCAGGGCCGAGGCATCGGCGAAGGGTTCGTCGTAATGGCCGATGACCCGTTCGAGATTGTCGCCCAATTCGTGGGTCAGCAGGAACTCTGTGTGGTCTGTGCCGTAGCGTTCCGAGACGAGCCGGGCGAGAGGCCGCTCGTCCATTGCCGGATCGGCGACTCCGATGGAATAGGTGCGGACCGGCTGGTCCGAGACCTGGGCGGCCATCGCCGTGACGAGGCCGCTGTCGATGCCGCCGGATAGGAAGCAGCCGACCGGAACATCCGCGCGTAGCCGCAGGGCGACTGATTCGCGCAGGATCCGATCCACTTCCTCGACGGCTTCATCGAAGCCGATCTTGTGCTTGGGCAGATAGGCGGCATCCCAATAGCGGTCGAGCCGGGTTTCGCCGGACTTCCCGTCGACCGTCAGCACATGGGCCGCGGGCAGGCGGCGGATGCCGCGATAGACGGTGCGCTCGCCCGGCACGATGCCAAAGGAGAGGTAATCGTGGATGGCCTGGGGATCGACCTCGTCCTCGACCCCGGGATGGGTCAGCAGGGCCTTGATCTCGGAGGCGAAGACGAGGCTGCCGTCGATCCGGGCATAGTAGAGCGGCTTCTTGCCGGACCGGTCGCGGGCCAGCAGCATCGTGCCGGCACGGGCATCCCAGATCACGATGGCGAACATCCCACGCAGATGGCGCAGGAAGTCGCGGCCGTATTCCTCGTAGAGATGGGGGATGACCTCGGCGTCGCCCGTGCCGCGGAAGCGGTGGCCGCGCGTTATGAGGTCGGTGCGCAACTCGCGATAATTGTAGATTTCGCCGTTCAGCAGCGCCCAGACGGTCTCGTCCTCGTTCGGAATCGGCTCATGACCGGTTTACGTCAGATCGATGATCGACAGGCGGTTATGGCCAAGTAGGCAGGGCCCGTCCGTCCAGACGCCGCGATGGTCCCGCCCGCGATGGGCGATGGCCGCCAACATGCCCTGAAGGCGCGCCTGGCCGCCGCTTGCCTCGGGGCCGCAGATTCCAGCGATTCCACACATGGCCGGAACCTAGCAGAGGTGCCGCGTCCGGGTCATTGTTGAAAGCAGGGGTCGAAAGCGGGAGCGAAAAGCACAAACGGAAGGCCCTTATCCGCGAGGCCGCCGGGGGTTACAGCCCATCGGCACGGCTCTTGCTCGGCTTCGCGCCGAATGTGTGGCGCCCGGCGCCCGCGCGAGGCAGTCGATTTCCGGACCGGTGCGAACGAATTCATGTGCGGCATCAATGCGATTCTGAGTTATGTGGAGGGCGCGCCGCCGGTCGACCGGGGCGAGCTGTTGCGGGTCCGCGACTCGATGGTGGCGCGGGGCCTGGACGATGCCGGGGAGTGGCTCTGTCTCACGGGGCGCGTCGGACTGGGGCATCGGCGCCTGGCGATCATCGACCCGTCGCCGGCCGGTCATCAACCGATGGTCCTGCGCCCGGATGGGCCGGTCGTCACCTTCAACGGCGAGATCTACAATTTTCGGGAGCTGCGCGCGGAGCTGGTGGCCCAGGGTCGTCAATTGCGCACCCAGTCGGACACCGAGGGGCTGCTGCATCTCTATGACCGCGACGGGGCCGCCATGGTCGCGCATCTGCGCGGCATGTATGCCTTCGCCATCTGGGATCCGGCCCGCCAGGGCATGCTGTTGGCGCGCGATCCTTTCGGCATCAAGCAACTCTATTTCGCCGATGACGGCCGGACCCTGCGCCTGGCTTCGACCGTCAAGGCGTTGCGGGCCGGCGCGGGGATCGATACGACGCCCTGCGCGGCGGGTCATGTCGGGTTCTTCCTTTGGGGCCATGTCCCGGACCCCTTCACCCTGTTCGATGGCATCCGCGCCCTGCCGGCGGGTTCGACCCTCTGGATCGACCGACGCGGTCCCGGCGCGCCGGAGACGTTTTTCGATATCGGCCAGGCCCTGCGTGACGGAGCCGAGGCGGGGCGGGGGACGGCGCCGGACCTTCACGACCTGATGGTCGATTCGGTCCGGCAGCATTTCGTGTCGGACGTCCCGGTGGGGGTCTTTCTCTCCGCCGCTATCGATTCGGCTGCGATCACCGCATTCGCCTCCGAACTCGATGGCCCGCCGTTGCGCACGCTGACCTTCGGCTTCGACGAGTTCGCCGGCAGCGAGAAGGACGAAGTGCCGCTGGCCGAGACGGTGGCGGCCCGGTTCGGCTCGGTTCACCAGACCCGGCGTATCCGGCGCGATGATTTCATGGCGAACGCGGATGCGATGTTCGAGGCCATGGATCAGCCGACCATCGACGGCGTGAATGTCTATTTCGTGGCGCGGGAGGCCCATGCGATCGGTCTCAAGGTCGCCTTGTCCGGGCTTGGCGGCGACGAGCTGTTCGGTGGCTATCCCAGCTTTCGCCAGATCCCGCGCATGGCGGGGCTGTTCGGTTCGTTTTCGGCCGCGCCTTGGTTGGGCAGGGGCGTCCGCATGGTGAGTGCGCCGCTGCTGCGCCGTTTCACGTCGCCCAAATATGCCGGAATGCTCGAATGTGGCGGCGGCTATGGCTCGGCCTATCTGCTGCGGCGCGGGTTGTTCATGCCCTGGGAACTGTCCCGGCTGCTGGACCCGGAGATGGTGCGGGAGGGTTGGGGCGCGCTGGAGACACGGGCGCGGCTCGACCGGACGGTCCAGGGTCTGACGACGCCGCGCCAGAAGGTCAGCGCGTTGGAGCTGAGTTGGTATATGCGCAACCAGTTGCTGCGCGACGCCGATTGGGCGGGCATGGCGCATTCGCTGGAAATCCGAGTTCCCTTCGTCGATCCGATCCTGTTGCGGGGATTGGCACCGGGCCTGGCCTCCGCGACTACGCCGGGCAAGGGCGATCTCGCCCGGGCGCCGCGCTCGCCACTGCCCGATGCGGTCCTCAATCGACCGAAGACCGGGTTCGAGGTGCCGGTGCGCGAATGGCTTCTGGCATCGCGGCCCGACGCGGGGGCGAAAGCGGCTTTCGCGGCTGGGCGCTCGAGGTCTATCGAAGATATAGCGCCGGCAGAGGGTCGGCGGTCTAATCGGTCGGTTTTTCTGCGCCCGCACCGTCGCCACCACTCGGCTCATGCGCGAATTCGGGGACCAGGCGTTTCAGCTCGGAAAGAATCTCGGCGACCTGCCCGCTGCGGGCGCCTTCTTCCAGCCTGTCGAAAGCCTGGGCGAGCTGGACATGATCCGCGATTCGGGGGGAGGCCGCATAGATGCCCTCCAACTCGGTCTCGACCAGCTGTTCGGCGGTGTGCATCAGCTCCTCGTGAAGCTTCTCGCCGGGCCGCATTCCCGTGAAGGCGATTTCGATCTCACCGTCGGCCTTTCGTCCGGCGAGACGGATCATTTGCCGCGCGAGGTCTTGGATCCGCACCGGTTCGCCCATATCGAGAACGAAGATCTTGCCCGCCAGACTGGCGGACCTGCTGCCGAGGGCGGAGGCCTCGATCACAAGCTCGACGGCTTCGCGCGTTGTCATGAAGAAACGCGTGATATCGGGATGAGTCACGGTGACCGGGCCGCCGGCATCGATCTGGCGCTGGAAAAGCGGCACGACCGAGCCGGTGGAGCCGAGGACATTGCCGAAGCGCACGGTGACGAAGCGCGTGCTGCTCTTTTCCCCGGCACCGAGGACGTCCAGGGCCTGGCAGTAGGATTCGGCGAGACGCTTCGTCGCGCCCATCACATTCGTCGGATTGACCGCCTTGTCCGTCGAGATCAGGACCATGGTGCCCACCTTCCGCCGGCGGGCGGCATCAGCGACGTTGCGGGTGCCGGCCGTGTTGGTCAGGACCCCTTCGAGCGGGTTGCCCTCGACCATCGGCACATGCTTGAGCGCGGCGGCGTGAAAGACGATTTCCGGCGTCTCGGCATCGAACACGCGCTGGACGCGGCCCCGGTCGCGAACATCGGCGAGAGAAATGGTGCGCGAGAGGGCGGGGTGGGCGATGCCGATTTCCAAGTCGATCTCGTAGAGCGCGAATTCGCTGCTGTCCAAGAGCGATAGATGGCTGGGCGTCAGGCCTGCAATCTGGCGGGACAGTTCCGAGCCGATGGTTCCGCCGGCGCCAGTGATCAAAACCCGCCGCCCTTCGATCAACGCCCGCATCGCATCGCGGTCCAGCACCTTCTGTGGCCGGCCGAGCAGGTCCTCGACCGCGATCGGGCGTGTCGGGATGCCGTCCTCGACGCCGCTGCGCAGGTCGGTCATGCGTGGAATTCGGCTGAGCGGCAGTCCTATCGCCTGGGCGCGACTCAAAAGTTCCCGCATCTGCTTGCCATCGAGATCCGCGGTGGCCACAATCACCCGCTGCGGCGCGGCATCACGCTTTTTCAGGGCGTGGACGACATCCTCGAAATCGGCCAGGCCGCCCAGGACATCGACACCGTGAATCTTGCGCCCGATCCGGGTGCCGTGATCGTCGATCAGGCCGACGACCAGATGGGTAGCATTTTCGGGCAGGGTCGTGGCGCGGATGAACTGTTCGGCAGCATCGCCGGCGCCGAACAGCAGAACCGGAATCCGGCGATAGTTTTCCTTGCGCAGCATCGTATCGAATCGCTTGTCCTTGACGATGCGATAGGCAATGCGCGAGCCGCCGACCAGGCTGATCAGCAGCAACCATTCGATGACCAGTATCGAGCGGGGAATGTCGTCGAGGCGCGTGACGACGAACATGAGGGGCATGAAGATCAGGATCGCGACCGTGGTGGCCTTGGTGATCTGCATGACGTCGTTGAGCGAGGCGTAGTGCCAGACGCCGCGATACAGCCGCATATACCAGAAGCATAGGGCCGCGACGGCGGTGAACAGCGCCGTGCCGAGCAGCAGGATCCGATCCACGTACCAGATGAAGTTGTCCCCGACCCGGATATAGACGGCGAGGGGGAACGAAATCGCGGCCATGAACACGTCATGGAGGAAGGCGATTCGAGCCTTAGTGAAGCTGAATAGACGCATACGGTTCGACAATGGATCTCCGGACGCCTCGTCGGACGCCCGACCTGTCCGGCCTTTCTGGCAGCACCTCCGGAACGATGCAAGCGAGCGATGGGCTGATTGGGGTGATCCGGGCGGCGGCGGCGGCTCGATCGGTACGTCTTCCACGCGATTTCTCCATGGAATCTTCACCACATTTCGCGCTTATTCATTGGTATAGTAAACGAGCTGTAAAATCCGTCAGTTTCACGGTCCCGGAAGAGGGCCGCCGGCAGGACGACAGCCAGGCCGCGTTGGGGGGCGCGCGGCCTTGGTTGAGTGACTGCGTTTTTAATTGGTTGACTGACAGCTGCCGATATGGCCCTGGACGGCGATCTTTTCCGAACTGGCACCGCTGATCTGATCGGCGCGATGTCGTTTGAACGGGCGCTGAGGGGCGTTGCGCGCGATGCGGCGCCGCTTGTCGAAAACGGCCTGCCCGGAATCGATTTCGCCTCGCTCGACAACCTGTCGCCGCAGCCGGTCCTATCCGGCCTGACGATCGATCAGCCCTCGGCGCTTTTAGTGCCGTCGACCAACTGGGTGCCGCAGGACAGTCTGTTCGGCAGCCAATGGCATTTGCTGAACACCGGGCAGTCCGGCGGCCTGGCGGGCATCGACATCAACGTCACCTCGGTCTGGGAGGACTAACCCGGCGCCGGCGTGCTGGTCGGCGTGGTCGATGACGGTGTCGAATACACCCATTCCGAGTTCCAGGGCGCCTATCGCACCGATATCGACGAGGACTACGGCGGCGGCGACTCCGACGCTGCGCCGGGCTCGGGCGACAGCCACGGCACGGCCGTCGCCGGCCTGATCGGCGCGCGCAACGATGGCGTGGGAACGGTCGGCGTGGCGTTCGGTTCAGGCCTGACCGGCTACCGTATTTTCGGCGGCACGGTTACCGATAGCGAATACCGCGATGTCTACCGGCACCACAGCGACGGCGTCGACATATTCTCGAACAGCTGGGGCTATAACGGCGTTTTCTACGACGATTTCGACGGCAACAATTTCGCGGCTGCCGGGTTGGGCATCAACGAAGCCGTGGCCCAGGGGCGAGACGGGCTGGGCTCCGTCATCCTCTTTGCCGCCGGCAACGATCGGCAGGCACGGAAATGGTATTGAGCGATATTTCACAGATCATGCTCGGCCTGACCGGGGATGCCTATCGGGGCGCCAGGGTCCGAGGGCTCGTTCGGGCGGATGTCACGGCCTTGCCGCTGGCTGACGGAACCTTCTCCTGTTCGATATACCTGGGCCTCATGCACCGGGTGCCGGCGGAAATCCGCCGGGCGGCAATGCGGGAACTGGCGCGGGTCACATCGGGGCATCTGATCGTGTCCTTCAGCGCCTTCGATCGCGCCCGGGCCGCCAAGCGCGCGGTCATTCGTCAGATCCGGCCGAATTTCCAATTTGGGTCCCATCCGACAACCATGGATGAACTGCGGCGCGAGTTCGCCGACATGGGCATGCGGCTTGTCCGGATCTACCGGGCCATTCCCTTCGTGTCTTCCGAAGTGGTCGCGCTGCTGGATGTCGGCTAGGTCGCGCGGGCCGTCCGCCGGTCGATCGCCGAGAAAGATCGCCTTGCTAGACCAAGTCGGATCGTTTTGCGCGCCGTATGACGATGACCGTGTAGACCACCAGAAATCCCAGGAACGGCAGGAAGACATAGGCTTTGTAGGGTGGGTCGAGACTAATCATCACGATCGCGCCCAGCCCTTGGGCGAAGGCGACCAGATAGTGGAACAGGGTGACGCGCGTGTGGTTGCCGTTCCAGACCCGGCTCAGAAGTTGGTAGAGGTGCACCCGGTGGCTTTGGGTGACGTCTTCCCGCCGGACCAGCCGGCGCAGGAAGGTGAAAGTCACGTCGTAGATGAAAATCAGAAACAGAAGCGGCATCACCATGAATGACGTTCTGGATGAATCGTATTCGGACGCGATGATGGCGATAGCGGCGAAGACGAAGCCGAGAAACTGGCTGCCGACATCGCCCATGAATATCCGCCCCTTGGGGAAATTGAAGCACAGGAAGCCGAGGCAGGCAGCGATCAGGATGTAGCAGAAGATATAGACGAAATAGGACCCTTCGATGAAGGTGATGATGCCGAAGAACACGGCGCAGATGACGCCTGTTCCGGCGGCAAGCCCATTCAGACCGTCCATGAAGTTGAAGGTATTGGTCATGCCGACGAGCCAGACGATGGTGATCGGATAGGCCAACAGGCCGAGCTGCACGTCGCCGACGAAGGGAAGCGAGAGGCGGCGTATCACGATGCCGAAGGCGACCAATATAAGCGCCGCCACGATCTGGGCGACGAGTTTGAGGGTAAAGTTGTAACGGCCGAAATCGTCGAGCAGGCCGACAAGGGCCATGCCCAGGCTGGCGAAGCCGAAGCCAAGCAGATAGGGGTCCAGGATTCGGGCGTCGTCGCTTTTGAAATAGATCACGCCGAAGCCGATCACGCAGGTCGCGACGATCGCCAATCCGCCTGTTCGCGGGGTCGGCGCGGTGTGAGACGATCGGGCGTTCGGCAGATCCAGAATGCGCAGGGACCGGGCGCCCAGGGTCAGGACGAGCGAGATGCCGAACAGCAAGACGGCAAAGATGATGTGATTCGCGAAGGCGAAAATCATCACGCTGTTCGTGATGGAGGTCATGACTTTGCTTCGTTGGTCCTGTGTCGGATTTGCCGGGGTCGGCGCGAAAAACCCACTCTCGCCATGATCATGTCTTCAGGCGTCGGAGCGCCCGATCGACTGTGCGCAACCTACCACCAGAAGCAGTGCGAATGTAACCGAGACGGCTGGAATTTGCAGGGGAAAATCGAACAGGGAATGAACGGCGACCTGGCCGGTCGCTGTGACGGCGATACAGGAAAAAATGACGTTCCGCCGTCGGCGCAGCACGCCGCGGACGCAGAGAAGCCAAAGCAAACCGAGTCCGAGGAAGAAGGCGATTGCCGCGGGAAGTCCGAGGTCGGAAGCGAGTTCCAGATAGGAGATGTGCGCTTGCTCGTAATACCGGAACTGCCCGGACGCGCGATGCAGCCGGTAAACCTCCGGAAAGGATCCCAGGCCCGTGCCGAGCCAGGGCGATTCCTCGATATTCTCGATCGCTATGCCATAGATACCCATACGCACGGACGAGGATTCCGACGTGGTGTCGAGGCGTCGATCGAGAGAATTGCCGAGGGTAAGGGCCGCGACGACGGCCAGGATCGCGAAAATTCCCGCCGTCATGCCGATGCGCATGGAACGGTAGCGGCTTGTCAGGGCGAAAGAGCCGAAGAGCAGGAAAAGTCCGACCGCGGCACTGATAAGCCCGCCCCGCGAGTTGCTGAGGGTCAGGGCCGCCGCGAGG
>Ga0114999_10003973_pt1 | contig 18180 bp, 18 predicted proteins | sample ArcticOcean_MG_C_3_FD_89820 | JGI IMG/M metagenome (GOLD analysis project Ga0114999, IMG submission 89820) | Marine microbial communities from western Arctic Ocean - ArcticOcean_MG_CB8_126 | ecosystem: Environmental > Aquatic > Marine > Oceanic | place: Arctic Ocean: Canada Basin | collected...
CCGTCATAGCGAAATGCGGCTCCCAATCGGTATAGTCGGCTGGGCCAGCATTCGCGCCAACGTCAAGAACCAATTCAGCCCCCATCAAGTTCGCAAGCGTGATCCCCAATTGTGGCTGTACCAGGGGTGACGTAGGCCCATCAAAGGTCACTAGCAGGTTGGCGCTGAACGGACCAACGTCCGCCGCCATAGTGGCCTCCGCGACTAAGCGCGGGCCATCGGCGTCTGTGTACAGGCCGACACCAATCGCCTGAGCCGAAATAGGCGCGGCCAGAACGATGGCCGCCAACAGAGAACCCAACGTAGTCATGCCCGACGATTCCTCTTTATGTTTACGAGACGGCCAGCGCCTCTTCTCTCTCAGGTTCTACGATCACGCGACCACCATCGTCGGTCCATACCTGCTCCATTAACTATGGACTTTCTCTCTCTGGCTCTACGATCACGGGACCTCTCTCTGGCTCTACGATCACGTGACCACCGTCGTCGGTCCATCCCGTTTCCATCATATGTGGATCGCAACGCTCTGCTACGACCATCCAACTCACGGTATCGCTGGAACTTTCGCACTCAATCGTCAGCGTGCTCCCTTCGACTGAGCCTCTGACTCCCGACCAACCACTATCGTTCTGTACCCACACCTGCGGATCACGGCAGAGCAGTTCCCACGTTCCTGCGCTCATGCCAGCAGCTTCGTCTAGGTCCACGGTCGCGGAGCCACCAGAAAGATCAGCGACACCCCTATAGATTAGATCCGCTTGCGGCCCTTCGATGAAACTGTGGACGAGGTGATGCGTGTCCGCTTTGGCTGGCAGCGGATGGGCGATTTTGAAGCTACCCGAACCCTTAGAGACGGAACCTACAACTGTTAGGTCAGCCCCAAGCGCCACGGTCCCGGTCCCCGTATGGATCGCATAGTTGGTGCCGCCGCTCGCCTGGTTCTCGATCTTCAACCCGTACAGGTTGGTGATCGTAGAACCGGAGCCTTCGTAGCCCGACTCAATCAGAATTCCGTATGTATTGGTTTGTGTGAACGATTCATTGATTGTGCCAGCAAGCACCCTCATGCCGTAGCCAGCGGCTGTGGCATCAGCCGTAAATGTCGGGTTGGCGTTAATGCCATACTGGCTTGTTCCCGCCATGTCGTTCGATGTGATGTTCAGCGCGATTGCGGCGTTGGTCGTAGAGCCGATAGCCGCCAACCCGGCGGTGAGTGCGAGATTGCCCGTCGAGGTGATATTGCCAACAGCGAGCGATGTCAGGGTGCCGACAGAGGTGATAGCCGTCTGAGCCGCACCTGTCACGGTGGCCGCAGTACCAGATGCGTTGCCCGTCACGTTGCCCGTGAGTGCCCCGGCAAACGCCGTAGACGTGATGCTGGTAGCGCCCGTGACAACCCCAGCGTCGATCACGATGGTCCCGTCGAGCACGATCTGCTCGCCCGTTTTGGGCGTGATGAGCAGGTCTGTGCCTGCCGTGCTGGATAGCGTGTTGCCGTTGATGTTGAGGTTGTCTACCTGAAGAGCGGTCAGGGTGCCGACTGAGGTGATCGCCGTCTGAGCCGCTTGGGTTACGGTTAATGCGGTGCCAGAGCAGTTCCCGGTCACGTTGCCCGTGACCGCGCCCGCGAGGGTTCCGACGAATCCGGTAGCCGTCACCTTTCCGGTGGACGGGTTGTAGGTCAGCGTGCCATCGCTTTCCAGGCCGAGATTGCCACCGTCTACGTCGCCACCAGCCGTAAAGATCAGTGCGTTGCTTTCGTTAGTGGACTCGTTGTCGCTGATCGTGACGGTGGTAGCTAGGGTCGCAAGGGCCACTGCGATATTGGCCGAGCCGTCGAACGCGGTGCCGCCAATCGTTCTGGCGGTCTCTAGGGTGTCAGCCGTGTCAGCCTTTCCGGTGACATCCCCGGTGACATCCCCGGCCCATCGTGTGCCGGTGAGTATCCCACTGCTTGGGTTGTAGGTCAGACCTGTGTCTGTTTCTAGGCCCTGAGTGCCGGTCGCCCCATCTACGAAGGCGGGGTAGACGGTTTCGTTGGTGCTGTTGTTCGCGACCGCAGTTATGGTGGTGGCCTCCGTGGCGAGAGCCACCACGATGTTGCCTGTGCCGTCGAAGCTGGTGCCGCCAATCGTTCTGGCGGTTGCTAGTGCGGTCGCCGTGTCTGCGTTGCCCGTGACATCCCCGGTGAGGTCCCCTGTGACATCGCCTATGAACCCAGTGGCCGTCACCTTGCCAGTGGACGGGTTGTAAGTCAGAGTCCCATCCGACTCCAGGCCAAGATTGCCGCCGTCTACGTCCCCGCCAGCCGTAAATATCAGCGCATTGTTCTCGTTGGTGCTCTCGTTGTCGGTGATAGTGACTGTGGTGGCTACGGACGCCGTGCCTGTCACGGCCCCTGTCAGGGGACCTGCGAACCCGGCAGCCGTGAGCAGCCCCGTGCTTGGGTTGTACGTCAGGCCGGTGTCCGTCTCTATGCCCTGCGTCCCGGTCGCCCCATCCACGAAGGTTAGGAAGATGTCCTCGTCGGTGCTGTTGTTGGCGACCGCAGTTATGCTGGTGGCCTCCGTGGCGGTGTCGGCATTGCCGGTTACGCCCCCCGTGATGTCTCCAGCAAACCCACCGACAGCCGTCAGCACATTCGAGGTCGCGTTGTAGGTCAGGCCGGGATCGGTCAATGCTGCAAGCGAGCCACTGACGCTGTCGAACATCGCGATATGCGAGGTTACGTCCCCACCGGAGGCAGCCACGGTGACCGTGGACGCTAGGGTCGCAGTGTCGGCATTGCCGGTGACCGCACCCGCGAGGGTTCCGACAAATCCAGTTGCGGTGACCTTGCCAGTGGACGGGTTGTAAGTCAGCGTCCCGTCCGACTCCAAGCCGATGTTGCCGCCGTCCACATCTCCACCAGCGGTGAATATCAGCGCGTTGGCTTCGTCAGTAGACTCGTTGTCGCTGATAGTGACCGTGGTGGCTACCGTGGCCACGTCTGCCGTGCCGGTCACGTTGCCCGTCAACGCTCCGACAAACACCGTAGAAGTCAGTGTCCCAGACGAAGGGTTATAGGTCAGCCCGGTATCGGTTTCAATCCCCTGCGTGCCCGTAGCCCCATCAACGAAGGCGGGATAGACGATTTCGTCGGTGCTGTTGTTGGCGACTGCCGTGATGCTGGTGGCCTCCGTGGCCAGACTAGCCGTGGAGGCTAGACCCGTGAGGGGTCCCGTAAAGCCCTCCGCCGTCAGCATCCCCGTGCTCGGGTTGTACGTGAGCCCAGTATCCGTCTCTATGCCCTGTGTACCCGTGGCCCCATCTACGAAGGCGGGGTAGACGGTTTCGTTGGTGCTGTTGTTGGCACTAGCAGTTATGCTGGTGGCCAGGGTAGCAGTAGACGCTAGGCCCGTCAGCGGCCCGGTGAAGCCAGCCGCCGTGAGCATCCCATCGCTGGGGTTGTAGGTCAACCCGGTATCGGTCTCTAGCCCCTGAGTGCCGGTGGCACCATCTACAAAGGTGGGATAGACCGTCTCGTCGGTGCTGTTGTTGGCGCTGGCCGTTACGGTGGTTGCTAGGGTGGCCGTAGAAGCGAGACCTGTCAGCGGGCCCGTGAGGCCCGTGGCGGTGAGCATCCCGGTCCCTGCGTTATACGTCAGGCCGCCATCGGTCTTGGCCGCTAGGTCGCCCGTAGCCGAGTCGAAGATGGCGATGAAGGACGTTGTGTCTGTCGAGTCCACCACGGTCACCAGGGTGGCCGTGGAGGCCCCTGTGAGCGTTCCCACGAACGCGGTGCTGGTGATGGAGGTCGCCCCGGTGACCACGCCTGCGTCGATCACTATCGTGCCGTCTAGGACGATCTGTTGGCCGCTCAGTGGCGTGATGAGCAGGTCGGTCCCTGCGGTCGAGCTGAGCGTGTTTCCATTGAGGTTGAGGTTATCCACCTGAAGCTCTACCAGCGTGAGCTTGCCCGCCGTCCAGGTGCCGACAGCCGTGCCGCCGATCACGTCGAGGAACGTGCCCGCGCCGCTCATGTAGCGCCCCGAGTCCTTGTCGGCCTCGAAGGAGTACGTGGGCCTGGCGGCTGTACCGTTCGCGCTCTGGTGCTGGCCTTCCTCGTCCAGCGTGTACACGAGTGATGAGTTCGTTGGGCCGTTCCACACCTCTAGCAGCGACATGTCCGCAGTCGCTCTTGCGGTGGCGAACCCAAGAATGTGCTCGTTGTCCTGCGGCTGAATCGCCTTGATTCCAAAAGCTGCCATCGGGCTACCTCACGATCATGTATACGATGTCGTCGCCCGCATTGTCACAAATGATGTACAGCTCGTCCAAGTTGCCGACTGGCAGCCACCCGGTCTCTTCGCCCGCGTCCAGTTCCCAACCCGATGTAATATCTGTAGTACCGTCCACCACCGTAACGCCCGCGAAGCCCACGTACACGTTTCCAGAGTTGCTTCTCACGGCCTTGATGTTCACGAATTTCGCCGCAACGTCTGGAAGCTGGACTGCCGAGGTGCTACCCGCACGCTCACCGCTCGCTTTGACCTTGACGTACTGGAACGTATTGAAGCCAGACATTGCTTATCCTCCTACGTTGCAAACCAGTGGTCACCTAACATGCGTCCGGCATCCACTGTTTTGGGTTTCTGTGAGCGTCTTGATCTGCGAAACGCTTCGTTTTTGCGCCGGAGCAAGTTGCGCTCAAGTTTTTGCTCCATTTCTGGGCCGCCCGGCAACCAGTTCTCTTCCATTGCGTGGACTGCCGCAAAAGCCACGATCAAGGGCCTATCTGCGTCAGGGAAATCCACATCGCTGCTGTCCGCGAGAATCGGCAAGCGATAGATGTAGTCCATCACGGTGCCGGTAGGCAGTGACGCGCCCTTGGCCAGATACATCCGCTCTTTTCTGAGGTAGTAGTAGTTGCCACGCACGCGGTGACGATCTTTTGCGTCCACCAATGTGCCCCAGCGCACCCCCGACGCAGAACGCAATGCGCTGTTCTGGTCGTCACCGTACATGCGCAATAGGTCCGCCGCTGCCGAGGTTAGATCCACGTACCGATCTGGGTCAGAACCCGTGGTCGTGAGCGCACTCGTCTCGGTGAGCCAAAATTCCTCCATACCCTTGTCGATCAGGTATAGCTGTGCGGATTCCAGGCCCTGCTGCAGCATCAGGTAGACGCCCTCCAGGGTCTCGCCGGTATTATCGTGCTCAATTAGGTCGTCGTCATTATCGTCCGTGTCCATCAGACGATAGAGGGCCCGTTTCAGGCTCGCACGATCCGTCAGGAATCCGGTGAACGCCATGGGCTAGTCCCCGTATCCCTGCGTCGTTGGGGCGTTGTCGAAGTTTGCACCTGCCGCAGCGCCGATCTCCTCGGGTGGAATCGTGATCTCGACGCCATCTAGGATCGCAGCAGCGTCCGGGCCGGTCTCGGGTTGCGGCGGAGGCATCACGCTGGGGTCTATCAGCGCCTCGGCGTCTTCTGCCGCAGCCCTGCTGCCCCGGAATTTACTGCCGTCAGACAGCGTCCAGTGTCCGCCCTTCCTGTCCCACGGATACTGAACGTCGGGCGGCGGCTGGTTTGGGGATGGGATTTTTTTGCCGCCGGACAACATGTCGAGCATGTCGGCCGCACTGAGTCCCCTGCTGACGGCCTCGTGCGCCAAGTCCACACCAAACACCTCGCGCTCCCTGGCAGCCCGCATCGACGCAACCTCTTTCTTGCTCGGCTCGAAATTCTCTTGGAGCGAGACCCCCCCCCGGCCGTTGCGTTCGAGCACGAACCGATAGTCCCGGCGCACGGCAATCGCCCGCAGCAGCGGGTACATGGGCTCTCCGGTGGCGGGGTTCTTCTTCCACATAGGATCTCCCGTGGTCGGATCAAGGAGCGGCGTTTTTTTCGTGGCGCGAGGGTCCAGGCGGTCCTTCATCTCGTAGATGACCCGACCGTCAGTGTGTGTGCCCACGGCCTTGGCCCCGCGGGGCGGGATCAGTTCCGACCTGATTTTGAACGGCTTCTTCACAGCGTACCTTCCTTGGGTTGGGTCGGTGATAGCTCTATACCCACGGGAATAAATGGGATCTTGAACAGCATCCGGCGCAGGTCCTTCGAGCGATCTCCTACATCCTGTCTCTTTTCCTGCACGAGTTTATTCTGGTCCTCATACTTCTTCGCGAGTACAACCTGCATAGCGTGTTCGGCAGATTTGAACTCACCACGGCCTGTCATCAGAGAGCCTTTCTCTAGGATCGTGATGAGGCCACCTACACCGAGTTCTGGGAGCAGGAGCGCCACATAGCTCGGCATTAGCCTGTTTGTTCGTGGGTGCCTCTTGCACCGCTCGCGCAGTGGGTTGAGGGGTTCTTTTTCCGGGTGGACCCATTGGTGTAACAAGACCGCCTCGAACAAGTCGCTGGAATGGTCCTGCAACCTGGGGTCGCCCGTCTTGAGGTTGAGCCTGACCTGCCAGGTGTTCACGGGGTCCGACACCCACACCACATCGCCACCCGAGCCCCCGTGGGAGCGCGAATACGCGGCGACGGCCTCGCGATACTCCAGCGGAGCCTTGGGCGACCTGTCCCGTCCGATCTTGTAGACCGGACCCCGTGAACCCTGTTTCTTCATGTTTAGGAGCTTGCCGTTCCGATAATCATGCCAGTCTCGCCGCCCAAGTTTACCCCGTAGTTCTCAAACAGGGCCAGCGTCCCAACGGTGTTAATCCAAGTGACCTGACCGTTCGTCGCGATCATGCAACTGTTGTACCTGACCTGACCCGTGGCAGAAGCGTAGCCCTCAATGTTCACATCAACCGCGTTGGCGTTCTCCAACGCGCAGTCCTCGATGAGGCAATCCGTCCACGCAGCACTCATGTCGATGTTAGCCGCAGCGAAGTCGCCGTGGCTGACCAAGCCACGAATCGTGACATGGTCTGCCGCCGCCCCGGTGAGGAACGCGGTGTTGCCCGCCGTGTCCGTACCGTGGTTCTCGCAGCCGATGCACTCGAAGTAGTCCGCAGCGGCACTGAGAGTGATCCAGTGGTTCGTGTTCTTCGCTGCCGTGGCGTCGTCGAACAGGCAGTTCTCGATCCGGCAGTGAGCTGCCGTGACAGGAATACCCACCACAAGCGCGTCCACATCGTTGATGAAGTGGATGTTCTGGATGCTCACATTGGCCGCCGTCACCGTGACGGTCGAGTCCGTGGCGCTGAGAGTGACCTGTGGGCGGTCGGTGCCGCGACCCAGGCCGATGATGCTGACGCCCGCCACGTCTGCGGCGATACCTGCGGCAGAACTGATCGTCTCCGCGTGGCCCGGCATCACGTAGATGATGTCGCCCTTGCTCGCCGTGCATTTGTTGATAGCAGCGTCGATTGTGATCAGTGCCTCATCCGACGCATCCCCAGTGTTCGCGGCTGCGCCACTGCCTGAGTCCACATAGAAAACGGAGCCCGTCGTGTGGTTGATGAGGTTGCGTAGTTCCTGCGAATACTTCACTTCACGCAAAGCATTACGCAGCCTGTTGTTCAGTTCCTGGCTTGACATGCTAGGTCCCTCGCTTTTCAAGGCGTTAGAGGCTGGGCGGGAGACCTTGTGCCCCCCGCCCAACAACCCATTTCGGTACTAACTTCTACCCGTCGGCCTAGTAATCAGGCACTGGGTCGAAGTCACCTGCCGTCACGTTGGCAAGCGTAATGGCGGTCAACGCACCATGTCGGTTACGACGTGGGGAGAAGCTGTTGCAGTAGTCCCGCACATACCACTCCTTGCCGTCGAAGTCGCTGATACGCTCGTACATCGACCCGTCCTCGTCGAAATACCCGGCCTCGACCAACGAAACCGTGTAGAGGTCTTCCATGCAGAAATTGTACAGCACGTTTTGCAACTGGTAGTCGTCCACTGCGAAGTCGAACCCAGAGATTCTGACGCTCTGGTATCCGCCTTCAAGGGTCTTGCCGAGTTGCTGCTGCTGCTGGAATCCCACGAGGGTCCGCGCCAACTCTGCGAATACCGCGCCGTGGCAAACTGCGGTGTGCGACTCTGGCCCCACGGGGAACGTGCTCTTGGCCGCTTGCTTGCGGAAGAACTCCGTCACCTCTATGTGGTCGAACGTCGCACTCGCCACCCTATACGGCTTCCAGCGCGGGTACGTGGACTGGGAAAGGTTGAAGACGGTCGTGCTGTCCGCGTTCGGGTCTACGATGTCCAAGCAACCGTTCTTTGCGTTGTTGCGCTCGGTCTCAAAGTAGTCCGTGGTAACAGTAGCCGTAGTCGCGGCTACGATGATGTCGCCAGCGGCCATGTCCGTACCTGGGTCCCACGACCCGCCGGTCGTCATGGTGACGGTGTCCGTCGAGTGTACAATCGACGCGATCACGTCCGATCCGGTTGCGGTGTTTGAGTTCGTGATGTCGAGCCACGCGATGGTCATGCCCTCGTCGAGATGCAACGTGGGGCTCATGTCGGTGTGCCCATACCCGTCCTTGGCGACCCATACGGTGGCCGAGGTGCGAGAACTCACGAGACACAGGGTTCCTGCGGAACCACCGACTGCGTGCCTGATTTCCATGAGGCGAAACGCGCCCCACATCTGGTCGAACAGCCGCGTCCCGAGATCCGCGAAACTACCGGGTCCCTTGATTGCCGCAGCTTCTACGAAGTTGTCCACCGCCCTGCGCACATAGCGCCGCACTGGGGTGGTTTGCCACTCTCCTGGGTCCACGTCTGCGGAGTCCGGCAGGGCACCATCGGTGCCCAAGGCCCCTACGGGCCGCACGAGATCAGTCGCACCATTGAGCGATTCGCCGTCAAAGCGATAGTCGCCCGGAGATGCGTTCATAAACAACTGGGCAGTGATGCTCTCCCACCTGACGGAAGGAAGCACGTCACCCGTGTAAATCTCGTGTACCAGACCCGTAAGACCGGACAGAGCAGCTACGTTTGATTTCTGGCTGCCTAATGCCATGATCTAATACCTCTTGGTTTATAGCCCCTGAGCTGCGCGGTAACGCTCGCGTATTCCAGCCTTGAGGGACTTAGCTCTATTTCCTGGGGAGACCCGCGCCGCGCCCTCGTCCTCGGGCGGTGGCGTGGTCCCCTGCGACGAAATCCCTGGCGTCGAGGGTGGGCGTGCTGCGTGCCTTGCGGCAGCCTCCGACAGCGTTGCCTTCTCCTGTCCAGCCAGTTTCTTGCGCTCCTCTGCGGCGATCTGCGCACGGCCCTTTTCCTGCTGCTCGGCACGGAACTTGACCACCGCACTTTGTACACGCGGGTCCCTGATGTACTGAGTATCTACCCACCCATAGAACTCGTCGGTGGTTGGCATGGTTTCTGCCTGGCCCCTACGCTGCAGGTTCGCATTACGGGCGTCTACATAGTCGCCGTATTGTGACATCGCACTCGCCATGCGGTCCTGCAATTCACCAGCAGACGCCCACGCGGGATACTTATGTCCCGCGCCGGTGCCCACTTGCTCCATGAACGATCTAGCGACTTGTTCACGTTGCATCCCCGCGTAAATCTCGGCTTCCTTTTGCGATGCGACCTGTGCTTGCTCGCCCGCTAGGGCTGCCTCAACTTGGGCTGACTGTTCTGGGTAGTGCTCTTTGATCTGGGCAAGCATTTCCGCTTGCAGTGGATCAGTTTCCGGCGTGCCATCTTGGAGCGCCTGCACTCTGGCCGCGAGGCGTGCATTATCCAGGCGAACTTGATCCAGTTGGGCCTGTGAGTTTTGCACCTCTTTTTGCCGTACAGACGAGTTCACGAGCGTACGTATGTGCCGCTCCATGTGAGCGGGAACTGTAAGCTCTGTGACTCCCTGGTCGGCTAACGGATTTCGCGGGTCAAGTGGAATGGTGACAAGCTCCGCCCCAGCGGCCTGTGCGGCAGGGGGTAGCTCCTCGGTAACCGGAGTCTTCGCGACCACATCGGGGGCAGCGGACTCCTCTTCTGCATGTTCAATGGACGCGGCTTCGGCAGCGCCTTCCTCCATATAGGTGCCGTCTTCAGCCGCATGTGTGCGGCCGACTTCGTCCACCTTGCCAGGAGTACGTTCTGCGTGGAAGACTTCGGCTGCTGCCTTGGCCCTCTCCTGCATGGCCTCCCTGGCCTGCTGCCTTACGGAACGAGGCGGCAGGGCTGGCCCTACTTTTTCTGGAGCGACTAGACGCGGCTCCGGGGTGCTCTCTTCTACTACTGGTACTGGTGTAGCGACCTCCTCTACTACGGGAGGTGGTGCAGGAGCGGCCTCTACTGGGGCGGCTACCGCAGTTGCATCGTCACTCACATTGCCCTCACTCTGTTAGCGAACGCCCGATCCGCGCTCACCATGGATTGTGCGCTTGGGGTCCCGCCTTCCGGCGCGGGCTTGAAAGACTGCTCTACAGAGCCTGTGGCCTGGGATCTCTTGGGGGCCGCACGCTCTTGGTCGTCTTTTTTGATTGCGCCCGCCCGTGCCTGCTGTTCTGCGGCAGCTTCTGCTTGCGCGGCCTGTTTTTGCGCCAGCCACTGCCAGAACTGCTGCTGGCGGAACACCGCAACTTGGCGAGCGAGCGGGTCTTCGGTTTCGTCCTGGGTGATCACGCTGAGTATGTCGATGTGTCGTTCAAGCTCGTCGTCCATGAGCGTCGGATGCCGTTGGTCTACTTCCTGTGCACCCATCATGGCCGCTTGTTGCACCATCGGATCGCGCATCCCGCCTTGGATTTGCGGAAACTGCTCGCGTATCATCGTAGCAACTTTGCGGATAGAATTGTTGATCACCAGTGGTCTGCGGTCGCGCACTTCCTGCGGGTCGTCGATTTGGCGAAATAAGCTCTGGTCGGGCCAGTTTTTGCGCAGCTCCCTGGTGCCAAGCACCTGTTCGCCCCGCTGATCGACCATGCCGAACATATTCATAAGTTGCTGGGCACGCGCTTCGGTCGAGGTGCCGAACCCGCTGACGAGCGTAAAAATCGGAGGGCGCTCGCTCATTTGCGCCCTGGATACATACGATTCGGCTATATGCCCCTGTTCGTCGCCCACGATGTCTATAATGTCGGGCACGTCCATGTATTGCTTGTGCAGTTTCCAGTTGAGCCGCGCAAAAGCCTCCAGCTCTTCCCTGGTGCGCTGCACGATGGGCCCAAAAATAGAGTCGTCTGCCTGTTGCAGCGCAATAATCGCCTTACCACTGCCTTTCATCTCACCGCGTGACGCTGCCTGCCATCCGCCCTTCCGGTACATACCGTCTAGGACCCGGCTGATCTTGGACTCAAGTAGGGTGATATGACGGGCTGGGTATTCGAGGTACTGTAGTTCAAGGCTCCCTGCACCAAGCTGCTCGACTTCGAGGAGTGTGTCGCCCCGGAAGCTGATAGTGTCAACATTAACTGCACCAGATGACGCCAGGGGGGGGCGGGATGCTCTGCGTAGATATTCGTTTACCAGGCTCTCAAGCTGATTGAGCTGGATCTGGTCGTCGTCGATGTCCGCCACGAACGGTTTGCCGAGCGGATCGTCCATGCGGTGATGCGAATAGACCTGCACGCTGCTGAACGACGACGCCGGAAGATCGCCTACCCAAAGCAGCGTCGGCGTGCCTATGCCGCCATGTGCTTCGTCGCGACTAGTTGCCGCGGAGCCTTGCAGCGCAACGATAGCTAGGCGTCCGTTAGGCCAACTCGGGTCTATGCCCGGCAGGATTTCGTCGTAGATCACGCCAATCAGCTCATCATGGTTCCAGCCGGGCGTCAGGACCGCGGAACCGTGTACGTCCCCGCCTGCCTGCGTCCACTTCTGCACCACACGCTGGAACGTCGAAGCGGACGGCATACGTTCGTTGCCTTCAATGTCTGGGCGACCGAACGCATCGCGCACCATTTGCGCTGGCAAGACCCTGCCGAACGTCTGCCTATGTATGGAGTTCCTACGTGCCCCAGAGTCGAATACATGATCGAACGGGTTGCCCACCCAGTTGTCTACTGCACCGGGCTTCGGACTGATCATCGGATTGCCCATATCGTCTTGCGCAGCGACCGCTTCATAGGGGTCGCCGTTCACGTCGTCGCGCCAAGCGGCGTGGATCGGACACGTGCCATAGCAGGCGGCCATGTATTTGGCCTCGGCCATGATCGCGTTCCACTTCTGCATACGCACCACGTGGTTCATAAGCGCCTGGTCGATGACCGCACTCTCGCGGTCTTCACGTGAGCTGGGGGGCTCTACGACAAAGCGATACGGCTGTGTGGTGAGATGCGCCACGAAGTTATCGGTGATCGGGCGGAGCTGGTTGTTTTGGATGCGGGGTACGCCGGATAGGTTGGCTGGGATCTTGAGGCGCTGACCGTGATACAGGTCGTACCACTGTGATCCACCTTCGCCGTCCACGTGCAGAACGTACTTCTCTGCGGTGAGGTCGCGGTGCCTACGGGACCTTAGCCCTCGCCAGTGAAACTCCCGTGTTTCGTCGGCAAGGGCCTTTTCCGTGACGGGCCCCTGGGCGTCCATGCGGTTGGAGCCTTGAGACGGCAAACCCGGTGCTTGTGGTAGAGTTTCGCCTTCGTGTGCCATAGCGAACGATAGTTAACACATCAATTCACTGCGAGTCGGTCCCTGGACCGTCGTTCTGGGATGCGACGTGTCGCCAGTACGCTTCTGCTATCGCTTCACGGGGCAATTTCGTGGATCGGGTTTTGCGCATGATGCGCGATATTTGGACCTGTAGGGTGCCCCTGGATATGCCCAATTCACCCTCTACGTCACGGTACGTTTTGCCGTCCCTGCCTACCAGGATGATGATGTCGGTCTGTCTAGGTGAGAACATCTATCGCATCCTCCAGGCCGATCACTTTCACGATTTCGGACCATGGGGTACCCTGCGAGCGTGCCATGTTGATGTCGTCTTCGACGTTCGCACGCATCTCGGGGCTATCGAACGCGTCTAGGTAATCGCGTACCTCGGGTGGGGCGGGATCTTCGTCTCTGGGCTTCTGCGGGCGCGGCTCCTCGGACAGGCCGTGGTCTTTGCGGTCCATGCGCATGTTGTGCCGCTGTAGTTGTACGATCAGGCCCTGCTGTCTGCGTACTTGGCGGTGCAGCCGCTCGTTCTGTCTCTCCAACACCGCAACTATGCTATCGCGGGTACTAGACCACGGCCACCTCATGCCTTTGGCAGTTCGGGGGGGTAAGTATAGACGGCATCCCCTGGCACTTCGCCCAAGTGCCTGCTCATGTCGGATGCGAGCATTTCGGCCAGCGCGACCCACAGTTCGGGGCTTCCCTCGAACGTGACCCTTACGTGGTCATTGATGCGCTCGACACCCACCCTGACTGGTATGCCTAATTTTGCCAGCCTTAGCCTGACCGCTTCACCCCTCTGTGCCAGGCTCTCCATCTCTGCTTGCCTCCCCTTCATCGCCGTCACCTCTCTTGAGTTTCACGAGCTTAATCCTACCTGCGAACCCTTTGATCCGGGTCCACACCCGAACCAGGCCGATGTGCCACTTTTTGTAGAACGGTGTCTCCAGGTATTCTATGTACTTCTCCACCTGATCCAGGCGAGAGGCCATGGGCAGCAGGATGCTATCCTGCCATAGTGCGATCATACCCATCACATCGGCCCTGGTGGCCAATTTCTTCGCGTACCTGTCTTTTTTCTCTTCCTCCTTCGCACCCATCTTGTCCAGGCGTTTTTGCTGCTCTGGGGTGAAATCCATCTCTTTTTTGATGGCATCGGCCTCTGACGCGCTCTTGTAGAGCAAAACGTCCTCTTCTTTGACGGTTGGTGGCGTATACGGACTTGGCCGCGCTTTACGTCGTCCCATCCCAAACCTCCTCGTTGGTCTTTTTCACCTGTTCGCTCATCTTCTCATAGCCCAAATCGCGGTTTTTTGCGGGGCCCTTGCCCGGAATCTCAAATTTCGGCGCTTTCCAGTGGCTCATGGTCGCATAGCGCAGTGCGGCGATCATATCTGCGCCATCAGCCGAATTGTCGTTCGGATCTTGGTCTTGCGCCTGCCCTTCCTTCGGGTTGGGGTAGCGCCAGTTAACGATCTCATACATGAGCCTGGAACCGACTTGTTGGCGTCCCTCAGACGCGGCCGACTGCCTAAGTCGCCATTTCTGGCGGTCGGCTAGTTTTCGCGCAAAAAGCAGCGCCCTACGCGCCAATAGGTTGTTTACGAGCGTAACGGACGCCCTGCGGGCCTTATGTTCGGCCCTGACGGGCCTGACCCGGTATGGCGAGCCGATGCGGGCAAATTCGCGGTTTATCTCGACAATATCGGTCGGATTTGCGGCATCTCCCCAAATTCGGGTCTTTGGGGGCGCTTTCCACGCTTCTAGGTGCGCGTGCAGCCGTCTGGCGCGGATTTCGAGTGTTTCCTTCTGCGAAAAAATCTCTCCGACGACGTGTCCGCGGTTTGCGCGGTCCACGGTGATGTGACAGAACGCAAATCGCCAATATCCGAAGTCTACGCCGCACAAGTGGCCCCAGTTTTGGTCTTGCACGGTCTTCATCATGCCTTCGTCGAAGGTTTCGTTGTGTTTTTGTGGATCGAAGTTCAGCGCAACGCCCGTAGGTGTGGCGAAGCGCCCAAAAATGCGTGCTTCGGCTTGTGCTGGGTCGTGCTCGAACTCACGGGTGATCTGTTCGATGACTCCGGGGTCGATAGCCGGGTTATCCGCTACTCCCGCATGGCTGCAGAAGTGGTGAGCTGTTTGGCCTAGCCGCCATGGCTCGTAAATGCGGTGAAACAACCACGTGAGCCCTAGCAGGGGGGTAGCTGTACAGCACGTAGTGCCCCCATGGCGCAAAAGTCGGGGCTGCAATTCGTCCCAAATGGGCTCTGGGTGCTCCTCGTCCAGCCACACGTGGTGTACACGGGCCGATTGGTACTTGGCGGCCCCCTGTTCGGCGCTTTTGCCGACGATTCTGGATGTGAGCCCATTATCTGCCCGTATTCTGATGACCCGTTTCGTGCTTTGCTGGTTCGGGATCGGGGCGTCGATGATCCTATCGGGCGGTATCCAGGTAAGGATCTCGGGTAACAGGATGTTTTCCCACAGTTGCCAGGTCAGCGCACTAGCCCAGATCAGGAGTGGTGGCTGCCAGCGTTGCTGGGGGTGGCGACCGAGCGCCATGAGCGCGACATCTATAGCTCCTAGCGTAGTTTTTCCCGCCTGGTTCGCCCAGAACAGCCACCTATGGCGGGCTTCTGCGTTCAAAGCAACGATCTGCTTGGGGTGCATCTGCGCAGGGATCACGGGTTCGGTTTTACTGTATTCGTATTCGTAGGCTTCGGTGCGCTTGGGGTCCATGAGCACGCGCAGCGGGTCGTGCAGACTGTGGCCCAGGGCACTACGTGCTGCGCCCTCCAGCTCAGTGAGGTGCAGCCATTCTTCTAGGTTCTCAATCTCGGGCAGTTTCAAAGTATCACGGGACGAGGTCCATTGAACGCCAGTCGCGATGCGACTTATTGATATGGCCTTTTTGGACGAGCGCGTCTACTAGCCCCCAGGTGGTGGACAGCGCGTTGCCGCAGCGGTCGGCTAGTTCTTGTAGGGTCGGCGCGTAGCCCTTCGAGGCGATGTGGTCCTTGATCAGCCCCAGCACGGTAGACTGTTTTGCGGTGAGCGGCTTTTTGTGCCTGGGCGGGCTCTCCAGGTAGTGGCCGCACGTCGGACAAGAACCAAAGACATCGTCCCGAATCGGCGGCGTATATACCTGCTCACTCATACAACCTCCCCCGTTACGTGCTCACGCAGCACCAGGGCCCAACGCGCTTCGATGCGGCGCAAAACCTCTGGGTCGTGTTCTTCGGCCTGCACAGCCAGCGCAAGTGCGCGGACCAGATCCGGCGAAAATTTCTCGAACTTAACGCCAATGCCGTAGCGGCAAAGCAAATCCAGGGCCTTCAGCCTGTCCGAGGCCGACGCGTTCTTGGGCTGGCCGCACTCATCGCACGGCTCGACCTGGGGACTGAGTATTTCCACTGCATGGTGCATTTGTTCTGCGGCGTGGCCGCGCATCCGGCCCCGTAGGGCAGACGCAGGCGGCTGTTTGGCGGCAGGCATCCCGGTACGCTTGAGTACGCCACCGCGAGGCTGCGGCTCGTCCCATGAACCGTCCGGGTTGATCTTTGCGCCCGGACCCGGAACCATCATATGGCGGCGTTCTTTCTCCGCGTGCGCATCGCGCTTCTTCTTTTTAGGCATCGTCTTGCAGCTTTATGAGGAAACCCGGTGTTGTTTCGCCGTGCCAGCCGCCCAACTGGTTGAACTCGTAAAATTCGAGTGCCCCCTCGTAAGAGTCACAGCCGTCCGCCATGAGCTTTTCGATGACCTTTTCCTTGTCATAAATGACTATAGGCTCCATGCCGTAACGCTCTAGGACGCCCACAACGCAATCGTCGTAACCGTCCATGGTCAGGGCGTCCTCGACGTTCATATTCAAAAGCTGTTCTTGTAACCTGGACATCGTAGACCCCACGTTCAGGACAACGGCTCCTCTGGGACACGAACGTACCCCGAAGTTGGGCACGGGACAAGGCTTTTTTTCTGTGACCATGGAACTTTTTGAAAGCCCAAAGTGTACGGAGCCTCCGACGCTCCGCTCGGGGCAGGCTCCGTAAAAATCCCAAAACCAACGCCCAAAACTGCACTTTTTGTAACAAATGGCCCCCCACGCCTATACAGAAGTGCCGCAAAACCCGAAGAAACACTTTCGCTTTCCGCATACCTAAGCCATTCCCGCAAAATCCGCCAAAATCCCAAAAATTTTATTTTCTGTAAGCCCCGCGTTCCGCCAAACTACGAACGCAAGGCCCCCGTACCTGGACCAATGGCCAGTTTGTGGCGCGGGTACAGGGATGCAGCGGGGGGGCTATATCTATGGTACCGGGTCCCGAGGGACCCGAGGCACGGTGACCCCGGCCCCGGTCAAGACGTTGCACAGCAACGTCTTACGCGTTGCGGTGGCTCTGGTCGGCCCATGCGCCACTGGGCCTACGGCCCACCCGGTCGAGAGCCATGCAGAAAGCCCACCAACGCGTGCAGACCCTGTGCCTGTGCGGGTGCAGTTGGGGCGTGGTACTGCGTGCTAACTGAGTGGGTACACCTGCTAGGGTCTTACCGCAAAGCTCACCGCAAAACCGTGCCGATCCCGATCCAAGGCACACCGCAGCTTAGACGCAGGGCCAGATCCGGCCTTGATGAGCCTCGCGTGCGCTACGGTCTACGACCGTTGACGTGCGCACATGACATGAGGCGTCATGTGAGGCGCATGAGGCACATGATAGGCGTGACATGCGTGCTATGCGCCTCTCAACGCGTGATTGGTAACTACCACAATGGCGAGCGTTGAAGGCCTTGTCGGACCATTGGCCCTTGAGTAGCATTATGGCGTCGGAACGGTGGCCCCCCGAAACTGGCCGCCGCACTCCGAAGCACGAACGCCGGACGCAGAAACTTGCGGTGCCCACATGGGGCTTTACTGACATGCTTGGCCGCTCAAATGGGAGTGGCCCACGGATGAGACGGGATTCCGTGATCAGCTAGGCCGAGACGGAAAGCACTCGTAACCCGCTGACATGCACCGAAGCGAAGCTATTACCGCAGCTTTGGGAAGTACGGAAAAGAACGGGCAAGTTTGAAGCTGAAACCCGAAGGGCACAGGCTCCTGCACAGATCATGCAACTGTGAAGGCGTACCCTTCCACACACCAGCTCTGCTCCCCGCGCCGAAGGATTGGCAGTCCAATCGGCTCCGAACGGGTACCGAAGACCCAACACCGTAGGTGAAACGTGAGTCTTCCTCTGGGCGCTGTTTGGCCCCAAGGCTCACCAAGGCACCAGCGCCTAGCAAGCGCACTTGAACGTCAGGGTTCGACCCCCTGAACGGTGTTTTTGCGGCAAACCGAAACACTTCTGAAAAAGATCTGTGCGCCGCCGCAGCGCACTACACACACACACAAGGAAAATCGCCATGGCCATCGAAGCCCAAACGCTAGGCAGGCACAGTTGGACGCCTCACTGCACCGCCGCACTCGTGGGTGTTTGCCCCGACTGCGGGAAGGAAGGCGAGCACGAACACACCGAGTTTTCCGGTGGAGACGGCGAAGTCGGATACGTCGAATGGGAGTGTGCCAAGTGCGATTCTTTATGGACCGACGAATACAGGCTCGTGACCCGCACGATATTTCGCCGCGATCCCTCG
>Ga0114999_10003978_pt1 | contig 18152 bp, 19 predicted proteins | sample ArcticOcean_MG_C_3_FD_89820 | JGI IMG/M metagenome (GOLD analysis project Ga0114999, IMG submission 89820) | Marine microbial communities from western Arctic Ocean - ArcticOcean_MG_CB8_126 | ecosystem: Environmental > Aquatic > Marine > Oceanic | place: Arctic Ocean: Canada Basin | collected...
CACCGGTCTGGCGTGTCTGCGATTTCTGTCTCATCTTCGTTCCCTTCGGTCACTACGATGAGCCAGAAACCCTCCCTTATGAAATCCGACTAGTTTGTTCCATAGGCGCTGACGTCAAACAATTCCAACATGCTGGGGTATGAAAAGGGCGAACTCGACGGCGCGCCTTGGTCCAACCACACCCATCCCGACGACATCGCGAAAAACCAGCTTTTAACGGACCAGTTAGTTCGCGGCGAAATCGAAACCTTCCAATTGGAAAAGCGCTATTTGCACAAGGACGGCTCGGTAGTGTGGGCGCACCTCAACGCTTCCATTGTTGGCGACGACGTCGAAATCCCGCGTTTTCGGGTCACCATGATAGAGGATATCAGCGAGCGCAAAAGCATGCAGGAATCGCTGCTGGCCAGTGAGCGGCGCTATCGCAGCCTGATCGAGGACCAACCCGAATTCATCTGCCGCTACAAGCCGGACGGTAGGATGGTGTATGCCAATTCAGCCATGGCCAAGCAGCATGGCTTCTATCCGGACGATGTAGCCGAGCAAAACATTTTTGACTTTCTTGTCGAGAGTGATCACGGGCGCACAATCGAATATATCGCTCAGCTGCGGCCCGAACAGGAATCCGCGCGGATCGAATTGCAGGCGCAGATCGCCGACGGGTCCATCCGTTGGCAGGAGTGGTCTGATCGAGCTTTTTTCGATGACCGGGGGCGGATTTTAGAAATTCAGGCATTTGGCCGGGACGTGACCGATCGGAAAAATGCGGAAGAAATGCTGCGCAAAAGCGAAGGTCGTTTAGCGGAGGCGCAACAGTTGGCGCAAATCGGCAGCTGGGAGCTAAATTTCAAAACCGAAAATTCCACTTGGTCCGATCAAATGTATCGCTTGTATGGCGTCGATCCCGGCGCTGCGCCGCCGTCCACGGATTTGTTCTTCGACCGTGTACATCCCCCGACGACCGAGAAGAAGTGCAACGGGCCGTGAGTGGCCAGAAAACACGCGGCCGAGCCCATGACTACAGTCACCGCGTGCTCCGACAAGACGGCCAAATTGGATACGTACAGCAGCGGGTTGAGCAGGTTTTCGATGAATTGGGCGAGTTGATCGGGGTCCGCGGAACGACCCAGGACATCACCGATTTGAAACGCACTGCGGATGAATTACAGGAGAGCGAGGAAAGCCTGCGCTTGATCACCGACAACGTGCCGGCGCTCATTTCCTATGTCGACGACGAGCGGCGCTACCGATTCATGAACGAGCGTTACGAAGAGTGGACCGGAAAGCCCAACAGCGAACATCTGGGCCGACAGATATGGGAAACCCTCGGGCCGGAATATTACGCACGCCTCGACCCATGGATCACGCGTGCCTTGCGCGGCGAACGGGTGCGGTTTGAGACCCACAACAGTTTCGCCGACGGAATTCCGCGCTATCTGGATATCGAATACGTCCCCGATATCGATGCCAATGGCCGCACCAAAGGCTATTACTCGGTCAGCAACGATATCACCGAGCGCAAAATGGTCGAGAACGCGCTCCGAGAAAGTGGGGCCAACCTCTCCCGAGCCCAGATAATCTCCGGCGTCGGCAGCTGGTCCTGGGATATCGCTACCAATTTCAATCATTGGTCGGCTGAGCATTATCGTATTTTTGGAATGGAACCCACCGGCGCGCCTGTCAGTTACGACGAATATCTCTCCATGGTGCATGAAGAGGATCGGGAAATGGTGGATGCGGCACTGAAAGAAGCGGTGCGGACCGGCGAAACTTACGAAATCGAATACCGGGTGGTCCGCAAAGACGGCAAAATCCGCCGCGCCCAGGCGACCGGCGAAGTGGAGCACGATGAGAGCGGCAAGCCGGTCACCATGCGAGGCGCCCTGCAGGACATCACCGAGCACAGCCAAGTGGAAGAACAGCTCCGCCAGGCGCAAAAAATGGAAGCGATCGGCCAGCTCACCGGCGGCATCGCGCACGATTTTAACAACCTTCTCGCCGTGATATTGGGCAATTTGGAGCTAATCAGCGAGCGGGTGAAGGGGGACGCCGATATCGACGACTTGATAGAACGCGGCTTAAGCGCTTCGGACCGTGGCGCCGCGCTCACCCACCGATTGCTCGCGTTCTCGCGCAAGCAAACCTTGCGCCCGACAAGAACCGACCTCAACAAGCTCGTCGCCAATATGACGGACATGCTAAACCGCACGCTCGGCGAAACAATCGAAATCCGCACTCAAGGCACGATCGATTTGTGGCCCTGTGCGACCGACCAGGCGCAATTCGAAAACGCCCTTTTGAACCTCTCGATCAATGCCCGCGATGCTATGCCGGGGGGCGGAACGCTCACCATCGAGACCGCCAACTTATCACTCACGGACAATGCCCGCGCTACGGAGGTCGAGCTTACGCCCGGCGAATATGTTCAGCTCAGCGTGTCCGACACCGGCAACGGCATTCCTGCCGAAGCACTCGAGCATGTCTTTGAGCCGTTCTTCACCACCAAAGACGTGGGCAAGGGGTCCGGGATGGGCCTCAGCATGGTCTATGGATTTGCCAAGCAGTCCGGCGGGACAGCAACGATCACCAGCACGCCTGGCCAGGGCACCTTCGTCCATCTCTACCTGCCACGCTCCAGCGAAGTTGCCGACCCACCAGTTGCCAGGCTGGCGGCGGCGGACATACCCACAGCCGATGGCGAGAAAATACTTCTTGTCGAAGACGATAACGAAGTGCGGGCGCTGGCGGTCGAGATGCTAACGGGTCTTGGCTACGATATTGCCGAAGCCAACTGCGCCGAGGCGGCCCTCGATTTGTTGAACCAATCTGCGTCGTTCGACCTGTTGCTGACGGATGTCGTGCTGCCCGGCGCCATGAGCGGCCCCGACCTGGCGACCAAGGTTCGTCACCTGAGACCAGACATCAAGGAGCTCTTCATGACGGGCTATGCGGAAGGCGCGTTTAGCGGCCAAATGGAACTCCATGGCGCAAGCCGCATCCTGCAAAAACCCTTCAGGAAAGCAGACCTGGCAACCATCGTCCGCGACGTCCTCGACAAACGATAGATACCCGCTCACGCCTTCGCGCCTGGCGCCCGAAGGCAAGCAAGCACCCTGCCGGCACATGCTATATATTCCTGGGAGAAGCGGAACATTCCCCCGGGAGATATCACATGAACGACAAACCCTCGCGCCTCTCCTCGCGCATCGATTTCGACGCCGATGGCAAGCAGTGCGATTTTGTGCAATTGCCGCATTCGGTGCATCGCTCGGCCTATGGCTGGCTGCCAGTGCCGCTGGTGTGCATCAAGAACGGAGATGGACCGACCATGCTGCTCACATCGGGCGTGCATGGCGATGAATATGAGGGCCAGGTGACGCTGTCACGGTTGATCCAGGAGATCGACCCCGCGGACGTGGCGGGCCGCATCATTATCCTGCCGATGGCCAATTACCCGGCAGCCAAAGCGGGCCTCCGCACCTCGCCGATCGATGAGCTGAATCTCAACCGCGTTTTCCCCGGCCAGGCCGACGGCAGCCCGACATTAATGCTCGCCCATTACATGCAATCGGTGCTGATGCCGCTCGCCGATTATGCCCTCGATCTTCATTCCGGCGGCAGCTCGCTGATGTATCTGCCAACTGTGATCCTGCGCGCCGCCGAGGTGAGCGAAGCAGTGCAGCAAGAAATTATCGAACTCGGTCGGGTGTTTGGCGCGCCCTACGGCTTTTTCTTCCCGCCGGGCCAAGGCGGCGGCGCTACCAATATGGCGGCGGCTGCGGCCCGTGGCATCGTGCCGCTCGCCACCGAAATGGGCGGCACCGGCCAGGTCACGCCGGAATGTTTGCGCTATTGTGAGGCCGGTGTGCGCCGCGTGCTGCGCCATATCGGCGTGTGGAAAGGCGCGGTCGGCGCCGATGAACAGCCGGCTGTGGAAACCCGCATGCTGACGGCAGAAACCTGGGAGTCGTTTTGCTATGCCAGTGAGGACGGATTGTTCGAGCCCCTGGTTGAGCTTGGTGACGAAGTCGTAAAGGGCCAGTTGGCGGCGCGCATTCACACGCCGGAGACACCGTGGCGAACGCCGGCGGAAGTGCATTTTGACGCAGCCGGCCTGGTGGTTTGCAAACGCGTGCCGGGGCGCACAGAACGCGGCGATTGCCTGTTTCATCTCGGTGCCGATTTCAAAATATAGACTTGGCTTGAGCGCGGCTTTTCGCCACCATGTCCGGAACGAATTGAAGGTCATTGCGGCCGCAAGGGAGAAACTAAAATGGTCAAGATCGAATGCATCGTCGAATGCAAAAACTGGCTCGGCGAAGGCCCGGTGTGGGACACCCAGGAAGGCGCGCTCTATTGGGTCGATATGCTGGAGCAGTAAATCTGGCGCTATGAACCGACCAGCGGCAAAACCAAAACCTGGAAACTGCCCAAGGTGGTCGGCGCGTTCTCGATGCGCGCCGGCGGCGGCGCGGTGATCACCATGCGCGACGGATTTTATTTCTTCGACCCCGAGACCGGCAAGACCGAGCTCATTCAAGAAGTTGACGCTGACGAGCCGCGTTCGATGTTCAACGATGGCAAAGTGGATCGCGCCGGGCGGTTTTTCGCCGGTGGTGAGGATGAAGTTTCGGAACGCGCCATGTGCGGTTTGTTCCGCCTCGATGCCGATCTGAGCGTGCATGAATTGGAGCACGGCATCATCTGCAACAACGGCCCGTGTTGGAGCCCCGACAACAAGACCTTCTACCACACCGACAGCTTCATGCAGTCGATGTATGCCTATGATTATGATTTCGCCACCGGCGATATCAGCAACAAGCGGGTGTTCGCCAGCACCGAAGATGAACGCGGCGTGTTCGACGGCTCTACGGTGGATGAGGAAGGTTATATCTGGAACGCCCGCTTCTTTACCGGCGAACTGGTGCGCCATGCCCCCGACGGCACGGTTGAGCGCCGCATGGATCTACCGATCCCGACCAGCACCAGCGTAATGTTTGGCGGCGACAATCTGGATGAGGTCTATATCACGTCTATGGCGCAGGTCGATTGGGCGGGGCCCGGCGTGCGCGAACATTTCCCTGGCGGCGACGCTGGCCTGCCGGCGTCGGCGGGCAATCTGTTCAAGGTTACCGGGCTCGGCGTGCGCGGCCTCGAAGAGCATCGCTTCGCCGGCTGAGTGTGGATATGAACGCCGAACGGACGTAGTGCCAAACCATGCGAACTTTGAGCCAAGCTGAAATCGACCAATACCGGACGGACGGCTATGTGCGTCTGCCGGGCTTCTTCAGCCGCGAAGAAATCGCGCCCATGCAGACCGCGTGTCACGCCGATCCAACCCTCAGCGGCGCCTTGATGGCGCTTGCCGACAGCCAAGGCAACGCTCAGGAGTTGGTGCTTTATACCGAGCTCAGCAACGATCTGGTTGGCGTAATCCCGCGCCTCGAACACGTTGTGATGGCGGCGGAGGCGCTGTTGGGCGGCAGCCCATATCACTGGCACTCGAAGCTTTCAATGAAGCAGCCGGCGAGCGACGGCACCTGGGATTGGCATCAAGATTACGGCTATTGGTATCACCAAGGTGTGTTGCGCCCGGACATGCTCACCGTCGCCATCGCGGTCGATGAAAACACCGCTGAGAAAGGCTGCATGTCGGTGGTCAAGGGCTCGCACCTGCTTGGCCGTATCGAGCATGGCCGCAAGGGAGAGGCCACCGGCGTCGACCAAGCGCGCCTCGAACAGGTGTTAGAGAGCCTGGAACGGGTAGAATGGCCCCTCGACGTCGGCGACGCTGTCTATTTCCATTGCAATCTGCTGCATGCCTCGGGGCCCAATCGCAGTGCCCGACCGCGCACGCTCATTCATTGTTCCTACAATGCTGTGGACAATTCACCGTTCTTGCCCGGCCAAGAAGCGCATGCTTACCGGCCGCTCGACGTCATGCCAGACGCCGCCATACTCGACGGCGCCTGGGATACGGTGTTCGACAATCAAATATTCATCAGCTCGGACGGCGATTCGGGATACGGCTACAAGGTACTCCGCCCCGGCACACGCGCCGACAGCCAGCCGGCGCGCATGGGCGTCTCTGAGGCACTATAAGGCAAAGTGAAGCGTTACTTAGCGGCCTCGATCATAATCTCGACCAAAAGCTTGGGGTTCGCCAGGGTGCTTTGAACGCAGGCACGGACCGGCGGATTGCCCTGATCGACCCACGCGTCATACACCGCATTCATATCGTTGAATTGGGAGATATCGGCGAGCCAAATGGTCACCTTCAATATTTTAGATTTGTCGGAACCGGCCTCGGCCAACAGGCCATCGATTTTGGCGAGAACTTGGGCGGTTTGTCCGCCAACGTCCAAGCCGCTGTCATCGGCTATCTGGCCGGCGGTATAAACGGTGTCGCCGTGAACCACGGTTTGGCTCATGCGGGGTCCGGGCTTGATGCGTGTGATCGTCATTCTATTATCCTTTCAACGAGAAGCGATGCGGGGGCGCATCCTAGTCGGATAGCCCGGCGGAGAGAAGGGAACAAAAAGCATGGCAGAAGGCAAATTGACGATCATGTATTGGCGCGACATTCCGGCCCAGGTGCTCGCCAAGGCCGGACGCGCCAACGCCCGGCGCGAACTGTCGCCGCGCTTTCAAGAAGCAATTGACGACGCTGCGATGGAGTGCGGCGCGCATGGCACCGATGATTATCTCGAAGGCTGGCGCAAGGGCGCGCCCGAGCCATGCGGCGACGATCTCGATGCGGCGGCGGACGCGGCGGTTGCACGCCTAGAGCGCGACTATGACGACGACCGCCTCGCCCGCCTCACCGTGTCGGAGGGCCAAGACGATATCGAGGATTGACCGCTCAGGTAATGTCGGCTGATATCACGGTTGGAGCCAAAGGGAGATGACCATGCAACTCGATCCGCAGGTTCAAATCGTTGTCGACGAAATTAACGCCCTCTTGGCGGAGGGCGAACAGGTATCCTTATGGGATCGGCCGATCGCTGATGTGCGCACCGATTTCGATGGTTTGGTGCTCGGCCTGCAAGATCAGGGGCCGGAAGTCGGCCGCGTCGAGAACCGCGACATTCCGGGGCCGCATGGCCTGATCCCGATCCGTATCTATTGGCCGGAGGGCGCCAATCCTGAGACGCCGCTGCCGGTCTATATCAATTACCATGGCAGCGGCTATGTGGTGCTAAGCATCGATACGCACGACAATGTATGCCGCGCACTGTGCCAGGGTGCTGGCTGCATCGTCGTCGCCGTCAGCTACTGCAAGGCGCCCGAACATAAATTCCCGAAACCGACGGATGAATCCTGGGCGTCGCTCGAATGGGTTGCGGCGAATGCCGCCGAGATCGGAGCGGACCCGGCACGCATTGCGGTCGGTGGTGATTCCGCCGGCGGTTGTCTTGCCGCCGTCGTCGCGCAGCGGGCGAAACGTGAGGGCGGCCCATCGCTGGTCTTCCAGCTTCTGGTTTATCCCGTTACCGATACGCGCGAGGACCGACCTTCCTATAAGAGATTTGGTGACGGCTATGTATTGACCGCCGAGACCATGGCTTGGTTCTTCGACTGCTATTTCGGCGACGATGCAGACAAATTGGACGTGGCGGCAGCGCCGCTCCGGGCCGACGATCTGAGCGGCTTGCCGCCGGCGCTGATCATGACGGCGAGCCACGATCCGCTCTATGACGATGGCCTGGCCTATGCCGAGAAACTCAAAGCCGCCGGCGTGCAGACGGACTATCGCAACTATGAGGGCCACATCCACGGATTTTGGACCGCGACGAAGCGCATGGATGTCGCCGCCGAGGCCCAAGCGACGGCCTGCGCAGCGCTTCGCCAAGCGTTCGGTACGGCTTAGGAATCAGGCGATGGCCGCCGCCACTGTCGATGCGCTGATTGTCGGCGCCGGATTTTCCGGCATCTATATGCTCAAGCGCTGCCGCGAACTCGGAATCTCAGTGCGGGTGATCGAGGCCGCTACCGATGTCGGCGGAACCTGGTACTGGAACCGCTATCCGGGCGCGCGCTGCGACGTCGAGAGCCTGACCTACTCCTACTCCTTCTCCGACGACTTACAACGCGAGTGGAACTGGACCGAGCGCTACGCCCGGCAACCGGAAATCCTCAAATATGTTGCCCGTGTGGTAGAAAAATTCGATCTCAGGCGGGACATGCAATTCGACACCCGCGTCATCGCAGCCGCGTTCGAGGGCAAAACCAACCGCTGGACGATAGAAACCGACCGCGGCGAACATATCTCAGCCAAATATTGCATCATGGCCATTGGCTGTCTCTCGACCCCAACCCAACCTGATTTCAAAGGCTTGGAAAGCTACGCAGGCGAGACCTACCACACCGGATTGTGGCCGCACGAAAAGATCGATTTCACCGGCAAGCGGGTTGGAATTATTGGCACCGGCTCGTCGGCGGTCCAATCCATTCCGGTGATCGCGGAAGAAGCCACGCATCTCACGGTCTTTCAGCGCACGCCTAATTTCAGCGTTCCTGCGTATCATGGCCCGATCGATGCGGATGTCGTGAACATGTGGAAAACGCGCCACGAAGAGCTTCGAGCGCGCGCCCGCGCCTCCGCCGTCGGTGATATTTTTGAAATCTCAGAAACCTCGGCGCTCGATCTTGAGCCTGAAGCGCGCAACGCTGAGTTCGAGCGGCGCTGGAGCCATGGCTCGTTTAATTTCCTGGCGAGCTTCTCGGACCTCATTACCAGCCGGGCGGCAAACGATTTTGCCGTTGAATTCGCGCACAAAAAAATTCGCGAGCGGGTCGAGGACCCGGCAATTGCCGATTTGCTGTGCCCGACCGATCATCCCTTCGGCACCAAGCGGCTCTGCGTCGATACCGACTATTACGAAACCTACAACCGCGACAATGTCAGCCTGGTTGACGTCAAGTCCGCGCCGATTGAGGAGATTACGCCGAAGGGCCTGAGGGCCGGCGGCAAGGAATTTGAGCTCGACGCCCTCGTCTTTGCCACCGGCTTCGATGCAATGACCGGCGCGCTCTTCAACATCGATATCCGCGGCCGTAACGGCATCCAATTCAAGGAGAAATGGTCCGACGGACCGAGGACCTATCTCGGCCTCGCGGTGGCCGGCTTCCCCAATCTCTTTACGGTCACCGGCCCCGCTAGTCCATCGGTGCTCAGCAACATGATGACGTCGATCGAGCAGCACATCGAATGGATCGCTGATTGCTTGGCGCATATGGAGGCTGAGGGTCACGCCACCATTGAGGCCAGTACCGAGGCCGAAGACGCGTGGATGCAGCACACGACAGATATCGCCGACGACACGCTCTTCTTCGAATCCAATACCTGGTATGTCGGTGCCAACATCCCGGGCAAGCCGCGTGTCATTTATCCCTATGTCGGCGGCGTGGGCGCCTACCGCAAGATTTGCGACGACATTGCTGCGGCAGGTTATAAAGGTTTCAACCTGGCGTCCGCGGACGAACCTATCTCACCAGCGATCAGCGCTTAACTGCAACGCGGTGTTTTCGGGACGCCCTCAGTCGCGCATGTTCACATATTGCAGCGGCTGGGTGATCTTGAGGTCTTTGACCAGCTGAATGACGTCTTGCAGATCGTCACGCTTCTTACCCGTGACTCGGAGCTCATCGCCCTGAATCGCGGTTTGCACTTTGAGCTTGGCGGATTTCACCGCCTTGACGATTTGTTGCGCCAGATCTCGCTCGATACCCTGCTTTATGGTAACCGCCTGGCGCAGTGAACTGCCTGACGCATCCTCCGGCTTGGCGAAATCGAAGGCGGCGATGTTCACCTTGCGCTTGCCCATATGGCCTTTCATCAGCTCCTGCATCTGCTTCAGCTTGAACTCGTCGTCGGCGTTAAGGGTGATCACCAATTCGTTGCGTTCAATGCTGCATTTGCTGCCTTTGAAATCGTAGCGCGTGCTGATCTCGCGCTTGGCGCCCTGGAGGGCGTTATCGACCTCGGGCAAGTCGGTACGTGAAACGATATCGAAACTTGGCATGGGGTAAACATCTCATCGAGTTGGATTGTAATTCGGAACAAGCAAGATAGCGGCGGAAGCGTTACCGCCATCATGCTACCACTCGCGACGCTCGTTATATAATTAAACCAGTGACGTGGCCTGCATTCTAGGTGGTGCCACCATCGCCATCGCCACCATCGCCATCGCCACCGTCGCCACCATCGCCATCGCCACCGTTGCCACCGCCGTCAGACGCAGCCGCAGCAGCCGCAACAGCGGAATTTGCGTTTGCGTTGGCTGCGGCAGTGGCCGAAGCATTGGCCGCATTGGCTATACCGGTTGCTGAAGCATTGGCGGACGCCCCGCCTTCACCATCACCACCATCGCCGGAGCCATTACCGCCAGAGCCGCCGTTACCGCCCGAGCCACCTGAGCCGCCCGAACCCCCGCCGCCATTGCCGCCATTGCCACCATTGCCACCGTTGCCACCGTTGCCGCCACTGGCGCCCTGCGCGTAGGCCTAATTGGTCTCCGGATTACCGACCATGCCGGCCACCAGAGATGCCGCGAAAAAAGCCGCCGCAAACAGCCACGTACCCGCAACAGATTTCGGAGAACGTCGAATCGAAGTGAAAAAATTCATTGCAATCGGTGCCTCAATTTTCGATGAACACACTCAGACTCCGGAATGCGCTCAAACCCACTAAATTTGTACTAGCATAGCATAAAAACAATGATCGTGTAGCCGGGCTCGAAGCGCCCCGGCCAAGGTTCAGATTCCGGCCATGACTTGCTTGAATTGAGCCAATTTTTCTATGTGCTGATCGATGCTGGTGAAGCCTGACTTCATCGTGTTGACGCTGATATGGGTGGCGCCAAGCTCTTTCCAACCCGTGGTCCATTGATGCCAGCTCTCTTCGGTGAGGCACAGCGCGCCGAAGCCATCGTCATAATTTCCGACATTGATCCAGCTTTCGAGGCCGACATCGGCCATATCGCGCCCAGCATCGGCGACATATTGCTTGAATTTTCCGACCTTGGCGGCACCGCGCTCATCTGGCGGGAACAGCGGCAGCCAGCCATCGGCCAAACGTGCGGCGCGGCGCACCGCAATATCCTTGTGGCCGCCGATCCAGATCGGAATGGGGCGCTGCTTTGGCAAAGGGTTGATGCCGGCATCGGTGACGTGGTCCCACTTGCCGTCAAAAGTCACCAGGGGCTCTGTCCATAGACGGCGCAGAAGCTCTATCTGTTCCTCGGAGCGCTTACCGCGAACCGAGAAATCGGCGCCGAGCGCCTCATATTCGATCGTGTTCCAGCCGACGCCGATGCCGAGCCGGAGCCGCCCGCCGGAAAGAAAATCAAGGGTCGCCGCTTGCTTCGCGATCAGCACGGTTTGGCGTTGCGACGAAATGAGAATGCCGGAGATAAATTCAACGCGCTCTGTGACCGCTGCCATATAGGCGAAACACATCAGCGGTTCGAGAAAGGCATGTTGGTTGGTGTAAAAATGTTCGCGTGCGTTGCTTGCGGGATTGCCGCCGATAACATGATCAAAGGCGAGAATATGATCGTAGCCGAGTTCTTCGACGGCTACGGCGAACGCCTTGGCGGCGCCAGGATCGTCGCCGACGTCAATTTGTGGGTATACGGCGCCAATGCGCATCATTTCTGTCTCTCCGGTTCGCGAGGCGACGGACATAGCATGATTCGCCTCAGGCGACTACAGGCAGACAACCACTGACGGGGCGTGCGGAAAATTCGCTTTAGAGATACTCGATTTTGAGGATTTCGATTTCCTCGATGCCGGACGGATTGAGCAGTTTCACGACCTCGCCTTCACCGGCGCCGGTGAGCGCGCGGGCGATTGGCGAGACCCAGCTTACCTCGCCCGATTCCTGACGCGCTTCATCAACGCCAACGATGCGCACTAAGTGTTCGCCGCCGGCACCGTCAGCATAGGTGACACTGGCGCCGAAATAGATTTCGTCACGGTTCTTCTGGCGGCGAGGATCGACAATCTCGGTGATCTGCAGGCGCTGGGCGATATATTGAATGCGCTGATCGACTTCACGTAGGCGCTTCTTGGCCGGCGCATTTTCCTTGGCGGCCACCAGCTTCGGTCGCTCGACATCACGCAACTTTGCGAACTCATCTTTAAGCCGCGCCGCGCCCTCCGGTGTCATGTAATTCTTCATGCCAACCGGTAGCGCGTTGACGAATTCGGGCAGCGCCTCTTCGGTCTCGGTTTCCTTGGTGAACGCTTTGTTCATCGCACCTAATCGCTGGGTTAGGCATCCACGCCGAGTTCCCGCGCCATCTCAGGAAACCCGTCGACAATGATGTCGTGGATCGGATTGGCCGTGGGGTCAGGTGGGCCGGGTGGGCCCCATTCGTCTGGGCGGCGCACGAAAGCGGTGTTGTAGCCCTGGCCTTTGGCGGCATCGAGATCGAAATTGTGGCACGCCACCATGCAGATTTCATGCGGCTCCAACTGCAGGAGCTTGGCCGCTGTCTGATAAGACTCGGGCAGGACCTTATATTTGCCAAACGCCTCGCAGGAAATGACCGAATCCCAGGAAATACCGTTTTGTCGCGCCGTGTCGATGACGATGCGGAAGGAGAGGATAGTGAACGAGGCGCAAATGTATTTTTCGCGTAGCTTCGGCAACACGGCGGGGAAATCAGGCCAGCATTGCAGGGAATGCACTTTGTCCCACCAAACGGCGCGGCGCTCCTCGGGCGTCACCGCGTCGAGCCCGTTTTCTTTCAGCACATCGTCGAGCGCAGCGGCATGGGCGCCATCGAAATTATAGGCCGGCGGCGCATCCTTGCCGAGATTGAGCATCCGCCCGAGCGAACCGCGGCGCATATCGTTGGCGAGGGCGTGCCAATCGGCCTCGACGCCGTATTTTTTGCCGAGCGCAGCGAGCGAATCGTGAAAACCAGTATGCCAATCGAGAATCGTGCCGCCGGTATCGAATGTGAGCGCCTTGATCTTGCCGATGTCCATCTCATCTCCCCTTCTCGGGCTTCTTGCGCCATTTTCTTGTTGTCTTCACTGAAAGGCTACGCAATGGGCGCGCCAAGTGCCATTCAAATCAATTTTACGCGCTTATATGAGCGTTAGCGACGATCTCGATAATGGCACCCGGCGCTAGCAACCCCGCGACCACGACGGTGGCTCGGTTGGGATAAGGCGCCTCGAAATAGGTGCGGTAAACCGCGTTCATCGTGGCGGCGTCGGCGCCGTCGGTGAGGTAAATCAACACTTGCGCCACATCATCCATGGTGCCGTCGGCGGCGGCCATGACCTGCTTCAGATTGTCGAAGGTGCGTTTGGTTTGAGCGGTGATGTCGCCGGTCTCCAAAGTGCCGTCCGGCTTGGTGGCGATCAGTGCGGTATACAGCCTGCCGTCAGCGCGCACGGCCCATTCCAACGGTGATTTGGTCGGCGCGATGCCGGTGTCGATAGCTTCTCTCATCGCTGGGCTCCCTTATGAATGTTCAAAGACGATGCGCGGAAAATAGCACGAGACGATCCAATTGGGCTCATCGACAACCTGACTGAGGCGCATATCGGCGCAGAAGCTGGTGAGCAGATACACATCTATCGGCGCCAAATTTTGTTCGCTGCTTATCAGTTCAACCATGCGGCGGAGCGCGGCGCGGACATTCTCCAACAGATCAGGGCCGATGCCGATGGTCACTTCATAGCCGGCGCCGGAGAGGTGATCGGCGGTCGAACCCGGCGTGGTGAAGCGCGACGACCCGATTGTCGCCGAATTCCGAGCGCCGGCGCAAGGCGAGGTAGCACAAGTGCCTAGGCTAAGATGGGCACAATCAGGTAGGTTTTTGCCGGTCGGGCGGGCGCCCAGAATAATGGAAGCGGAAGATGGCGGAGCAATCAGGCGCGGAACGCCTGACACATATCGAGTTTGACGCGAGTGCCGGCACCCATCCAAGCCCAGATGTGGAGCAGGAACGGCGCATCGCCGTCTATGACTTGGTAGAAAAAAACACCTTCGCGCCGAGCCAGGGCGGCGGGCGCGGGCCCTACAGCCTGCGCCTCAAAATCGCTGACAACCGGCTGATCCTGGCGCTCACCACTGAAGCTGGCGAGGCGGTGCAGGAGATCGCGCTTTCCATGAGCCCATTTCGCCGGCTGATGAAGGATTACGCCACTGTTTGTGAAAGCTATTTTGAAGCGATCAAAACCGCGCCGCGCGCGCGCATTGAGGCCATCGACATGGGCCGGCGCGGCCTCCATGACGAGGGCTCGCAGCTTCTCCTGGAGCGGTTGCAAGGCGAGGCCGAACTCGATTTCGAGACCGCGCGGCGCCTTTTTACCCTGCTTTACGTGCTGCACATGCGGGGTTAGCCGCGGTGACTTCCAGCGTTCTCTTTGCCTGCACCTGGAATTCGGTGCGCTCGCCGATGGCGGAAGGCATCATGAAAAACCTCGTTGGAACGACCATATTCATCGATTCTGTCGGCGTGCGGAAAGGCCAGCCGGATGCCTTCACCGCCGTCGTATTGGAAGAGATCGGCGTCGACATCAGCGCCCACCGCCCCAAGACGTTTGAGGAGTTGGCAGATGAATCATTCGATCTGGTGATCTCGTTATCACCGGAAGCGCAGCACAAGGCGGTGGAGATGACGCGCTCCTCTGATTGCCAAGTAGAATTCTGGCATACCATGGACCCGAGCATCGTCGACGGCAGCCGCGACATGCGCCTGATGGCCTATCGCACCATCCGCGACCAGTTGCGTGAGAAGCTCAGCCAGCGCTTCGACGCGGGACGAGCGCCGGTGGTTTAATCTGATGGCTTAACGTTTGGTGGCTTAACTGTGCGACGCGCCATCGCATTTTTGGCGTTTTCATGGCAAGAGGATGCGCCGGCCAAACGAGAAAGGACGCCGCGTGCCGAAACAGACTTCGCCGCCCGCATTGCCACGCTTCATCCTTGCTTCCGCCTCGGCGCGCCGGCGCGATCTACTGGCGCAAATCGGCCTGACCCCTGACCTGGTCGACCCCGCCGATATTGACGAGACGGTGCTGAAGGGCGAGAGCCCGCGCGTCCATGTGGCGCGCCTGGCCGGCGAAAAAGCGGCAGCGGTCGCTGAGCGCCACAGCAATGCGCTGGTGCTGGCGGCCGACACGGTTGTCGCCTGCGGCCGGCGCATCCTGCCAAAGGCGGAAACTCCGGAGCAGGCCCGCGATTGCTTGCGGCTACTCTCGGGCCGGCGCCATGTGGTGTTGAGCGCTATATGCCTGGTGTTGCCCAGCGGCGGCGCGACGGACCGGACCGTCCGCGCCCGCACCGTGGAAACAGCAGTGCGCTTCAAACGGCTTGAAGCCGGTGAGTTAGAGACCTACATAAAACTGGGTGAATGGCGCGGCAAAGCGGGCGGTTACGCGATTCAGGGCCGCGCCGCGACGTTCGTCGCCTGGATTAATGGGTCATATTCAAATGTCGTCGGATTACCGCTTTTTGAAACCCATGCCCTGCTCAAAAGCGCCGGCTTGGCCACGTCCAATCCCCACGCCCCCCAGAGCTAGTAACCGGGTGCGCCGATGATTGACGAATTGCTGGTCTCGGCAACGCCGTTCGGCGTGCGGACGGCGGCGATTGCCGGCGGCAAGGTGGTGGCCTTCAAAATTGAATCAGCGCACGCACCGATCCTGCTGGAAAATATCTATTTGGCCGCGGAAGGGCGGCGCGGCGGCGCGGCGCATTTTGTCGCCATCGGCAAGGAGCAGAACGCCTTCTTGGAGAAAACCGGCGGCGCAAACCCCGGGAGCAATCCGCTAGTTCAGGTCACCCGCGCCGCATGGCGCGGCAAGGCGCCCCGGGTGAGCGCCGAGATCGCCCTTGCCGGGCGCTATATGGTGTTTTTTCCGCAAACTACTGGCGCGTCTGTGGCGCGGCGCATCGGTGATACGGCTGAGCGCGAGCGCCTGCTAGCGCTCGCCCGCCGCATCGCCGGAGACGGATCCGGTGGCGGCGTCACAATCAGAAGTGCGGCGGAAGCTGCGCCGGATGACGCGATCCTGGCCGAAGCCGCGCGCCATCGCCAGTATTGGTCGGAGCTCAGCGCCAAACACGCTACTGTGTCAGCACCCGCCCTGCTCGCCCCCGGCCCTGGTCTGGCTGAACGGCAAATGCGCGATATCCTGCCGCCAGGAGCGCGGATAGTCACCGACGACCGCGCCATGCTGGCGCGCCTGGCGGCGTACGCTGCGGAATGGACACCGGGATTTAGCCAACGGCTGGAGCTCGCCGAGGGTGCTTTGTTCGAGCGTCATGACGCGATGGGCGCATTGGACTCCGCACTGGCGCCTGAGGTGCCGCTGGCTGGTGGCGGGCGGCTCACCATCGAGCCGACACAGGCGCTGACGGCGATCGATATCGACACCGGCGTGCGCGCTGGGGCGCGGGATCGGGTGCTTCGATCAGCATGTGGCGAAGCTGTTATTGCCGCGGCGCGCGAGATTCGCCTGCGCAATCTGGCTGGGCTGATCGTCATCGACTTTCCGCGCCTCGACGCAGCCGATGCCGGCCAGGCATTGATGGCGGACATGCAAGCGCAAATGAAGGGTGACCCGGTGCCGCATAAGGTGGCCGCCATTAGTGCCTCGGGCCTCATGGAGATCACCCGCCAACGCGGCGATGCACCTATCCTTGAAGCCTTGACGGAGCCCGTGGACGGTGGTTTTGGCGGGCGGCGCTGGCGGCTCGACGCGCTCGCTTTTGATATCGCGCAAGCCGCACGGTTGCAGGTGCAGGCCGGCGCGCGAGCGGTTACCCTCTGCGTCGCGCCGGCATTGGCCGAGTATTTCAACCAGGTTAGCGGCGATAGAGAAGATACGGCATACGCCGCGCTCGGCACCTGGCTGCGGGCCGGGGTTACGCTCCGCGAGGAGCCGGGGCAGCGGCGTGAAGACTGGGCGATTGAAACGGCATGACAAGGCTATGATTATCTCGGAAGCGAACATCTTGCCGGAACACGGGCATGCTTGACGCGCTAACGATCGTCAAGCTAGCGGCCGGGTTCGTGCTGCTGTTCGCCGGCGGCGAAGTGCTGGTGCGCGGCTCCGTCTCGCTGGCGCGGCGCCTTGAAGTATCGCCGTTCCTGATCGGCGCCACTGTGATTGCCTTCGGCACGTCGGCGCCGGAGCTTGTGGTCAGCCTGAAGGCCGCGTTCCAAGACGCCATGGGCATCGCGCTCGGCAATATCGTCGGCAGCAACATTGCCAATCTGCTGCTGATCCTCGGCATGTCGGCACTGATCGCGCCGGTGGCGATAAACCGCAAGGCGGTGTGGCGCGACGGCTTGGCGCTGGCGGGGGCCTCGCTGTTGCTCACGCTGTTCGTCGCCATGGGCGAAATTACGCGCTGGCAAGGCGCCGTGATGTTCATTCTGCTGGCGCTGCTGATTGTCTATTCTTATTGCTCGGAGCGGCGCCGGAAGACGCCGGCGGGCGATCTCCATGCGCGCGAGGAAGCGGAAGTCCAAGACGTACCGCACCGGATTTCCACCGCCCTGATGTTCGTCGCTGCCGGACTCGCGGCCGTGGCCTTCGGCGCCCATTTGCTAGTCGATGCGGCAGTGGTGGTGGCGCGCAGCATCGGCATGACGGAAGCGGTGATCGGCTTGACGGTGGTGGCGGTTGGCTCTTCCCTGCCGGAACTCGCCACCGCGATCGTCGCCGCCTACCGCAAACATGCGGATGTGGCGCTCGGCAATGTGATCGGCTCGAGCGTGTTCAACATCCTCGGCATTCTCGGCATCGTGTCAGTGATTCACCCGATCTCCGCGCCAAAGGAGATCGCGGTTCTCGACATTTGGATCATGCTCGGGGTGACAGCTCTGGTACTGCTGCCGGTATTCGCCGGCTGGCGCCTCTCGCGCCCGATGGGCGCTGTGTTTGTAGCGCTCTACGCTGGCTTTACAACGATCCAGTATGTCGGCTTCTTAAAGCCATGAGGCGCCACGCAGCGCACGCCGCACCTGCCCGTAGCCGCGCCGTCGAGCGCTGGACAGGCCCCAGTATTTCTCCTATAACCCGCCGTTCCAAGCCCCTTGCCCAGGTAGCTCAGTTGGTAGAGCAGCGGACTGAAAATCCGCGTGTCGGCAGTTCAATTCTGTCCCTGGGCACCA
>Ga0114999_10003980_pt1 | contig 18149 bp, 11 predicted proteins | sample ArcticOcean_MG_C_3_FD_89820 | JGI IMG/M metagenome (GOLD analysis project Ga0114999, IMG submission 89820) | Marine microbial communities from western Arctic Ocean - ArcticOcean_MG_CB8_126 | ecosystem: Environmental > Aquatic > Marine > Oceanic | place: Arctic Ocean: Canada Basin | collected...
CCAGTTGTACTGTTATTAGCACTAGAGGCACCAATCCCCATTGTTTCTTCTGAACCAAGAGCAACATAGGAAGAAATGTTGAGTGGGTCGTTCATTACAGGGTCAGATAGTGGAATAGACAGAGAAAAACCATCGGGGCCATTGATTTCTAAACTTGCGGTTGAGTTGTCACGAGAGGTGGCTAGCCATTGGCCAGATACTTCCCAAGAAAGGCTTGAATTATCATCACTTACAACAGTTAATTGACCTTCATCTGGCGAGGTTGTATCAATAACATGGACTTTATCAATCACCGCTGATGACCAGTTTTCTTCATTCAAATTAATATCTATAACTCTGAATCTGATATCCCACCAACCAAGTTCAGCAGTGGAAAGGGAAATTGAACCATCATAAACTTTTGATATATCATGCCAATACAAAGGAACCACGAAATCATCACCAGTATCAGTTGGATTGATGATATGAACAAACATGTTGAGATCTGACCGATCTTGAACTGCAGAGGCTTGGAATACCAATTCAACCCCTGGCTGCGTCTCACATACAGCGACAATGACTCGCTCGCAGCCACCCACTGTCATTAACTCGAAATCGGGGAAGACCGGCCTTAGAACCAATGTCTCGTACCACGCACCAACTCCAGACGGTGTGCGTGAGTTTCCTGCAGCATCAGTCATCCATAGCCATAACGCCATCGAATCACCATACTCTGCAGAATGTTGAGATGTATCATAAAATGTAATGTAGTTATTGTGAAGAGTATCCCAACTCATGAATGAAAGTGAGGCGGGAGGCCATGAAGAGATGCTGCCGAGCCCTTGCAAATGCCACTCAATCGTGGCATCAGATTCATTTCCCAATACACTAACACGAATCTCAATCAAATCCCCAACTCTAGCCTCGGTGACTTCTTGCCCGTCCACATAGAAGGTGATACCACTAACTTCCGGCAAAATATCGTCTATGAAGTTGACCGAGAGTGCGTCTAAAACAATCTCATGAGAATCTAATGTGATGCCTTGGCTCATTACTGGGAATGTACTGAAAGTTGCTTCAGCCCACCTCCCACCAGTCCTATTCACATGGTCATTTAGTGCTGTTACAATAGTTCCATTCGCCCCTAATGTTTCAGTTAATTCATAGGGTACGATAACGAATGAACTAGCGAAATTACCCATGTACGAACCTTGTGCTGAACAATCTAATTCTAAATTACCCCACGCTATTCCGGCTGGCCCATTAGTGCCGGATAAATTATTTTTCCAATTCGTTTGTAACAGTGAATTATTCAATTCAATGGTCAGACCAATTGCAGGGAATTGACTACTGTTGATTGATAGAATAGTATTGCCGGCGAGTGAAATCGTAATATTTGAATCAACATTGAAAGTTGGTGGAATAATATGTATCCATCCAGAACCAATTGGAGTGGCATTGGTTGGAACAGATATTTGGAAAGTCGTTGGGCCACCAAATTGGCTGAAAAGTGGGTTGGAATCCCTAACAACACCTAGATTATGTGGGAAATACCAGAATGGTGTACCACCTGTGGTGTTAGATATTGCTAGTCTAAAATCATCTATTGAATACCAATTTGACAAATCTAAATCAATAGAATTAATTCTTGGAGTTGTAGTATTATTGGTTGTTGAAAGCCAAAAGTTGAACTGAATGAGAGCGTACGCTGGTAGTGCCTCATGAGTAAGATTGAAAGATTCCCATTGTGACCAAGATGAACCGTCTACCGTATATCGATAAGTAGCTACAATTGAGGTGTTAGCAGGTTGACTATTCGGTATTCTAACTACACCATGAACATTGATGAGACCTTGTTGGCCGATGATCGGACTAGTGTAATTCCCATCATAGACATAGACCAGTGACCCTGACCACCCAGCGAATGTTCCGGTAAAGGAATAGCCGGTGTTACCGTTGTTCCCCGCAGTCCCATATACACCAGTCCCATATGGAGAACCTCGAGCACCTCCTGAACCTGCATTAACACTCGTTGCACCATTATTATTCAAATTATTAGTAGTGGTTGCGAGCAATATAGTTCCACCTGCTCCACTGCCGCCACCGTTGCCACCATCATACATGAATAAGCAAGGATTACCTGGGGCACAAGAGCCATCTTCTCCATCACCACCATCGCCACCATCAGCACTTAACACACCATTAGGACCGATATAGACGCTGTTTGCCATCAAAGAAATTGATCCACCACTACCCCCACCGGCGCCACTTCCACCAGGACCAGTGCCGCCAGGAGGTGGGGCACCATCATCACCACGCCCACCATTTGCAGAAATTGATCCGTTCATGTAGATGACACGCGCAAACAAAAGGACAACACCGCCGCCGTACCCACCATTTGCGTCATTGGTTACTTGGCCATTTGCGTTGATATAGGTGACATTGCCACCTGATGAGCCGGGTTCTGAACCGTTTCCATAGGTGGTCCCACCTGCACCACCATTTGTGCCTCCACCTGAGCCACCACTAGTACTGTGACTACCACCGCCTGCACCTGGGCTTTTCCCGTTAGAGGCACGGGCAGTAGAACCCCCTGCGCCCCAATTACCAATTACTAATTCGTCAGCATTGATTGAAGTTCCTAACTCAATTTTAATTACATTAGCGTAAATACGTAATGGGCCACCAGATACTGATATCTCGCCACAACTTACAATCCCACACAACAAATGTAGAGTATCATAGGAATGATTTCCACTCATTGTTACTGAACTAGATATTACAGTATTATTTGTCCCTGAGTTTGGTACACTCCCTCCGCTTGAGGTGTTTAATCGGAGTTGCCCATTAGCGTCAACAGTTGTTCCTATCATGGCAGAATTAGGAGCAAGAGTGCTCATCTGATTGGTTGTGTTTGACCACTCTTGTAATCCTGAAACTGTGAGATTAAGGCTTGCCCCATTAATCCGTTGACCTGGTCGATGAGTCAATCCTGCTGTCTCATTGAGGGCTGGGTGTAACACTACACTAGAATTACCATTCGAAAAAGTTGAGGAGGATGCGCGGTGCCAAGGATACACTAAATTTTGAGTATTGTTAAACACAGTTGCAGCAGCAGCTTCTTGCAATTCAAGAATGCGTGATGAACTAAGGCTAGCAGGGCCATTCAATCCAACTGGGTTTGAACCAGAAATAGTTGCATAAACCACACAAGATGTTAGATAACTCCCCGATAAAGATGGATGACTTCCATCAGATGAATAGAGGTCGTCAAATAATGTCCCAGAATTCTCAGGTGTACCACCAGATGCCACAATTTCATCATAAATATGCTTGAACGCCAATCCTGCTGGAGCTATCCAAACAGGTCGGCTCGCTGTGCTAACATTTTCTGCATAGAGCCGATAACCAGAATCCAAATTTGCTTGCATTGTCAAAAAGTCCGGGTTGCGCAACTGATTATCTTGGTCACCATTTCTCCGACCCCAAGTCATTAGGAGAACGGTTTCTGCACCATTATCCTCTATCATGTCATTGAGAACTACTGCCCCTGACAAACTGTCCTGCCAATATTGAGAAGTGACTGGGAAACTAGGTATTTGGCTTTGATCTTGTAATACGACCCAATCGAAGTTTCCATTGTTGATGGTTGTGTTCCACTGGTGACCAGATGTTTGGACTCTGCTTGAGTGGTCGGCTAGATTCAAACCACCCGCGGCTAATCTGTCAACATTTGAATTTGCAAAATAATTTGTTAACATTGATTCGGTCAATGATTCTAGATTATTTGCTTGAGTGTAGGAATTACCTAGCATCAATACTTCCATTGAGTTTGGACTAGAACTCAATATCGAATCGCTATCATGTAAATTTGGGTTTTTCGCGATGGCAATATGGATGCCTACAGTACTTACCAATAGAAGAATGACGAGAATAAGAGAATGCCTTACCTGCCTCTGGGTCATAGACCCAACATTCAACACTCACCTATACCGATTGCGATTACCCGTCTAAAGGATAACCGCCGTTAAAAAATTAAAAGGTAGGGGACTACTGCTTTCGTTCCCAAAAATATAATGCATTTATTATTTAGTTACTGCAAGATTTCGCAGCACTGTTTGAAGAATGCCACCATTGTTGTAATATTCTACTTCAACAGGTGTATCAAGCCTCACTATTGCATCAAAATTGAAACTAGACCCATCTCCCTTGTGGGCTGTCACTACCATGGTACTCATCGGCACCATTTCCCCATGGGCTGGGATGTCAAATTTCTCACTCCCATCCAACCCTAAACTATCTGGGTCTTGCCCTTCTAAGAAGGTCAGAGGTAGTACACCCATGCCGACCAAGTTGGAGCGATGGATTCTCTCAAATGATGTGGCAATAACTGCCTTCACACCGAGTAATAACGTACCTTTCGCAGCCCAATCCCTACTGCTACCAGTGCCGTACTGCGAGCCTGCAAGTACTACTAATGGTGTCCCGTTCTCTTGGTAACTCATGCTAGCTTCAAACACTGAAGTAACATCTCCAGTTGGGAAGAAAGTTGTGAATCCGCCCTCAGTTCCTGGTGCAATTTTATTTCTGATTCTCACATTGGCAAATGTGCCACGCATCATCACTTCGTGATTACCGCGCCGGCTTCCAAACGAGTTGAAATGGCGCGGCTTCACACCATTTTCAATCAGGTATTGTCCGGCTGGGCCAGTATGTGGAAATGCCCCCGCAGGAGAAATATGATCTGTCGTTGTTGAGTCACCTAACATCAGTAAAACTTGAGCACCGATTATTGGTTTTATTTCATCTAATTCAAGTGAAATACCCTCAAAGAATGAAGGTAATCGAATATAGGTCGAATCTTCATCCCAAGGATACAAGTCACTTGGTGATGAAGGAATTGCATTCCATCGCGGCTCATTGGTTGCATCGGCGTAACGTTTGCGGAACATCTCAGGATCAATTGAGGCGGCTACCGTAGCCAGGATATCCTCATCCGAGGGCCATATATCGGCTAAGAAAACATCGTCCCCGTTGGAATCTTGGCCTATTGCATCATTCTGAATGTCAATATTTAGAGTCCCAGCCAATGCATATGCTACAACTAAAGGTGGACTTCCAAGATAACTGCCTTTTACCTTTTGATGAACTCTTCCTTCGAAATTTCGGTTGCCAGAAATCACACTCCCAACTATCAAATTCCCTGCATCAATTGCTGACTCAATGTTCTCCGCCAATGGTCCTGAATTACCGATGCAAGTTGTACAGCCATAGCCTACATTATTGAAACCAAGAGCTGACAAATCTTCACTAAGACCTGCAGCATCGTAATACTCTGTTACGACCCTACTCCCGGGTGCCAAACTTGGTTTAACCCACGGCTTAATCATCATACCAAGGGCACGCGCGTTGCGCGCAACTAATCCCGCTGCAAGCATTACAGATGGATTAGAAGTGTTAGTACAAGATGTAATTGCGGCGATAACCACATCGCCATGAGTCAAACAGTAATCTTCCCCTTCAACCTGAATTTTTGACGACGCAGCATCAGCATCAAGCCCGTGACCTTGGTGGCCAAGAGGTGCGGTCAAACTACCAATCCAATGCGCTTTCATATCTGAAAGATTGACTCGGTCTTGAGGCCTTTTTGGACCTGCTAGAGATGGCACCACAGTAGATAAATCAAGTGAAAGTGTAGAAGTAAATTTTGGATGTGCTGAATCAGGATTCAAAAACATCCCTTGAGCATTTAAGTATCGCTTCACATTTTCAACATGAGTTTCATCCCGACCTGAAAGTCGCATGTACTCAAGTGTTGTTTCATCAACTGGGAAAAATCCGCATGTCGCCCCATATTCAGGCGCCATATTAGCAATTGTAGCCCGGTCTGGAAGAGTAATGTTGGCAAGACCACTACCAAAAAATTCTACGAATTTGCTAACAACCCCGTACTCACGAAGTATCTCAACAATACGCAAAGTCATGTCAGTAGCGGTCACTCCTGACTGCAAACTTCCTGTCAACTCAAAACCAACTACTTCTGGTAATAACATGTAAATCGGCTGTCCAAGCATCACAGCCTCAGCCTCAATTCCACCAACACCCCAACCTAAAACACCCAAACCATTGATCATGGTCGTGTGCGAGTCAGTGCCTACCAGTGAATCGTTTAACCAAACACCATTCTCTTCTCGAGCGACACTTGCAATCCATTCAAGGTTTACCTGATGAACAATCCCCCTTCCAGGTGGGACGGCGCGGAAATTATCCAAACTTTGCTGTCCCCATTTGAGAAATTGATAGCGTTCCATGTTACGCTCATATTCAATCTCTAAGTTACGTTCGCGCGCATCTGGGATAAGACCTGAATAATCAACCTGCACTGAGTGGTCAATGACTAGGTCTACTGGGACTTGTGGATTGACTTTTTTGGGGTCTCCACCTAATTCTACCATTCCATCGCGCAGCGCGGCGATATCAACAACTGCTGGGACACCGGTGAAATCTTGTAGAATTACTCGGCTTGGCATAAATGGGATTTCGGCTGGAGTCATTGTTGGATTCCAATTTGCAATCCTCTCTACATCAGCATCAGTTACTAGAAACCCATCGGCATTTCGCAATGCCGCCTCAAGTAATACTCTGATAGAATATGGAAGGTCAGAAAGTGAAACGCCCCAATCAGCTTCTTTTGCAGGTAAAGAGTAGAACTGACCTAGAGTCCCATCACTCATTTCGAACTCGCTGACTTCGCTCATTCTTTTCCCCAATTAAACGGGGCGGGGGTGGCCCCCTTCAATATAGCCTATGAGCCACTTCAAATTTCGTTCTAAGAACCAACCAATTATGGGATGATTAGGTGCATGTAAGCCATGTTACCATCTATCTCAATGCTGTGAATGTAAGGTGGGTTCAGTGGTTTGTCGTCACCACCACCAATTGTTGGAACTAAACTGATTTTATCAACCAATTCAATTCCACCAATGCCACTACCCAAGTAAGTGCTATCATCAGTAACCAATCCAAAGATTGTGTGTGCCCCATTAAGATGTGAAGGTGTTGAATCTTTGTCAACAATGTAGAATTGACTACCACCAGTATTTGGACCTGAGTTTGCCATTGAGAGGGCACCAGGCACATGACAAGTCCCCACCCATTGCCCTGAACCTTCTGATGTTTCAGCACAATCAAATTCATCAGGCATTGTCCAAGTTGTAATGTCGTTTTGGTCACCTTGGCCATACCAGATTGCAGAATAGCCCCCTGAGCCAGCCGCCCCCCCTGTCAATGGATAAGCACCATTCTCAATATCACCGCCTTGAACCATAAAACCATCAATTACGCGATGGAATGCAATACCATCGTATCTGCCATTACGGGCATGGTCTTTGAATGAATCGACCGTTTTTGGTGCAGATTCAGGATATAACTCAATTGCGATAGTTGCATCCCAATCTGATGATTCTTCTGAAGTAAAGTGTAGTGCTGCCTTGATTTCAGGCATGTACTTGATGCTGGACAGTAGGAGCATTCCAACCAACATAATTGATAACAAGCCGTAAATTGTCGGGGTACCATCATCAATTAATTTTGGCAGGCTAGATGTTCTAATACCTAAACCATCCATTTTTGCCTGTAAGGCGTTAGAAGCGCGACGGGCATCACGGTGCTTTGGATCCTTCTTCAGTGCACTTTGGTAAGCTTTGCTTGCTTCCCGCAACATTTTGCGGTTTACTGGTGAACTGCCATCTGCCAATGCTTGTTTTGCATCACCGACTAAAGTCCATGTGTTTGCGTGGTTGGCTTTGTCACCATGTTCTGACCAAGATGCCCTCAATGTTTTCAAGGCATCATCATGTTCACCAGCGTCTATTTGCTTCTCAGCAGTCTCCCACGCCTCCTTCAATCCACTCGGAATCATGAACCGCCGACAAGCGTCTCATTGATGAATCACTCGCTCCCGCGAAAAGGGGTAAATGTTTGGTAATATGGAGGGAAAGGCATTCAATGTGTTGAATTACTACTGACATGAATCTACATTTCTTGATTCATCGAATGTAATCGATTCATTGGCGAATAGCACTAAAAATAGAAGGAAAATATGAAGAGGCTCATGCTACGCCCAAAGTCGCAAGGGAGAGGTTGCTGTCCGTAGGACAAACCCAAAAAGGGGACTCAGAACAAGATGGAAACCATCGTCAACGACTTCACATTCAATATCGCTACAGCGAATGGGACGGGGTCCCAATCGGCTAATCTAATTCTACTCCAATCCATGTTTAAGATGGGAGTACCTGTTAGTGGAAAGAACCTATTTCCATCAAACATCTCAGGACTCCCCACATGGTACATTATCCGTGTTTCTGATGCTGGCTATCAAGCACCTGGTGACCGCACTCACATCCAAGTTTTGCTGAACAAAGCAACATGGGACAATGATATTGCATCTCTTGAATCTGGGACCGTGGTAATCTACAACTCAGATGTCAAGTTGCCCGTTGAAAGGGATGACTTAATTCTCTATCCAATTCCAATGACAACCATTGCTCGCGGATTGAATCCAAAGTTGGCTCGTATGATTGCAAATATGGTCTATGTAGGAGTTATTGCTGAATTAATTGGACTTGATAGCACAATTCTAGACAGCGCTGTAAACAAACAATTCAATGGCAAAGCAAAGGCAATTGAGTTGAATGCGACTGCCATCACCCTTGGCCGTGAATACGTTGCTGAAAATTTTGAACAAATATGCCCATACTCCCTTGAAGCAAGGGAGGTAAATCCTGAGTCTTTCATTATTGATGGAAACGAAGCGGTTGCTCTTGGCGCGTTATTTGGCGGAGTTACAATGCTATCATGGTATCCAATCACACCATCCACATCTATCGCTGAAGGAATAATCACCCACCTCCCAAGACTGCGTAGTGATGACAATGAACAACTCACTTGTGCTGTCATCCAAAGTGAAGATGAATTAGCCGCTGCTGGAATGGTAGTTGGTGCTGGCTGGGCTGGTGGCCGTGCTATGACTTGCACATCAGGGCCAGGGATTTCATTGATGTCAGAATTCGTTGGGCTAGCTTATTTCTCCGAAGTACCCGGGGTAATTTGGGATGTTAACCGTGTAGGTCCTTCAACTGGCTTACCTACTAGGACTCAGCAAGGTGACCTCTCTATGCTCTATGAATTAGGACATGGAGACACAAAACATCTCGTGTTAATACCGGGCACCATAGAGGAGTGTTTCGAGTTTGGATGGCGTGCATTTGACTTGGCAGAGAGATTTCAAACCATTGTCTTTGGATTCTCAGATCTTGACCTTGGAATGAACAACTGGATCTGCAATGGTTTTGACTACCCAGAAAAAATGGACCGGGGCAAAGTCTTGCACTCACAAGAAGAAATTGACGCTATTGAAAATTTTGGCCGTTACCGTGATGTTGATGGCGATGGAATATGTTACAGAACTTTACCCGGGAGTGGGCTTGAACCAATACTCTATCGCGGTACCGGTCATGATGAAGATGCAGTATACTCTGAAGACCCGGAGATTTATGTTGCCAACATGGCGAGATTAAAGAGAAAGATTGACGGGGCTAGAACTGTTCTCCCTCAACCAATTCTTAGAGAAGAACCAGAGCAGCAGGTAGGGATTATTTACTACGGCTCAATGGAAAATACGATTCAAGAAATTGACGATATTTTGGAAGCAACTGGACTGAAGGTTAGTCAGTGTAGGTTACGCTCCCTGCCAATCTCACCCATTGTTGAAGAGTTTGTGGCCAACCATGAACAAATAATTGTGTTAGAAGTTAACCGTGATGGTCAATTGTACGGCATACTGCGCAAGGAATTACCAATTAAATTGGTGCCACGTGTGCATAGCGTCGCCTTCTCTGATGGACTACCCCCAAGGGCAAGAAAATATTCTGAAATGATTCGCGAAAAGTTACTAGAGGTGATGTCTTGAAGTTGAATATTATTGATTTACCCAAGGATGACTACAAGGGTGGGCCATCTTCACTTTGTCCTGGTTGTGGGCACGATCAAATTTCCAATGTTGTCATCACAGCAGCGTGGGAAAATGGCATTCAACCCAACAGAATTGCTAAGATGAGTGGTATTGGCTGTTCATCAAAGACACCGGCATACTTCCTCGGTAAATCGCATGGATTCAATACACTTCACGGTAGAATGCCGTCAGTAACAACTGGGGCAAATGTAACCAACAAAGATTTGCATTACATAGGAGTTTCAGGAGATGGTGATACTGCAAGTATTGGAATTGGACAATTCATCCATGCAATACGCCGAAATCTAAACATGGTTTACATCATTGAAAATAACGGTGTTTACGGACTGACAAAAGGTCAATATTCAGCTACTGTTGAAAAGGGCTCTCAGAAAAGAAAAGCAGAAGCAAATGAGAGCCCACCAATAGATTTGTGCGCGATGGCAATCAATCTTGGATGCACATTCGTCGCTCGTTCATTCTCCGGCTCAAAGAAGCAATTAACATCTCTAATGAGGGCGGCTATGAGTCACCGAGGAACCGCGATAATTGATGTGATTTCACCGTGTGTAACCTTCAGTAATAATGACGAATCTTTTCGTTCATATGGATATGTGAAAGATAACCAATCAGAACTCCATGCATACGACTACATCCCCACATTCCAACCAATTGCCGATGTTGAAGTCCCAGAAGGGGAATTCAAGGATATCACTCTGTTTGATGGCTCAACCCTCAGACTTGAAACCATTGGAGGAAACCATGACCCATCTGATGCGGTGGCTGCACTTTCGCAAATCCATCATGCTGAACAGGACCAAACACATGTTACTGGACTCTTGTATTACAATCCAGAGCCTAAGACATTAGATGAGATGCTAAATATTTCAGATACCCCACTTTCCGAACTTACAAATGACAAGATTCGCCCTAGTGAAGAGGATTTGGCTTCATTACTTGCTGACTTACGTGCCTGAGTAGGGTTTGAAAGTGGATGGCCTCCGCTTACAACATATGGGACCAACCCTTACCATCGGCCATGCAACTACAAACGGAGAAGTTGCTCACACTTCTGAAGTACCACAATTTGGCCTTGGCACTTTTCTGATGAAAGAAGAAGGGGAGTGCAAACAAGCGGTGCTTGCTGCCCTAAAGTTGGGTTACAAGCATATTGACACGGCAATGGCGTATGAAAATGAACACGAAGTTGGTGAAGCCATTGCAGAAGCGATTGAGGATGGAATCATCACACGCGAAGAATTGTTTGTAACAACAAAACTTCGCCGCCCACATGCAGTTGGATTTGAGGCGGTGCAACAACGCTGTCAAGAATCACTAAAAAATCTTGGACTTGAGTATGTTGACCTATATTTGGTGCATGCACCACCAAAAGACCCCTACCATCGAAAACCGACATGGAAAGGCATGGAAGAGTGCTTGAAACAGGGCTGGACAAGGGCAATCGGAGTTTCAAATTACGGAGCTCATCACCTTGACAAAATGCGAAGTTACGCTACCTACATGCCCTCAGTCAACCAAATAGAAATTCATCCTTGGCTACAAAGAGATGCTCTACGCGCAGCCACCGAAGCAGTTGGTGCCACTGTAATGGCGTATTCACCTCTAGCAAGAGGAGACAAAGTTTTAGATGAAAAATTAGTGGAAATTTCACACGAAATAGGTTGTACACCAGCACAAGTAGCAATAAAATGGTGCTTGGATATAGGTTGTATTACTATACCTAAATCAAGTAACGAAGGGCGGATTAAGGAAAATCTTGGTTGCCTCGAAGTTGAGTTAGACACCAAATTAGATGAGTTAAAAACTCTCGATGAACACTATGTTTCAGGGTGGGACCCGACTTCTGAAACCTGAGGTGAGGGCATGGAATGGTACTATTGGGCAGCAATTATTGTTGGTATCATCATCATTTTACCAGATCCAATAGGTATGCTATTCGCCTGGCTTCTTGACCGATGGTTTAACGAATTTGAAGAAAAGGGGGCGGATGTTAGTCAAGACCGCTTAGCCAAATTACGTGAAGCAGGTCATACTCGAGATTTCAGTGAAGATAAATCTGAGAGAACACCCGATGAATAAAATCTCAGAAGCGATTAATTATCGGTTGGCTTGAAATAACTGAGGCTACTCGCCACCCTTACACACAGCCCCTTAGTGTAGAGGTCCATCATCTGTGACTCTGGATCATAGGACTCCAGTTCGAATCTGGAAGGGGCTACCAACCTATCATTCACTGTTGTGATTCTAAAGTTGATTAACGCCACACAACTTCAAGAGTCAATTGCCACTCGCAGTTACATGGCTCGCTTTCTGATGATTGCCGCTACTTCCGGCACTAACCGTGAACTTGCAGACACTTTTGCATCAACTGCAACTGAAAAAGGGCATGAGGCAGAGGTTATTGATTTGGCTGAAATGGATCTTCCAATGTTTACCATAGCACGTACAAAAGATACTGAACAAGCGCCTGATATATCTGACCTAGTCAACACTATGACACAAGCTGATGCTTGGATTGTAATCGCTCCAGAGTACAATGGTTCGATACCTCCCACCTTGAATAATGCCCTTGCTTGGTTGTCTAGAGATTGGCAAAACTTCCGCACAATGTGTACCGGGAAGCCAGTTGGCCTAGCCACACATAGTGGTGGTGGTGGTGCACACGTCATCATGGCAATGCGACAACAATTCTCTTACATTGGAGCTGATGTTATCGGTCGTGCCTGTATGTCTGGCCGAGATAAAGAAGCAAATCCTGAGACAATTGATGCCATGATTGATAATCTGGCGCGATGAACTAATTGGGTTCTGCAAGAACACCTAATGATTCGTAGAGACTTGGCCCACTTTCAAGATAACACATGATGCCTTGTCTGCTACGGGAGTCTTCTGGCTGGGAGTTGTTCCCAGTGGCACAATCACCAGTGCAACCATCTGCGAACGCGATGTATACGCGACCTTCGAGATCTAAGTGTAAATCATTGAAATCGAGCAAGTTTCGATTCGAGCCACCAATATCACGACAATCACCGCTGTTCAGACAGATGCTGCCAATCTGTACCGGATCAGTTGAGGCGCGAACAGTGTGGAATACTGGGTTTTCATCGAGCGCGTTCAAACTGTAGGTGACATACAGGTAGTAACTGACGTTAGAATTCGCATAGTGGGCATTGCCATCCCATGGATTCCCATCAAGGTCGGATTGGTTCAATTCACTCGCGTTCTCGCTCCCCAGATAGGTAATCGCAATTCTTCCAGGGTCACCGGCATCAACTTGAGGGAATACAGTCGAGATAACTTCGACTGGGCTTATTCGAATGCTGGTTTGTTCCCAAGACTGGCCCGAATCAGTACTCCTCGACATGTAAACGCCTTCATCAGCCCCCGTCCAGATGTGGTATGCATTGGATTCAGTATCAGTAGCAACCTCCGAATTCTTGCGTGGATACGGTGTACCCGCATCCTCACCCATAGTTCGGTCAAACCAAGTTAAACCGTTGTCTTCGGAAACGATGACTGTGGGCGTTTCGACCCGAGGAGTGACGTAAACGGTGCCATCCGGTGCGGAAGTTATGGCCCCATGGAGACCACCATTGGTGGTGGCCAAACCGAAGATTAGTCCGCCGGTGTCAAATGTAGCGCCTCCATCAAAACTGGTGAAACAAAAGATGCCTGCGAGTTTGTTGTAACAATAGTACACAGCCGTCTCATAGAATGCTTGAGAGATTTGACCAGGGATGCCGTATCCACTACTAGTCCATGGGCCGGTTGCTAGTTTGATGTGATCATTGATTGGAGTCGTACCAGAGTCATGTGGATTGCCCAACCAGGATTCACCATCATCATCGCTCCAGCATATCCAAGATGTCTCAAGACCCTGCATCTGAACAGCGAATATACGGTCGGTAACAGGATCAACCCAACCCCACGGGTCGTTGGTCTGGAATGCACACATCGGACCTGCGACATCCTCCCATGATTCTCCATAATCACAAGAACGCATAACCTTCTCAAGGGCAATGAAGAATACGCAGCCACTGGATGTAACGCCAATACTTGGTTCAGGTGCATCTTCACCAATATCACTGAAGCTGAAATTCATAGATAGTGGTTCAACATCAACGGGCATACCGTCTGCCCCTGTCACGAAGATACCTTCGGGACCAGAGGGGTCGTCAACAACTTCGGACGGGTCATCGTTACCAAAGCAACCCGATAGTGAAAACGAAGACATCAGGATGCACATGAGCAATGCCTTAACTCGCATATGCATATCGACCAAGCAATTACGCAAGTATGTTGCCCTACTATAATCATCGATGAAATTTGAGAAGAGCGAATAAAACTAGATTTGTAAAGACCGGAATATTGCTTCTTCTGATTAGATTAATCGGTAGGCGTATTTTGAAACCCAACCAATCATCAAGAGAATCATGAACCATGCAAGAGAAATCCGTGCAATTCGTGATGTGATGGCCTTTCTCCTCCGGTCTTTTTCCACCTCTTCGAGAAGTGGGGCGATGGGGTCATCCCTACTCATGTAGGCTCGGATGGGTGCAAGAGATTTCAAGCGAGGGGTTACGTGGGCAGTCTGATGAGCGAGGTGCCCGAAGGATTTGTGATGCCTGAGATGGCAGACCCGCGGATACGACCTTCTGCATCTCTAGTAATTACACGTGATGGTGATGAAGGGGCTGAAATACTATTTTGCCATAGAGTTTCTCAGATGCCATCATTTCCTGATTTCTGGGCCTTCCCTGGAGGTGGTGTGACTCGATTTGACCGCATTGCTGCCGATGAATTACCTCAGTTATCAGCTGATGAGGATGGTGCTGCCCTTGCCGCTTTAATGCGGGAAATTGTAGAAGAGGTTGGTTGGACCAATAGTGAAGATGGCATTGTATTTGTTGACGACAATATACGAGATGAAGTAATAGAAAATGGTGAAAACTGGTACCCTCATGTAAAGCGAGGAAGCCTTAGTGCTAATTCTAACGGATTCAAAATAATTTCAATCCGAACTACACCACCTCTCGCCTCAATGCGCTTTACTAATCGCTTCTTCCACCTGCATGACTCAAATCCACCAGAGCCAAAACTACCCAGTGGGAGAAGTGAATTTGATGAATTTCGTTGGTTAACCCCAATGCAAGCACTTGATGCTTGGAATAATAGTGAAATGAGAATCCCACCACCTCAAATTACTCTGCTTCGTGATATGATTGCATCTCTCAAGAAATCGGGAGGAGATATTGAATCGGCTACATCAATAATGTCTGAAAATCCACCTAGTGGTGAACATCGAATAGAGTTCGCTCCTAGCGTTGAATGTATCCCTCTTCCAACTCACACACTGCCTCCTGCCACCCATACTAATTGCTACATCATTGGAGATATGGGTGGCGACCTAGTAATCGTCGACCCAGCAGCAAAATCTGATGATGGACTTGCATATCTAGAGCGAAGAATTCGAACAGCAGAATCACGCGGTAGCAAAGTCATTGCAACCATTTTCACTCATCGGCACCCAGATCATATTGGTGATTTGACTAGGATTTCAGAAATCTATCAAGCGCCTATTTGGGCAACTTCAGAGACTCACACCGTGATCCCCACTTGTGATACAGACAAGGTTCTGAAAGATGGTGATTCATTCACCTTGAGTGGGAGAACATGGAATGTTCTAGAAACACCAGGCCACTGCCCAGGACATATTTGTCTATCAAATGAAGTTGGTATTATTTCAGGAGATATGGCGGTTATGGTGGGTACGATTCTGGTGCCTCCAAGTGATGGTGACATGGATAAATATCTCTCTAGCCTTGAGATATTACGTGACTTGAAACCACCTATTCTTTTGCCTGCTCACGGGCCTCTTTCCCCTGTACCCGAAAAACTACTGAATCGATATCTCACACATAGAAGGGCTAGACATGCTAGGGTATTAGATGCAGTGAAAAATGGAATTAGTGAAATCACTCAAATTGCTGGCTACGCTTACGATGACACTCCCGATGCCCACCCAATTCTCAAGGTAGACCAAACGCTATCACATCTTCTCGCCCATCAAAGAGCAGGGGATATTCAACAAATTAATTCAGCGTGGAAACTTGCGACACGATGAAGGATTGAGAAGTTCACCAAAGTTCAAGGAGGTAGGGCAAAATGGAAGACAAAGATGAAAAATTGGCAAATATCACCTCTGACCCCAATGTTGAAGATGAAAAACTGTCCCATATTGTTGATGGCGCAGGTATTGAGGAGGAGGACAAAAAACCACTACTCCCGAAAAACTTCTGCTGGACTTGGCCTAGTTCAGTTGTAACTTGGATTATTTGGGGGTTGGGTGCGCTTGCACTTGGTTTTGGAATAATGACTAGTATCATGTCCACTCAAGCAGAGCCACTCTTTTACGGTTCAATCGGATTAATGATACTCGGTTTTGCTAGCCCGAATCCATTCAATAATATGATGAAAGACATGTTGCCAGATAGTAGCCAAAGTGGTACATGGTCTGTGCCGCCATTACCACCAATGGACCCTTCAAAGTGGCATTTAGATAGAGTTGAATGGAATGAAAAAGTAAGTGCGTGGCTACCTGATCCTCTGGCTCGCTATGAGCAGGATGGCCCCGCTATACAAGTCAAAGAAGATGGCGAAGAATGGGTCACCTATACTGATGGTGAAGAAGATGAGAGATTTGCTACTGAAGCAGAAGCATATGAACAGATGAAAAAGGTAATCAAAAAGGCTGATACATTAAACGCCCAAGAAATGATTTTTGGTGAACACCCACGCCATCATCGATACCGCGCATTATACAATACTACACCACCACAAATCACAGCTCGATTCCTATTCCATACATTCTCGGTAATGTTCCTCGTGGGAGTTTGGCTTTCCTTCCCTGTAGGAGAAGAGCGGCAATCAACAATGCCATTCTTATTGGCTGGACTAGTAATTGGGGCTGTTTCTGTCACCATCTCTTATTTCCAGAATAAGAAAGTGATGGAAGCATGGGATACTGTGACATCAATTGTAAAATTCATTGATGCAGGTCATAATGAATTAGTTGGTCAAGTTAGACCTGCATCATTTGAGCCGTTAGAGACTGTACATGTAGACAATTATCGTGATTCTAATTGGACTTTTGACAATCTTGTTGGATGGAGTTGGACATACAGCATTTACCATTGCTGGAAAACTAGATACCGAGATAGTGATGGAAAGTGGCATACTAAAACAGAATGTGCATGGAAATCGATTCGCGGTGACAGTAGTGCTTCTCCTTTCATGTTACATGATGGGAGTGGTGGAATAATTGTCGACCTAGCTACATTCAAAGAATCGCCTCTTAGTGAAATTTGGGAGTCGGATGGCCCTGGCAGAAAAGGTGGTAATGGCCTTTACACCAAAGGTGATGTGAGAAAACACAGATGGAAGTTATACGGATTACAATTAGGTGACCCAGTATACACAATGGCGCGCATCAAAAGTCGGCCACACGATGATATACCAAGGGGGACTGTTTCAGAAAATGCCAGCAGAATCCATCACACACTAGTTGCAGTTGGAGAAGATGCCCCTCGTCGACATGCAATCATCCAAAAAGGAACTGAGTTTTCAGTTCTGAAGGCTAAGTCTTCAACTGTCAGCCGATATGGTGCAAGCGCTTTCCTCATACTCAGTAGCATTATGTTAATGGTAACAGCAATTTGATTACTCATCTTCTGCCATTTTCTCTTTCATTGCAGCAAGTTCAGCCTTTGCCTTCATCAATTCGATTTCAGCCTCGGTTGCAGCGATCTCATCCTTTAATCCCTCAGTCTTCAAATCAGCATCGGATTTCTTTGACTCAACAAAACTACCAAGACTTGCCCTACGGTCAAACATCTGTTCAACTTGCTCTCTAGAATATATATCAAACAAGTCAGCCCGCTCAAATCCAAACATGCGCGCAACTAGTAAAGTTGGGAACATCTCAGTGACAGTGTTGTAATTCTTTGCTGCCTGATTGTATTCCTCAACTTCATTTGCCATCTTTGCTATTGCTTGAACACCTTCTTCAAGACCGGCTACTAATACATGGTGAGAGGTCAGTTCAGGGTTGTCTTCTGCAAATGCAAGAACCTGTGGG
>Ga0114999_10003981_pt1 | contig 18148 bp, 16 predicted proteins | sample ArcticOcean_MG_C_3_FD_89820 | JGI IMG/M metagenome (GOLD analysis project Ga0114999, IMG submission 89820) | Marine microbial communities from western Arctic Ocean - ArcticOcean_MG_CB8_126 | ecosystem: Environmental > Aquatic > Marine > Oceanic | place: Arctic Ocean: Canada Basin | collected...
AGAGCCTTTTTCATTTTTAGCCATTTGGTGGCCGAAAATCTGTGAGCATAAAAAGACACCTTTCACATTCACATCCATAATTTTCTCAAATGATCCCACAGGGTATGTCTCAAATGGGCCATTTTCAGTACTGTCGGCATTTGGTGGAGCATCTAAAGCTGCATTATTAATTAATCCATAAGGATGTCCCCATTTATTTGTAATTCTGTCCAACGCATTTTCCAAAGACTTTTTATCTGTCACATCCGAAGATATAAACATGAAATCATTGTCATTTATTACCTCTAACTTACTATTATTAATAATAAATTCAGTGTCATAATCAACAATAGCAACTCTAGCCCCTTTATTGTGTAACGCTATCGCATATTGAGTTCCTAATTGCCCTAAACCACCAGTAACAATGACAATTCTACCTTTAAGGTCAAAAATATCTTTATTGTCTAACTTAGACATACTTATACGCTAGAATTAACATTTTCAAATAAATCGCAAATTTCTCTAACAGCTCCATGTCCTCCATTATTAATAGTCCGATATAAAGCATACGGTAATACATCCGGGTGCGAATCATTCACTGCCATAGGTAATGATACAAATTCCATACAACTCAGGTCGTTAATGTCGTTACCTACAAAAGCAACGTTGCCTTTATCGATGTTTAATTTATCTATCATTCTAATTAATGCGACTTTTTTATCATTAACACCATGAATAGCCTCAATATTAAGTTTTATAGATCGTTTCAAAATCACAGGATTGACTTCAGAAGATATGATTTTTATATGAATATTCATATCTCTTAATTTTTTCAATCCAATTCCGTCTCCGCGATAACATGACACTGCCTCGCTACCATCTTCAAAAACAAAAACTCTATTATCTGTAAATACTCCATCAAAATCAAAAACAACTAATTCTATGTTTTTTATAATATCTTTTGTTTTTTTATCAATCGAATTAAATAGCTTCATCACTTTATGTTAAATAATCGAATGAAATATTTTCATCTTTCATTAAGCTTTTAGTAGTCTTCATACCAATAACACGGTCAATCTCATATGGGGGAATGCCATCATTAGGAATTTTGACGGCTAAATCGGTTTCTTTCAAAATATGTCCTTCGGATAAATCACTAGCTGCTACAAGTTTTTTACCCAATTTGTACATAGTTTTCTTTTCACTATCAAATGGTTTTTTAATTCCATCGCCGAAAGCTATATTCGCTCTCTGCAAGTCTCTAACTAATTTATGCAAACCTGATTCTTCCAGAGAAAACGGTTGGTCAGTACCTCTCCATGATCTATTAACAGTAAAATGTTTTTCGATTACACGCGCTCCTAAAACATATCCCGCTAGTGCCATTGCTATTCCATTTTGGTGATCAGAAAGTCCGACAACTATATCTGGAAATTTTTCCTTATAAGTTTGTATGACTTTTAAATTCATTTCACTAGGATCAACTGGATAGCTAGAAGTGCATTGGAGTATACATAAATCTTGATTAATCGGCATTATAGTCTCATACGCTCTTTCTACATCTTCCATAGTCGCAGCACCTGTACTAACAAACATAGGTTTACCAAAGCTAGCAATTCGCTTTAACAATGGAGTATTTGTTATATCAGCAGAAGCAGTCTTATATGCAGGCATATCTAAATCTTGTAAAAAGTCTGCACTCACAATATCAAATGGAGTAGCGAACATCGTTAATCCTAATTCTTTGGCATAATTCTGTAATTCCACATATTCTTCTTTTCCAAATTCTACTGCTTCCCTATGCTCCCCATATGTTTCGCCAAAACTATTGTCATTAACATAAGCCATGTCATACATTGTTTTGGTGAACAATGATATATTGTCTCTTTTCTGCAATTTAACTGCATTAACACCGCATCGTTTTGCAACTAAAAACATTTGCTTCGCATTTTCGAGTGACCCCATATGATTAGCACCTACTTCAGCAATCACATAACATGGATCATTATCTGATATCTTGTATCCTTCTATAATCAACTCTTTTACCATTATCTATATGCACTCCTTCTCTAACTTTAAATATGTACTAATTATTTATTACCTAAATATAAACAACATCACAATGTAGGGTAGTTTGACTGGTAACATTAATATTCCTAGTGGCATTTCTTGTATCAATAATTAATTCAGAATTGTTCATTATTTCAGGAATATCATATTTACTATGATCAGTAAGAATGACAACCGCATCTTGAGCCCGCAATAACTGAGAGGTTATTGCTTCAGATTTAAATGTCCTGTCTTCTAAATTCAAATCAGACACATAGGGATCACTATATTTTAAAGACAAACATTTATCTTTCAATATTTGCATAACATCTAATGCTGGAGATTCCCTAATATCAGAAATATCTGGTTTGTACGTAACGCCTAGCACTAAAATGTTTGAGTTTTCGATTTTTTTCGAATGATTTTTCAATGCTCTATCAATTTTGTTAACCACAAAATCAGGCATACTCGAATTTATATCTTCAGCAAGACGAATAAATCTAGCCTCATAATTCAAGTTTTCCATTTTCCACGAAAGATATCTTGGATCTACCGGAATACAATGTCCGCCAATACCTGGTCCTGGATAAAATGGCATAAACCCAAAAGGTTTAGTCTTTGCTGCTCCTATTACTTCCCACACGTCTATGTTCAACAATTCACTCATTATGGCAACTTCATTAACTAAAGCAATGTTAGTAGCTCTAAAAGTATTCTCTAATAATTTTACCATTTCAGCAGTAGTTGTATCCGAAACAGTAATTACTTCATCAACAAAATTCCTATACAAACATGAAGCAATCTCACAGCATTTAGATGTGATACCACCTACAACCTTAGGAGTATTTACAATGGTCCAATCTGTTCTACCTGGATCAACTCTTTCGGGAGAAAAAGCTATAAATATTTGATCTCCTACTTCCATTGAACAATATTTGTTATCTTGAAATTTTGGTAACACTAATTCTCTAGTAGCACCTGGGTATATAGTGCTCTCTAAAATTATCAACATCCCTTCATGCACGTGCTCAACAATGTCATTTACTGCAGATTCTATGAAACTAACATCGGGGTTCCCATTTTTGCTCAATGGAGTAGGCACACAAATGATCACTACATCAGTTTCAGCCAATACATTAACGTCCGATGTATATTTAACCGTTCCATTCAATTCACCTGATAGGGACTTAACCACAATATCATCTGAAATGTCATCGATGTATGATTTTCCTTGATTTAATTTTTTAATTTTTTCTGTGTCAACATCAAGTCCGCATACATTCATTCCAGCACGGCAACATTCTAGAACTAAAGGTAATCCAACATAACCTAATCCGATAACAGTAACAGCTACAATGTTTTTATTGATTTTTTCTTTTAATTCTTCTATATATGACAATCGTATAACACCTTCGTTTTTTTAAATTAAAGCTCCGCCATTTCGAAAATATCGAACAAAACTTATCTGTGAGAATCGCACCGTGGAGCAATAGGCTACAACATCAGCGCATATTCTTTTTTAATTTTTCTCCTGATTATTATTGCTCAAATATTACTTTTAATAAGTCTGCCATTCCCACGAGTTCGCCTACCCCTATTTCTATATATAGTGATATCTGGATTTGAAACAGATAATCGAGAAACATGAACTGAGGCTTTAACCATTCGCCCCATAAATTGCATTATGACTTGCACCAAAGAATCCGGAGACTTAACATCTTCTAAAACTTCACCAAAAGTATCAATAGAGAGATTATTAATTATTACTGAGTCTCCTGCAGTATACCTATTCCACAAACCTCCAGTCTCATTTAAATCTGCAATTGTTTTCTTTATTTTATCAAGTGCAGATTCTGTTAAAAAAGGAATGGTTTCTTCAAATTTAACCCACCCCAAGACTCCGTAAATCTGCAATATCTGCGCCCACAAAATCTGATTTCTCGACATGCATACAAATGCATATCCAGGAAATAAAGATTTTTTTCTGTTAATTCCTTTCTCCGTATTTGGAGTGTCTACTAAAGGAATAAATGCTTCATATCCTGACTTTAACAGTTGTTCAGCAATTTTTTCGTCCCAGCCTGTTTTGATTTTCAATACATACCATTGAGGAGTATATTCTGAATAATTCATGTTTTAATATCAAATGCTTTTTCGAGATTATCTTTATGAGATTTTTGCGATGCGGACAAGTTAGGGTGATATTCTGCAGCCCTTACAACAAACAGTGAATTCATATCGTTAAGACGAGCTAATATAACAATATCAAACTCAGGATGGTTTAATTCGGATTCTTGCCTAACCAATGCATTAAACATTTTGGTCCCAGCAGATTTGTCATCAAAAAAACTTACCTTCGTGACTCCTAAATCTCCCAATGCCAAATAAACTATTTCTGACAATTCTGATTTTCCAACAATAGCAACTCGCGACTCTGTTCCAATTTCAGCAAAATCTAATTCAGCTCGCAAAAGCATTTTAATTCTACGGTAATGATCAATAGTACGATCAACGTACTGCCTAGTCAATTGCAGCTTTCTCGTAAATCCTTCTGGAGTCAATGTGTAAACCCAACGTCTCCACCCAACTTTATTCGCCCTAACATATCCTTTCTTAATTAAATTTTTAGTCAGAAGGTTTGCTACCCCCAATGCTACCCCTAAACGATCTGCCATATTTCTTTGAGTTATTTGGGGAGTCTCTTCTAACTCCTCAAGGACCTTCAATTCTTTGAAATAGGTCCCTTCTGAGGGGCTTTTTTTTTGCGATGTTTCCATTTTAATACTCTATATTTTCAATATGGTTACAATTACAAATTAAAATCATAAATATGTAAAATATATTCAGTAGATAACCTATCTATGTTAATGTTATCTACATAAGTTCGATTTGTGAACACATACATTGTTCATTAATTGAACAATTAAGTCAAGTGTTTTTACTGTATCGTATTTACAGTAAAAACACTTGGTGAATTGAATTTGCAGTAGGGAAAGTAAACACATGTCAATCAAACATAGAAATACAGAGGATTCTCAAATAGCATTCGGGGCATTTGTTTTCTGTATACGCGTTGTTCTAATGATCGTACTTTTTATGCCCTTAATAGTATCAACCTCAACCTTTTTTCCATTTGTAGTAGGGAAAGCAATATTCTATAGGATATTTATTGAAATCGCATTCCTAATGTGGATACCATTATTAGTCATGTGTCCGAAATTCCGGACTTTTAAATCACCAATTACAATCGCGCTATCGACGTATATGTTGATAGCTGTATTGTCTTCATTTACAGGTGTTAGTCTAAATATAAGCATCTGGTCAACTTACGAAAGGATGCAAGGGGTATTTGATTTATTTCACTGGTTTTTATATTTCTTAATGCTTAGCTCTCTTTTTCGAAGTGTCTCTCAATGGAAAGTATTATTATCTGTAAATTTGTTAGTTTCAGCCCTAGTATGCTTCATAGGGTTATCTCAATATTTCGGGTTACATGATTTAGTAAGTACTTTTGCTGCAAACAATCCTAGCGAACGTATCCAATCTAGCTTAGGTAACGCTGCCTATGTAGGAGCTTATTGCGTTGCTAATATATTTATATCATCTGCTCTAATAAGTAAGGCTTTAGCTGAATTATTCATATCTAAAAACAATGTCATTGCTAATTCAAATATTAAGAAAAATAAGCGTTTATCAAAAGCTACAGCATCAAACAAATTTCAGAATAGCAAATTGGAATTATTGATGATTTCATTTTGGACTATTTGTTTGGGAGTAAATTTAATTACTCTTTTATTAAGCGGAACAAGGGGAGCTTGGCTAGGATTTGGAATAGCTGTTTTGGGCGCAGCAATTTTATATTCAATATCTGGGCAAGTAAAACATATAAAAAGTATTTGTTTAGCATTTATAATGATTTTTATCGTACTTATTATATCATTTATAAGTTTTAGAGATACCGATTTAGGAATAAAGATAGGCGAAAACAATGTGATAGCAGGAAGAGTAATCGACTTCAAAATTACTGACTCTTCTGTAATGAATCGTTGGCATACTTGGAGAGCTGGGCTTAAAGCTTCAGTAGACAAACCTATACTTGGATGGGGTCCTGATAATTTTGGAACAGCATGGGGTAGGCATTTTGATGCTTCAAATACTGTAAAGGAAAAATTTGATCAAGCTCACAACAAACTTATTGAAGAATTGACTACAAAAGGAATAGTAGGTCTTATTTCTTATTGCTCAATATGGTTAATATTAGCCTATACTTTAACAAAGCAATATATCGCCACAAAATCAGTGGGGAACCAAGGATATATCCTATTAATAAGTGCAGGGCTATTCGGATATTTTATTCAAAATTTATTTTTATTTGACACGGCAGTCACATATTTACAATTCATTATTTTACTTTCTATGGTTTCAAATGTAACAACTGGATTTTGGATTAGTGAAAAGGAAGATTATCACTCATTTTTGAATCTCTCCGGTATTACTGTGAGGATTCAAAAAATTAGATTCTATTTATCTCATAAAATACTATTATATGGATCTTTAGTTGTTTTGATTCCGATCGTCTTTTATTCAATATATTCATATTCGGTTAAAACGTATACAGCAGCTCAACACACTGTATACCTGACTTATGATACCTATCCTTCATGGGAAGAAAAAGTAGATGTTTATGATTCAGCTATTACAGATGCTCCCAATCTTGCAAATTATCCTCGAGTATTAATGATTGAAGGGATTGCTCAAGATTGGTATTTATTTTCGCCGGAAATAAAATTGGACGCCCTTACTATCGTTGAGCAAGCGGCATTGGATGGCCTAAAACAAGAACCTGAAAATTGGAGGCTAACATATATGTTAGCTCGATTTTATCAAATAGCCTCTTCAGACAACAAAAATTTAATGGATAAAGCAGATTACTACGTTAATAAAACAGAATCTCTAGCTCCTGGAACTGACGAAGCACAAGTCGCACGTGATATCAACAATCAAGCTCACGAATATCATAAATCGCAAAGCGACATAGGATCAGAATAATATTATCTCTCTTGTTTTTGCCACTTTGCTTTCAATGTGTATCCAACCGAAATGGCTAACAACTTAACATCTAAGACTAAACTCATATTTTCTATGTACTCCATATCATATTTAAATTTATCTTCTGGCGCAGTAGCATACCTGCCATACACTTGAGCAGGTCCAGTTAAGCCTGGTTTAACATTTAATCTTTCTTTATACTGAGGAAAATATAAAAGTATTTCAGTCATTATTTCTGGCCTCTCAGGTCTCGGGCCAACTAAACTTAAATCTCCTTTCCATAAGTTTATTATTTGTGGCAATTCATCTAATGCTCTGCCTCTTAAAAATTTACCAACATTCGTAACTCTATTGTCATTTTCGGGTGCCCAAATAGCCCCAGTTTCATTTTCAGCATCAGGTAGCATCGATCGAAACTTATATAGCAAAAATTCTTTACCGTCTTTACCTAGTCTAATTTGTGTATAAAAAATCGGACCTTTATCTTCAATCCAAATAGCAATAGGTATAGATATCCACAAAATTATCCAAATAGGAGCCAAAACTAAATGAGTGATAATAAGTATAGAAAAATCGAATATTCTTTTGTGAAAATAGCTACTCATATTATTATTTAATAAACATTTATATTTTGAGCCCAATCATGATTGTCTTTATACCATTTAACAGATTTGGCAATCCCAATTTCAATAGAGATATTTGGTTCCCATGACAATATTTTTTTAGCATTACTAATATTAGCCCATGTAGATGGCACATCTGCCGGGTCCCTTCCCTCAATTTTAATAAGCGCAGAGTTTCCTGTCTCATATTCAATCAATTCAATAATGTTTTTAATTTTAACAGGACTATCTCCACCTAAATTGATTGTATTGTACCCATTTATACTTGTTGCCCTACAAACCCCATCAGCAATATCTTCTACGTAAGTAAAGTCTCTTTCTCCGCCATCTCCATATAGCAAAATTTCAGTTCCATCTGATATTCCTTTAATAAATCTAAATATAGACATATCGGGTCTACCTGCTGGGCCATAAACAGTAAAAAATCTTAGCACTTGTATATTCAAGTTGTATAAATGGTGATATGCGTACGCAATTGTTTCAGCTGATTTTTTAGAAGCAGCATAAGGAGACAAAACTTTGCTTGATTCAGAATTTTCACTATATGGTTGAGGATTCCCGATACCGTAAACACTAGAAGTAGACGCAATCACCATATTATCAATGTTATATTTTTTAACTGCCTCTAGAACGTTTAATGTACCTATAACATTGCTTTCAATATATATGTGAGGATCAGCAACAGATTGCCTGACTCCTGCTCGCCCTGCTAGATGTATAACCGAGGCCGCCCCGTTAAAAGTATCAGCCCATACTGGATTTGCAATAGCTATATCGCTATGTAGAAATTGAAAATTAGGATACTCCTGTAGCTTTGTTAATCTCCAATTTTTTATACGCATATCGTAAGCATCATTTAGGTTGTCAATACCTACGACTTCATAACCAGATTCAAGTAATTTAATAGACACTACGCTTGCTATAAAGCCTGCAGCGCCAGTTACAACATATTTATTCATTATCTAAACTCCACATTACCATATAGTCGTTCCATCCAAGTATATTAGTTCTCAAAACCCCAAGAAAAGCAGTCACAATTATCAAGGCATCTACCGGAAATCTGAATCGTGGTGACCCCCAAAATGGGATTACCATAAAACATGCATATAATATTACTAAAAGAATAGGCAATGTGACACGAATTGGAATACTGCAAATCCCAATAATAAAAAAAATCATTATTGGAGTCCAAATGATTGCCATAATAGAATCATTTATAGTCCACACCGAATCATATGGATCGGGACGGGAAGTCCAGAAATTCTTAACCCTATTCACAACAGGTTCTGGCAAATCTGAAATGTGAGTTTTCATTGTATTTAATGCAATTTCGCGTTTTATCAAGTCAAATTCATATGAATTTAATGAGCCTTCATTGATAAGTGCCGGTATATTCAATATATCTTTTGTGTACTTTCCTGATTTAACGTCTGAATTATCTAGCATACCGTTTGATACTAGTAGAAGATGACCTCCTTGAGTACTATGCGGTATAAATTGACCATGCAAAATCATGTTGTGCGCCACCCATGGAGACAATATTATCAAGAATGCTATTAAACCCAAAAGCATTATATTTAAATTGTATTTCAGTAAATTAAATGAGCGTTTAAATAAACATAAATAGCCTATCCAAAACAGTAAAACAAATACAGGTAAAAACAAATATACCGTTCGGTTAATTGCCAACAGTCCAAAAAATATCCCGCAAAATAATGCATTATAATAAGAAGTTTTATTAATGAATTTATATATATATATTGCAAGTAATATAATTAACAATGAGGACAAGGATTCCGTTAAGATCCAAGTTGAATACCATATACTAGGAGGATAAAAAACCCAAATTAAGGCACAGCAAACTGAAACAGAATATCTGTTAATAAATAAATTAGCAAACACAAACAAGCAAGAAGCACTAAGCGACGACACAAATACCACCAACAGTCTTGCATAAATTGGGTTATTATCTGTAATAAGGTAAATAGGCGCTATTAGTACGCCTAACAAAGGCGGTCGCTCTGAACTGCCCAGGAAATCTCCTGAAACTATCTGGACAGCTCGTTCGTGATAAGCACCTTCGTCACCACTTAAATTTCTATCAAATCCATCAAATATAAATAAAAAAACTAATCTAACAAAAAAAGCTATTGAAAATATCGCCCAAAAATAGATTACAGGCTTTTGAGATATATAATTAAATTTATTCAACATATTTGAAATGATAATGGATTTAACCAAAAAGTAAACTTCCTAAATATTTTCTATTCCTCATTAACAACAGTTTTCCAATTGATTTTAAAATTTAAATTGCCCTACGGCTCTCTCAGAGCAATTTAGTCATAAATTTATTTTTGATTTTATTTGACGAGTAAATTCGCCAAATGATTTTGCCGGCAACTCACAAGTATAATTTGAGCAAACATAGCAGGTTGTTGATTGGCTATTTATTGCTCGTCCTTGAAAAAGAGGAGTTTCTGATATTTCCAGTGGAAGGGTAGGGGTTTGTTCCTGAATTTGGCCTATTAAAATTCTATCCGGTATATATTGGCTTCCAATAAATCTAAGAAAAGGTAATGTTTCATTAAAAGTTGGAGACGTAATTAAAATTTCAATACTATCTAGCAAACTTCCATATTCGACTGCAAGTTGGTTTGAAAAAGAAAGAGGAGCACCTTTAACATAATCAGTCATTTTACGGTTTACCGATATATTTATATCTTTATATTTAAATATATCGAATACCTGTCCTATTTTTTTTATAGCCCTGTTTGCTTCGGATGTTCCACTGGGAATCGCGTTATCAAATGGGTTTATTGGCCTATAAATTAGCTTTGAGTCGTTCCTAGAAGTATCGAAGAATCTTTTTTCTTTCTCGTCCCAAAAAAGATCGATCATTTCTTCCGCTATATCTTTCGCTTTTTCAATCCAAAATAAGTCTAAAGTAATTTCATGTAATGATATGCAGGCATTTGTAAAGTAAGAATAATCTTCAAGATAGCCCATCCCAGAGACTACATTATTGTTGATAGATCTTATGAGACCGTTATTATCATTTGATATATTTAGCCACATTTTTGCGTTTCGGATAGCTGTTTTTTTGTATTTTTCATCTCCTGTAACAAGGTACGCTTCACAAATAGATTGAATCATAAGAGAATTCCAAGATAAAATCGACTTTGTGTCTTTAAAAGGTTTGTTTTTCGGCAACCTATATGAAAATAATTTGTCTTTTAGGTTCTTGAGAAGTTCATCATTATCATTATATGAGTCCCAAAATCTATTCATAGATTCTTTTGAATTCATATGCAAAATCGATCTGCCTTCAAAATTTGTGTCCTCATTGATAGTGAAGATTTCTTGCATTAAAGCAATTTCAGACTGAGTTAAAAAAGACCTTAATTCTTCCATGGTCCATGTGTAAAACAGCCCTTCTCCACCATCCGAATCTGCATCTTCTGCAGAATAAAATAACCCTTCCTTACTGATCATATCTCTGCACACGTACTCAATTGTTTGAAGCGCCACCGTTTTATAAACATCTTCGTGTGTTACTTGGTATAAATTAAGAAAAAATTTAGAAAGCAGTGCATTATCATAAAGCATTTTTTCAAAATGAGGTACACGCCATTCCCTGTCTGTTGTATATCTGTGAAATCCTCCGCCAATGTGATCTGCAATACCCCCAAGGAGCATTTTGTCAGCTGATTTTTTAACTATGTTTAATGCCGAGCTATCCAAAGTATCAGAATAATATCTCAACAAAAACATTAATGACATGGAATTAGGAAATTTCATTCCCATCCCAAATCCACCAAATTCTGGATCATGTTGTTTTTTTAAATTATCCCAAACTTCTGCCACATCTAGTTTAGTAAGAGTAGGGGAGTCCTCTCCTGAATCAATAAATTTCCTCATGTTTTCTAAAAGAGATTCCGCAGATTTCACTAAGTCTTTTTTTCTATTTGAATAAGCATCCGATATTGCTTGTAAAATTTGTGGGAATCCCGGATGCCCCGATCTCGCTTGAGGAGGGAAGTATGTTCCTCCAAAAAACGGCAATCCTTCTGGAGTTAAAAACACGGTCAACGGCCACCCCCCTTGCCCGGTCATTGTTTGAAGCGCTGACATATAAATATCATCAATGTCAGGTCTTTCTTCCCTATCAACTTTGATATTAACGAAACGCTCATTCATCAATTGTGCTATTTGCGGATCTTCAAATGATTCATGCTGCATGACATGGCACCAATGACACGCTGAATACCCAACACTTAAAAGGACAGGCAGATTTTTTTCTTTTGCCACCCTGAACGCTTCTTCAGACCATGGAAACCAATCAACTGGATTGTCTGCATGTTGCAAAAGATATGGACTAGACTCTAGATGAAGTTTATTAGGCAATTCAAATCCTTTTTATACATAACGGATATTTACCAATATAAATGGTATCCCTGGAGGGATTCGAACCCACGACCTATTGCTTAGAAGGCAACCGCTCTATCCAACTGAGCTACAGGGACACACTTTCATATATATAAATTCTCTCTAATAAATTCTTTTTGGTCAATCCCATAAGGCCAATTAGCCCCAAATGATTAATGCTATTAATCATTTGGGGCTAATTGGCCTTATTGAAAAGAATAGAAATCGCCCAGAAATGGCTGAAAACCCATTGACACTAGGGGCGGGGCTTATTAAGATTTATCCACATCTGAACTCTATGGAGAATTTAATGGCGCGAAAGACAAAAAAAATGCTGGCAGTGGAAGAGCGATTCAGGCAACCCCTTGAAGACATGTTGCCCGAAATGGTAACGATACAGGGATTGACCGGAACAGCTAATTATTTAGGTGTAAGTAAAGCTACACTGGGGTATTGGCTGTTAAAATTCCGCATAGATGTCCGCAGGGTTGCTTTAGCTCCAGGGGACACACTTGAAGTAAATAGGCTTAACCAAATAAATAATTAACTACAATCAAGTCGGGTGGTTTCCTATAAAATCAAATAAGTCCGTTACCTTTTCTGCGCAGCTCTAGAATCCCTTAATCTTTCTTTATCTTTTATAGATTTCCTCTTGTCATATCTTTTTTTGCCTCGGCCAATACCTAATTCTATTTTTGCATAATGACCTACAATATACATTTTTAACGGGACTACTGAATGTCCTTTCTGTAAAGCGGCTTTTGACAAATCTTTTAACTCTTTTTTATGTAAAAGTAATTTCCTGGGCCTCATTGGCTCATGGTTATTCCTAGAAGCATCCGCATAAGGCGCTATATGGCAATTATGTAACCAAAGCCCATCTATTCTCGGGTGTGCAAATGCCCCCGACAAATTCACTCGATTTCCTCTTATTGATTTAATTTCAGAAGACAGTAAAACTAACCCTGCTTCAAATCGTTCTAAAATTTCATAATCGTAAAAGGCTTTTCGGTTTACAGATATGATTTTATTTAAAGACATATTAAAATGTTCCCGATTTAGTCTTTTAATTTATCGTTCAATATTTCCATAGCCTTATTTACTTGGTTAGTCTCGGCTTCGGCAGAATCGACCGAAGTTATAATGTGATCAGGCTCTAGCCCATTACCTTCTATTAATCTCATTTTGGGAGTATACCATCGACCGATCGACATATATATCCCGCCACCATTACTGAGTTCTCTAAAAACATTAACAGTCCCTTTACCGAATGTGTTTTCTCCAATAACTTCAGCTCGCCCCGAGTCTTGAAATGCCCCCATGAGTATTTCGCTAGCACTTGCACTAAATTTATTTACAAGAATTACTACCGGAATATCTAATGCAATTCCTTCAGATGTAGACATCCAAACTTTCTCTTCTTCTTGTCTCCTCTCAATCAAAACAACTTCATCGTCTAAAAACATATCCGATATCTCGAAAACTTGTTTCAAATACCCGCCTGGGTTATTTCGTAAATCTAAAATCAATGCTTTAGAGCCCGAGTTTAATTGTTGAGATAATATTGCCTCAAATTGTTCTGCCGTATCGCCCTTGAATTCAGTAATTCTTATATGCGCAATACTATCGCCGACATCACTTCTAAGCAATACACTAGGAAGAGCAATAGCATCCCTAATGACTGTAATTTCAATTAAAGCAGAATTCCCAATGTGCCTAACAGTCAAAATCACCTCTGTTCCTTTTGGCCCCCTTATTTTCGATATAGCATCAAGCAACGAAAGCCCTTCTAAGGAATTATTATCTACAGCGACAATAATGTCTCCAGGGCGAATACCCGCAAACTCAGCCGGACCACCTTCGATTGGACTAATAACTTGAATAGCCCCATCTTCTCTTTGCCTAACATGAGCCCCTATGCCTTCAAATTGACCCGTCAAATTTTCCGTTTCTATCGCAAGTACTTTTGGTTCAATGTAACTAGTGTGCGGATCTGCAATTGCTTCCACCATTCCCTTAATAGCAAATTCTTCAAATTCTTTACTATTAAATAAATCGCGATCAACATGTTCTTTATTTAAAAAAGCCCAAGCTTCCCAAACTGAAAGAAGCTCTGGAGGGGTACCTTTGGAACTCCCCAAAGATTCCTCAAAAGGAGTGAGAGTTACCGAATAGGGCGCTGAGCTTTCTGGCAATTGAGGCACCAAGCCTTCGTCGGGTGCGCCTCCTGTATTTAAATACGAACACCCCGCAAAAAGAATTATCACGACATTCAAAAAGACAACACTTTTAATTTTATTAAAAAACATAAAAAACCCTTACATCTTCCTATTTTTAAGAATCTAGCATATTAATAATACAATTTATTGACTCCAATGAGTAAAAATGCGAAAATCGGACTTATTTCAGTTTATTTCAGGCTTATTTCAGGGGTTGTTTCAGAAATGGTAAAGTCTCCCAGAAGAAGATTAGTAAGAAAATACCCTGCTTATGACCTTTCGGATTCTTTAGGGGTTCCAAATATTATATTTTCTGAAAATGCAGGCTTACCTATAGCTAGGGATTTATTGGCGGCAAGCCTTGGCACAACTGTAAATAGCAGCTCTTACACCACTAAATTAGCTGCTGCTGAAGAATACGGGTTAACAAAAGGTAGATACCGAGATAACGAAATTTCAATAACTGAGCTGGGCCTTTCTTGTGTTGCATATCAAAGCATAAAGGAAAAGAATACCTCTTTAAAAAAAGCAGCAGAGGCCCCTGTGTTGTTTGGTAAATTAACTGAACTTTTCGCTGGCAAAGAATTACCTGAAGAAAAATATTTCTCATCCTTATTAATAAGAAATTTTCAAATACACCCAGACCAAACTAGAGAAGTTATATATATATATAAATCTAACGTGGCATTAATTGCCCCCATTCCCACGGGCAACCATTTAGTTATCGAAACCCTCAGGCAAACGACTAAAGAATCATCAGATAACTCAATATCTGACACAGGGATTCTATATGCAATCCCAACTCAAGAACCCCAAAAAACATTGTCGATGCTCATACTCTCGAGTCAATCTATGGAAGCAGAGTCAAAGCAAATAACTGAAACTTTGTCAAAAATTGGATTAGAAACTAATTTATTTACATATAAACCTGAAACTTTTGCGAAAATTTTTGACCTGAATGATTCCCACGGTCCGTTCGTTATAGGAGTTGCAATAACCGGAGAAGAGACTTTCGAAGATGAAGAGAATTTTTTATTAGGATTAGCGCAAGGAATGAGTGGTAATAAAATAATCACAATAACAAAAAAATCTGATCCCCAAATTTCAATATTGAAACACATAAATCCTGACACAATAATCTCAATGAACAACGATGTAAATAGAACCGCAATAAAAATCCTAGAAATATTGCATTCATTCAAACTTTCTAATATAAATTTCGATCCCAGCACTTAACCCTAAATTATTACGTACAGTTAATGTCGGCACAAACATATTCAGCGTTAACTTTACATAATAATTATAGTGCGCAATGGTTTGGGGAGATCAAGCAGAGGTCTTTTTATTAAGTTTTTCCCCTATTGCCTTAAGTATCTCCTTTTTCCCTAACCCGGTAAAACCTGAACAGAATACTGGATTGTCTAAAGATAAAAGAAAATTAAAAAGAATACTGTCTTCTGATTCAATATTGTTTTCCGGCAATTTATCACATTTATTCAAAAGCGTTAGCATAGGTTTCCCCGCAAGTCCTATTTCATTCAAAATATCTTTTACTGAATTAACTTGTTGGTCTCTCATTGAATGGGATACGTCAACAACGTGCAATATCAAGTCAGCTTCGTTAGCTTCCTCTAAGGTAGCACGGAATGCTGCTATCAGTGTTGTTGGCAATTTTTGTATGAATCCTACCGTATCAGTAAGCAATACAGTTTTACCATCTAGCAACCTAAGCTGTCTTGTAACGGGATCTAAAGTAGAGAACATTCTGTTTTCAGACAACACTGACGATGATGTCAACTGATTTAACATCGTACTCTTTCCCGCATTCGTATACCCAACAAGGGCAATTATCGGGATATCTGAAGATTTGCGACGAACCCTATACCTTTCTCTATGACGTCTAACTTTTTCTATTTCTTTTTTTAATTTTTGGATTCTTCCTCTAGCCAACCTTCTGTCTGTTTCTATTTGTGATTCTCCAGGCCCCCTAGTCCCTATACCTCCGCCAAGCCGTTCTAAGTGAGTCCATTGCCCTGCTAATCTAGGAAGAAGATATTCGTGTTGAGCTAATTCAACCTGTAGTCGTCCTTCTTTCGTTTGGGCATTAGAAGCAAATATATCTAGTATCAATGCAGTTCTATCAATAACTTTAACTCCGTCAAGAAATTTCTCTAGTTCAAGCTGCTGATTTGGATGTAATTCGTCATCACAAATAAGTGTATCTATATCTTTTTTAATTATAATATCTTTTAATTCGGCAAGTTTCCCCTTACCCAAATATGCATTTTGATGCCTTTTTACATTTTGAGTTAAGGCTCCTATTACTTCTGCTCCTGCTCCTGTAGCTAGCTCAGACAACTCCACTATAGAATCGTCAATATCCCAAATTTGATTGTCATTATAATTTCTAACACCAATTAAAAAAGATCTTTCTCGATTTTTTTTAACACCTATTGTTTTCTTTACGATGAGAGTCCTCCAAATAACATGCCAATAACTAATTCTTATTAGGAATATTCAATTCTTGGAGCCTTTTGATACCTTCATTTAAATCCTCTTCACTGATCGTCAAGGAAAGCCTAATATACCCTTCTCCACTAGGACCATACCCGTTACCCGCTGTAACCACAACATCGGCCTCTTCTAAAATTAATTCTGCAAATTCCGCTGAAGTATATCCTTCAGGAATTTTAGCCCAAACATAAAGACTAGCTTTAGGGGGGTCTACATCAAGACCGATTTTTTCAAGAGCTTCAATAACTTTATCCCGTCGTGATTGGTATATATCATTTCTTGTTCTTATTTCTTCATCTGTGCTCTTAAGAGCTTCAATCCCCATATATTGAACTGCATTAGGTATCCCCGAATCTAAATTAGATTTAACAACCATAAGTGCATCAATCATGTCTCTATTTCCTGCCGCTACACCAACTCTCCACCCAGTCATATTGTAACTTTTTGATAGGGAATGGAATTCAATCCCTACATCAATTGCTCCGGGAATTTCTAAAAAGCTTATCGGTTTATATCCATCGTATGCCACTTCTGTATAACAAGCATCATGCAATATGGCTATACTATGTTGCTTAGCAAATTCAACAACTTCTTTAAAATAGCCTACATCTACTACCGCCCCTGTCGGGTTATTCGGATAATTCAGCCACATAACCTTCGATTTCTTAAGGACATCTGAGGGAATAGAATCTAAATCTGGTAACCATGCATTTTTTTCTTTAAGTGGCATCCAATGGCATTCTCCACCTGCAAACCAAGTTCCCACTGAATACACTGGATATCCAGGGTCTGGAACAAGCGCAATGTCACCAGGGTTTATAAAACAAAACGAAGCATGCCCAATCCCTTCTTTAGCACCAATTAGTGGCAATATTTCTTTATCCGAATCTAAAACCACATTGAATCTCTTTTTGTACCAATCTGAAACTGCCACTCTAAATTCAGGTAACCCGTCTGTTTCTGGATAACGATGGTTAATTGAATCAAGGGCCGTAGCCCTTAATTGCTCTATGACCGGTCCGGGAGTTGGTATATCAGGGTCTCCAATTCCAAATGAAATCACTTTTATACCTTGAGCTTTTTTAGCTGCTATCTTCCTGCTTATTTCAACAAATAAATAAGGAGGTACCGTATCAAGTCGTTTAGCAAATTTCATATCAATCTCACTTTGTTGTTATATATATATATTTATATTTTTATTTAGAATTCGTCCCATTCGCCACGAAAAGTCATCTCTATCGGGCCTCTCATCATAACTGAATCATTCTTATTCCATTTTACGTTAAGCCT
>Ga0114999_10003989_pt1 | contig 18119 bp, 14 predicted proteins | sample ArcticOcean_MG_C_3_FD_89820 | JGI IMG/M metagenome (GOLD analysis project Ga0114999, IMG submission 89820) | Marine microbial communities from western Arctic Ocean - ArcticOcean_MG_CB8_126 | ecosystem: Environmental > Aquatic > Marine > Oceanic | place: Arctic Ocean: Canada Basin | collected...
GCCTGGCGCTCCGTCGACCCCGGCCACGGCGGTGTCACGATCGCGCCCGTGCAGGACCTTGGGCGCACCTCGCTGCTCACGCCGATCACGCCCATCGTGCGTGTCTCCGATTTGCAATACACTCTGGTCGCCCGCGCGCTCGATCAAGGGGCGGAAGGGATTTTGTTTCCGCGTGTCGAGAGTCCCGAACGCCTCGCCGAGGCTGTTAGTTGGGCGAAGTATCCACCTGCCGGAATTCGGGGCTATGGGCTGATGCCGCAACAGCTCGGTTACGAGGCCGTGACTTTTTCGCAGGCCATCGAGCACATCAACCGCGAGACGCTTATCGTTTCCCAAGTGGAGACCCAACGGGCTCTCGATTGCTGCGACGAGATGGCAGCCGTCCCCGGCGTCGATGTCCTGCTCGTCGGACCAGCCGATCTTTCGATCTCGCTCGGCGTCGGAGGCGACTTCGAGAACCCCAAGCTCATTGCCGCCATCGAGCATGTCGTCGAGTGCTGCAATCGCCACGGCAAATGGGCCGGCATCCAGGTCCGCAATCAACAACTTGCCGAGACATGGATGAAGAAGGGAATCCAACTCATCGGCTGCTCCAATGACGCCGGCCTGCTATGGAATGCTGTCAAGAGCTTGGCTGACGATCTCCAGGCAGCCCGCGACGCTGGCTGACGCAATGCAGAATTTGAGTTGATGGGAGCCGCTGAAATATCCTCTCTGCCGACGGCAATCATCGGGGGTGGTCCGGCCGGTAGTATCGCCGCGCTTTGCCTGCGCAAACTCGGATGTGATGTCGAGCTATTCGAGAAGACACGTTTTCCGCGCTATCGAGTTGGCGAATCACTGCTTCCTGGAACGCTGTCAATCTTGAAACGCCTCGGGGTCTTCGAGCGTGTCGAGGCCGCGGGCTTTGTAAAAAAGCGCGCCGCGACGTTTCTGTGGGGTGGCGATCGCGCGCCATGGACCTTCTCGTTCGCTACGCCGAAGACCGCGCCGTGGGTGTTTGACTACGGCTTCCAAGTCAATCGGGACGAGTACGACAAGATCTTGCTTGACGCCGCCCGCGATGCCGGCGCGGTTGTGCATGAGGAGTGCGAGGTCACTTCGGTCGACCCAGGCGGGCAGAGCCAAGCCGCGGAGATTCAGTTTCACGGGACGAGCGGAGCCGGAAGCAAGACGTGCGCGTTTGTCGTTGACGCGTCGGGAACGCGTGGCGTGGTGGCCCAGGCCTGTGGTCTACGGCGCTCTGACGCTTACTTTCGCAACATCGCGCTGTGGTCCTACTTTCGCGGGGGCAAGCGCTTCACCGGAGACCTTGCCGGCAATGTGTTCTCGGTGACGTTCGATGAAGGCTGGATCTGGATCATCCCTCTTAAGGATGACGTCTACAGCGTCGGAGTTGTCACCGGGGCCGAGTCCGCGACGGAGATTCAGCGCCTTGGCGGTCAACGGTTCTACGAACAAAGCATCGGGCAGTGTTCCGCTGCGAAGGACATCCTGGCAAGCGCCGAGCAGACCGCTGAAATTCGCGTTGTGAAGGAATGGTCTTACGATTCAGAGACACTCACGGTGGAGCGTGCTTTTCTATGCGGTGATGCCGCTTGCTTCGTTGATCCGCTGTTCTCACAGGGTGTTCACTTGGCGACTTACTCGGCCATGCTTGCGGCGGCGGCGATCGGCCATCTTCTCGAACACGGCGAGGACTATGAGCCGGTGCGGTGTTGGTACGAACAGTCGTATCGAGCCGTCTATGGTCAGTACCACAAGTTTCTGTGCGCCTTCTACTCGGACAACGAGCAGCCGGATTCTCAGTTTTGGTCGAGCCGCAAGCTCGCGGCGCAAGGTGACGAGCGCATACAGCGCGCAGAGTGGCTTTCCACACTGACAGGGGACGACGGTAGCGGCCGGGGCTCGGGGCGCAACGAAATTGAACATCTCGAAGAGGGTGCAAGCCTCCTCGCGACTCTCTGGCGGCATTCGACGCCGGACCTCGACGCCGGGTTCGACGAGAAGGAACTCGCTTTGCGCCGCGTGCGTTGGGCGAGTGGAATCCTCAAGGACCTCAAGAGGACCCGACACATTCGATGGGCAGGTGAGCAAGTGGACGTCGTGTCATCGTTCGAGGTGGGCCGCGAATCGTTTCGCCTCGAACGTCGGTTGTATCTAGCCGACCAACAAGGGCGTGCGATGACGGCACACCCCATGACGGCCGCACATCGTGAGCTTTTCGAGAGTCTGATCGCCGAGCCGCTTCACTACGACGTACTCGCCTCGCGTTTAGGCAAGATGGACGGGCAGGTTTCTCCTCTAGAGATGATCATGCGGCTCATCGAGGACGGATTACTCGAGGCGGTGGACAAGAGCGGCGAACCTTACCGCATGCCGCGGATTCTGCGATTCGCCGGCGTTGGAGGGCACGACAGCTTTTCTTGAAGCGTCCAAAGAATCATGAGCTCCGCGAAATACGCCTCCCGACTTGTAGAGCTGTTGCAGCAGACCGTGGACCGAGAGACCGATGTGACGGGCGCGAGGGTCGATACGACGTCGGCCCTGATCGGCCCCCAAGCGGTCATCGCGTCGCTCTCGTTGGTATCTTTCATCGCTGACGCCGAGATCATGCTCTCGGAGGACTACGACTTGGATCTCGTCCTCGTGAGTGAAGCAGCGCTGTCGCGATCCAAGAGCCCGTTTCTGACCATCGAAACCCTGGCCGCCTATATTGCCGAGTTGGCGGGGGCCGACTCGTAGGTATCGCATCGGATGGAGCAACCGTCACCACGCCACGATCATCGGACGGGCATTGCGCCGCTCGATGTAGAGAACGCATGTGACGTGCAGGCATTGGCCGAGATGCACTTGGCGCACTTTCCCGAGAACCTTGAGGCTCGCTGCGGAATGCGGTTCATGACCCGCTTTTACTACCCCGCCATGATTCGTGCCGGCCTTCTGGGTTGCACCGTGGCGCATCGCGAGGGACAACTGGTTGCCTACATCGCGTATACGCGTTTTCCCCGCCGTCTATTCAAGATCATGGCCGTCCGCCAACCTCTGCGCCTAGCGGTGCATCTTGCCCGGGCGGGACTGACCCGGTTCGATGCACTCAAAGCGATTTTGACGCACTCACTTGCCACGATGCGAAATCCCGTGGCGGCCGGTGTGCCGCCCATACCGGAGGGCTGTGGCCAGGTTCTTCCATTGGCAGCGCTACCGGAGCATCAGGCATGGATACCGCCGGGCGGCAATACTCGCGTGACCGTTCGGTTGTTCTCGGCGATGCAAGACTATTTTCGGCGCGAAGGCGTCGAGCGCGTACTGTTGGTCGTGGAGCACAGCAACACGGCTTCCAACTTGTTCTGCCATTCCATGGGCTGCCAACTCGATACAACGGCCAGCCGTCCCGGCTGCTACCAGTACTGGCTCGACATCCCGCGTTAGAAGTAATGCCCGGGTTTCAAACTGCGCCGGCCCCCGGGCACAGCCTTGCAGAAAGACAAAGAGCCCGGCAGGGGCGCCGGGCTCTATCTGTCGTGAGGCATTCGGTGTGTTGCTCAGTCGCCCGCTACAGGCTGGTCGACCTCGGTCGCCTTGGAGGTTCCGTTGGCGCTACCGTTCGACGCGCCGGTAGCGTTACCGTTGGGTGCGCCGGCGGCAGCTCCGTTGGTGACGGGAAGCGGCGAAGCTTCGGCCTTATCTTCATCTTCGACGCGGCTGGTTCCATAAATGCTGAAGGGCTGATCGTCGTTGATCTTGCGCAGCTCTTCGAGTGGCTGTTTACGGTGCTTGCCGATGAGGCGCGGCGGCGTGATCGGAACTGTGTTCTCTTTGCTCCAATCGAGATAGAGGTGCTGATTGAGCTTCTCGTCAGGCAGTCCGGCGAAACGCATGGCCGGCCACTTGAACTGATCGCCGTGGACCCACTTGCCGCGGCCGTAGTAAAAGGCGCGGGTGCCCCACTTGAAGTAGGCGCGGGAGCGGTCGCGCATTTCACCGAAGTCGCGGCTCTGCATCCAGGCCGTCATCATGAACTCCCACTGCAACTGCGTGAGCTGCTTGGCCTTCAGTCCCTCGCCCTCGGACATGCGGGTGTCTTCAAGCGGCGTGAAGATCGAGGGCACGTAGAGCACCTTAGACTTCTTGAGGCGGTGCAGCAGATCGAGCGTTTGCCTGAGGTCATCTTCAGTTTCGTTGGGCAAGCCAATGATGAACGTGCAGACGGGGAACCAGTTGTTCTCGTTGAGGATTCGAATACCCTCGACGACGATTTCCTGCCAGTCGCGGATGTCGAACGGCAGTGACTTGCCTGACATCGTGAGCCCGCCGAGCCGCGCCGAGCCGGTCTCGATACCGATCAGCGGCGCGAGGAACTTCTTGTCCGGGTGCGTGGAGTTGCGGTTTCGCAACGCGCTCTTGTCAAGGAGAATCTTCGACATCTCCTTGACGAGGCCGGGATTTACGACCGCCGGGGCGATCGTGGCATGAGACAGCGGGAGGTACTCCACGCCCGGTTCGCTCGCGATCGCATCGTAAAAGTTCATGATCGCGTTGGAATTCGGGATATAGAACGGAGCCGCCGCTCCATAGATGAAGACATCTTCCGAGACAGGGAAGATGATCTTTCCGCCGTTGCTTGTATTGGCGCGAACAGCCGCAAGAGCTTGCTCCGGGGGAACGGAGATGCGTGTCTCAAGAGTCGGCGAACAGAAGGCGCACTGTCGGCCACAGCCGCGGTTCATCTCGACGATGCCGTAGGTCGAACGCTTCTTCGGGATGATGATTTGTTCAACGCTCGGCTCGGCGGCGTTAACGATCGGCGGCAATTCCTCACCGGCATCGGCCTTCTGAAACAACTCCAGGGCAACAACTTCGGCGCGGCCGTTGATGATGCAGTCGACACCAAGCCGCTCCATGGAGTTGGTCTTGGGGATCTGCCACGCGCCTGCGCCGCCGACGATGACTTTCGGGCGGTACTTGCGAATCACCGGATGTTTGTAGATTCGTTCGCTTTCCGCGGCGTTTACGGGGCGGGCGGAACTGCCGAAGATATTGCTGTAAACGCCAGTCGAAAACGCTGTGCCAATGGGGTTGTGGGCGCCCACGCCGATGGCCCTTGTGTTCGGTCCCACGAAGTGCTCAAGATCGTCGGGATGGCAGACGGCAACATCTTCGGCGGGGTAGTTCCGGAGGAGGATTTCCTCAATAACCCGGATACCATAAGGCATCACCATAGCGGTGCCGTCCTGGTATTTGGGCTGTTCGAACTTGTTCTTGTACAGGAACCGGGGCACGAACCGAGCCGGGGCAGATGCATAAATCATCTGCTTCCAGGGGCTGAACTCCTGCTCGGTGCTCTCGGTATCAGGCGCGGTAAGAACAAACTTCACCCCGCGAGGATCGTAACCCATAGTCCTCCCTCCAGAAAACCCTTGATTGTAACTGTTTCGACCGTGAATTGATATCCGAGCGTCCGTCAGGCCAGCATGCGCGTAGCGGTCGCGACGGCGTTCTGGAGTTGCGACTTAGCGACGCGGCCGGCAAAGCGTTCCAGGTAGTCCATCCAGCGCTTCTCGGCATCGTCAGGGCCGAAAGTACGCCGCCAATACCCGAAGAAGTTCGTCCGTTCCCGTTGACCGCGATGTTCGAGATAGCCCCGTAGCTGTTGGGTGCCGTCCAGATCGGCAAGGTCGGATGCGGCGATGAGTTCCAGGGTGGCGGCGCAGTCGTTCATGGTCCCGAGGTGGTCCTGCATTTGCTTGACCGCGCTGATGTGCTCACCGAGAGTCGGACCGTAGCACGGCTTGAAAAGCTCAAGAGTGTATCGAAACCTCTTGGCGCGCAGGCGAAACCTATGTAACTTCTTGTCGGGTGTTTCCGGCTGAACGATCTTACGGCCGCGGCGGAAGAAGTCCTTTGCGATCTTCGGCAGCACGATGGCGGCATTCTCGGAACTCGTTTGCGTAGGGTCCCAGATTGACTTGACGCTGTGTGCGTCGTCATTGAGGGAGGCCGCGAGGCGGCGGCGCCATTTGTCAGAGGGGTGGCGCTTCGTCCAACGCTTCACCTCCGCGGTAAGGTTCTTCGCCAAATCTTTGCGCTGGCGCGACAGGGCGGTTACCAAGGGCGCATCGTGACGCATACCCGCTTCAAGGGCGAGTCCGAGGGCGATGTCACGGTCACGTACTAGGCCGGCGGGTTTGAGAATCTCTCCGAGCCGATTGTGAAACTTGCGGACCGGCCGGGCCGCGAAGAAGCCGTCGAACGCCTTGACACAACTTTCGTAGCGGCGGATCGCGACTCGCAGGTCGTGGACGGTATCGGGATCGGTTGATTTGCTCCCCCGGCCGAGTTGATAGGCAAAGCGGTCGAGGCGTGCCTCGCTTTGGCGAGCCACGTACGCTTTCATCGGGAATTGGGCTTCGGATGACATCAATATCCAGCGATTTTGAACCCGAAACGACCTTTTCGGCGACTCGATTCTATCCCGCCAGGATAGGAGAATCGTTCAATATAGCAGGAGTGTCGAGGTGGTACTGACGGGCGGGCCGAGCCGGGATACATTGGACCCAGGTCCGAACGTAAGAGAAGATGCTGTGAGGGAAATCCAGCCGGGGAGGGCGCCGAGAGGCAGTTCAATCATCACTCGCACCAACCGACGCATGCACCCAATGGGTGACCGGCTCAAGCCCTTTTGGGGTAAGACCCCTCGAAGGGGCCTGAGATTCCGTAGTGGGGCAAAGATACCAGGCGTAAAACGCCTGGCCTAGTTGAAACCATGGCCCGTGAACGGGCCGAAGGATGACCGGATGCCGGAGCTTGCATGTCTAGGGCAGTATCAGGTCCGGCGGATCGGGGCCGGACTCTAGAACGACTGGAATACGGTGCTCTGTTACGCTGATCCACGCCTGCCGTGGAACCCTTCGTCGTCGCATTGATCCTTTTTTCGGCCCTGCTGCATTCGGGCTGGAATGCGCTAGTCAAGTTGAAGGGCGACCCGCTGATCATGCTGGCGTCGATCGCCGCTACGGCGATGCTGTTGACGCTGCCGGTGGTGTTCTTCGTCCCGTTTCCAACTGCGGACGTATGGTCCTATCTACTGACCTCGATGGTGCTGCATACGGTGTACAACCTGTTTCTCTATGCCGGCTACCGGCACGGGGATTTGGGTCAGGTGTATCCGATCGCGCGTGGAGTGGCCCCGCTGCTGGTGGCGTGTGTAGCGCCGCTTGTGGCCGGGGAAGTGCTCACGACACCCACGATCGCCGGCGTGCTGCTGATCGCGGCTGGGGTGGCAAGCTTGGCGTTTGCGGGAGCGACCCCGCTGCGAGAGAATCCTCGGCCGGTGCTGTACGCACTCTTGGCGGCTTTGTTCATCGCGTCGTACACCACGGTCGACGGATTGGGGGCCCGCCGGGCCGAATCAGCGCATAGCTACATTGCGTGGCTTTTTGTGTTGGACGGGATCCCGCTCAGCATCATCACACTCGCGATGCGCGGGCGGGGCGCTCTCGACTGGATCAAGGGAAACTGGGTCAGAGGGACGGCGGGCGGCGCGATGTCGGTGGTGGGGTATTGGCTTGTCGTATGGGCGCTGAGCATCGGGACGCTGGCTCCGGTGGCGGCGCTACGGGAAGTGGGGGTTATCTTCGCGGCGATCTTCGCGTCGGTCGTTCTCAAGGAACGGTTCGGTCCGCGTAGGACCTTGGCGGCTTGTCTGGTCGCGGCAGGGGCGATCATGCTGCGTTGATGAATGGACGCAGGTTGTGAGTCCATTCCGCGCGAGATGGCCGCAGGGTGAGTACAATGGTCGGTTCCACGTCGGCGTTTCCGCTACCGCTCATTCATGGCCAATCCTGTAGTCCTCAGCTTTCTTGCTTTTCTGATCGGCTTCACACTGATTGGGGCGTACGCCTCTCGCCACAAAGAGAGCACCACCGAAGACTACCTGCTGGCGAGCCGCAGTATCGGCCCTTGGTTCACGGCCATGTCCGCTGTGTCGACGAACAACAGCGGGTTCATGTTCATCGGGCTGATCGGAACGACCTACACGATGGGGCTGTCGGCGGTGTGGATCATGTTCGGGTGGATCTTCGGCGACTACCTGATGTGGTTCTGGATTCACCGGCGTCTGCGCGAAGGCAGCGAGGCCGCACATATTCGGACGATCCCGTCGTTTCTGGGCGCGGATCTGCCCGGTGGGAAGTACGCGGTGCGAACGGTGGCGGCGATTATCACGATCGCTTTTCTTGGCACGTACTCCGCGGCCCAACTGAACGCCGGCAGCAAGGCGCTGCACGTGCTGTTCGGCTGGCCGTATGCGGTGGGTGCGATCGTGGGTGCGGTGATCGTGGTGATCTACTGTTTTGCCGGCGGCATCCGCGCTTCGATTTGGACGGACGTGGCGCAGTCAGTGAACATGATTATCGCGATCTGGCTTTTGTTTGGTTTGGCGCTTTACGAAGTCGGCGGATTGGGGGAACTCTGGGCCAAGCTCGAAGCGATTGATCCCCAGTTGATCAGTTGGAGTCCGGAGAATCCGAAGTTTGGATTGGGGCTGTTTATCTTCGGTTGGTTCGGCGCGGGGATCGGTGCTGTCGGGCAGCCGCACATCATGGTGCGGGCGATGTCGATCCGCTCGGGGAAAGACATTGCGAAGGCGCGGGACATCTATCTGATTTGGTATTTGCTGTTCACGTTTGCCTGCTACGGCGTGGCGCTGGCGTGCCGGATTTTGATCCCCGATGTCGGCGCGTTCGATGCGGAGCTGGCGCTGCCGACGTTGGCGATGGAGTACCTGCCGGGTGTCCTGGTTGGCGTGGTCCTGGCGGGGCTGTTCTCGGCCACGATGTCGACGGCCGATTCGCAGGTGCTTGTCTGTTCGGCGGCGCTAACGCAGGATTTATTTTCGTCGTGGAGTGAATCGTACACCAAGTCGAAGGTCTCGACATTGATTGTGGCGGCGGTGGTGTTGGGAATCGCTCTGTTCGCTAGCCAAAATGTGTTTGCCCTCGTGACGCTGGCTTGGGGGGCGTTGGGGGCCTCGCTCGGGCCGTTGCTGGTGGTGCGCGCGATGAAGTGGCCGATCAATACCCCGGCAGCGTTGGGGATGATGTTGGCCGGGCTGGTAGGCGTGGTTGTTTGGGGAAGCGTTCTGGGCTATGGCAACGACCTGTTCGAGATCATACCGGGGATCGGATTGAGCTTCCTTGTCTATCTTGCGCTGCGCCCCAGGGCGGGATCATCCGCCTAACCAGCGTTACGCTAGCTCCAGCGACACGGGGCAGTGATCGGAGCCCTCGACCTCGTTGAGAATCGTGCAGTCCTTGACTTCGTCAACGAGGTCGTCACTCACAAAGAAGTAGTCAATGCGCCACCCGACGTTCGCGGTGCGGGCGTTAAACAGGTAGCTCCACCATGTGTAGTGGCCGGAGCCTTCGTGGAAGAGGCGGAAGGCGTCGACGTAGCCATGCGCCACGAACTGGTCGAGGCGATCACGTTCTTCGGGTAGGAAGCCGGAGTTCTTTCGATTTTCTTTGGCGCGTGCGAGATCGATTTCCTTGTGCGCGATGTTGTAGTCGCCGGTGATGATCAGCCGTTTCCCTTCGCGGCGCAGACGATTGCAGTAGTGCAGAAAGGTGTCATAGAAGTCGAGCTTGTAGTCGAGCCGGTTGAGGGTGCGCTGGCTGTTGGGGAAGTAGCAGTTGATGAGCGTGAAGGGCTCGAACTCGGTGATGAGGACGCGGCCTTCTTCGTCGAATCGCTCGATGCCCAGGCCTTCGACGGCCTCGGATTTGAGAGTGATGGGTCCGTCGTTGCGGACCCAGGTTGAGACACCGCTATAGCCCTTCTTTTTCGCGGAGTGGAAATGGGCTTCGTAGCCGTCGGGTGTCGCGAGTTCGGGCGCAAGCTGTCCTCGGTGAGCCTTGGTTTCCTGCATGCAGAAGATATCGGGCTTTTCGGCTTCGAGCCAGGAGAGCATACCTTTGCGGGCGACGGCGCGAATGCCGTTGACGTTCCAAGTGATGAGGCGCATAGGGAAAAGACAGAGTATCCGATCCGGCGGAGAAAAGGCCGCGGACCCCAACATCGGGGACCGCGCTACGACGATACAATGGCGGCTTGACGAGCCGCAAACGTTCGCAATTTTCTCCTCGCAGTATGGCCCTTCTGGCCGTGGTTGTCGCGTGCGTACTGGTGCTGCCGGTTCAGGCTGAGCCGCAGCGACCCTGGCAGGGCGCGTCCGAGCTGCGTGAGCTTCTCGATCGTGTCAACACCCTCGGCAGTGTTCTCATCCTCGGTGCGCACCCGGACGACGAACGCGAAACGATGATTGCTTATTTTTCGCGTGGCCGGAACTTGCGGGCGGCCTATATGTCGGCGACGCGCGGTGAGGGCGGACAAAACCTGATCGGTTCGGAGCAGGCCGCGTTGCTCGGGATCATCCGAACGCAGGAGCTCCTCGCAGCCCGCCGGCTTGACGGGGGCACGCAGTTCTTTACACGCGCGATTGACTTCGGCTACTCGAAGTCGCCCGAAGAGGCACTTGCCTTCTGGGGAAAAGACCTCGTGCTCGGCGACATGGTCCGCACTATTCGGCGTTTTCGGCCGGACGTGATCCTGTCGCGTTTTTCTCCGACCGAAGGCAGCGAGCACGGGCATCATACGGCGATCGGTCACATCGCGCTCGAAGCGTATGAAGCGGCAGGTGATCCTGAGCGCTTCCCGGAACAGATTGAGCAGGGGTTCAAGCCGTGGCGGGCGACGCGGCTCTATTGGACGCCACCGCTGTTTATACCCGAGCACGAAGAAGAGCAAGCGAAACGGTCGGATCGGTTGCGGATCAATACGGGCGAGTACGATCCGGTCCTAGGTGCTTCGTATGCCGAGATTGGGGGCGTGGCGCGGAGCATGCATCGCAGCCAGGGCATGGGTACGGAACAACGCAAGGGTGACGCGCCGGCCTACTTCGGCTACGTGGCTGGTGAAGAGGCCGAGCAGGACCTGTTTGATGGAATCGACACGAGCTGGGACCGAGTGCCGGGTGCGGAATGGGTGAAGACCCTTCTCGCGAAGGTGCGGGAATCGCACAAGGCTGAGAATCGCGACGCGGTGATCGAGGGCTTGCTGCGGGCGCACAACGAGATCAAGACGCTCGATGGCCCGTGGGCGCGGATCAAGGAGCTGGAAGTTGTCCGTGCGATTGAGCTGGCGATGGGGTTATGGATCGATGCGGCGGCCGAGCGGTGGGATGTGACGCCGGGGTCCGAAGTGGAACTGACTCTTTCAGCGATGAATCGCTCAAGCACGTGGCTGCACTGGGTGGGCGCGGATATTGAAGGATTGATGGAAGAGAAGGTAACGCTGGATGCGCGCCAGCTTCCGTCCAATCAGGTCGCGGAACAGAAGATCCGCATCTCGATCCCGGAGACGGCGGAGTATTCGCAGCCTGTTTGGTTGCGGCGGCCCTCGAACGGCAATTCGTATCGGGTTGACGACTCCCGGATGATTGGCCTGGCCGAGTCGCCACCGGCTTTGCGGGTTTCGTTTCACTTCAAGGGGCCGGATGGTGTGACCTTTACCGTGACGCGGCCGGTGATTTATCGCTGGGTGGACCGGGCGCAGGGTGAGCGGACACGGCGGATGGAGGTCGTCCCCGCGGTGGCGGTGCACTTTGAGAACACGAGCCGCATCTTTGCTGATGCCAAGCCGCGTGCCGTAATGGTAGACCTGGAAAGCCACACGGATCGCGCGGAAGGGTCAGTGTCGTTGTCCGTCCCGGATGGTTGGCGGGCTGAACCGGCGTCACGGTCGTTTCGGTTGGAACGGCGCGGGATGCGAACGACGCTCGCATTCGATCTACATCCGACGGTTGAGCCTTCGGGTGGCGATGTGGTCGCGAAGGTGAAGATCGGCGACCGGACGATCACCCAAGGCGTTCGGGAGATTGAGTACCCGCACATCCCGCTGCAAGTCGTGTTCCCGCGCGCCGAGATGCGGGTGGAGCGTGCAGACGTCAAGCTGCTGTCAAAGAATATCGGGTACGTGATGGGGTCGGGTGACAGAATTCCCGAAGCACTCGAACAACTGGGTGCGAAGGTGATGTTGCTGTCGGACGAAGAACTGGCGGCCGGACACCTCGGTTCATTCGATACGGTTGTTTTGGGGATTCGGGCGTTGAATACACGTCCGGGTGTATTGGCGGCCAAGGAGAAGCTGCTGGGATACGTCGAGAACGGCGGGACGCTGGTCGTGCAATACACAACGGCGTCGCGTCGCGGATCTTCCGTATCGCTGGCTCCGTTTCCGGTGACGCCCTCATGGGAGCGGGTGAGCGATGAGCGCGCGCCGGTTCGCCTCTTGCAGCCGGAGCATCCTCTATTGCGGACGCCGAACAGGATCACGGAGAAAGATTTCGAGGGTTGGGTGCAGGAGCGTGGTCTCTACTTCATGACGGAGTGGGATGAGAAGTATGACGCGCTGCTGGAATCGAACGATCCGGGGGAACCGCCGCGCCGCGGTGGCTTGCTTTACGCAAAGTACGGGAAGGGCGTTTACATCTTCACGGGCTATTCCTGGTTCCGAGAGTTGCCGGCAGGGGTGCCGGGGGCCTACCGGATTTTCGCGAATCTGTTGAGTGCCGGAGCGGGCGAGTAACCCTGCAAGGCGTTTCTCGCAAAGGCGCTAAGTATCGCGAAGCTCGCTAAGAAGGCCCCAAGAACTAGTCTTCTCTGACCATTTGCTCTAGTGCTACGCGTGGGCAGATGTTCTGGTGGATGTAGTCGTTGAGGTTGTGGGCCAACCCGCGGAGGCGTTTCTCGACGCGTTCATCGGTGCAGCTACCTTCGTCGTCGAATGCTTTGTGGACGCCCGCGACCGAGACGGGGCCGGGTAGAACGATCGCGCCGACGTGCGAGCAGACGCTACGGAGATGCTCCAGCGACTTGATCGCCCCGATGGCTCCGGCGGCGACGCCGAGTAGGGCGACGGGCTTTGCGCTGAGTGTCGACGGGAACCCAAGATGCTCGATGAGCTGCTTGATGACGCTGCTGTACGAGCCGTGGTATTCGGGCGTGGAGATGATAACGCCGGTGGCGGCGGTCACTTTCGCTTGTAAGGCTTTGACGACCTCAGGGTCCTGCGTGCCCGGAGCGCGGAGGTCAAGTTCTGCGGGGTCGATGACGTCGACCGCGATGTCGCTGTCTTGGCGGAGTTCATCGACGGTGACGGCTAAGGCCTTGGAGGTGGCGTTGCCGGGGCGGCTACTGCCGATGAAGGCGACGATTTGGATGTTTGCCATGGTTGTGTCTTGGAAGAGCTATAGAACTACCACGTTCGCACGAGTTTGCTCAGTGCACGGAGCTTCTTGAGTAAAGCCGGGAGCAGATCGAGGTGTAGTGCATTGGCTCCGTCGGACTTCGCCGCTTCGGGGTTGTCGTGTACCTCGAAGAAGAGTGCGTCGACACCGGCGGCGACACCGGCGCGGGCGAGGGGTTCGCTGAACTGGGGCTGTCCGCCGCTGGCTCCTTGTTGCGCGCCGGGAAGTTGCAGGCTGTGTGTGACGTCGAGGACGACGGGGTAGCCGAGGTCCCTCATGGTGGGAAGCCCTCGGAAGTCGACGACGAGATTCTGATAGCCGAAGCTCGATCCGCGTTCGGTGAGCAGGATGCGATCGTTGCCGGTGGAAGCGACCTTGTCGGCGGCGAAGCGCATGTCCCAAGGGGCGAGGAACTGGCCCTTCTTGATGTTGACCACGCGGCCCGAGCGGCCCGCCTCGACGAGCAGGTCAGTCTGCCGGCAGAGGAACGCGGGGATCTGAAGGATGTCGCAAACCTCGGCGGCGGGCGCGACCTGCGAGACCTCGTGAATGTCGGTCAAGACGGGCAGGCCGGTCTGTCGACCAACCTCGGCGAGGATCGCGAGACCCTCTTCCAAGCCTGGCCCGCGATAGGAATCCACGCTGGTGCGGTTGGCTTTGTCAAACGAGGCCTTGAAGATGACCGGAAGCGCCGCGTCTTGAGCGGCCTTCTTGACGGCCCGGGCAATGGCCTGGGCGTGTTCGGCGGACTCAATGACGCAAGGGCCCGCGATCAGCGCCAGCGGCGCATCGTCTCCGATGGAGAAAGGACCGATGTCGACGGAGGGCATTTGCGTTCTGAGGATATCAGTAGAGCATCAGCGATGAACGGAACGCCGTCCGCTTTGACATGCATCCAGCGATTGGAGTATCGTTGGGGACTTCGCCTTGATAGAGATTGCCACCCGGCAGTCCCTTCGATTCCAAACAAATAGGAGTAGATTACGATGTCCGAGACGACTGGGGCTGAATTCAAGAAACAACTACGCGATGGGTCGCCCAAAATGGGGCTGTTTGTGAACAGCCACTCACCCACGGTAGCCGAACAACTAGCGCACAGCGGCTATGACTGGCTGCTGGTTGATACGCAGCACGGCCCGATGGACCACGAAAAGCTTTCCGCCATGCTCTGCTCGATCGGCAGTGGCGGTGCCAAATCGATGGTGCGCGTAGGCGGTTACGACGACCGCCCGGGCATCCAGCAGGCACTCGATCTGGGGTCGGACGGTGTGCTGATCCCCTACATCAACAGCGTCGAGGAAGCGCGGCAGGCCGTGAGCTGCGCCCGTTACCCGACCGCCGGTACGCGTTCGGTCTACTTTCCGCAGCGCTGCACGAACAAAGCCGGCTTGCTCGGCTACGTGGGTCCGGCGAATGACAATATCACCGTCGCGCTGCAGGTCGAGACTGCGGCCTGCATTGAAGATATTGAGGCGATCGCGGCCGTCCCCGGCGTCGACATCCTCTTCCTCGGACAGAACGATTTGTGCATGTCGATGGGCCTGTATGAAAAGTACGAGTTCCCGCACATGTATACGTCCGATGAGCTTGGCGCTGCGACAAACAAGCTGGTCAGCGAAGCACAGAAGAACAACGTCATTCTCGGTGTGTTCCTTTTCGGCACGGACCGCGTTGGCGAGTTTCTCGACAAAGGCTTCACCTTCATCAGCATCGGCAACGACCTGCACCACATCCTGACGCAACAAACGGCGCACGTGAATGTGCTCGAAGCGATCGCGAAGGAGAAGGGCAAGACCTGGGCGCGGCGTCCGACTGCTTTGATGTAGCCTCTGCTTTTCACGCATTCAAGTTCTGATCAAGCCCGTCGCCGTGGTGTTTCAATACCCGGCGGCAGGCTTGCTGTTTGACGGGCACGGCATGCCGTGCCCCTACTCTCCCCACCCGGGTTCGACCGACCACTAGCCGTTGAGTTGAAGCGTCCCGACGAGATCGCGGGCCGACCCTACGCTCTGCTTCTGCAGGAAGTTGCTGAACTCACCGATGAGCCGTTGCGGCGTCTCCGGGTCCCAGAAGGTGGCGGTGCCGACCTGCGTCGCTGTTGCGCCGCAGATCATGAATTCCGCCACATCTTCGCCGGTGGCGATACCGCCGAGGCCGATCACCGGGACCTTGACGGCCTGCGCGACCTGATAGACCATGCGCAGCGCGACCGGCTTGATGGCGGGTCCGGATAGCCCACCAAAGTTCGCTCCAAGTCGGGGTCGTCGCTCGTTAAGGTCGACCGCGAGTCCCACCAATGTGTTGACCAGTGAGATCGCGTCCGCACCTGCCTCGACGGCTGCCTTGGCCATCACGGCGATCTCGGTTACGTTCGGTGAGAGTTTCACGATCAAGGGTCGTTTGCTCACGGCCCTTCGCGCTAAGCCCACAACCTCACCGAGCAAGCCCGGGTCCGATGCGAACTGCATTCCGCCGTGTTTGGTGTTGGGGCAGGAAACGTTGAGCTCGTAGCCCGCCAGCCCGTCGGCGTCCTCCAGCACTCGTAGCACTTCGACATAGTCCTCGGGGGCGTACCCGAATACATTTGCGAAAACGGCCGTATCAAGCTGCGCGAGCTTCGGCAGTTTGTCGGCGACGAACGCGCGGACGCCGACGTTCTGCAGTCCGATCGAGTTCAGCATTCCCGACGCCGTCTCGACCACACGGGGTGGCGCGTTGCCTCGGATCGGCTCGCGTGAAAGCCCCTTCACCACGAAACCACCGAGCGTGTTGAGATCGACAATGTCCGCGAACTCGAGGCCGTAGCCGAACGTCCCGCTCGATGCGATGACGGGGGTCCTGAGGCGAATGCCGCAGATTTCGGTTGTGAGGTCAGGCGCCGTCATCAAGGGGACGGGGCAGGCGACGGCGGCGGTGGTCCGACAAAGCCGGAATCCATGAACTGCGTAGTCGCTCTTGGAAGCAAAGCGTCAACGAGAACTTTGCCGGTAGTGGACGAAGGCTGCGCGATACCCAGCCAAGCGGATAGCGTGGGTGCAACGTCGGTCGCATCGGCCACGGCGTGGTAACGGCCGGCCCGGAACCCGGTTCCGTGGAAGATCAGTGGGACGTCCGTGTCATAGCGGTAGTACGAGCCCCAAGTCGTCCCGCGGCCACCACCGAAATCCTCGGCGAAAAACGGTTCGTAGACAAGCACCAAGTCACCCGCTCGATCCGCATGCCGGCTGCGGAGAATACGATTCTCACCTGAGATCGTACTGCCACCTGTTTCGGGCGAAAAGAATCCCGCGACACCTGTTAGGCCCTGAGCGGCCTCCCCGGCTGTCTGGAGAATCGCCGTCCGGCGGGCCGGTGCGACTTTTCTTGCGGCGGCGCTGAGGTACACGTGGGGATAGACGAACTTCTCAACGTAGATCGGTGCCCCGAAAGACTCTCGCAGCGCGGCGTCGATTGTCGTGACGACATCCTCGCCGCGAACGCGTCCGGCCGAAAAACCTTCGGCTCGGATCGTCTCCGGCAGTGGCGCAACACCGTGCAGGCCGGTGAATACAATGCCGACATTTTCAAGGCCGAGCAGCTGATCCAGGTCATCGAAGAAGGCGCCGAGGCCCCGATCGAGCTGAAGAACCATGTCTCGCATGAGCGGTGAATGAGCACCGGTTTCCGCCGCCAGCCGCGCGGGCGCGGCAAGGTTCACGATCAACAGGTCAGGCTGGTCGCCTTGCCCGAGTTCCTCGGCTTCGACGGCGCGCAACGCGAGCGCCAGCGTGTCGCGCAGTGCGAGAGGCGACGCCCGGTAGAGCGCGGCCGTATCTCCCTCGGTACTGCCGTTGATGACTCGCAACGGGACTGAATTGTCGCTCCGACCGACGGCGATCCACTTGCGGCCTTGGGCACGTAGAGCGCCGTGGAGAGCGTTGAACTCCTCGACCCAGCCGGGCAACGCGGGGCGGTAGTACTTGGACGTCCGAAAGGTCCCATCGGACTGCATCCAGTAGCATCCGGTAGGCCGTCGGCCGGCAAGGAAGATGGCCCCCTCGGCGCTGCCCGAAACCGCAAGCACTCGGGAGCGGCCGCCGGTCGCAAGCCGTAGTTCGTCGGCGAACGTGGAACCGGTGAGACGAAGTGGGGACGCAACGGGTGCGTCGCGGGTCGGCCCGGATTCAGTCGCGCCTACTACCTGGCGCGACGGCCGGTCGTACCATCGATTCGCAATGATGCCGTGATCCGCCGGATAAGAGCCCGTTGCGAGGACAGCCGCGTTTGGTCCGGAGAGAGTTGCGAGGTGATCGTATCGGGCCGTCGGGTATACGGCACCTTCGGCGAGTAGGCGACCCAAGCCTCCCGCGCTCAAGCTGTCTTCGTAGAGTTGCAGGTAGTCAGCGCGGAATTGCTCCGACGTAATCAACACGATCAGCGAAGGGGGAGAGGCACTGAGCGACAAAGCCCCGGGAAAAAGCGAGAGCCCAAACAGACAGAGTCCTAGCGCGATGGGGGTACGCCGGTGGCGTTGGAGCCTCATGCTTGCTCTTCCGAGATGATGAGTTTATCAGAAGGCTTCAAAGGCGCCGCCGGACCCCGATCCGCGCGCAAGAGAAGATGCGGTGAGGGAAATCCAGCCGGGGAGGGCGCAGAGAGGCTGTTCCATCGCCGCTCGCACCAGCCGAGGCACGCACCCAGTGGGTGAGCGGCTCAAGCCCTTGTTGGGTAAGGCCCCTCGAAGGGGCCTGAGGTTCCGTGGTGGTGCAAACGTACCAGGCGTAAAACGCCTGGCCTAGTCGAAACCATGGCCCGTGAACGGGCCAAAGGATGA
>Ga0114999_10003991_pt1 | contig 18104 bp, 16 predicted proteins | sample ArcticOcean_MG_C_3_FD_89820 | JGI IMG/M metagenome (GOLD analysis project Ga0114999, IMG submission 89820) | Marine microbial communities from western Arctic Ocean - ArcticOcean_MG_CB8_126 | ecosystem: Environmental > Aquatic > Marine > Oceanic | place: Arctic Ocean: Canada Basin | collected...
ACAGTTCGTTGGCGCGGGAGGTCGAGGTGTAGCGCCGGAAATGCAGTGAATCGTCATCGCTGGATTCCACGCGTAGACTACCGAAGGACGCCGTGGCATAGCCGTGCTTGACTTGATGGATCCGTTGCTTGTTGCCGGTACCCGGAATGAGCTTGACGATAGCACTTGGCAAGAGGTACAGGTTCGATGAGTTGGCTGCCGGAATGGAGATGTTGCCTTTGCCCAGTATAGGCTGCATGATCAGGGTGTTCGGTGCGTCCATGCCAAACCAGGACCAAGGTGAATCGGGGGTGTTGGGCCCGTTTGAGCCGAAGATGTGGTGCTCGCTGCGCCACATCGCCAGATGCTCGCCGCCGTAGAAGGGGGAACCGAACAGCTTGGGGCCGAATTCCCAGTCGTGCCCGTCGTGCCCGTGGTAGGCGATGCCTTTCTCGCGGGCGACATACATGGCGCCGATGGAGGCGTTTTCGGTCACCGCCAGTTCGGCACCGAACCCGAGACTGCCGGCGATTCCGAAATGAACGATGTCGTTGAAGTCCATGACCCGGTTGTACGGATAAAAGAAAATCTTGACCAGAGAGCGTTCTAGCTGGCTCGCCTGGTAGGTCGCGGCCCGGGCTCTACCGGCGGTGCTTAGACTGCCGATGATCAAAGCTGTCAAGAGGATGGTGCGTACAGAAATGACTGAGAAGTGGGTCATAAATAGGGTCCTTCCGCTGGTGAGCTCACGTTTCCGTGATGTTTCCTGGCCCGCAGACGCTAAAAAGACGTACAGCGAGAAATCGTGGTACTATAGCCCTGCCTCCAGCGTCCTTGCAAGCGGCTCAGGATAAAATATTTACAGTCGGAATTCACAAATTAGGTGTGGATTCGATGGCGGTGGAGGGGCATGGGCAGGAGATTCATTCCGCAGAATTCACCTCGTTGTCGGGACCGCTGCCTCCGCGGATTTCGGCCAGTGCAGCCCTTGCGGCATTTTCTTCCGCGGTCTGGCGTCTGCCGGCCTGGCCTTGGCCGTAGCAGCGATCGCCAATCATTACGTTGATCGTATGAAGGCGGTCGTGGTCGGGACCGCTCACGTCCTTGAGTTCATAGACTGGCTTGAGATGCAGTTTTCGCTGAGTCCATTCCTGGAGCTCGCCTTTCGGATTCTCGCCTTGCAGCAATTGGTGCACGTCATCGCAATACCGATCGATCAGTTCGTTGAGCAGTCGCGCCGGGGTCTGGAGATTGTTGTCGCTGTCCAGGTACATTGCACCGATCAGGGCCTCGAAAGCGTCACACAGGATGGAGTCGCGTTCGTCGCCGTGATTCTGCTTTTCACCGTGCCCGAGCCGCAGGTGCTTGCCCAGGTCGATCAATCGCGCCAGGCCCGCTAGCGTTGGCTGTTTGCTCAGGGCCGCCCGGGCTTTTGTCAGTGTGCCTTCCGGTTCTAGCGGCAGAGCCTGATACAAGCGATCCGTGACGATGATTTGAATGACCGCGTCCCCGAGAAACTCCAGCCGCTGGTTGTCGGCAGGGGTGTTTGGATACTCTGCCCGAAACGACGGATGCGTCAGCGCTTCGAGCTGCAACGCGGAATCGCGAAACTCGTACTGGATCGCGAGCTGTAGATCGTTGTTCGGCATCGATTCGAAGGCGCTTCAGGCTACCGGTTTCAGAGTTTTCGCAGACAAGTTGGTAGGCGTTGGTCTCATGGTCCTGACTCCTGGCACCCCAGCATCTTCTTATGCTGAACGCACTTCCTGTAGCTGGATTTGTGGGTGGCAGTTGCCATGGTACTCGTTCAGTTCCGGGCACGCGGCAATATCCCAGGGGCTTTCAGGGAAATCCTCGGGTGCCTGGCCGAAGGCGATGAACGGCATGTCCACCCCAGTGCCGTCACTGAGGGTGCCGCGGGTGTTGCACTTGCCGGCCAGTTGCAGACGGTCGCAGTGCACGTGGCGGAACCGGAAACGTGGCGCCGGATGGCCGTGGCCGAACGGCTGCAGATCATCGAGTTCGGCGAAGAACTGGTCGTCGAGCAGGTCGAAGCGTATGTCGCCCTCGAGTTTCAGGCGCTGCTTGAACTGGTCGGGGGCGGCAGCGTACTGCCGGCGGATGCTTTCCCCGAAAGCAGTATCGAATTGCGGCAGGTTCTTTTCGGGCAAACTCACGCCGCTGGCCATCGGGTGGCCGCCGTAGCGGCTCAGGTGTTCCTGGCAATCGTTGAGTGCCTCGACCAGATTGATTCCGTCTATGCTTCGCCCTGAACCGTTGGCTTCTCCGTCGTTGTTGATACTCAGCACGACGCACGGGCGATGGTAACTCTGCACCAGTCGCGAGGCGACGATGCCGATGACGCCGAGGTGCCAGCCGCAGCCGTATACGACGATCGTGGCCTTGTTCGACAGCCCGCGGTCGGTGATCTGTGCTTCGGCTGCTGCCAGCGTCTCCTGCTCCTGCACCCGCCGGTCGCGATTGCATCCATCGAGAACGCCCGCCAGTGTGTGGGCCTCCACAATGCTCTCGGCCTGCAACAGCTTCACTGCGTTCGCGGCATCGCCCATGCGCCCCGCGGCATTGAGTCGCGGCGCCAGGCGATAGGTGATGTCGCTAGGCTTGATGCGGTGCGGCAGTTTCGCTATCTCGCACAGCGCCCGGATGCCTGGGCGCCGTTGCGCTGCCAGAACGTGCATGCCGTGTTTCACCAGACAGCGATTTTCGCCGAGCAGCGGCACAATGTCCGCCACTGTGCCGAGCGCCACCAGGTCGAGCCCGTCCTTGAGATCGACGACCATGCCGCCGATGTTCCTTTCCAGGCCATACTTCACGAAAGCGTGGCACAGTTTGAAGGCGACCCCGACACCGGCGAGGCTGTGCAGACCCTGGAGGTTTTCGCAGAGCTTTGGGTTGATTACTGTGTGGGCAGGCGGCAGGATCTCGCGCGGCTCGTGATGATCGGTGATGATCACGTCGATGCCGAGCTCGCTGGCCGCGACGGTAGCCTCGTAACTGTTGATCCCGCAGTCGACAGTGATTAGCAGGCACGGGCTGCCCTTCGCAGCTTTGGCCACGGACTGCGGCGTCAGGCCATAGCCGTCTTCCTTGCGGTGCGGAACGAAGCAACGCACCTTGGCGCCACTCTCGCGCAGAACCCAGGCCAGCAAAGTACTGGAGGTTACGCCGTCGACGTCGTAGTCTCCATGGATGACGATCTGTTCACGGTCGCGAACGGCTTGCCAGATTCGGCCGGCGGCACGTTTCATGCCGGAGAGGAGATAGGGGTCGCTCAAGTTGCTCAGGCGCGGCCGCAGGAAATTTTCGACTTCGTCCAGTGGTGTGCGGCGATTGGCCATCACCATAGCGGCTGGGCGCGAAAGGCCGTGGTCCCCGATCAGTTGTGAAAGAACATCATCGTCTTGTGTGGCAATCTCCCATATCAGATCCGCCATCAGGTTCCCTATTATGGATATGTCATTGTTGTTGCTCGTCGATATTTTCAATATAGCGTGTGTGCGCGATTCCGCCCGGTTCACGGTTTTTCGCTGAGAACGGCATTTCGTGTCACACGAAAAATTTTCCGTGTGGCAGATGTTCAGATTTCCTTTGTCGCCTGCCAAAGTCCGTGAGCCTGCTGAAGGGGGGCGGCTACAACGCTGTCACTGGAACGGTCATTCATAAAAAGAATGCTACGGTGACGACTCCAGTGATGCCAGGTCCGGCCGGCGGGCAGCGCGAGTCTCGTCGAGGCGCGTCACCGGGTAGGTCTGCGGTGCCTGCAGCAGCGAGTCCGGATCGGTCTCGATACGATCGAGGATTCGCAAAATCGCATCGACAAAATCGTCCAGGGTCTGGCGTGACTCCGTCTCGGTCGGTTCGATCATCAGGGCCTCGGGTACGATCAGTGGGAAATAGATCGTCGGCGGATGAAAGCCTTCGTCGAGCAAGGCCTTTGCAATATCGAGGGCGCGCACGCCGCGCGCCGCCTGCGGCGTTGCCGAGAGCACGCACTCGTGCATGCAGACACGGTCGAAGGGGGCATCGAAATGCGGTGCCAGCCGTGCCCGCAGATAGTTCGCGTTGATCACAGCATTTTCACCAACCCGCGTCAGCCCTTTACGCCCGAGCGTGAGAGTGTAGGCATAGGCCCGCAGGATGATACCGAAATTTCCGTAAAATGGCGCTACGTACCCGATCGTGTCCGGGTAACGATATTCCAGTGAATAACTGCCGTCCTGCCGCTTGTTCACGCGAGATGTCGGCAGGAATGGCACCAGGCGCGGGCTCACGCCGACGACTCCGGAGCCGGGGCCGCCGCCGCCATGTGGGGTCGTGAATGTTTTGTGCAGGTTGACGTGCATGACGTCGAAACCGATGTCGCCGGGACGGACGCGGCCGAGGATGGCGTTGAGGTTGGCGCCGTCGCAGTATGCCAACCCGCCGGCTTCTCGCACGAGTCTGCATACCTCCGCAGTGTTTGGGTCGAAGAGTCCGAGGGTGTTCGGACAGGTGAGCATGATCCCGGCCAGCTCGTCGTTGAGGTGCAGTCGGAGCTGGTCGAGGTCGACGTTGCCGTCGGCGTCTGTCGCTATTTCCTGCGTCGTAAAACCGGCGATTGCGGAGCTCGACGGATTGGTGCCGTGGGCGTTGTCGGGAATCAGCATGACCCGGCGCGACTGGCCGCGTTTGTGGTGGTACGCCGCGATCATCATGATCCCGGTTAACTCACCGTGGGCACCGGCCAGCGGCTGCATAGTGAAATTGGCGAATCCGAGTATTTCGCACAGCAGCATTTCGAACTCGTACAGCACCGCCAGCGCGCCCTGTGTCAGGGCGCCGCCGCCACGCAACTGCGGCAGCAGTGGATGCAGGCCGGCAAAGCCGGGCAGCGCAGCGATGCGTTCGTGGCACTTCGGGTTGTACTTCATAGTGCACGAGCCGAGCGGATAGAAACACGTATCGATTGCAATATTCTTTCGACTAAGATTGACGAAGTGCCGAATCGCATCGAGCTCCGAAACCTCGGGCAACGGCGCCGACCGGTTGCGGCGCAGCGTGTCTGGAACAGCATCGCACGGCGGCACATCCAGCTTCGGCAAGGTCGAGCCGGTGCGGCCTGGTCGGCTTTTATCGAAAATTAGGTTCATTGGCAGGAGGGTTTCCGTCTTTGCTGTGCGGTTGGCGGCACGGGGGACAGTCTTGATGTTTCGGGTTTCATGGGGAAATACTTTCTCATCCCGGCGTCAGCACTGCTTCCATGGCGACTGCCAGGGCACGAATTTCCTCACGTGTACGTTTCTCGGTAACCGCTACGAGCAGGTCATTGCGGCGTTTCGGATAGTACCGGCCGAGTGGAAAGCCTGCAGCAAAGCCCTTGTCTATCATCAAGCCGACCAGTTCGGCGGCATCGATCGGCAGGCGGACAACGAACTCGTTGAAAAAACCGGCCTGGTCGACGGGTTCGATACCGGGGATCGCCAGCAACTGTTCGCGGGCGAAACAGGCTTTGGCGGCGCAGAGCCGCCCGACCTTTTCGAAACCGCTACGGCCGATACAGGACAGATAGACAACAGCAGCGAGGGCACACAGGCCTTCGTTTGTACAAATGTTCGACATGGCGTTCTCGCGGCGGATATGCTGCTCGCGGGCCTGCAGCGTCAACACGAACCCGTCGCGGCCTTCGGTGTCGACGGTACGACCGACGATGCGTCCCGGCATTTTTCGCATGAACTTTTTCGTTGTCGCCATGAGCCCCAGGTACGGGCCGCCGAATGACAGATCGATGCCAAGGCTCTGGCCCTCGCCGGTGAGAATGTCGAAGCCCATCTCCCCGGGCGTCCGTGCCAGGGACAGGGCGGTGGGATACACCGAACATACCGCCACGATGCCGCGTTGGTGCGCGTACTCGACCAGTTCCTCCCAGTCTTCAAGTGTGCCGAAGACGTTCGGGTACTGCACCACTACGCAGGCGGTCGTGTCATCGAGGGCGGCTTTCAACGCATTGATATTGCTGCTGGTGCCGTCGTCCGGCGGTTCGATGACGACCAGTTCGATGTCCAGGTTCTGGCTGTAGCAGCGGATCATTTCACGGTAGATTGGCGACACCGTCCCGGCCAGCACGGCTTTGCGTCGGCGGTTGAGGCGCATCGCCATCATGATCGACTCGAACAGTGCGGTACCGCCGTCATACAGTGAGGCGTTGGCAACTTCCATGCCGGTGAGCCGGCAGATTGCGGACTGATACTCGTATATCGCCTGCAGCGTGCCCTGCGAGGCTTCCGGCTGATACGGCGTGTAGGAAGTGTAGAATTCACCGCGCCCGGTGATTTCTGCGACCGCTGCCGGGATGATATGATCGTAAAAACCGCTGCCGATAAAACAGGTGAGGTGGTGCGCATTGCGATCGGCGAGTCCGGCGAGGTGCCGGTTCACTTCGTATTCAGAGCGCCCCTCGGGAATGGCCGAAAGGTCAGGTGCCGGCATGTCGACACCGGCATGCCGCCAGAGGGTGTCGATGGAATCCACGCCGATAGCGGCGAGCATTTCCCGACGGTCTTCGTTTGTATTCGCTATGTACGGCATAAGTGGCGCCGTGGATCAAGTGCCGGTGATGAATTCTTCGTATTCGGCGTCGGTCATCAGTGCTTGCATCTCGTCTGCATTGACGTTGTCGAGTTTACACAACCACCCTTTTTCCTCCGGCGAATCGTTGACGATCTCCGGGCTGTCCTCGACCTCCGTGTTGACCGCGGAGATGTGGCCGCCGACGGGGCTGTAAATGTCCGAGGCTGCCTTGACCGATTCAACTGTGCCGATGCTGTCGCCCTGCTTCACATTCGTGTCTACTTCCGGAAGTTCGATGAATGTGATGTCCCCTAGTTCATGGGCGGCATGCGCCGAGATGCCCACCGTTGCCAGGCCCTCTTCCAGGTTGATCCATTCATGTTCTTCGGTGTATTTTTTCAATATGCTCCTCCTAATTCGATGAATTGCAGAAATTTGTTGCGCGTTGCATTGTCATTCCGCTGTGCCGCATGACAGCGTGGCGGATGCTGTATCGGCCGCGGAGCAGTGAAACCGCGTATAACCGAGTTAACGTTAATTTCAGAAAAATCAAGACTCGCCGGGCAAAGTCTGCAATTTCATTTGCCGCGGGCGGTGCCGGCATCATAAAACGGTAGCGCGACGATTTTTCCGGCAATCTCGGCGCGCCCTGTCCGGGCGCTGACGGGTGTGCCTGGCGGCAGTTGCCCGCCGCTGATATAAGCCAGGGCGATGGCACATTCCAGCGAGGGGGAAAAGGCGCCTGAGGTCACCGTGCCGATGAGCTGGCCACTGGCGTCTGCTACTGCGCTTCCTTCGCGTGCTGCGCGCCGACTTTCGAAGCGGACCGCGGTGAGGTATTTGCGCGATCGTTCCAGTAGCGCTTTGCGCCCGACGAATTCGTGGTCCGGATCGATGAGTCCGCCGAACCCGGCATCAAGTGGTGTGCTGTCGCGGTTCAGTTCGTGTCCGTACAACGGATAGCCCATTTCAAGCCGCAGCGTGTCGCGGGCGCCGAGTCCGGCTGGCTGCACTTCCGGGATTGCCGTGAGCAGTTCCCAGACGGCCGCCGCTGCGCCAGTTGGCACATAGATCTCGTAGCCACGCTCACCGGTGTAGCCGGTACGGCTCAGCAGGCAGGGGGCACCGGCGATTTCCACATGCGTGAAATTGAAATAGCGCAAGCCATTGACCGCCTCGATGCCGGCCGCGCGCATCAGTTCGGTACTGGCGGGACCCTGGACATCGAACTTTGCGGTGTACGCAGATTCATCGACAAAGGTGGCGCCGGCGGAGAGTCTGGCTGAAATATGCGCGGCATCGCCGGCTATAGTGCCGGCGTTGACGACGATATAGAACTCGTCATCGGCGACGCGGTAGACGATGATGTCGTCGATCACCGTTCCGTCATCGGCCAGCAGAAAGTTGTAGCGGCACGTCCCGGGCCGCTGATCGGTGGCCCGGCGCGGCAGGAGACGGTCGAGTTCGGCAGCGATCCCGGTACCGCGGCAGCGGAACTGTCCCATGTGGCTGCAGTCGAAAATAGAGGCAATCGTCCGGGTATGACGGTGCTCCGCGAGAATCGACGTGTATTGTACGGGCATCGACCACCCGGCGAACGGGACCATTCTGGCACCGGCAGCTTGATGCCAGGCATCTAGGGCAAGGGTTTGGTTCAGCATAAAAGGTAACTGAGCACACTTCTAATGATTTTCTATGGCGTTAATCCGGTGATTGAGGCATTGCGCGCGGACTTTCCGCTGCAGCGTATCTACATCGACACCCGTAAAAATAACCCGGCTGTCAGCAAGGTTGAGAAACTTGCCAAGCAAAACGCTGTCCCGGTCAAGCGTCTGTCGGACCTGCGCAGCCTGACGAAATCACCTGACCACCAGGGCGTCTGTGCCGAGTGTGAAGGGCTCGGTACTACGGCGCTGCCAGACGGCCCGATCGATGCCGACCTGATCGTCATGTTCGACGGTATCGAGGATCCGCACAATTTCGGTGCTGCCTTGAGGGTATGTGAGGGATTAGGCGTGCGGCACGTGATTTATCACAAGGGCAACAGCAGCGGCATTACGCCGGCAGCGGTAAAAGTTTCAACCGGCGCGGTCTTTCATCTGAACCTCTATCATTCGAATCTCAACACCGCCATGAAGAAGCTCAAGCGCGAGCGGGTCTCGATCAACGTGCTCGACGGCTCCGGCGACTTGTCGATCTACGACTGGCAACCGCAGTCGCCTGCCTGCCTGGTCATCGGTTCGGAAGGGAAGGGCGTGCGTTTTGCTATTCTGCGCCAGGCGGATCAGGTGCTGCAGATCCCCATGCATGGTCATGTGAACTCCCTGAACGTATCCTGCGCTCTGAGCGCTACGCTGGCAGTTGTGGCGGCGAAAGCGACGTAAGGGGAAGCTGGAGCCGGTTTGGTGAACTGCATGCCTTCGTGTCGGAAGCGTCGGCCCGCTGTCTTACTCCCCGGCAACGGGCTGATCGCGGTCTTCCCAGACGAATGAGGGGGCCAGCAAGGGATCGTAATTTCCCGGAGCCTGGATGATGAAGGTGGCCGTTTCGATTACACCAACGGCGGTACGCATGATGGCCATGCCGAACCCGGACACCGTGCCACGTGTATAGGTCGCCGCCGATTTTTCATCGATCGTAGCTCGCGTAATCTGGCGGGGCACTTCACCAATGCCAGTGACCGCATTGGTCACGCCGCGGATCAATTTTCGCGACATCAGCGTCATGTGTCCTTCCATCGGGTTGCCGGCGGAGTTTTGGTCAGCGGCAACTGCGAAGCTCGCAGCGATCAGGAACAGGAGACAGGGTGTAACAGATTCCATGAATCGGCCTCGTTGAGAGAGATTATGGGTGGCTACGAAATAAAGTAAAGAGGCCAGACACCATTACAGTCGATACCGCCATGACCGACAACTCCGACAGCGCTACCCGCAACACTTACCTAATAGTCACAGGCGCACTGCTGTTGTTATGCGTTGGGGGGATCACAATCATCAGCAGGTGGTTTCCGTATGGCCCAGACCATAGTCAGGGGCCGGTTGAGTGGTTTCTGGCCGTCTACGCTGCCGCCTGGATTGTTTATCTCGTGGCGTTGTGGCGACTGGGGCGTCTACAGGGCAGGGCGGTCTCGATTATTTTCGTTTTCGCCATCGCCATGCGGCTGCTGCTGCTGCTTTCGAATCCGATTCTCGAGGACGATTTCTACCGCTACATCTGGGACGGGCACGTGGTGCTCGCCGGGCTCAGCCCATTCGCGACGGCGCCCGAATATATCGACATCGAAAACGTCGAGCCGGATCCCGACAAGCGCGCGGCTGCGATGTTGGTGTATGAAAACATCAACTTTCCGTGGGTCAAGACGATCTATCCGCCGGCGGCGCAGGTTGTGTTTGCCGCGGAGGCACTGATCTTCGGCTGGTTGCCCAGCGGCTTCAAATACATGTGCTTTGCTATCGAGCTGCTGGTACTCTGGCTCATGTGGCGTGTTGTGCATGCGCTGAAACTGGCGCCGGCAACGATTCTGATTTATGCCTGGAATCCGCTGCTGCTCAAAGAAATCAACAACTCTCACCACATCGACATTGTCTGCACGCTGCTGTTGACGCTTTTTGTGCTTGCCCTGATCCGACAGCGTGGGTACATCGCGATGCTCATGCTCATGCTCGCAGCCTTCGTGAAACTCACGCCGGTCCTGCTGGTGCCCCTGCTGCTTGCCTATCTTTGGCGAACCGGCAAGCGCATGCAGGCGGGCTGGAATGGATTAATCTGCGTTTGCCTCGGTGTCATCGGCGCGGCGCTTTGCTATGTCGGTACGGAGACGGACCCGTTCAGCGGTCTCAAGACGTTTGCCGATGGCTGGGAGATGAACGCAGCGCTGTTTCCGCTCGGGCGCGCGCTCCTCGAGTCCGCCGGTGCGGCGCCTGGCGCCGCTGCCGGCATGGCCAAGCTGATCCTTTTCGGTGGGCTTTGCCTGTTCATTCTCTACGGGGTCCGCAAAGTCAGGGACTTGCCTTCCCTATGGCGCTGGTGTGCGTGGACGCTGGTCATCCTCTTTCTGATTTCACCGGTCGGCAATCCCTGGTATCTGGTGTGGCTTCTGCCGTTTCTGCTGGTCACCCGGAATCCCATCGTGGTGGCGTTGATGTTCGTGACGATATTGTATTACCTGTCGCTGGTCATGGCGGACCGTAATGCATCGGATCAGGTATACTACGGGATTGCGTCGATAGAGTACGGCTTGTTCCTGTGGTTCCTGGTACGCTATCTGATCAGCGTCTGCAAAAAATCCAGAGTCCCGGAGACAGGATAGTACTGGGTCTGAGAATCATTCTTACCCAACGGGTTTGGTCGATCCCCCCCGAAACAGCAGAGCCGTGTCTTCCCGCAACCCTCTGGGTGCGACTACTTGCGGTATTCCCGCTGCAGGATCAGCAGAGCGATGAAGTCGTAAAGTGCATGGATGAGGATGACTGTCAGGAGATTGTTGGTGGCGAAATAGAGCCAACCGAAACCAGCGCCGAGTACGGTTGCCAGGATGAAGTACGTGTGCGTGATGTAATGGCAGAACCCAAAGATGATTGACGCCAGAACGATCGCCGGGACACCGCCGAGGTGGCTGGCGAGTTCACCCTGGAGGAATCCGCGGAACAGCCATTCCTCCCCGACCCCGGCGGCGATCGATACAGCCGCGATCTCGAGCCAGTGACAGTTACGCATGAGCGGCAGGAGCACCCGCTCCAGAATCTCCCGGATGCGACGGAACGGTGGAGCACTTGCCCGCAGGAGGATCACGAACAGAACCAGCAGCGTACCCGTGGCGAATATGCTGAGGGCCAGATCCGGCCAGCTCCAGGAGACCGACACGGGCTGATCGAACAGCCAGCAGCCGATCAGGCCAACTGCCAGTAGCGCGCCTTCCGTCACCATGGCCCAGGTCAGGAAGACCCAGCGGCCGGATATTACCGGCTGGTCATTGTCCTGATTGATGTCCTGATTCATTCGGTTTAGCCCTTGCATTGGACGTTTGATTCATGCGGCAACTATATTACCGGTGTCGTTATCAAACTGTTACACACGGCAGCAGGAGTTGCCAGAACTTGTCGCACGGTTTCATGTGAAGCTTATAACCGATACAAAGCTCGAGCTCATTCGCCAGGGTGACCTCGACGTCCTCGTTGAGTTGGACCGGCATGGGTTGCTCATGGGGCCCGGCGAGACAGCAGCGGCTTTTGCCGAGCGTCTGGAGACTCTGCGGCGCAACATGCAGCAGTTCACGTCGGAAATCGACGCAGCCGGGGACGTCGAAGTTTTCGACATGTTACTGGAAAAGTCCGGTGCCATTCCCCGCGATGTCTTTCGCAGTGCGCAGCAAGTGACGCGTGAGCTTTACGATTTCGAAATCGACTGGGTGCCGGGTTTCTATACGAATAAGCGCATGGGCCTGCTTTTTGCAGGCTGTGCATTGTACTCTTCCGACGATTATTTCGCGCTCTTCATCGTACGCAAGGCATTCGAAAAAAGGGAGCGCTGGCTGATCTACAGCCGTACCGAGCTGCTGGCGCATGAGCTTTGTCATATCGCACATATGGGATTCAACACCGTTGACTTTGAAGAAATGTTCGCGTACCAGACCTCCCCGAGCCGTTTCCGCCGGGCGATCGGCGGGCTGTTCCGCACACCGATGGATTCGTACGCTGTCCTCGGGTCGGCATTTCTCCTGGCCGGCGCGCAGATCGTCAACCGGCTGTATCTGGGGATGGTGCCGATTTATCAATTTCCGATTTCGTTGTTCGCGATGATCGTGATTGTCTGTTTCGGCGTTGTAGGCGGCCGTTACCTGAAGAGCCTGAGCATGTACGGCCGCGCCCGGGCACGGTTGCGTGAACTGGTCGATGAGTCGCCGGCCCGAGCCATCCTTTTTCGCTGCAGTGTTGCTGAAATTCGGGAGATTGCGCATACCGCGGAGCCGCGGGCCTGGTTGATGGATCGGGCGGATCAGGACATCCGCTGGCGGGTGATTCTGCACAAATACCCGATTCGTTGAGAGCGGCCGTGTGATTTTGGTTGTGCTCGAGTAAAGAATCTTGTACGTCGTATTAAAGAGCGGCCATTATGGTCCTGGATCATTCTGCCTTTGCACTTTTCCATTTCTGAGACCACGTCGGGAGCTTGGTCTCCAAATCCGGCACGTTCTGGTCCTTGCGCGACACGGTAAACCAGAACTCGCCGCACAATGCACCCACGGAGGTCAGTATTTGCTGCAGTTCTTTGGCGGCCGATGTTTCTTTTAGGTATTTTTCACAGCAGTGAATATTGTATGCGGTCGCCAGCCAGAGTATTGGAAACAAGAACGCGTACAGCAGAAATGATTTGAATTTGTACACCACGGCAGTGAACTCCACGAGTTGAAGGCTGTGGGACCGGAGTTGATACAGGAAGGTCGGCAAATGCGGCGGGTAGTTGTGGAATGCAAAGGCATATTCGCGGGGCACGTCGAAGCCGATAAATGCTCTTTTTGACTTAACGAATCCGGTCAGGAAGAAGTGCAATCGGGAGGCCAGTTTCATAGCGTTCGGCGTCATGACAATCACGTGACCGCTGTCACTGCATACGCGGGCAAGTTCGGCTACCGTCCGGTCGTGATCGCTAAGATGCTCGATCACATCGAGCAGAATTGCGGCGTCGAACGAGTTGTCTTCATACGGCAGACCACTCAGGATATCGATGCCGTTGTCGATATCGACATCCGCAACAACGCCGTCGTATTTCGTGAAGTTTGTGCCCTTGACCCGATACCCCTGTTGCTGGAGAGCGTATAGTTCCTTCCCGCTGCCACAGCTGATTTCGAGTATACGGCTCCCGGTCGGCACATGTTTACGGACAAGTTCGACTGCTTTTGCTTTTCGGGTTTCACTGGACCTTGACATGACCATACCGCCTTGTTGATGGGCCGTTGTTTCAGCTTTCAGAGACGCGTTACATTTGCTGCGTCGCAGTTATGGAGCCCACAGAGTCGAGAAAACATATTGAAAAGTGGCCTTGTTGCAATGACTCCCGTGGCCATACTGTGTTTCGCGCTAATGTGTGGTCGACTTATCGGACTTGCCAGTTGTGATCTGCTATAGTTCACTGTACAGCTATATCGCTGCCAGGTTCATTTGGGTGCCATCAAATGATACGGTAGAAAACTGCGGTTTCAAAGGCGGAGTCGCCCAGCGCTACAGATACGGTTTACAGTGGTAAAAAGATTGTCCGGCATTTGCACTCCCGGCATCTCATCTATCGTTGGAAGGTGGCGTGCCGTGTTGTAACAGCCCGTTGCGCTTCAATCCATTGGCGATTAATCGGAATTCTTTTTTGGGCAGTTCGCAATGCTGACGATAGGAAGCGAGAAAACGATGCCTATCCCAGAGGGTGACGGATTGGGGCAGCGACTCCATGATCTGAGCGAGGTTTTTCTGACGTCTGCGATGATTGATTCGGGTTTGAAATCGAATATCATCCAGGTCGACAATGACAAGTTCTGGTTTGACAGCGGCAGTCGTTCCGCGGATGAGCACATTCGTGATTTTTAGATCCCGGTGAAAGATGCGTAATGTGTGAAGTTCAGCCACTATTTGTGAGAGTGCGGCTAACCAGTATCGTCGTTGCTGGTAGTCGCTTTTCGCCAGCTCAGATTTCAGTATGCGATCGCCAATGTCTTCCATGATAATAAAGCTGCAGTGATTGGTATGACACCAGGCAATCGCGTTTGGACGTGGAATACAGAAAGACACCAGGCGATGGGTATTGAGCCAGCTACGGTAGTCGGCAGTGAACGGCGGACGGCCGCGCAGCCGCCGGTATTCTTTGACGACGTATGACTGCTCGGCCAGATACACCCGGGTGAGACAGCGTTTGCGGTCGTTTTTGAGGACATTGGTCTGGGCCGTCATCTGGGACCGATGTTTAGCGATAGCAGTCCGTGCGTCATCATAGGTAAAGGGGCGTCGCACGATCCAGGTTGCATTCTTTTCACGCTGCAGTTCGCACAGGCTGCTGTCACGCAGATATCGGAGCTTTCGGCCCGGCCACCTGGCATCGGCCCGACGGATGTCACGGTGCATAATCTCATGCAGTAAATCAGGTACTGCATCAATTGTGTCGCATAGTGATGCCGCCCGCAGAATGGGGAACAACTCGGCCGCGCCATCGAGCTCGCGCACAATATTGCGGGCCCAGTGGACATGGTCGAACCGGTCGCGCCGGCGCAATGCCTGGTTTACCCGGACGCCGTACAGGTCGACAAGATAGAAGTGATAGTCGCCCTGGCACTGTTTGACAATGACGTTCCCGGGATGCAGATCACAGTGGACGACGCCAGCCTTCTGCAGGCTGGCGACGAAAGCAGCCATGCCGTCGAGATACCGGTGCCGTTCCTTTTCGTGGCTCCGGATTTCGCACCACGTGGGCTCGACATCTTGCGCCGCGATGCCGACAGTCAGGAGCACGGAATCGCGCCCGGCCCGTCCCCAGGCGGGACAGACGACCGCCGGTACGCCCACTGTCGCCAAGGCCCCGCCGGCGGCGAATTCCTGATGCGCCCGGCATTGCCAGATCGAACGGATACTGTTTCGCAGACCCCGCGGGTGTTCATGTTTCAGATAGTATACGCGGGTGTCGTGGGTGAACCGGTAGACCGATCGACGGACATTGGATTTGATCAACTCGGCAGAAGCTTCCCAGTCGCCGGCGTCCAGCCAGGTGGCGATGTCGGCGAATGAGGCATCCACGACCCACTTTATATTGTTGGGTATCGGCGCCACGGGAATATGGCAAATCGGTCCTGTGATATTGAGACCTGCAGAAATGTGCACAGTTGCACGTGTTCAATCATGATGCGTGGAAATCGGCAGGAGAAACATTACACGGTTGAGAAAGAAAAGCGCAGTTTGCGCTTCCTGTTCCGGAAGTTAATCTTCTCCCTCACGCCCTTGGCGAACACCGTGCGGCAGGATTTCGGTCCCCGGCACGAGGCGGACAGTAGTGCCACCCCAAACCAACCAGATACGCGATGAGCGAAGAGTATAAACAACCGATCAACAAAAGCGCGTGGCACGCCGAAGATGGCTACAACGAGGGTGAGCGCGTACGCCTCGCCCGGGCCTGCGAGTTCACACAGACACATGCGCCGCACGCGACAGGCGACGATCGGCAATGCGCCGTTCTGGACATTGGCTGCGGCGTCGGCCCGTTGCGCGAGTGGCTTGCGCTGGACCGTTTCAACATTACCGGCCTGGAGATCAGCCCGGAAGCAGCAGCGCAAGCCCGCAATAGGTACGACGCATGCCTCGTCGCCGACATCGAAACGGCATGGCCGGTTGAGGCGGAAACGTTCGATGCCGTGCACGCCGGGGCGAAGCACACGCACGATCGCGGCGGTTACCGTGCTTGGCGTGGGCAAATGCTCGCAAACGGCGATCGAGTAGACAACGTCAAAGCTGTTATCCTCGAACTCGGTCTCTTCGATAATCGCTGCAATACTGTTCTAACCCCCGGGTGTCGCGGGCGTAATCGGAGCATATCACAACAGGTTCGATACCAGTGGGGTTCCAGCCCATCTCACGGGCGCGGGAAATGCCCCCCCTACATTGCTGCCGATCTCCAACAGGTTGTTAGTCTTGCGGTATTGGTCGAAACGCCGCAATGCCCTGGTATACGCTTTCTGCTTCCGTGACCCGTAGCTGGTATCGATATAACGTTGTTTGGTATCGGTGAAATACGCAGTGTTAACATCGTCAACATCGAAGAGTGGTCTTGTATACACGAAGCCGCATTGACGGCATTTGACATATATGCCGCCCAGCTTTTCGAGTACCGTCTCGCCATCGTCAGCCTTGCACAGGTCACAATTGACGTAATTTGTTTGGATGTTCTCAGACACAGACTGCAACGGCTCAAGGACAAGGGTTGAAATGCAGGACCCCAGCGGCCTCGTGCCGTTGGTGAACATGGTCTCTTGGCTACAATGCGGCAGCCGCATTCCCGTTTCCGCGCGACGTCGCCGCGCGGAAACGGGCACGGAGAAAGTTTTCGTAATCTTGGTTAGCGGACGAACCCTTAGTCCCAGCGGGACAGCCGAGCTTGCGAGACAGCCGCGGGCAACCCCGCTGGCGGCCCTAAGATGACCTACATGTCCTTATCTTAGTGCCATCCAACTCTAACCTCCTCCCAAAACAAAACTTATGATACGACTACCCGGAAATCCGGCATTTTCCAGCGATTAAGTGGGCCGGTCAACCGGCCTCAGTAACGGCACATCAAAGGCGCCAGATAACGGCACGAAAGCGGCGCCTGTTGTAATCAAGAGCTTGTTCTTTATATTCCAGTTTCACAGCCCACGGTACATCGTATCAATCTTACATTCTCTGGTCAGGACACGCGATGCGAGATAAGTTCGTCGAGATATTGGAATGTCCCAAAGATGACTGTCGTAGCGAAGTGCAGCTGGGCGAAGTGAAGGAACGCGAAGGCGACAATATCATCGTCGGCGAACTCAAATGTATCGGGTGCGGCCATGTCTACCCGATCGAACGCGGTATCCCCCGATTTGTAGATCGCACGGATTACGACGACAGTTGGGCCTGGCAGTGGGAGCGCTTTCACCACGTTCGCGGACGCACTCAGGATGGGACGAACTGGATCGAAGAAGCCGTTCTCGGGCGCCCAGGCTGGTCCCCTGAACACCTGCAGGGCAAGACTATCCTCGAATTCGGCTGTGGCTCAGGAAATGACACGGAGGTATTGGCGGAACATGCGGGAATACTCATTTCTCTCGAACTTTCCGATGCCGTCGATGTGATTCCAGACGAAATACTCGGACAGGACAATGTTCTGGTCATGCAGGCAAATCTGCTGAACGTACCTGTCAAACGTGCCTGCGCGGACATCGGATTCTGTCATCGTGTGATCATGCACACACCCAGTCCGGAGACATCGTTCCGGTCCATGGCGCAATATATCAAACCCGGCGGCGAGTTCTTTCTGCACAGCTACGACCGCCACATCAAATCGATGTTACAGGCGAAGTATCTGTATCGACCGATCACCAAACGGTTGTCACCCAGGACGCTCTACCGAATTCTCTGCATTATCGGTCCGGTTCTGTATCCGCTGGTCGGCGTGCTGCGGCGGGTCGGGCTCTTTCGAAAACCGGTGAAGTTGTTAATTCCGTTCAACAACCATTCACGTGGGCTGATCCGGGACGGGACGACGTTGAATGCCTGCGAGCGCTATGAGTTCAACATGCTGATAACGTTCGACGCTTTGGCGCCGCAGTTCGATAATCCAAGCTCGCCGGAGATGATGCAGCGATGGTTCGAGGAAGCTGGCTTCGAGCGCATCGAGTTGCTCGGCCGTAACCCGGTGCTTATGAAGGCATGGCGATCCGAAGCAGCAGACTCCTGACACGTTTCGGCCAGAGACAAGCATAATGAACGATTTCGAGCTATGAGCGATGGCTTGTCCACAGACATCATCTACTTGGCGCGCAGCCGGCTCCACCGATCCCGGGCCAACCT
>Ga0114999_10003993_pt1 | contig 18096 bp, 18 predicted proteins | sample ArcticOcean_MG_C_3_FD_89820 | JGI IMG/M metagenome (GOLD analysis project Ga0114999, IMG submission 89820) | Marine microbial communities from western Arctic Ocean - ArcticOcean_MG_CB8_126 | ecosystem: Environmental > Aquatic > Marine > Oceanic | place: Arctic Ocean: Canada Basin | collected...
ACCATTGCTAACATCACTTACCATACTCAACTATGTTGACATTGACACCGAGCAAGAAATGCTTGGCTATGGAATTGGAATTATAATGCTAAACATTGGAATGTACTTTGTAGCACCAGCAGTTGTGATAATTGCCCTAAGTAAAAAACTTAGAAAATAAAATTATTTTTTCTTTGCAAATGATGCAGCGCCAATTGCAATTCCAGTTATTGCTAATCCTATAGCAGCAATTATCATAAAGCCACCCCAAACATCTTTTTCCTCCTCAAATTCTTTTAATTCGTTAATTGTTTCTTGTAATTCTCTGATATCTCCACGTAGATCATTAATTTTTCTGTTAAAGTCATCAATTTCTACTTGATTTGATTCAACTACAGGAAATTTCAAACTAGATGAATCTTCAAGATCATTTTTATTATCCTAGGCACAATGTAGTGCAATGAAAACGAAAACTATAGGCTCGTTATTCGTTCTTTTCGCTATTGCTTCTATGGCTGCAGCTGTACCAAGTGCATATGCAGACCACGCAAAGGTAGTAGTTGAAAACGCTGAAGGTTCAATGACCCCTGGTTGTGAACCAGATTGCTTTATTCCAGCAACAGCAACAATTGATCCAGGTGGCGAAGTCGTTTTTACAAATAATGACATTGCTGCACACACATCAACTGCAGGAACACCAACAGATGGCCCAAGCGGTGTTTGGGACAGTAGTTTGGTAATGCCGGGATCGAGTTATTCTGTTACTCTTGATGAAGCAGGTGAGTATCCTTACTTCTGTATGGTTCATCCATGGATGGAAGGATTAGTAATTGTTGAAGATTCACATGCAGCAGAAGAAGCAGCAGCAGCAGAAGAAGCAGCAGCAGCAGAAGCAGCCGCAGCAGAACTAGCAGCAGCAGAAGCAGCAGCAGCAGAACAAATGACCCTAAGTGCAAACGACATTGTAATTAGTGTTCCAGAGTCTGCAGATGCAAATGAGGTAGTAGCAATTGATGTTACAATAGGTGACTCACACGTAACCTATGACATAGTTGCAACTCATAATGGTGAAACAATCCTAGATGAAAGTGGTGTTCACGTTCACACAGGAGAAGGTAGTCACACAACAAGTGCATTAACAGCACCAGCATCTGACGACAACCCAATTGACGTCACTGTAACATTCCAAGGATTTGGAATGCCAGGAGATGACAAGACAGGTCCAATTGGATTAACTAGTACAGCACAAGTAGTTCCAGAATTTGGTACAATAGCAGCATTGATTCTTGTAGTAGCAATTGCTTCAATAATTGCAATTACTGCAAAGTCAAAAGTTAGTTTAATGCCAAAACTCTAAACTAAAACTTCTTTTCTTTTTTCTTTTTTATTTTCTTCTAAGCATTGCTATAATTGCTAGAATTACAGCTGCTGCTCCAAGTGACAAACCAAAAACACCAAAGTTGTATGCTGACTCTACACTGATTCCATCAGAAGTTAGATTGACATCACCAACATTTGATTTAATGTTAGAAACATCTTTTTGCAATGAAGAAAGTGCGTTTTTCAATGCACCAATTTCTTGTCCAGATGCAGAACTAGTAGTTGGAGGAAAATCAAGTACGGATGTACTTTCAACATCTTCTATTGGAACTATAACATTAATTGAAGTTCCATTAAGTTCACCCTGAATTTTTACTTCCATAGAACCAATCTTAGTTGGAATAATTTTTGCATAATAGTGACCTGGTCTAGGATCTGAATTAATATCAAGAATCTTGGTCGCACCACCAGAAATTACAGTCGCATCCATATTTCTAAATCCATTTGTAACATTAGTGAAGATTCCAGTTTCTTTATTTGGTTCTGAGATATCAATAGTAATTGCATTTAGTATACCTACAACTGGTGGTTCATCTTGCCAACCAACCTCAATTTCATAAGTACCAACTTCAACTGTTGTGTGTGCATATACACTAGAAAAGCCAGTTCCAAACACAAGTAATGCTGTTAATATAATAAAATATTTTTTCACGATTCCAAGACAAATACACAAGTTATTATCTTTACTAAAATGGTATAATTTTCGAATTGATAATTCTTTAAATTATGAATACCTAGTTTTTAGATAAGTTGAAAATAATCTGGTTCATCCCAATTTTGTTTCTGATCGGGTTTCCACTAGCTTATGCACATCCATTTCTTTTGGATTCAGAACCAGTGCAAGGACAAAGTGTTTCTATTGGTACAACACAAATAACTATGTATTATTCTGAGGCAGTAGAGATTGATTTTTCTGAATTGAAAATTTATGATTCTGATGGAAATCAAGTAGACAATCGTGATACTAGATACAATAATGCAGAATCATCATTAGTTATTACAACATCACCACTAGAAGATGGAATCTACACAGTAGCAAGTAAAGTACTATCAAAAGTTGATGGGCACTTGGTACATGCTGCAATAATTTTTGGCGTAGGTAATGTACAAATTGATACATCACTAATTGATTCACAACAACAATCAGAAACTACATTTATTCCCGAATCAATTGCAAGATTTCCTGGTTTAATTGGTCAAACTATTGTATTAGGAGGAGTGATTGCATCAATTGCAATTTGGTCAACACGACAAAGTAGATTTAAAGATCAGATTGCATTAATTGAAAATTCATTTAAAGCAAAATTCTCTAAAGTCATTGGTTTTGGTGTTCTTGCAGTCTTTGCTTCTAATTTTATCATGCTAGGCGTTCAAACATGGAGACTTGAAACATCACCATTTGATATTATTCAAACTACATTTGGTTCTACATGGCTTACAAGAATGATTATAACTATAATTTTAATTGTAATCTGGTTTTGGTTAGAAAGAAAAAGTAAAATTTCAATTAAAACTCAATTACCAATGCTTGTTTTTGCACTTGCATTAATTGCAACAACAACAATGATGGGACACGGTGCATCAACTGAGATGATGCCACCAATAATTTTAGATTATGTACACAATTTACTCTCATCTATTTGGATTGGTGGTGTAATTTTCTTAGGATTTGTTGTTTTACCATCAATAACAAAATTGGATGGAAATGTTAGAGATAAAATCACCATCAGTCTGATTCCAAGATTTTCAGGAATGATAATAATTGCATTAGGAATTTTAATTATAACAGGACCAACATTACTTTGGTTCTTAGATAGTAATGTTTCATCTCTTACTGATTCAACTTACGGGAAGCTGATAATAGTTAAAATTGTAATTGCATCTACAATGATTGCATTTGGAGGATATTATCAAATCAAATTTGTAAATCAGGCAAAAAATGATTTAAAATCAACTTCAGTGTTTAAGAAATTACAAAAACCGTTAAGATTTGAAGCATGTTTGGGAATTGTTTTACTTGCAGTTGTTGCACTATTAGTAAATTCTTCTCTTCCAGCAGGAGAAATTCAATCAGTTAGTGCTGAACAAGGAATTAACGGATTTGAATCTTCATTATTTTCAGAAAATGCAAGATTTGATGTTAGTGTTGTACCAGTTGGAATTGGTGCAAATCAGATAAGTGTAATAGTTTCAGGACTAGATGATCAACCGCTTTCAGATATTTCTACTGTAAAAATTAAAGTTTCCAATCCATCTAGAAATATAGCACCAATTGAGGCACTTGTTACTGAGAACCAAGTTTCTGATCAACAAGTAATTACAAAATATTCTGCAGAGTCAACTTTTAGTTTCGCAGGAACTTGGCAAGTTGAATTAGAAGCACAACGAACAGAAAATGCAAACGAGAGTATATTGTTTGATGTTAGAATTAAGCCTGCATTAACTGACATGAGAACTGAAATTATTGAATATAATTTACCTGCAGATGATACTGCACCATTACATCCTGTCTATGATGGGCAAAACATCTGGATTTCTGACGCACAAAAACCAAGACTATGGAAATTTTCTATAGATAATCAGCAGTTTACTCCTTACACATTTGATGGCCTAACTACAATTTTCATGGATATAGATAATGATGGAAAAATTTGGTTTACTGATACACCAAATTCTAAAATTGGAAGCTTTGATCCAAAAACAGAGCAGTTTGAAATTATTGAACTACCACAATTTACACTAGTTAGTAAGAAATCAATTCCTACATCAATTGCAATTGATCATGACAATAATGTATGGGTTGCAATAATTGATCAAAGTCTATTATTAGAGTATGAGCAAGAAACCAAGAGATTTCATATCTATAATACACTAACTTCAGATGCTGGTCCAACTTCAATTAGGATTGATAGTTCCAATAATGTTTGGTTTGCAGAATCACTAGCTGGAAATCTTGGAAAAATTGATTCACAAACAAAAGAAATGACAGAATTTACACCTAGTGATGGACCATTAGCAGAACCATTTGCATTGATGATTGATAAAGAAGAAAATATTTGGATTGCAGAGCACATAGGTCCTGCCATTACAAAATTTAATCCAATCTTAGAAAGTTTTGATCAAATTAAATTTGATAATCCTGAATCCTTACCATTTGGAATGGTTTTGGACAAATATGACAATATTTGGGTTGCACAACATGTAGTTGACAGTCTTGTTGTGTATGATCCTTACAATGACAGAATAACCGAAGTTACAATACCAACTGAAGGTTCCTTTACACAATTTGTAACATCTGATAATAATGGAGATGTTTGGTTTGTTGAACAACGTGGAGCAAAGATTGGTAAGGTTTCAATTAGTTCTGTACCTGGTCAAACAACCATTTTACAAGAATCATCTACATTTGAGATAAAGTATGTAGAGCTAGTAGCACCATTGATCGCAGTAGGAATAATTGTCACATCATTATTTTATGTAAAAAGTGTTAGAGATAAGAGAACAATTGATGAAATAATTAAGGATAAATCCAAAATTTAATCATAAAAACATTAGTTAACTAGAATAATAGTTCCAAATATTTGTAAGTATGAAATTTTACTATACACTTCTCATTTGTATAATCTCGATTTCATTATTTATTCCTGCATTTGGTCATGGAACAGGAATTGAGTCATCACCATTCGTTAAAGTAGATGATAGAGATATTCGAGTAACTGTTGAGCAGTTAGAATTAGATAATTATGAATCGGACAAAAAATTTTTTCAAATACACGCATATGATAGAACAAATAATCAAACTCTTGAAGACATAAATTTTGATATTAAATTATTCAAAAATGATGAATTATTATTAAGTAATTCCTTTTATGAGCAAGAAGGATTACTTGTTTTAGATTTAAACACAAATGAAAGTGGAATTTTTACTTTTCATATAATAATTAATTCTGAAGATCAATTTGGAACAATTACTGACTTGGAGACTGTAAATGAAGTTAGTATAACCGAAGTTACTCATCATCTTCAAACAGTTGAGCAAGTTCCAGTTGAATTTAGAGTTAAATCATATTATGATAGCATAACAAGATTTGTTTACAATCAAACGGAACAAACAGCAAAAATTATAATTCCATTTGATTGGAAAGAACAAAACATTTCTCATACAAGTGTGGTTCATGCAGAAATTATGTTTCCAAAAAACTTTGTATCTTTTTTGACTCCAAATTATTTTGGTACTGCAAATGGCATTGATCTTTTCAAATCTTCTATTTTTATTGATGATTATTCTGAAGAGGAAAGCAGACTTGTACACTTTGTCTTACTAAAAGATCATTTGAGATACTTAAAAACTCAAATGAAAAGTATGAATTCTGAGATTCCAAATGTTTTGGAACTTGTTTTAAAAAGAGGTGAAGAAATTAAGTTTCCCATAAGTGCATTAACCATCAGTGAAGAATATCAAGTTGATTTAGCATGGGATCCAAAGAAAATTGAACCTAATATAAAAACCAAATTTATCTATACATTCCGTGATCCATATACTCTTGCTCCAATCAGAGATTCTGACTACACTTTTACTTTATTACAAAACAATAAAGAAATTTTTTCAAAATCATCTTATGCAAAAATTGGAGGTGATTGGACAGATTATACATTTTCTGAACAGGAGACTGGTGTAACAGTTGCTCGGTTCTCAAACATTTCAGGCAGTGGTCAGGAAACAGAATTTGCGTTTATTGTTTTGGAATCTGGAAAGTCAAATGTTGTTTCAATTCCTTTATGGATTAAAGATCATGCAAAATGGTGGGTAGAAGGTGTATTTGATGATAATACATATGCTGATGGAATTGAATACATGATTAATGTTGGTATAATTGTAATACCAGTAACACAGAATGATGTTGAAAATCAAGATGTGATAATTCCTGAATGGATAAAAAACACTGCAGGATGGTGGGCTAATGATGAGATCCCGGATTCTGCATATGTAAATGCAATTCAGTATTTGATCAAAGAAGGAATAATCTCAGTTAATTAGAATTATGTTAATACTATTATACAAATTATAGAAATAAAACATTGACAAAATGTTTCCTTTAAAGGATGAGAATCCACATCCACCTGGGTTTAAACCAAAGCTAACTATCGCATTAATAATTATTAATGTGATTGTATTTGGCATAGAGGTTTCTGTTACTGGCGAATTTTTTGATTTTACAAACCGTCAAGCGATGAATATGTTTTTGAATTGGGGTGCTGTTCCTGGTTGTGTTACTGGACAAATTAGTGGAATCAATACTGGTATTGACGTAATAACTTGCCCTGCATTTCCAGAACTTACATTACTATCATCTACTTTCATGCACGGCGGTTTACTACATCTTGGCGGTAACATGTTGTTTTTGTGGATATTTGGTGATAACATAGAACTAAAGTTTGGTAGAGTAAAGTATCTTGGAATTTATTTACTATGGGGAGTTGGTGCAGGATTAATTCATATCTTAGGTGATCCTGGCAGTGGAGTTCCTGCAGTTGGAGCATCTGGTGCAATCTCTGGAGTTTTAGGTGCATATCTAATAATTTTTCCACGAGCAAGAGTACTTACATTCATGATGCTAGGTTTCTTTTGGAGAATGATACACATCAAGGCAATGTACTTTCTTCCATTTTGGTTAGTATTCCAAAATTTGATCCCATTTTTTATTGGTGGCTTTGGTGTTGCAGGTGGTGGTGTTGCATATCTTGCACATATTGGAGGATTCATTTTAGGAATAGGTGTTGGTTATGCATATAAAAAATTGAATCGATCCAGTTCTACATATGGAACTCGTTATGGTTATAGAGACGACTGGAGATAGTTTAAAAATTAAATTGATGTGATTCTCAGTTAACATATGCCATACATACAAGTATCACTCTATCCAGGTCGTACTGACCAACAAAAACAGGATTTTGCAAAATCAATAACAAAATCTGCAGTTGAAATTCTAAAAACAAAAGAAGAACATGTAATTGTAGTTTTTGATGAGAATCCAAAAGAGAATTGGTTTCTAGCCGGAAATCAACTCTAATCTATCTTTTTATTTTCATTTTATTTACAAATCTTATGTCAAAGATTGCACTTGTTCAGTTTAAAGCATCCACTGAAAAGAAAAAAAATCTTCCAAAAATTCTAGATTACATCAAGCAAGCTGCAAAGAATCATGCAGATATGTGCACGTTTCCTGAATACATGATGTTTTTTTCACCATCAACACAATCAGCAAAACAAGTAGCACAACAAGCCGAAACCATCAGTGGTGAATTTGTGTCAGCAATTGCAAAGTGTGCAAAAGAAAATTCTATTAGTGTTGTTGGAACAATGTACGAAAAAAGTAGAAAAAAAGATCGTGTTTATGATACATCATTTATTGTAAATAAAAATGGGATGATCACTGGTAAATATAGAAAAATTCATCTCTATGATGCATTAGGTTTTAAAGAATCATCTAAGATGTCACCTGGTTCATTAATTCCTATGCCAACTAAAACTTCAGTTGGAAAATTAGGAATGATGATTTGTTATGATTTACGGTTCCCTGAAATGTCAAGAGCACTAGCATCTGCAGGAACAGAAATACTTGTAGCACCATCTGCTTGGGTTAACGGCCCTATGAAAGAGGAACACTGGTTGACATTAAACAAATCACGTGCAATTGAAAATGGATGTTATGTTATAGCACCAGATCATCTAGGTCATGTTTATTCCGGAAGAAGTCTTGCTGTAGATCCATATGGTAGAATCCTTCTTGATATGAAGAAACGACAAGGAATTGGTTACGTTAACATTTCATTAGAAAAGGTTTATGAAATTCGAAAAAAACTTCCTTTATTAAAAAACCGTAGAACAGATATTTATTCAAATTTTAAACTTTAGATTTTCTACTAGTACATTTAATATTTCCACATTGTTTTTGCCATTTCTGTTTTCTAGAAAATCTAAAAAATATAGTAGGCCATGAACAAAAATTACATTTAATTTTTGTTGCTTTTAGCATTGCTTTTTGTAAAAGTGGCGATGATGCTTTGCAACCATTATAGTAATTTGTACATCCAATGAATCTTTTTTTTGTTGTATGTGATTTTATTACCAAAAGCTGTCCTGTTTTACATTCAGGACATTCTACTAAACCATCTTTAGGAGTATTTGTACCTAAAATTACATATTTTTTCTTTTTTGCAGACCATGATAGAAAGCCATTAGAATCAAGATATTGAGCAATTTCTGTTTTAAATAATTTAACATTATTTTTTGTTACTCTGACAGAATCTCTCTTTGTTATTTTATTTTTTGAGATTATAGTTTGCTTCATACATTCTTTTGAATTCTACCTTAATCAAATTTTTTGCATAATTTTTATACTAGATTTGTCAGCAAAATTTGTGGAAAACGTTTGTGTTTTAGGTGCTGGTAGTACAAAATACGGAAAATTAGATGACAGTTTATCTGATATTACAATTCAAGCATCAGTTGCTGCAATTGAAAATGCTGGTATTGAACCTAAAGAGATCAAAGCAGGTTACATATCAAATGTTTTTGGAGTTGCAGATAAACAAGTTCACTTAGGTCCTGTTGTAATGAGTAATCTAGGAATTTCTGAAAGACCATCATTATCAATTGAATCTGCATGTGGAAGTGGTTCTGTTTCATTTAGAGAAGCGTTTGCAAATGTTGCTGCAGGATTTTATGATGCAGTACTTGTTACTGGTGTAGAAAAAGTCACTCATACAGGAACAGAATGGACTACAACTTACTTTTCTTATTGCTCTGATTTTTTCTTTGAAGGACAAGCAGGTGCATCATTCCCTGGATTATTTGCATCAATGGCAAGAGCATATCTTAATGAATTTGATGCAACTGAAGAAGATCTTGCTAGTGTTGCAGTAAAAAATCATGATAATGGTTTTTCAAATCCGAAAGCACATTTTAGAAAAAAAATTACTATCGACGATGTAATGAATTCAGCCGTAGTAGCAAGTCCTTTGAAACTTTATGATTGTTGTCCATTTTCAGATGGAGCGAGTTCTGTAGTTATTTGTAATGAACAGTTTGCAAAAGATCATTCAAATAATTATGTAAAAGTAATTGGTTCAGGACGTGGTGGTTCACCTGCAGCATTACAAGGTCGTGAACATCTTACAACAATTCCAAGTACTAAAATTGCAGCTGCAGATGCATACAAAATGGCAGGTATTACAGCAAAAGATGTTGATTTTGCAGAAGTTCATGATTGTTTTACAGTAGCTGAAGTAGTTGACACTGAGGATCTTGGATTCTTTGAAAAAGGAAAAGGTGCTCAAGCTGCACGTCAAGGTGAAACTAAACTAAACGGTTCAATACCAATTAATCCATCTGGTGGTTTAAAATCAAAAGGACATCCAATTGGTGCTACAGGTGTTGGTCAAATAGTTGAAGTGTTTGAACAATTAACAGGAAAATCTGGTGAACGAACGGTTAATGACGCAAAAATTGGTTTAACACAAAATTTTGGTGCAACTGGGGCTAGCTGTGCAGTTCATATCTTTGAAAGTGTGTAAATTGTCAGCAAAACCTGAATTTATTGAACAAGCCAAGAATGGAAAAATTCTAGCTAGAAAATGCACAAAGTGTAATGAATTACATCTTGCAACTGTATATTTCTGTAAAAATTGTGGTAACAAAGGTTTTGAAAATTCTATACTTGCTGGTAAAGGTAAAATTGTAACATATACAATTATGACTGTCCCACCTGAAGGATTTGAGGAATTTACTCCTTATGCGTGGGTAGTTATGGAGTTAAATGATGATTCTAGGCTTAGAATTTCCGGATTTTTAGGCAACATTGCAACACCAGAGGATCTTCCTATTAGTGCACCAGTAGAAATTGTTGGTTTTGATCAACGAGGAATTATTATTAAAAAACAATAACACATTATTATTTTAACTATTAAAAAATAATCTTGTTATTTTTAAATACTGATGACAAGAACTTGAAGTATGTCTGTAGAAGTTGTTTGTGGAAAATGTGGTGAAAAAATATCTACGATGAAGATGTTAAAATCCGTGAAAGAAGTTTTAAAACATTATGATAATAAATGTCCTAAATGCGGACAAAAACTTTCTACAGCACAATTTTCATTAGATATAGAAAAAAAATAATTTAAACGATTATTTTCTTAGCAACAACAACTCTTAATAGTTAATTTTTTGTTACATTGTTTTATGGAACAAGCAGAGGAAGCAGAATTTGAAGAAGAATTAGATCTAAATGCTGGTGTCGACGACAACGATGATGATCTAATGTTAGATGCAGATTCCAAAGATGGTGGTGGTCTTTTACAATCTACATCAAAACGTGTCAGAATGATATTTTCTGTTATGGCAAGCCCTAATAGAATAGATATTTTAAGAATTCTTAATTCAAAAGGTCCACTAACATATTCTGAGCTAAAATCATTAGCTGGTTTTAAATCAAAAAAAGAGAGTGGTAAATTTGCCTATCATCTTAGAAAACTTTTACGTCAATCATTAGTGGCACTTAATAAATCTGAAAGACGATATACAATTACCAATCTCGGTAAATTAGTATTGAGTCTTGCAAGACAAATTGAAGAGCGTTCAATTATTGAGAGTGGAAAAATGTATGTACGTACATCACATGATTCTATTGAAGAATTTAATTCTCAAAAAATTATTCAATCATTAGTTCGTGAAGGAAGTTTACCATTGGAACTTGCACAAAAAATTACTGAAGAGGTTGAAAATCGTATATACAAATTCCAAACAACATATCTAACAGGTTCATTAATCCGTGAAATGGTCGATAACGTACTTTTGGAACATGGATATGAAGAATATAGAAACAAGCTTGCACGTCTTGGCATGCCTGTTTTTGATGTTCAAGAAATGTTTACGAACGTAGAAAATAATCAAAACGGTACGGAAGATATTTTATTCAAAACTGGAAAACATGTTTTGTCAGAATATTTACTCACAAATACACTACCAAAAGATGTAGCAGACTCTCATTTATCAGGCGATTTACACATATCAAATCCAGGAACATGGTCACTTGTACCTGATACAGTATTTCTGAACATTAAAGAATTAATTGAAGATGGTTTGGAATTAGGCGGAAAATCTCTTGGTGTATCACGAATTTCACAACCTAAAACTCTTGATGATTTATCCATTATACTACCAATGGTTTTTTCTTTAGTGTCAAAAGAAGCATCAAAAGAAGTTGTGATAGATGAACTTCCAGCATTATTGACAAAAACTTCAAAGAATTTAGCAGATATTGAGAAAAAACTTCTTGATATCTTTAAACTTTCTTCTACATCTATAAGTTATGAAAAATCTCCAACAATAATCTCATTCAGACTTCCTTTATCTACAGATCAAAAAGTCATCAAGTCAATATTATCAGTATACAAATCATATGTACAAATTACACCATTACCAAAAATTGGATTAGTAATCGATTATGAAAAAGGAAAAATAACAAATGTATCTGATGCTTTATCTACAATAATTTCTCTTGGTGGTAATGTCATATTCTCAAAAGGATCATGTTCTACAAATGCAATATTAAAAGATGAAGAAAAACATATTGGAACATCAATCAAACTTGGTTCACTAACAATTAATCTTCCACGACTTGCATTTGAATCAAACAAAGATGAGACATATTTTAGAGCCAGACTTGCTTTACTAATTAAACCAGCAATTGATTCAATGGTAATGAGAAAAAAAGATATTTCTGATCTTACTAGACGAGGAATAAATCCACTTCTTAGCACTAATACTCAATTCATGCAAAAAAATTCCATGTCTTTAACTTTAAATCTTGTCGGACTAAAAGAAGCTGTCTTTAATATACTTGGTCATAAGGATGACAAAGAAGGTAAAGAAATTCTCTACAAAGTTATTCAAACTGCAGTTGACGTTGCATCAAAGAAAGGAAAAGAATGTGAAGTAAATGTTACAATTGCAATGGTTGACAGTGATGGTATTTCAAGATTTGTAACTTTAGATAGTGAAAAATATGGTAAAAATTCTGTTCAAGATGCAACTCCTTCAGGATCATATTCACAAGGATTATCAATAGATTCATCAAAACTTAAGGATTTGACACCAAAGAATGCATCAATCTTAGAATCTAATAAGATTACAAAGGCTCTGAACGGTGGTTTGCTTTTAAAGATTAATTTTGCGAAAAAACCAAAGTCCACAGAAATAAAGAATGTAATTGAAAAATTTGCAGTACTAACTTCGTCGTTTAAACCAATTGTTCATGCACCTGTGTGTGGTAATTGTGGGTACAAAGACGAAAAATTAGTCGACAAATGCCCAACTTGTAAGTCACAATACATTCTTTAAAACGAAATTCGTTTTTTTATTTCCATTATAATGGTGTACTAGACAAGATAACCACATAAAGTTTTTCCACATACATCTTTCACCGATCTATTTTTTAAGAATTTAAAATAATTTTAGACTTAGTAAATTACCACTACAAAGAATATTGTAGCGTTGTAAAAACTTTCAAGCTCAAACTAAGAAAATAGTTTGCAAAGAAGATATATTCTTGATCAAATTAAGATAGTCTTGAGGAGTTATAATTGGCTGAAAATTCACAAATAGAAGGTTCTATAGAAGAAATTAGGAAAAGAAATGGCAAAGTAACAAGCTTTGACAAAAATAAGATCACAACTGCTATTTCTAAAGCATTAATGGCAACAAATGATGAAGATCACGATCACGATCTTGCAGAAAAATTAACTAATGGTGTATTAGATAAGCTAATCACACAAGGTTTTTCCACATCACATTCTCCAAGTGTTGAAGATATTCAAGATATGGTTGAATCAACATTAATTGAACAGGGTCACAGTGAAATTGCAAAATCATACATTCTGTATAGACATGAACGCAGAAAAGTAAGAGATCAGAAAATGAAAGTTCTAAATACAGATAGTCTTGATTCTGTTTCTAAGAGCTTTGATCTTAACTGTCTTCGTGTTTTAGCATCACGTTATTTGATGAGAAACAACAAAAATGAAATCACTGAAAGTCCAACATCAATGTTTGAAAGAGTTGCAATTCTAATTGCAATTGGGGATCTTTTACATGATAGTGAAGTTTTTGCAAAAACAGGTAATACACAACAAAACATTGAGGAGGCAACAGAATATCTTGCTAAACTTGATCACTTTGATTATAAATTTAAAATTGGTGAATATTATCTAAACAAGTGGCACTTTAGAGGCTTAATCAATGGTTATGTTGATCTTGCAAAGAAAAAACAAGTAAAAATTGGTTTTAAAGAACTCTTAACACAGTTAGCTGCTAAAAAATTTAATATTTATTCTGAAAGAATAGATGAATACAATTTACTAATGACATCACAAATCTTTTTACCAAATTCACCAACAATGATGAATGCAGGTGGACGTCTTGGTCAATTATCTGCATGTTTTGTTCTTGGAATGCCTGATGACATGGCAGGAATTATGAAAACAACATCAGACGCTGCTTTAATTTTCAAATCAGGTGGTGGCGTTGGAATTAATTATTCTGATTTAAGAGAAGAAGGAGACATTGTTGCATCCACATCAGGCGTAGCATCAGGTCCAGTTTCATTCATGAATATAATAAATTCAGTTACAGAGGTAGTGAAACAAGGAGGAAAACGACGAGGTGCAAACATGGGCATCATGGATGTATGGCATCCTGACATTGAGAAATTCATAACAAATAAGACAGAGCCAGGAGTATTAGAGAATTTTAACGTTAGTGTAGGAATTTGGGAGGACTTTTGGAATGCTTTAGTTAATTCAGAAGATGGTGCTTACACATTAAGAAGTACTCGTGATAATTCTCCTGTAAGAGAAGTTAATGCACACCACTTGATTGATCTTATTGCAAATTCTGCTTGGAAGAGTGCTGAACCTGGATTAATTTTCTTTGATAAAATAAATGAGTATAATGTTTTTGCAAAAGCAAGGGGTGGTCCACTTAAAGCAACTAACCCATGTGGTGAACAAAGTCTTTATCCATACGAATCATGTAATCTTGGTTCAATTAACTTAGCTAATCTTGTAAAAAGAAAAGCAGATGGTCAGTATGAATTTGATTGGCAGAAATATGAAGAAGTGATAATAAAAACAACAAAATTCTTAGACAATGTAATTGACGTTAATCATTATCCTGTTCCAGAAATTAGTGTAGCATCAAAAGAATCAAGACGAATAGGTCTTGGTGTAATGGGAGTTGCTGATCTATTGTATAAGCTTAGAATCTCATATAATTCTAAAGAAGGCTATGAATTTATGTCAAAACTTTCTGAAGCATTATCATATTTTTCAATGGAAGAAAGTGTAGCATTATCAAAATCAAGAAGTGAATTTCCATTATGTTCAAAGACAGAATATCCTGACGGTAAGATTCCAATTGCTGGTTTTTATCAAAAACCAAAGAGTGCACATTATTATGATTGGGATGCATTAGTGACAAAAATACAAAAATATGGAATTAGAAATGTTCTAACAACTACAGTTGCTCCAACAGGAACATTATCAATGATTGCTGATTGCTCTAACGGAATGGAACCAACATTTGCACTAGTCTTTGAAAAAAGAGTTACTGTAGGAAGATTCTTCTATACAAATAAGATCTTTGAAGAAGTATTACGAGAAAATGGACTTTACAGTGAAGAATTACTTGCAAAAGTTGCTAGTAATTATGGTTCTGTAAAAGGAATGCCAGAAATTCCAGAATGGATACAAAACATCTTTGTTACTGCAATGGATATACATTGGTCAGATCACTTAATGGCTCAAGGTGTTTGGCAAGATTGGATTGGAAATGCAATTGCAAAGACAATCAATATGCCAAATGATGTATCAGCTGATGATGTAAAAGCTGCGTATTTACTTGCACATGAAATAGGTCTAAAAGGAATTACTGTGTACAGAGATGGTTCTAGGCATAAACAAGTATTGCATATGACAGATGAAAATTCCACGAAAACATTTGACGTAACTCCTTCTAATTACTTGTATGACTATATTCGAGATACAATTACCAATCCATACATCAAAGAACAGGTGAATAACGCATTAAAATTGGTTGTACCACATGAAAATATCACAAAGCCTACTCCTTTAGTAGATGATAATAAAAAAGAAAATCTTTGTCCTACATGTAATAACAATCTTGTATTGATTGAAGGCTGCAGTATTTGTATTGAATGTGGTTATAGCGGTTGTACATCTGGATAATCATAATTTAAAAAACAAATAGTAGATTAATTATTACGTATGTACATGCTAACACTAATTCTTGCTGATTCATCATTAGAACTTGTACCTAAAGAATTACAAAATCATCCATCAGTAATTTCATACTGTAAGAGAAATAGAAAAAAATCTTCTGAAATATTACTTGATAATTCTTGGCATTTTGCAGCTATGAAAGAAATTTCAAATGAAATAAAGCGAGGAAGACCAGATATAATACATTTAGCACTTTTAACAATATGTAACAGTCCATTATATTATGAAAAAAAGATTAAAGTCTTTATTCATACTATCAACAATCAAGTTATCACATTAGGTGATCAAGTTCGATTACCAAAATCATATCATAGATTTCAAGGAATAATTGAGAAATTATTCAAAGAAAAAAAAATTGAAGTCTCAAATTCAAAATTAATGGAAATCGAGAATATGACTTTTGAAGAGTTGATAAACAAAATAAAGCCTGAAAAATTAGTTGGCTTTTCAACAGAAGGTAAGAATAGTACGTTTGAGGAGTCCGCAAAGACAATCACTGATAATTCATGTATAGTAATTGGTGGATTTCAAAAGGGACATTTTCAAGAAAATATAAAAAGTAAATTTGATCAAATTGAAAAATTATCGGAGAATTCTTTAGAAACTCACGTAATTCTTAGTAGAATCATCTATGAATATGAAAAAACCATTTTTATGTAGGTAGAAAAGTTTTCTTCCTTATGCAGTCATAGTATAGCCTGGTTAGTATTCGGGGTTTCCAACCCTGTGACGCGGGTCCGAATCCCGCTGACTGCATCTTATTATTGATCAATTTTTTTACTATTACCTTTTGAATTAATTATGAAGAATTCAAAAAAAGAGATTGCAACAAAGCGAATAGAGATTTTATTTGCTAATGCAGTTTCTAATGCACGACTAGAACCAGATTTGGCTGAAAGACAGGCATTATTAGCAAAAAAAATTAGTATGAAGTACAAAATAAAAATGCCATATGAAATCCGATCATGTTTTTGCAAAAAATGTAAAAAATTTATCGTACCAGGAATAAATTCCAAAGTTCGAATTGGTCGAAGCAATGTTAAATCTATTAGAGTTACTTGCAACTTTTGTACACATACATACAGAAAAATTATCTAAAAACTAACTATGATTTATAAGACGATTATCAAATTTTTCATTTAATGGCTAAAGTATATGATGTACCAGCAAATGACTTGATAAGTAAATTGGCAGAAGTATTGAAAACTGAAGATATTCCTGCTCCAAGTTGGTCACCATTTGTCAAAACTGGTGCACATGCAGATAAAGCACCACAAAAAGCTGATTGGTGGCATACTAGATGTGCATCAATCTTAAGAAAAATCTACCTTCATGGTCCTCTTACAGTAAATGAGCTTAGAACCATTTACGGTGATGGAAAAAGAAACATGTACTATGGTGCTAGACATCATAAAGATGCAAGTGGTGCAATAATTCGAAATGCAATTCATGGTCTTGAAAAATTAGGTTATGTTGAACAAAAGAAAAAAGGAAGAGTTATTTCTAGTCAAGGAATGCAAAAACTTGATAAAATGTCAACTGAAATTCTAAATGGAATGATCCAGAATACTCCAAAACTAAAAATTTACTCTTAGTGTTTTTACAATGAGTTTTCCAGATCCAGAACAAAATAACGAACAACCAAATGAAGAACAAGTTTCTGCACAAAAAGATATGTTGTTAAAACAAATACTTTCTGGTGAAGCTAGATTGCGGCTAAATAATGTTAAAATGGTGAAGCCAGAACTTGCAAATATGGTTGAAAATTATCTACTTGAATTAGCTTCACAAGGAAAAACACAAGGACAGATTACTGATGATCAACTCAAACAAATTTTAATGTCTGCCCAACAACCAAAGAAAGATTTTAAGATTAACAGAATCTGATCTTAAGAAAATATAATTAGGGGCAAAAAGGTTCAATCTTCATGAAAGCAGTTGTATACGATGAATATGCACCTGATGATGATTATGCTAAAATTCTTAAAGTAAAAGACATTGACGATCCAAAACCAAAACAAGACGAGGTAATTTTTACAAATAAAGCATCTGCTCTTAACTATAATGATATCTGGGGAATGAGAGGCGTTCCAATTCCAGTCCCTCTACCACATGTTTCAGGATCCGATGTTGCAGGAGATGTTATTGCAGTAGGTGAGGATGTAAAAGGTTTCAAAGTAGGCGACAGAGTTGTTTCACATTCAAACTTAGCATGTAGAGTTTGTGGAATGTGTACCTCTGGTAGAGAATTTGATTGTGCAAAAAGACTAGTTTGGGGATTCCAAACTGGTAATTTAGAGGGAGCATACAGTGAACAAATTCACCTTCCTGAAGTTAATGTTTCAAAAATTCCTGAGGGAGTTTCTTATGATGAAGCAG
>Ga0114999_10003996_pt1 | contig 18092 bp, 1 predicted proteins | sample ArcticOcean_MG_C_3_FD_89820 | JGI IMG/M metagenome (GOLD analysis project Ga0114999, IMG submission 89820) | Marine microbial communities from western Arctic Ocean - ArcticOcean_MG_CB8_126 | ecosystem: Environmental > Aquatic > Marine > Oceanic | place: Arctic Ocean: Canada Basin | collected...
CGATGCCGAGGCGGTCGCGCAGGGCCGCGGCGAAACGGGTCAGGGTGATCGAATCGAAACCATAGGCGTTGAGAGGCTTCGCCGAATCGAGACGACCCGGCGGCAATTTCAAAATCTCTTCCGCGATCGCCACCAGGGCCGGCACCAGGGCCACCGCATCGCCCGGCGGTAATTCGCCGGGCGCATCCGACCCCGCCCCGCTATCCTTCCCGCCACCCGCCAAGCCAAGCCTTTGCGCCGCCGTCTCCGGATCGCCCCAGAGAACCACGCTCTGCGGATGGTTGACCGCAAGGCTGCGGCCAATGACCTGGACCGCCGCTTCCGTCGGCAAGGGGTGCAGGCCGAGCGCCGCGAGATCGGCCAGCGCCTCGGGCGGCAGCGTCATACCGCCTTCGGCCCAAAGCGGCCAAGCCAGGGATCGGCAGACACCGTGGCGCAGCCCCCGTTCGCGCAGGGCTTCCCGCGCCGCCGCGATATGGTCGAGCCAGGCATTGGTCGCGCCATAGGCTGCCTGCCCGGACTGGCCGACGCTTCCGGCCAGGGAGGAGAAGAGCAGGAAGAACCGCAACTCTTCGCGGCCAGCCATGGCCTCATCCAGGTTCAAGGCGCCCCGCACCTTGGGCGCCAGAACCCGTTGCAATCCCTCATCCGTCAGATTAGCGAGCCAGGCATCCTCCAGATGGCCGGCCGCATGCAGCACGCCGCCGATCGGCCCGAGCCGTGCCTCGATCTCGCCGATCAATCCGGTGACCGCGTCACGATCCGCGATATCGCATCGGAAATAGCGGACCTCGCCACCGAGCCCCTTAAGCCAGGTCCGCTCCTCCGCATTCGGGTCGCGCCGCCCGACCAGGGCCAGCGTTCCGCGCCCTAACGCGAACAGATGGCCGGCCAGTGCCCGGCCGATTCCGCCCAGGCCTCCGGTGATCAGCACCGCCCCCTCGCCGGCGAAGGGATCGAGAGCGGGGCCATCGTCCGGCGCGAAAGCCCAAACCCTCTCGAAGCGATATCCATCGCGCCAGCGCACCGTTTCGAAGCCCTCGCCGCCAATGGCATCCTCGGATCGCAGAACTGCCGCGAGGTCCCCACTATCGGACTCGACCGACCGGACAACCATGTCGGGATATTCCCGCGCGGCCGCGCGCAGCAACCCGTCGATCGCGGCGCCCTCGCATTCCATATCCTCACCGGACCGCCGCAGATGAAGCAGCCGCGCGCGGCCACCTTCGCGCTTCACCAGCGCGGCCATAGCGGCCAGGCCGTAGACGGCGATGGCGTGCGACGGGACCGCATCCGGCCAATCCCCGTGCGTGGTGACGACAGTCCAAGCGGTTGCCGGGCGCGAGCCCACAGGGCCGGCTGGCCGCCAATCGGGCGACAGCATGGCCAGGCGCCCCGGCTCCTTGCGCTGTTTCGTCATGCCACGCTTCCTTCGGCGCGTTTCGGCAAAAGACGCATCACCCGATCACGCTGGGCCACACCGATCTCGCCCCGCGCCGCCAGATCGCGCACCGCCTCTTGTCCGAGTTCGGCCAGCATCGCATCGGCCAAGGCGGAGTCGTTCGGGTCCTCGAGTTTCACGAAGAGCTTGGCCTTGACCGAATCGAAATGCGCGCGCGCGCCGGCCCATTCATGGGGACCGCGCAGGCGGTAGATCGAGGGAATCGGCGGGCTAGAAATCAGCTCCCAATACAGCCGCCAGTCGCGCGACGGGTCCGGGAATGCGCCGATGGCCTCGGCCAGCCAGATATTGTCGAGCGGCGTGTCCATGGGAATGACCGACACCTCGCCGGGCGCGGTGGAGACGGCGCGCGACCGGTCCGCCGCGATGGTCCGGCGCATGGCATCGGCTTCGGGCAGCCCCGCCACGCCGGACAGGCTTCGCGCGAACCAGCGCGCGCCGAGTTCCATCGTCGAGAAACAGCCGAGCGTGGTCGGATAGAGGCCGATCACCGCCAGACTGGGGTGGTCGGGATGGAAATGATTCTTGTAGAGCCCGGCCGGATCGCCCCTAAGGAAGGGTATGCGCGGCAGGGAAAATCCGGTGCAGAAGATCACCGCATCGAAACCCGCCCGGGCGCCGTCCTCGAAGGCCGCTTCTTCCCCATCCAGCGCGGCGAGCGGCGCCGTCACCGCGACCTCGCCTGCTGCGACCAGTTCGATCAGCCGGTCGTTCACCGCCAGGATGCCGCCGCCGATCTCGCCCTCGGGCATCAACCCGCTGCGCGCGAAGGCATCCATGAAGCCCGGCATCGCGGCGCGCCAGCCCGCAAGAATTTTGTCCCGCGACTGGCCCTGCATCTCCATGCGGCGAAGCGGGCTGAGGGCGCAGTCGTTGGGCACAAAGCCGTTCATGCGCGGGATCACCCATTGCGACCGGCGCACAGCCAAGGAAACCTGCGCCGCGACCCCGCAGAGCTCGGCGGCGATGTCGAGGCCACTGACCCCGTTGCCGACAACGAGGACGCGCTGGTCGGCAAAGGGCGAAGGCTCGGTGTAATCCGTCGAATGCAGCACGCGGCCCCGGAAAGAATCGCGCCCCGGCACCGCAGGCATCCTCGGATCCCAGAACAATCCGGGGCAGAGGGCGACGGCATCGAAGGGTTCGTCATGCTCGGCCCGCTCGTCCCTGTGGCGCAGCCGCCAAGCGCCACCCTCGGCGCGCAGATCCGTGACCGGCGCGCGCAGGCGGATCGCCGGGCGCAGATCGAAACAGTCGGCATAGTCGTTGAAATAGCCGTCCATCGCCGCAACGCCGGGGAAGAGGTCCATCGTCTCGGGCGCCGGAAAATCGGAAAACAGGGCCGTGTATTTCGAGGATTGCAGCCGCGTGCTGCGATAGGTGCCCCAGGGGGGTGCTATGCGCTGGGCCCATATCCCGCCGATGCGGTCCGTGCGCTCGAAGAGGACCGGCTTGTGCCCCTCTTCCAGTAGGCTCTTGGCCGCGACCAGCCCGGCCGGGCCGCCGCCGACAACCGCGACCCGCGCGCCGCCCGTGCCGAGCGGAAAGCGCAGGGCGCTCGGCGCGGTGGGCCGGGCGGTCTCGGCAAAAGCCACTACATCGGCCTGCCCGTCCAGTTCCGGAATCCAATAGCGTTCGCGCCGGAATTCGTAGGGCGGCAGCATCGCGCGGGCCGGATGGGGCTGCGGCCAGAGGACGCGGAAATCGACCGTCTCGCCCGCCAGGAAGCGGCGGCCGGCCTGGGCCATTTCGTCACCGCGCTCAATGGCGGCCACGGGTTGGCCGTCGAGGAACGCGTCGAGAGCAATCACGAGATCCGGCAAACCCGAGACAAACGCGGCGAAGCGCGATTCGAGACTGGCTCGGCCGGTCTGCAGGGTGAAGGCCAGGGAGTCGAGCGCGACGGGCGACGGATCGGCCCACATCCGCAACCCGTCCAAGCTATCCTCCGGTTCGACGGTCAGCTCGTGCCCCACGCGTTCCCGCGCCAGGGCCGCCAGCCGGGTGACCCCCGCCCCGTCGAGTCCGACATCGCGCAACGGCGTCTGGCCGTCGATGGCCGCGCCGTCGATGCCGAGAACCTCGCCGACCAGAGCGGCAAGGTCGAGCGGCGCGCCCGAAACCTCCGGCGTGATCGCCGCGCGCAGCGCTGCGGCCTGGACCCGGAGCCGCGCATCATCGTCTGCGGACAGCACGATCAATTCGGACCGGCCGGAAGCGGCCACCGCCGGACGCGCCGGAGCTTCCTCGATCACGACATGGGCATTGGCCCCGCCGGCGCCGAAGGAGCTAAGTCCGGCGCGGCGCGGCCCCTCGGCCGGCCAATCCTCGAACCGCCGCTGGAGTCGGAATGGGCTGCCTTCCATGCCGAGATTCGGGTTCGGCCTTTCGGCATGCAGGCTGTGCGCGAGCGCGCGGTGGCGCAGCATCAGCAGCAGCTTGATCAGGCCCGCGATCCCCGCCGCCGATTCGAGATGGCCAATATTGGATTTCACCGAACCGACAGCACAAAAGCCGACGTCGCGCGTATCCGCCGCGAAGGCTTCCTTCAGGCCCGCGATCTCGATGGGATCGCCCAGCGCGGTTCCGGTGCCATGGGCCTCGACATAGGAGATGTCGCGCGCCGAAAGGCCGGCCCGGTCGAGCGCCCGCGCCACGACCTGGGCCTGGGCCCGTGGATTGGGCACGGTATAACCGCCGGTCTTGCCGCCGGCATTGATGGCCGAGCCGCGCAGGACGCCATGGATGAAATCGCCGTCGGCCAGGGCGCGCGAGAGCGGTTTGAGCAGAACGGCGCCGACGCCCTCGCCATCGACGAAGCCGTCCGCCTCGTCGCCGAAGCTTTTGCAGTCCGGCCCCTCGCTGACCATGCCGAGATTGCACAGGCGGGTGTAATGCACCGGCCCCGCGATTACGTTCACCCCGCCCGCGATAGCGGTCTCGCAATCGCCCCGGCGCAGTGCGTCGCAGGCGAGATGGAGGGCCGTCAGCGAGGACGAGCAGGCCGTGTCCACCGCCATGCTCGGCCCGGTGAAATCGAAACAATAGGTAACCCGGTTGGCGACCGACCAATAGGCCGAATGGGCGTCGCCGCCATGTCCCTGAGCGGAGGCCCGGCCGCTCAGCCATTCGTAGCCGGCATTCATCACCCCGACATAGACCCCCACCGCCTGCCCCTTGCAGACCGGGGCGGGATAGCCCGCGTCCTCCAACGCATGCCAGGCGGTCTCCAGGAACAGGCGCTCCTGCGGATCGAGGGTTTCCGCCTCCTGGGGCGCGATGCCGAAGAACAGCGGATCGAACTTGTCGGCATCCGCGATGAAGCCGCCATATCTCGTGTAGTGCCGCCCGACCTCGCCGCGCATGCCGCCAGCCGTCTCGCGCCAGTCCCAGCGCGAGACCGGCACTTCGCCGATGGCCGAGCGCCCCTCGCGCAGCAGGTCCCAGAATTGTTTGGGATCGACCGCCCCCGGGAAGCGACAGGCCATCCCGATGATGGCAATCGGCTCGTCCCCCGAACTCGACGGCGGCCGATTGACCCCTTCCGGCCCTGGCGACTCGGGGTGCGCCGGAGATTCGGCATGCGCCGCGGCAGAGGCTACGGCCATGACTGGCGCTTCGGGCAAGACCTCGGCCAAACGTCCGGCAAGGGCGCGCAGGGTTCGCGCTTCGTAGAGGATCGTCGCGGGCACGGGCCCGAAGTACGCTTCCAACGCGCGATTGATATCCATGACGACGAGCGAATCGACTCCGAAAGTTTCGAAGGTCGCCTCGACGTCGAGTTCCACCGCCGTCATGCCCAGCACCTTGCCGAAGACCTGATGCAGGACGGCAAGGGTCCGGTCCGTATCGGCGGTCGCCGGCGAAGCGGCTCCGTCGCTCTTCCCCGCGACGACCGGCCGGGGTGCCGTGGCAACAGGCAGGCGCATCCACCCATCGCCGAGCGCGGCGAAGATGGCCTGGCCGCCGCTTTCCGTGTTCGCCGCCCCAGGGCTATGGACCGCGAGCGGATCGAAACCCTCCGCCGCCAGCCGATCGCGCCAAAGCGGGACGGACAGCAACGGGGCATGCGGTAACCGCCTGTCGCCACCGCCATGGGACCACCATTCGGGGGTCAGACCGAAGGTCAGGGTGACCGCGTCGAAGCGCGCCGTCACTTCGTTGACGAGCAACAATCCGCCCCGCTTGAGCAAGGATTTGGCATGGCCCAGGGCGGCCGAAAGATCGCCCACCGCATGCAGCACATTGGAGGCGATGACGAGGTCGTAACCGCCAGTGCCGAAACCCTGTCCGCCCGGCGGCGAAGCGATATCCAAGGCGCCGAAGCGAACGAAAGGATAGGCGCCGCCGAAACCCGCTTCGGCCTGATTAGCAAAGCTGCGCGAGACATCGGTGAAATCGTATTCGATCCGTCCGGCCAGCCCCGCCAGGGCGGCCAAGACATGGCGGGTCGCCGCGCCGGTACCGCCACCGATCTCGAGGATCCGGAACTGCTGCGCCGGGTCCGCGCCCGCATGCGCGGCGAGAAAATCGGCCGCCAGTTCGCCGAGCATCGCGTCGCAGGCCGCCATGGTCGCATTGCCGCGATAGACGGCTTGGACCTTGTCGCGGTCGCCCCCCGGGAACAGGAGTTGCGTCGCCCCGCAGCGCCCGGCGAGCAGATCGCCCAAACCGTCGAGACATTGATCGAGCAACGCCAGATGATCCCGCACGGCCGCCGCCTCGGGCCGCTCCGCCAGCGGATACTCTACGGCCTCCACGATCTCGCCATCCGCCCGCAGGATGCCTTCCCGGACCAGCATTTCGATCAGCGCCGCAAATATCGGTTCCTGTCTGGGCGCAAGCGACAGGCGGGCGCGGATATCATCGAGCACGGCGGCCTCGCCCGGTTCGGGCAGGGCAAAGCTCAGGACCTCGGCCAGACGGCGACGGGCATAGCGGTCCAGGTCTTCATAGGCCTGCCCACTCTTCGCCTCGTTCTTTTCCGCCGCTTCCGAGGCGCGCGGGAGGCGAGCCGGCAAAGCCGACTCGGTTCGGCACCGCACGGTGGCGGGATCGGCCATCGCCGCCCGCTTCTCGGGCGTTAGCCGGATCGGCATGGCCTGGCCGATGCCGCTTGCGAGCAGGCGCTCGAAAGCATCCATGCCCGCGCCGGCTTCGATGGACAGCACCCCCTGGGCGCTCATCCGGCGGCGGGTCGCCTCGTCGGCCACGATTCCCGTTTCGCCCCAATAGCCCCAATCGATGGTGACGACCGGATAAGCGACCGCGGCGCGCAATCCGGCGGCGTAGGCGTCGATGAACTGGCTGGCGGCAGCGTAATTGGCCTGACCGGCATTGCCCGAGAAGGAAATCGCCGAGGAGAAGAGGCAAAGGAAATCGAGATGCGCATCGCCCAGAGCCTCGACCAGGGCCGCGATGCCGCGCGTCTTCGGCGCCAGCACCTCCAGGAGATCGGCCTCGCCCATCCCGGCGACCAGCGAATCGCGCAACACCAAGGCCGAATGCACGACACCGTGGATATTCCCGAACCGGTCGCGCGCCTCGGCCAGGGCCGCGCGCAGGGCCTCGGCATCGCCGGCATCGGCGCTCAGATAGATCGCCTCTCCGCCCGCCACCCGAACCTCGGCAAGCGCAGCGCGGATATCTTCGTCCTCGGCCCGGCGGCCGAGCCAGACGAGCCGAGCGCCCCAGCGCTCGGCCAGATGACGACTCAGGACCCGGCCCAGCCCGCCGGCCCCGCCGAGGATGACGTAACAGCCCCCTTCGCGCAGCCGCAGTTCGCCGTGCTCAAGCGCCGCCCACTCCAAAATGCGCCGCCAGCGCAGGCCCCGGCGCAGCGCGATGTCCTCGCCACCGCCATGGCCCGGCTCCCCCGCTAGACCCCTGGCGATCTCGTCGGGATCGTCGCGCAAATCGACATCGATCGCCGACACGCGCAGCGGCGCGGCCTCGCGCGCTGCTGCCTTGGCCAGCCCCAGCACCGCCGCACCGACGGGCCGCACCGTATCGCCCGATGCGAAGTCATGACCCCGATCGGCGACGACTTTCAAATGCCCCGGCTTGCCGACCAGAGACTTGAGACGCCGCAACAGCGGCAGCAGAACCCGCTCTTCCGCCAGCACGACCTCGGACGGGGTCGACAGTGAATCCCCCACCGCCACTTCTAACGCGCCGAACCAATAGACCAGATCGGCAGCGCCCGGATCGCCGTCGAGGACGAGGCTTTGAGCGCCCGGATGGAGGCGCAGCAACGAACGCACCAAATCCGGCGTCCCGGCACCGCCCAGAACCACCACCTTCTCGGGGGCGATCTCTGCGGGAGCGGCTTCGAGCTTCCATCGAGGAAGGTAAATATCAAGCGCGTCGGTATCCGCCACCGCTTGCGCGGGCGCAGCGAGTTCGACGAAGGCCAGACCGGCGATCCGCAAAACCAGGCCACCATCCTTATCGGTCACGTCGATCGCAAAGCGGCCGTCCGCGCCCAATCGCGCAAGGGCCTCGGCTTCCACCGGCAAGGCGGCGAAGCATTCGATCCGGTCCGCCGCCACCGGCATCACGGCGCGCCCGGCATTCAGGCTGGTGCCCGCCTCGCGCCCCCCGACGGTCTGCAAAACGGCGTCCAGCCAGCCGGCATCGAAGCCTTGCACCGCGCCTTCGATACGGCCGACCGCAACCGTCCCGTCGCCCGAAACTTCGCGCAGCCGCCGGAAGCGCGGTCCGAAGACGAGCCCAGCCTCGGCGCATCGCGCGTAGAAGGCAGGGCCGTCGATGCGGTCCGCCGAAGCGGCCAGTTCCTCCCGCTCCGCGCTTGGCCCGTCGTCTTGTCCGACACCCGTCAGGCGGCAAGTCAGATGCGGTCCTGCGGCGCTCGAAACAGTGAGCGCGCCATCCTCGCGCAATTCGGTGACGAGACTTGCGCCGCTTTCGCCTTCCAGCGGCTTGACGAAGCGCAGATACTCGATCCCAATCGGCGCGTCGCCATAGAGCCATCGGCCGGCCTCCAGCGCCATCGCGATCAAGCCCGAGGCCGGCAGGATCGAGCGGCCGCGCACCCGATGATCGGCAAAAACCCAGTGCCGCGCCGGAATCTCGGATCGGAAAACCAGACCACCGCCCAGGCTGGCAGCCGCATCCACCCGGCCGAGCAGGCCCGTTCCGGCCGACCGCCGATCCACGCCTTCATCGGCAGGCTCGACCCAGCAACGCCGCTCATCGAACGGATAGGGCGGCAGACTGACAAAACCCGGCCGCTCGCCCGCGAACAATGTCTCGAAATTCAGCGCATAACCCTTGGTGTAGAGATCGGCGAGGGCCATCAGCTTGTCGCGATAGTCCGCCGCGCCCAGCCCCGGCGCCTGGATCCGCTCGACCAGCAGTCTGCCCAGTTCCAATAGTGCGGGCTCCTGCTTCACCGCGCCGCCGCCGAGCAGAACCCGAGCGCCGGCGCGGCCTTCCGAAGCGGCGCGCAGCCCTTCGACGATCTCCTCGCGTGTCGCGCCGCAGACCGCCGCCCGATGCCCGTAATGCTCGCGGCCCAGCAGCAGGGTCGCGGAAAATGCGGCAAGGTCCACATTCGCGCCACGCGCCAGCCAGTCAGCGAGATCGCCGCAACGGCGGCGCAAAGCCGCCTCGCTATGGCCCGAGACGAAAAAGGCCAAGGCCGGTCGAGGAAGGACCGGCGGCGCGAACGCCGCCGGTCCTTCCTCGACCACGACATGGGCATTGGTACCGCTGAAGCCGAAGGCGCTGATCGCCGCCCGGCGCGGCTCGCCATCCGCCGGGGCGGCCCAGTCGCGCGCCTCGCGCACCACCTCGAAGGGCAGCGCGGAGAAATCGATATGTTCGTTCGGTGCGTCGAAATGCAGCGAGGGGGCGAGGCGTCCTGCGCGCAGCATCAGCAGGGTCTTGATCAGCGCGGCCATGCCGGCGGCTTCCATGGCATGGCCGATCATCGACTTCACGCTGCCGATCGATCCGCGCCAATCCGGCGGCACTTTGCCCGCGAAGGCATCGGTCAGGGCGGCGGCCTCGATCGGGTCGCCCAGCTTGGTGCCGGTGCCATGGGCTTCGATATAGGAGATGCTCGCCGGATCGATCCCCGCCTTGTCGTAGAGATCGCGCAGCAGCCGCGTCTGGGACGGCGCGCTCGGCGCAGTCAGGCTGCTGGTGCGGCCGTCCTGATTGATCGCGCTGGCGCGGATCACGCCATCGATCCGATCGCCATCGGCCAGGGCACGATCCAACCGCTTTAGCACGATCGCGCCCACGCCCTCGCCCGGCACGAAGCCGTCGGCACCGTTGTCGAAAGTGCGGCAACGCCCGGTCGGCGACAGCATCCCGGCGCGCGACAGGGTCAGGTGGGTATGCGGCGTCGCCATCAGAGCCACGGCCCCGGCAACGGCCGTGTCGCATTCGCCGGAGCGCAGGGATTCGCAGGCCAGATGCAGCGCGACCAGGGCCGAGGAACAGGCCGTGTCCACGGTCAGAGTCGGTCCCGTCGTGTTCAGGTGATAAGCGAGGCGCGCCGGCAGGATGGCGGTGGCATTGCCGGTGAAGGCCTGGGCATTGCGGTCCTCCGAGCCCAGGTTGCGGAAATAGTCGCCCGCCTTGCAGCCGACGAAGATGCCCAGCGGCGCGCCGTCCAGCGCGGCGCGAGTCAGGCCCGCATCCTCCAGCGCCCTTACCGCTTCCATCAGGAACAACCGGTGCTGCGGATCGGTCAGTTCCGCCTCGCGCGGCGACATGCGGAAATAGGCCGGATCGAAAGCGTCGATGCGCGACAGGAAGCCGCCCCATTTTCCAGTGCTGCGCTCGGGCGCCGCCGGATCGGAATCGTAAAACCCGTCGAGGAGCCAGCGCGACGCGGGGATTTCCCGGACCGCGTCATGGCCGCTTTCGAGATTGCGCAGGAATGCATCCAGATCGTCGGCATCGGGGAAGCGCGCGCTCATCCCGGTGACGGCGATGGGCGCGAAAGCGTCGCGCGCCGGACCGCTCCGCGACCCGCCCGATCGTGCGACGGCAACGATTGCAGGCGGCTCGGGATCGACTCCGGGAACCGCGGGCGATTCAGAGGCCGAACGCTCCGACACCGCATCGCCCAGGCATCGGGGAAAGGCTTCGGCGAGATGCGCGGCCAGCCGCCGGGCGTCGGGGTAGTTGAACAGATCCGTCGCGCGCAGGGTCACGCCCAGCCGGTCGTTGAGATGGCGCACCACCGCCACGGCCAGGATGCTGTCGATCCCCAGGCTGGCGAAAGGCAGGGCCGCGTCGAAGGCGGCATCCGGCAGTTCGACCGCCGTCGCGACCTCGGCAATGACCTGCCGCTCCAGGGCCGCGATGCGATCCCTGTCGTCTTCGATCCGCGGATTGGTCGGGCGGGCCGCCGGAGTCGCCACCGCAGGCCGTACAACAGGCGGTTGCGCCGCCTCCCGCTTCACATTCTCGATAAGAGCGAGACCCGCACTCTCCGCCACGATCACCCGCATGCCGTCGACCGCCGGTTCCGAGGCCGGGCCGGGCAGCACCCGGGCCGGCCCAAAACCGGCATCAACCAATGCGCCGAGCCAGCCATCGGCCCAAAGCAGCGGCGCATGGGGCAGACGCAGGTCGTCTTCCGCCAACCACCAGCCGTCGAGCAGGCCGAAGGTGAAATTCGTGAAGGGTTCGGCCGCCACCGCCTCGTTCACGACCAGCCAGCCGCGCGGACGCAGCAGACGGGCGGCATGGCCCAGGCTGCGCGCCATGCGACGGGTGGCATGGAGGACATTGGCGGCAAGGATCAGATCGGCGGCGCCCGTTGCGAAGCCCTGCCCGGCCGGATCGTCCTCGATATCGAGCGTCCTGGTCTTGAACCACGGCCTGCCGTCACCGAAACGCCGCGCCGCCGCCTTCACGAAGCCCGGCGACAGATCGGTGAAGGTGTAATCGAGCCGCAACCGATTGGCGAAGGGCGAAAGGGCGGCCAGGACCGCCTCGGTCGTGCCGCCGCTGCCCGCGCCGATCTCGACGATCCGCAGGGACTTTTCACCCGCGTCGAGCGCCGCCTGGGCGCGCGCGGCCACCGCCGATGCCGCCTGGGCGTTGAACCAATCGGAAACCGGATTGCCGCGATAGACCTTCTGGATCGACTCCGGCGAGCCGTCGGGGAACAGCACTTCCGTCGCTTCGAGTTTCCCCGTCAGGACGGCGGGCAAGTCGTCGAGGCAGCGATCCAGCAACGCCGCTTCCGCGCCCATCGCACCCGCATCGGCGGAACGCGCGCCGACCGCCGGCGCATCGGAAACACCCCTGACTGACTGCCAGACGCCCTCGCCTTGCGGAGCGATTCGTCCCGCCGCCGCGAGATGCGCGAGAGCGGCATCCAGAAAGCGCCGATGGCGCGGCACGACACCAAAGGCCGCTACGATTTCATGATCCTCATGCCGGATACCCGGATCGCGGAACAGGCCCCGCTCGCGCAGCAGATCGTGGAACCGCGCGACGGCATGGCAATTGACCGCCTCGAAATCGGTGCGCGCCCGCGCGACCGCTCCCTCTCCGTCCGGCGCGGCAGTGAGAGCGCGGACGGCATCGAAACAGGACGGTGCGGCCAGGCCGGTCGCCTCGAAACCCGCACCGTCCTCGATCCCGGCGAAAGGCCACATGGCTGGATCGAGCCGCAGGGCAGCGACCTGGAACGCCGGTCCCGCCACGATCCGCGCCAGGGCTTCGGCCCCATCCGCGACCGACAGGCCGGTGGCACCCTGTTTACGCAGCGCCGCACGAACCGCCTCGGTCGCGAGTTCGCCGACATCCCAGAAGCCCCAATCGATCACCCGCACCGGCCAGGGCGCATCCGCCGCGATCCGATTGGCGCAGGCCACTGCGGCGGCGCAGGAGGCGGCGTAATGGGCGCGTCCGGTATTGCCCGCATAGATCTGCGCCGAGGAGAAGACGACGAAGGCGTCGAGTGGCCGGTCGCGCACAGCCTCCACCAGGATCTCGAGCCCCTCGACCTTCGGCTCCCAGGTCGCGGCCAGATCGCCCTCCGAAAGGTCCGACAACGCCCGCTCGCCATAGGAGACCGCGCCGTGGATGACGAGATCGAGGCCGCCGAAAAGCCGGACCGCCTCGGCCACGGCCTTGCGGATCGAACCCGCGTCGGTCACGTCGCCGCGCAGATAGACCGCCTCGCCGCCCGCATCGGCGGCAGCCTGGATCGTACCGGCGATGGTCGCATCCGCCGCTCGCCGGCCGACCAGCGCCACGCGGGCATGCGCGCTGCGCGCCAGTTCGACCGCCAATTCCCTGCCGACCTGCCCACCGCCTCCTGCGATCAACACGCGCAGCCCATCGCGCAACCCGCCAGCCTCGAGCGAAAAGGTAAGCGGATGAAGCACGCGCCGGAATCCGGCACCGCCGCGCAGAGCGAAGTCGGGAACAGGACTGGCGCAGGGCGCGGCAAGAACGCCCGCGACATCCTCGTCCGAGTCCAGATCGATGCAAACAGCTTCCGCCCCGGGCCATTCATGCAGGGCCGATCGCAGGAAGGAGCTCAAGCCCGCCTGAACCGTTTCGATTTCCTCGCCCGGCAACACGGCATGCCCGCGCCGGGTGACGAGGCGCAGGCGCAAGCCCCCCATCGCCTCGCCGCGTGCGCGGCCCAGGCTTTGGAGCAGCCGCATCAGATCCGACAATGCATTCGCGCCACCGGGCAGCAGAACGATTTCGTCCGGCGCATCCGCCGCTGCCACGATCGCTTCACCCCAGGACAAGACCCGCGCCACCCGGCTTCCCGCCAGCAGCTCGGCCGCGCCCTTGCGCGACGCATCGGCCACGACCCAAGCAAGGCCGGCGCGTTCCTCCACGACTGCATGCAGCGGTATCCGCCGCCAGCGCGGGAGAAACAGAAAATCGCCCGTATCGCCAGCTCCGGCGGCATCCGGCGCCACCGCCATGGGCAAGGGCGCCTGCATCGATCTGTCGAAGACGATCGGCGTGACCCAATAGCTCTGCCGCTCGAAGGGATAGGTCGGCAATCCATGCAGCCGTCTCGGCGGCGGCGTCTTTCGCAACGCTCGCCAATCGACGGACTCGCCAGCGAGGAACCATTCCGCTGCCGCGCTGAGGTCGGCGGGACCTTCGACCGGCAAGGTCTCGCCCGCAAGGAAGGCCGAAAGGCCCTCCGCCACCGCGCCGAGATCGTTGGCGATGACGGCGAATCGTTCCATAAATACCGTCCGCCCGACCTGAAGCGTATGCGCGAGGGCCGCGATTTCACCCGCCGGCGATCCGGCCCCGCCCTCGCTCCCGGCCAGGTCACGCGCCAGGGCCTCGATGGTGCCGCTCCGCCCGATCAGGTCGTTTGCCAGCGGCCGATCGAGTCGGGATTCGATATCGGCCTGCCAAGCGGCCAGCCGCGCGCCGGAGAGGCCAAGGCCCTCCCAGTCCTCTTCGACATCGATCGCCTCCACCCCGACACCGAGAATCCGCCCCGCTCCCTCGGTCAATATCGCAACCAACTCCGCGAACTAAAAGGCGCCCGCCACCACCGCGCCATCCCGTGTTTCGATCCATTGCCTGAGGTCGCGGGCGCGTTGCCTGAGGGCGTCCTTGGAGCGCGCGGAGAGCACGATCAGTTCCGGCCCGGTGCTGGCGCTCGGCGCGTCGTTGCGCCGCGGCGCTTCCGCGGCCAGCAGATGCGCATTCGTGCCCCCCGCCCCGAAGGAGGACAGACCCCCGATCCGCCGCGATGCGGTCGTCGTCCAGTCGCTTCGTCGGGTCTGCACCCGGAACGGCGTGCCCTCGATCGCAAGATGACGGTTCAAGGGCTCCGCATGCAGGCTCGGCACCAGTTCCTGGGCTTCGAGCTGCAGCAGCAGCTTCGTCAGCCCCGCGATCCCCGCCGCCGATTCAAGATGCCCGATATTCGATTTCACAGAGCCCAGCGCACACCAGGGGGTCTGTGCCTCTTTCCCGAAGGCCGCCTTCAGGCCCTCGACCTCGATCGGATCGCCCAGCGCCGTCCCCGTCCCATGCGCCTCCACATAGCTCACCTCTTCGGGTGCGATCCCCGCTTCCGCCAGCACGCTTTGGATCAACTCCGCCTGGCGCTCCGCCGAGGGCACCGTGTAGCCCGCCGTCTTCCCCCCATGGCTCACCCCGCTGCCCAGGATCACACCCCGGATCGGATCGCCGTCCTCCAGCGCCTTGTTCAGCGGTTTCAGCAGCGCGACGCCCACGCCCTCTCCGGGCACATAGCCGTCGCCCCCGTCCCCGAAGGCACGGCACTTGCCGTCCCGCGACAGCATCCTGCCCTGCCCCAGGAACTGGTACTTCGAGGGATGCAGGGTCAGGTTCACCCCGCCCGCGAAGGCCAGCTCGCATTCCCCCCGCCTCAGGCTCTCGATCGCCAGATGCAGCGCCGTCAGCGAGGACGAACACGCCGTGTCCAGGCTCAGGCTCGGCCCGTGCAGGTCCAGCACATGGCTCAGCCGGTTCGCCACCGAAGAGTTGAACGACATCGGCTGCAGCCAGCTCCCCGCCTGCGCCGCCGCCAGCCCGTAGAGCTGGTACTGGCTCCACATCACCCCGGCATAGACCCCGACCTTCCTTCCCTTCACCGAATCCCGCGACAGCGCCCCGTCCTCCAGCGCCGCCCAGGCCGTCTCCAGGAACAGCCGTTCCTGCGGGTCCATCACCTTCGCTTCCCTGGGCGAGATCCCGAAGAACAGCGGATCGAACAGATCGATCCCCTCCAGGAAGCCGCCCCAGCGCGACCAGCTCGTCCCCGGCATCTCTCCTTCCGCATCGAAGTAGGCCCGGTGGTCCCACCGCTCCGGTGGCACCTCTCCTACCCCGTCCACACCCTCGGCCAGGTTCCGCCAGAAGGCCCGCAGATCCACCGCCCCCGGATAACGCCCCGCCAGCCCGATCACCGCGATTGCACCTGCGGTGGGCGTGACGGCGCCTGCAGCGGGCTTTACCGGTTCGGGGTAGGAGCGCGGTGTTGTGGTGGGAGCCTCCAACTCCAGCGCCGATCGCAGGCGTTCCGCTTCCCCGTGAAGCACCACCAGATGCGGCGCGTCCTGGCCCAGACTCGCCACGAAGGCTGCCAGGCCCGCTTCCGCGTCCAGCGGCACCAAGCCGAGGCGCGCGCGAAGGTTCTCGGCATCCTCAGCACTATCCGCCGCCATGCCCCTTTCCCAGAGCGGCCAGCCCAGGGTCAGGCTGCGCCCCGGTCCCGTCCGCTCCGCCGCGAAGCCGGCCAGCCAGCCATTGGCGTAGCCATAGGCGCCCTGACCCGCATTCCCCAGGCTCCCTGTCGCCGAGCCGAACAACACGAACCAGTCCAGCGGGTCGTCCCGGGTCAGTTCGTCCAGATGCCGTGCGCCCGCGATCTTGGGCGCCAGGACCACCTCGACCTCCGCCGCGCTCGTCCTGCCCGCCAGACCGTCGCGCAGAACCCCGGCCGCGTGGATTACCCCCGTCAGCGGGCCGATCTTGGCTCGGACCGCCTCCAGGGCTGGCTTCAGAGACTCCCGTTCCGTCACGTCGCCCTGCGCGAAGACGATGCCGTCGGCTTCCAGGTCCTTCGACAAATCGGGATCGGGAGCGCTGCGCCCGATCAGGCCGACCTTGGCGCCCCGCGCCGCCAGAGCTCTGGCGAAAGTCAGGCCCAGACCGCCCAGACCGCCCGTGATCGCCCAGGCGCCGCCTTCGGGCAGGGCATGAGGTTCCGCCACTGCCTCGACGAAGCCCGCTTCCTCGCGCACCCCGTCGCGGTAGCGCACGGACCGGAAGCCCGCCGCCGCCCGACGCAGTTCCGCGATTGCCTGTTCCAGCCTCGCCCCTTCCAGCGCGACCAGCCGCATGCCCGGCCGTTCCCGCGCCACGCTCGCCAGCAGGCCCGCGAGACCCAGGCCCTCGGCCCCGCCGCCATGGGTCGTGACCAGCGTCGCTTCGCGCGGCAACGCACCGGCAAGGGACAGAAGATCGGCGGCATCCGTCTCGCCCTGCCAGGCAAACAACGCCGCGGAGGCCTCATCGGGTATCTCCGTCCGCTCGCCCGGCCACGACGATGCGACCGCATCGGCCCCCGCGCCCCGCGCCAGCAGCGCACCCGCCGCCGCCGCCGCGCCCAGCGCCGCCTCCTGCCAGACCGGGCGTAGGTACAGCGTCTCTGCCGGAGAATGCGCGGCTGGCGCACCGGGTGCCCGCTCCGATACTGCGCCGCCCGACGCGAGCAACCCGTTCACCCCCGCCCGGTGCTCCTCCCACAGATACCCAGCAAGCCCCCGCACCGTGCTCCGCTCAAACAGCAAGGTCGGATAGAGCTCCGACCCCAACCCGCGCTCCAGATAGCGCACAGCCTCCAAAAGGTCGGTGCTGTCCAGGCCAAGATCGTAAAAACCGGTTTCGAGGTCGGCTTGACCCATAGAGCGGCCGGCGGTCGAACCAAAATAGGCGAGTAGGAAATCCTCCAGCGCGGGGAGCGATGCGGCGGCCTCCAGGGCCGTGGTGGCCGTGGAGACCACCGCCAAAACCGGCGCTTTGGCCTTGGCTTCGGCGGCTGGTGCCTCGACCGAAAGCGCCGCGCGGACGCGCTTGGCGGCGAGGCGGCGCATGCGCGCGAGTGGCGTTCCATCCGCCCGGTAGAGGGAGATATCTGCAAGATAGACATCGTCCGGCACGGCCCCGCCGGCGCCCGAGCGGCGCACCAACACATAGCCGCCCGCCGGCATCGGCCCGGCCGTCTCGAAAGCGCCGATGCTGATCGGAATGAAGGGCCGGGTTTCGGCCTCGGCGCGCCCGCGCTCGAACAGGAAGGGCACCAGGCAGGCGGCGTCGAGGAAGGCCGGGTGCAGAGCGAAGCGATCCGCGGCCGCCAATGTCTCCGCGCCGAACTCGAAGCGTGCAAGCAGATAGTCGGCGCCTTCCCAGACCGTGCCCTCCGGGCGCATGAAATCGCCGTGGTGGATGCCGACCTTGCGGGCCAAGGCATAAGCCTCCGCCACCGCGAAGCTGAACCCCGCCGCCGCCTGCAGGGCCGGGATGTCGAGCGCCGGGCCGAGATCGGGCAGGGCCCGCGCCATCACGCCTTCGAGATGGATGGATGCGGGTACGTCCTGTACTTCCGGTCTGCCAGTCACCCGGATTCGCCATTCCTCGCCTTCGCGAAGCAAGGACAAGGACAGCGCGATGCCGCGCCCGTCGCGCGAAGCCACCGGCTCCCGGAACAGAATATTCCGGAGAACGAAACCGTCGCCCGCCCGCCCATCGATCGCGCCCAACGCCCTGTAGGCGAGGTCGAAATGCATGGTCCCGGGCGCGATGCTCACGCCCCGCACGACATGATCGCGCAGCACGGGATGATCCGCCGGCAGCACCGTGTCGAACCGCCGTCCCTCGTCCGCTTTCGTTTCCGCCAGGACAAGCTGTGCGGGGATTGCGAACAGCGCCGCCGGCAAGGCGACCGACACGACTTCCGCTCCGGCGCCTTCCTTTTCGATCCAATACGACCTTCTATCGAAGCGTTGCGGCGGGAGGGCCTGTCTCGCGACGGCTTCGCGGTCGATGCCCGCGTCGCCGACCACCAGATGCACATTCGTGCCCCCGAAGCCGAAGGAGGATATCCCCGCCCGGC
>Ga0114999_10003998_pt1 | contig 18085 bp, 15 predicted proteins | sample ArcticOcean_MG_C_3_FD_89820 | JGI IMG/M metagenome (GOLD analysis project Ga0114999, IMG submission 89820) | Marine microbial communities from western Arctic Ocean - ArcticOcean_MG_CB8_126 | ecosystem: Environmental > Aquatic > Marine > Oceanic | place: Arctic Ocean: Canada Basin | collected...
AACCCATCGCGTGAACCCATCGCGTGAACCCATCGCGTGAACCCATCGCGTGAACCCATCGCGTGAACCATAGTGCAAACCACTATTGGGCGATCCATTCTCTGCGCAATCCGCTATTGCGCGGTCCACTATCGCGCAACCGACTGCGCAACCTATGGGGGCCTACCCGCACTTGGAGTCGCCGCAGGAAAGGCAGGTCATACAACCATCCATCCTGACGACCGAACTCTGGTGACACTTCTTGCATTGCTGCGCGCCCTTCGGGAAGTCCGACGCGGCATCGTTGTCGTCCACGGGCTCCAGCGAATGACCCTCTGGTGCCAGCGTGTCCGGCGGGGGCGCGTTGCGCGCCGCAAATTCCGCTCGTTTCTCGTCGAGCAAGGCCTGATGGGCGTCCCCAAGCTGGTCGTCCTCGATGAGGCCAATCCGCTTCATGTGCGTCTCAATGACCTCCCCGATCTCGGCGACCAGCGAAGGCATGAACTTGCCGCCCTTCTTGAAGTAGCCGCCCTGGGGGTCGAACACCTGCTGCAACTCGTCGGCCAGGAACGTGATGTCTCCACCCTTGCGGAAGACCGCGGAGATGACCCGCGTCAGGGCTAGCACCCACTGGAAATGTTCCATATTTTTCGAGTTGACGAATATCTCGAACGGCAGGTGCTGCTCGTGTCGCGTGCCTACGTTGAGAATCATGTCGTTGATCGTGATGTAGAGCGCGTGGTCTGACAGTGGTGTTTTGATTTTGTAGGTGTAGCCACGAAGCTCCTCCGGGCGCTCGACATCTTCGTGCATGTGCTCCGGAGGCGCCTCAGTGGGCACCTCGACTGTGGCCTCGTCGTCTTCGTCCTTTCTGATGGCGTAGCCGACGATGTTCTGGTCTATCTTCAATGCCATTTTTCTTCCCGTTTTCATTCGCTTGCCTGATGGCAGGTCTCGGTGGCTGCACCGTCGCATCGTCTCGGTTGTAACGATCTCGGAGCAGGTCTGGTTCGATGACGCCTAACTTTCTAGTTCTTGTCCCAAAATTGTCATCCTGACAATTCCTGGGAGTCGGTTTGCACGCACATCACCGTCTCTCTGTGATTGATCGATACTCTTTTTGTGCACTGTTTTTATAAACACTGTTTTTATATACAGGACGGCCCAACATACCCGTGGCGGGCCCGATCATCAACACTCGCATCAGAACTTGCCGTAATAGCCTTCCTTCAGCGCGTCGAACAGGTTTGCAGCTGTGTGGGTTTCGCCGTCGTACTCAATCTCCTCGTTGCCATTCACCTCAACGACACTGCCGTCCGAGAGGGTGAATTGATAAGTCGTCTTCTCGAGGTCTTCGTCCTTGACCAGCACACCCTGGAATGCTTCGGGATTGAAGCGGAACGTCGTGCAGCCTTTAAGTCCCTGTTCGTACGCGTAAAGGTAAATATGCTTGAAATCCTCAAAGGGGTAGTCGGTTGGCACATTGGCGGTCTTCGAGATGGACGAGTCAATCCACTTTTGTGCGGCGGCCTGCACGTCGACATGCTGAATCGGCGTGATGTCATCGGCGGTGATGAAGTAGTCAGGTAGCTTCTCCGACTCGTCCGCAGGATAGGGCCCAGCCGCTGGATTGACCATCGCACGGTAAGCCAGCAGTTCGAAGGAGTAGACATCGACTTTCTCTTTGGACTTCTTGCCTTCGCGAATCACGTTGCGCGAGTAATGGTGCGCGAAACTTGGCTCGATGCCGTTACTCGCGTTGTTGGCAAGTGACAGGGAGATGGTGCCGGTTGGTGCGATACTACTATGATGGGTAAAGCGACAGCCTTCGGTGGCGATCTGCTCGACCAGTTCCGGTTCGGCCTCCGCGATCTTTTGCATGTAGCGGCTGTAGGATGCGTGGAGCTTGCGACCGGGTATTGTATCGCCCACCTGCCAGCCGTCCCGCGCCATCTCCGGACGCTGACGCAACATGTCTGCAGTGACGTCGAACGACTCGTTCATGATGGGCGCCGGGCCTTTTTCCCGTGCGAGTTCAAGTCCGGTACGCCAGCCCTGGATAGCAAGTTCCCGGGTCACTTCTTCGGTGAAGGCGACTGACGCGCCGTCGCCGTAGCTCATTCCAAGCATGGTGATCGATGAACCGAGGCCAAGATAGCCCATGCCGTGGCGACGCTTGCTCATGATCTCGCCCTGTTGTTCCGGCAACGGCAAGCCGTTGATTTCGACAACGTTGTCCAGCATGCGGGTGAAGATGGCGACCGCCTTCCTGAACTTGTCCCACTCGAACGTCGCTTCGGCCGTGAATGGGCGAGTGACAAAGCGGCAGAGGTTCACCGAGCCAAGCAGGCAACTGCCATAGGGCGGCAGGGGTTGCTCGCCGCACGGATTAGTCGCGCGGATATTTTCGCAAAACCAGTTGTTGTTCTGCTCGTTAACCTTGTCGATGAGGATGAAGCCGGGCTCGGCGAAGTCATAGGTCGAGGTCATGATCAAATCCCAAAGACGCCGGGCTTTGATGGTCTTGGTGATCCGGCAGGCGGTGAGGCCTTCATGGCTCTTGATGTAGCCGCTATTCTGGTCGGGAAACTCGCGCCACATGACCTGGCTGGCATCGTCGAGATCGAGTTGATCGGTTTCCTGCTCCTGATGTGAGAGCGGGAAAGACAGAGGCCAGTCAGCGTCGCTCTTCACCGCTTCCATGAATTCTCGGGTGATCAGCAGTGACAGATTGAACTGCCGCAGACGTCCATCTTCTCGCTTGGCCTTGATGAACTCATCGACGTCGGGATGACCGATATCAAACGTTGCCATCTGCGCGCCGCGGCGGCCGCCAGCCGACGAGACGGTGAAACAGGTCTTGTCGTAGATGTCCATGAATGACAAGGGCCCGGAGGTGTAAGCGCCAGCGCCCGAGACGTATGCGCCTTTCGGCCTCAACGTTGAGAACTCGTAGCCGATGCCGCACCCGGCCTTCAGCGTCAGGCCGGCCTCGACGTTCTTGTTCAGGATGTCTTCCATCGAGTCGCTGATGGTGCCTGACACGGTGCAGTTGATCGTCGACGTCGCGGGTTTGTGGTCCTGGGCGCCGGCGTTGGAGATGATGCGACCGGCGGGTATCACGCCGTGTCTGAGTGCCCACAGGAACTCGTCGTTCCACTTCGCCTGAATGGCGGGCTCTTCGACCTCTGAGAGTGCTGCTGCGACCCGTTTGTACGTGTCATCCATCTGCTGGTCTACCCGTTCACCCTGTTTCGTGGTCAGGCAGTACTTGCTCTCCCAGATGTCCATCGACGTTTCCTGATAGTCAATCTCACTCAGGGACTTGGGGACGGCTTTCAGACTCGGCTTAGAGGAATCCATCGGTTACGTTACCTTTGTTGCTTTTGTTCTTGGCGTTCTGGTTAATATCGGTCTTGTTGCGGGCGGTTGGCAGTCATGACCGCGATGATTGCAGCGGCCGTCACCTGGATCTGGAAAGCCCTGGGTCTGGAAAGCCCTCGATCTAGAAGGCCTGAATCGTTCGGAACCACGCGTCTGAGACCATGCGTTGGAGACCATGCGTCGAGACCACACGTTCCAGATCATAAGTTCCAGACCACGCGTTCGAGACCCGGAGTGGTGCCGATTGGGTGCGCGATGGTACTGCACGACTGCCGCAGAAACGTGCAGATATTGTGCCCCAAGCAATTGGCCGGCACAACATGTAGTGATGTTGAATCGACAGATAATCGACGAAATGTCGTTCATGAGGGTCGGCTTAGCGCCCGCTGGATCGTCTCTCGGCCTTGGCTCGCGCTGCCCCGGATGCGTTTGCCCATTGTGCGATCGCGCCTGCCTTGCAACAATTCGCCAGGCGGGGCGATCCGAAAAAATCGAGCGGAAATCCAACGGGTCTTGTCCCAAAATTGTCATCCTGACAATTCCCGGGACACATTTCTTGGAAAAACGGGGCGTATGCCTGCACCGCATGCGAATGCTCGCCCCAGAACGGAATTCTGGGACAGGAACTAACTGAATGAACGAACATGGCGATCTCACGATCTACGGTCGGCACCCTGTGCTCGAAGCGCTAAAGGATCCGGCCGTTGTGACGCTGCGCGTGCATCTGGCGCGCGAGAACAAGCGATCGCCGATCCTCGACGAGATTCGTGAATGTGCGGAGGCTGCCAGCGTCGAGGTGTACATGGTCGCAAGGCAGAAGCTGTCACGCATCTCGCGCAATGGAAAGCAAGATCAGGGCGTCGCCGCGGATCTGCATTGCCCGCATTTCGACCGGCTTGATGAGTGGCTGCGGGCTCCCGTGCCTGATGATTGTGAATTGATGGCGGTGGATGGCGTGACCAATGGTCAGAACCTGGGCATGATCGTTCGCAGTGTCGCGGCGTCGCCCATGGCGGGACTCATCGTACCGGATGCGGGTTCGGCACGGCTTGATTCGCTCGTCATCAAAGCGAGCGCGGGCACGCTGTTTGGTGCCACGGTGTTGAGCTGCACGCGACTCGGAGAAGCGATCGCAATGTTGAAAGCGTCCGGATTTTGTATCATCGGACTCGACGGAGGCGGGTCGGTGGATCTGGCGCATTGCAAACCGGTCGGGCCGACGCTCTTTGTTCTCGGTAACGAATCGACCGGCCTCGCTGACGACACCCGCAGGCAGTGTGATCAGTTGGTGCGGATACCGCTCGCTGGCGGCGTTGAGTCGCTGAACGTCGCCGTTGCCGCAGGCATCGTCGCGATGCGACGCGTCGTTAGCGGTCGTTAGCGTAAATGCAGGCGGGGAATAGCGGCCGTCGATTCCAGTGCTCGCTGAGCCGGTGGCCGGTTCAGTGCTGGCCGGTAAAAGGTGCTGGCCGGTAAAGCGCGGCTGAATAAGAGCTAGAGAAGCGGGGAAAAGCGAGCGATTCAGTCGTCGGTCGGAAACTGGTCGTTACTGCGGAGTTTGTCTTCGATCTGCAATAAACGCTGGCGAATCTTCGGGGCCTGCATGCGGCGCTGTTCCATCGAGAAGTGCGTACCGTAACTGTAGCCGCCCTCACAGGGTGTGACTGATACAACTTCAGCGACGATTTCCACCAGTTCGACGTCCTGGACCTCGAGATCAACGATCAGGTTCTCGCCTTCGTGTGTTTTGCTCCACGCAAAAAGACGCCAAGAGACCTTGCCAGAAGACTGTGTTGTCCGACCGTCTGTCGTAACGATGATGAACTTTCTGCACGTGATTTCAAAGGTGGCTGAAATTGGCGTGTCTCTTGGCGCTATGAAGGGGTTCCGGGTGCGAAGGGCGACGAAGCGCCAGACAAGGGTGTTGCAGATGACCCGTGCTCCACCGGCTGATTTGAAGCACCCGGGCTTCGTCGACTTGCTCTGGTCGCAGATGGTTTTAAACGGATGGCTACCACCTTTGCCGCAAGGCACGCTTGCCGCAAGGTGCCCTCGACGCAAAGAGTGCCCTCGACGCAAAGAGTGCGGTTGACTCAAGGGTGCCGCGGGGCTGAAATCAGGCGAGTCAGGGGCAGAGTGAAAGTGATTCAGCGAACCCATGGGAGCAATGACGTGCCCACAAGCGGAAGCCTCGACAAGATGATGGTGATGGACGGCGCGCAAAGCCGATGAAGCGCACCATGCTCACAATCGGCACCGTCGTTATCGTTGCCGTCGTTGCCCTCGTCGTCATGGTTGCACCGGTAAAACGGTTGGGCGGTAACTTTGATGTGTTGTCGATGCGTAGCATGACTGGTCGCCGCAGGCGCAGGCACTGATCGACGCGGCGTATCGGGATATTCCCGACGGCGCGACGCTCGACTATCGCGCTCATCTCATCATGCTCGGACAAGCGAGCGACGGTTACATCAACGACCATATGTTGAGCTGGCGCTCGCCGGTGAAACGTCTGCAGGCACTGGTCGACATGAACGCCGGCGGCGTGACGAAGGAAGTGGACGCCGACCGTCAATACGTTGCACGGCTCGCGGCTCTCATGAGATCCATGCCGCGGAAAGGCAAGCTGGCGCTGCGGGGCTTCGATCAACATTACGACCGTGATGGCAATGTGGTACGGAGCGACAGCGAATTCTTCGTGCCCAATGACTACGTTCAGCGGTCGTTGCCGAGCATCCCGATATCTTTGTGCCGGTGATGTCTGTTCATCCGTACAGGGCCGACGCCCTGGGGGCCCTCGCACGTTGGCATGCGGCGGGGATGCGAATGGTCAAGTGGTTGCCCAATGCACAGGGCATTGATCCGGCAGACCCGCAGCTTGAAGCCTATTATCGGATGCTCGTTGCCCTCGACCTGACGCTCCTGACGCATGTCGGCGAAGAACGTGCGGTTGAGGCCAAGGCGCATCAGAAATTCGGCAATCCGCTCCGGTTCAGGTTCCCGCTTGGTCTGGGTGTCCGGATCGTGATGGCACACTGTGCGAACCTGGGCACGGTGGAGGATCTGGACGCAAAAGCGGGCGCCCGGATTCCGGCGTGGCAGGCGTTTATGCGGCTGATGGACGAGCCCGCCTATGAGGGGCGTCTCTTCGGCGAGATCTCGGCGATGACGCAATACAATCGCTTGCCGTAACCCCTGTCGGCCATGCTCGCCCGGCGCGATCTGCATCATCGCCTGGTTAACGGCAGTGACTATCCGTTACCGGCCGTCAATGTTGTCATCCAGTTGGATCCGCTGGTCGCAAATGGTCTGCGTAGTGCGGACCGGAAGGCGCCGCTGCAGGAAATCTACGCGGTCGATCCGTTGCTGTTTGATTCCGTGCTCAAGCGCTCGATTACGGCTCCTGGCGTTGCCGACGGCGGATTTCCGACCGGTGTGTTCCTCGAACACGAGGCACTGCGCCTTACCGGGCCCTGATCGCGGGCGGGTTATCGGAGCAGGTTGGCCGGCGAATACTGATCGGTGAGCGCACGGACATTGGTTTCCCAGTCGACGTCTCGTGAAAGATCCGGAAGAAAGTCGAGCAGCTTCACTCCATGGACCCTCAGGCGATCCTTGAGTGCTTCAGCGTTTCGCGCAAGCGTCTCATCGTCCGGCAGACCATTCTTGCGGGCGAGGATGACCCGGTTGGCGGAGATCCGAATCCTGAGGTTAAGAAAGGCGTTGAAGACAGCGCTGTAGGTGACCGACTCGTGGTCATACAGCCGACTGGTGGCGAAGGTGTTGGCGACCAGCACGCCGTCGGCGGTGAGAACATCCCTGACCTCTGTCAGGAACTCCTGGGTCAGCAGGTGCTCCGGGATGTAGTCGCCGTTGAACGCGTCGAGGATGACGAGGTCATAGGTATCGCCTCGCTTGATGGCTCGTTTGATGAATACCCTGCCATCGGCGATGAAGACACGGCGTCGCTCGGTCGTCGTGAAGTCGAAATGATCCCGCGCAACTTTGTGCACGGCGGGGTCGACTTCGATGGCATCGACGGTCACGTCAGAAAAGAGGTCGGTGAGGGCCGTCGGTATCGCGCCGCCGCCGAGCCCGACGACGAGCACGCGTTTTGGTGAAGGGTTGAGCAGCAATCCAGCCATCGTCATGCGGACATAGGGAAAGACCAGCAGTCTGGGGTCGCGGGTATCCATACACGATTGCGGTTTGTCTAGGCCCCGTTGGCGAAACGAAAGGCAGCGCCGCGATCCGGTCTCGGTGACGACGATGTTCTGATAGAGCGACCGCTCGGTATGGATGACCTTGGCATCGGCGGGTTGTGCAACCCCTGCGAGCAGGAAGGGGCACACCGCGACGGCGAGCACAGGCGCAGGCCAGCGCCGTGCGCGTCCGCCGCGCAGCGCGGCGCTAACGCCGGCGACAACAAGCACCATGGCGAGGGTAATGAGTATGCGGTTCACCTCGAACCACAAGACCAGATAAAACGAGGTTGCGAGCGTGCCGAGTGCGCTGCCGAGGGTTGAGACAAAGTATAGGGTGCCGGCGACCTGGCCACTGTGGTCCTCGTTGCGAACGAGCAGCCGCACCGAGTAAGGCGAGATCATTCCCAATATGCAGGTCGGGACGAAGAACAGCATCATGGCGGCGGTCAGCGAGCCAAATCGGGGATCGGTAATGCGCTCGAAGGTCCAGTCCATGATGCCGTTGGCGAAACCGATGACAGGCAGAACCGTGAGAGCCGCACCGAAGTAAAAGAGTGAAAAGCGGCCAAGCCCCGGGTTTCTGACAGACATGCGTCCGCCGAGCAGATAGCCGATCGAGAGGGCGATCATGAAAACTGAGATGATGCTGCCCCAGACGTAAATCGTAGAACCGAAGTAGGGTGCGAGGATGCGCCCGCCCAGCAGTTCGATGCTCATGATGACAAAGCCCGAGACGAAGGCGAGGGTCATGATGTGCGCGCTCTGAAACCTGCCCGGTGGGTTGGAATCAGGTGTGGCAGGGGCTGCCGGCTCATTCACTGCAGGATCGTCCGGATGTTTTGCTGGTGTCTCGATGGACGACTCCGCGTCGTTTAATGGCGCTTGTTTGCTGGCAGTTGCCGATGCTGTGCAGGGCGGGGCCTGCTCGAGCGCCCGGTGCCAATCTTTTGTACGGTCGCCGCGACTCGCGACGGCGCCATTTTCCAGGGCCATCTTCCAGGGCCATCTTCCAGGGCCATCTTCTAAGGTAAGAGAAGCTGAGGCGAATATTGTGCGGTAGCCAATTATTGCGCCGCAACACGTTGCGCAACAAAACGTCCCGCGGCGCGGCGCGCGGCGGGACTATGCGTGAGGTCACCGTTCGAAACAAGCGCCCGGGGACGGGTTGTCTCGTCGCCCGTCAGTACACTTTTGAAGTGCGATCGTTCATGATGGTGTGGTTACGCAACGGGCAAAGGCAAGTCCGTCCTGTTGGGCAATAGTTGGGCATAAAATAGTTGGGCATAAGAAGCCGCCCCCGCGCTGAGAAGCCGCTGCCAGGAAGGGTTGCTGACACTCGCAGCCGGGCTTGGGGCACAACGCGATCGGCGCGAAACCGCTGCGAAGGGAGCTGCGTCTGACCGCGAGTTGCAGAAGCGTCCCTCGATGATGGATCGCCCAGGACCTCGATGATGGATCGCCAGGACCTGCAGGGTCCGGGTGAAACACGAACGAAACAGGCTGGTTTTGGCCGGCCTTGCGGGCCGCGTATTTGGCGCGACCGCGACCAATCTATGGGCCGCTTCTTTGGTGGATATAGGTCGCCGCCGAGGCGGTGACCGTGGACACGGTAACGGTGGAACGGTGAAAGCGCTAGGACGTCTCAGACCTTTCGTGGCCCCCTATTGGGCGAGCCTAAGCGGCGGCTTCGTGTCGTTTTTTCTTGCTCGCTTGTTTGAAATCAGCACGTACTTTCTACTCGCGAAGGGCATCGACCTCGTTGCGAGCCAACTCGCCGACGGACCCAATGCCATGTGGCACGTCGGGGTCCTGGACGCTGATCTCGGCCTTGGCACGATTGTCATCTGGATGACCCTCTTTGTGCTCGGCAGGTTCTTCGCGTGGTCGCATGCGCGTCGCGCGATGCGTCGCGTCAGCATTGCGATCTCATATGATCTGCGCCAGAAGGTCTATGCGGTCGTACAACGGCAAGGTCCGCGCTTTTTCAGCCGGATGGGGGTCGGCGACATCATGACGCGTGCGATTCAGGACATCGCACTTGTCCAAAAGCTGTTCTCAATGGGCATGATTCAACTGGTGGTCATCGTTTACGCCCCGCTGTTCGGCATGACCGCGATGATGATCAAGTCGCCGAGCCTGACGATGCTTATCTTCCCGTTTCTGCCCGCAGTCTTTGTCTACGCCTGGCGCATGGCCCGACGCATGGCCGAGAGTTCACGCGAGGTGCAGCAGGGGCTGTCAGACCTGACATCTCATACGCAGGAGAATCTGTCCGGCATCCGCACCGTGCAGGCAATGGCTCAGGAGCAAAATGAGATCGCGCGTTTTTGGCGCACGAACGATGATTATGCCAAGGCGTTTTACGAGCAGTCGCGACTTAGCTCCTGGATGAGCGCCGTCAAACCCTACATCGCGCACGTCGCCCAACTCGGGATCATCTGTTACGGCGGGCACCTTGTCATGATCGGCGAGATGACCATCGGCGACCTGGTCTTCTTCCTCACGTGTCTCAACATGTTGCTGCAACCGATTCGAATGGCCGGGTTCTTCATAACGACCGTGCAGCGGGCCGTCGTTGGAACCGAGCGTCTCTACGAGATTTTCGATGCCGTCCCTGAGATCGTGGATGCGCCCAGTGGCGCGACACCTGCGCTCATTCGCGGCGACTTCAAGTTGCAGGGTCTGACCTTCAGCTATCCGGGGACAGACGCTCCAACCCTCAAAGACATCAATCTGCACGTGCATGCCGGTGAGTCTGTCGGCATCGTCGGACGTATTGGCTCGGGCAAATCGACCCTCCTGAAGCAGCTGACGCGGATGCTCGACACGCCGCGTGGCACGGTGCTCCTCGATGGTCATGACGTCTGCGACTATTCGTTGATTTCACTTCGAGGTCAGGTGGCGCAGGTTCTTCAGGACCCATTCCTGTTTGGTGAACCACTGCGGCAGAACATCAGCTACGACGACACCGCCCGACAAATGACCGAGGTGTGGGATTCGGCCGACGCGGCAGCTCTGCGGGACACAATTGAAGACCTGCCGCATCAGATGGAGACGCTCGTCGGCGAACGCGGGGTCACGCTGTCTGGTGGGCAGAAACAACGGGCGACGCTCGCGCGCGGGCTGATTCGTGATGCGCCCGTGTTGATACTGGACGACTGTTTCTCGAGCGTTGATACGGCGACGGAGGAGCACATTCTGGGGCGCTTGAAGAGCATGCGTAATAGTCGCACGACGATTCTTGTGTCCCACCGGGTGTCGACGCTCAGGCACTGTGATCGCATCGTGGTGCTCGAGGACGGCGCAGTCGCCGAGGTTGGCTCGCACGAGGAACTGCTGCGCGCCGGCGGCATCTACGCGGCGCTGGAGCGGGCGCAGGCGCCGGGCGCAGCCAATGGTGGCAATCTGGTACCGAGCCCCGCATGAGCGAACCTGCGGCTTTGCCCCCAGGGGCTGCATCCCGTAAGGACTCATCAATGTTCGACGCCGAACTCACCGGCGCCGTTCTCAACATGCACCTCTTTGGGCGTTTGATGCACTGGCTCGTTCCATACCGCATCAGTCTCATCGTCAGCGGTGCGCTCGTGCTCCTGACGAGCTTTTGTGCGGTTGTCATGGAAATTGTGATCAGCCGCGTCCTGATCGACTACATTATCGTCGGTGAAGCTGATTCCATGATGCCAGACCTCGGCATGATCGATGTCACGCGCTGGATTGAGTCAGCGTCGGGCTTGTCGCCGCTGTTGTCGGCGGGCGTGGTTTTTTTTGTGCTGATGACCTGCTACGCCATCACCGGCCACCTGCACCGGATCATGCTGATCGGGGCCATCGTCAAGGGCCTCAGGGATCTGCGTCAGGACCTCTTCTCACACCTTGAGACCCGGCCGTCCTCTTTCTACGACAAGGTCGCAGTTGGTCGCATCATGACGCGGGTGACCAACGATGTAGAGTCGCTGTACGAGATGCTGCGCGGCATGGGCGGGCTGATCGGCGAGTTCGTTCCGTTCCTTGTTGCGCTCACGATCATGCTGTCGACCAGCGTGAAGCTGACGGGCGTCTTGCTGTTGATGATTCCTGTCGTCGCGGTGTCCACCTACTTCTTTCGACGAGCGACGCGCGAGGTTTTTCGACTGGTCCGCAACAGCGTGTCATCACTCAACCAGAATCTGCAGGAGAACCTGCCGGGCATGCAGGTGGTGCAGTTGAGCCAGCGCGAAGAGCAGAATCTGGCGGCCTACACCGGCATCAACAAGCGCAATCGGCGTTACGAGTATCGATCAATCAACCTCGCGACGTTCTACAGCGCATTTAACGAGTCGCTCACGTCCATCGGTCTCGGCGCCATCATCTGGTATGGCGGCGGTGAGGTCGTGCAAAACGAGATGTCGCTCGGTGGCATGATCCTGTTCACCCGGTTCATGGGCATGCTCTTTAACCCTGTCGTCATGTTGGGAGAGCAGTTGAACGCGCTCTATCGGGCGATGGCGAGTGGCGAGCGCATCTTCCAGGCACTGGACTGGGACGAGCAGATTCATGAGCCGGCGAATCCCGTGCAGTTGCCCCCGCGTTTATCCGGCAAAGTCGAATTTTGTAATCTGGACTTCGCGTACCGTCCAGGCAGGCCGATTCTGAAGGCGGTCAATCTAACGATTGCACCGGGTGAGAAGCTCGCGATTGTCGGGCCGACCGGATCGGGCAAGAGTACGCTTATCCGCCTGCTCGGTCGGTCGTATGACTTCGAGCGAGAGATGATCTTTCTCGACGACGTGGATCTCAATGATCTGCACTCATCGGACGTGCGTCGGCGCATCGGTGTCGTGCTGCAGGATTTCCACATCTTCTCCGGAACCGTGCTCGACAATATCCGGCTGGGCAACCCCGAGATCAAACGAGAGCAGGCCATTGAAGCCGCGCACACAGTGAATGCGCATACCTTCATCGACCGCTTGCCCGGCGGCTACGACACGGTGCTCGCCGAGCGCGGTTCGAATCTGTCGCAGGGGCAGCGCCAGTTGCTCGCATTCGCCCGCGTCCTCGCTGCTGATCCACAAATCCTGGTTCTGGACGAGGCGACCGCCAGCATCGACACCGAGACCGAGTTGCTGATTCAGGACGCATTGCACAAGCTCATTGTCGGCCGCACGTCGATCCTGATCGCCCACCGCTTGCAGACGATTGCCGAGGCGGATCGCGTGCTCGTCCTACATCACGGTGAGGTCAAGGAACTGGGTACGCACGAAGAACTGCTGGCGCTTGGCGGCATTTACCACAATCTGCACGAGTTACAGTTTCAGGATGTCTCGCTCAACGATGATTGAGTGGCGTCGTGCGCGTCACATGATCTGGGGGAGCACGACGTACCAGATGACAAAGCAGGCCATCAGCGCTTCGAACAGGAAGACAAGCCACAAGCCGTAGTGAATGGCGGGCCCGGGGCGTATGCGCGGGTCCATGTTGCGCGCCTGCAGCCACAAGGTCGCGCCGCTTTGAATCGGCAGGAAGAGCGCTGAGGTCAGGCCACCGATCATGATCAGCACGACAAAACTCGGCGACGCGAGATAAATGAGAAACCCGATTAGCGGCAGTATGGCGAGGTACCAGCGAATGATGCGCATGCGCAGTCGCAGATTGCTGCGATCCATGAACTTCATCTCGATGAGGTAATCGGGGATCGCCCGACCGCTAGCGCCGACACCCGACAGCACCGTCGAGAAAAGAATGAAGAATGCGCCGATCGAGAACAGCCAGACCGCCCAGGGTCCGAGCGTTTGCGTGAAGATATTCGACAGGGCACCGATCGTTGCGTCATTGCCCTCGGGCACGATGCCCATCTTGTTGAGGACGCCAGCGCCCAGCACATAATAGGGAATGGTCGCGCAGGTCACGATGATGAGGGCGAGCCAGACATCCGTGTGCAACACCTTCATCCAGCCTCGCGCGTGGGCTTCCCAATTGGGGCCGCTGCGGTCGCTGCCGACAAAGCTGGGGTACCCTTTCTCGATGCACCAGTACGTATACGCGGTGATATCACCAGACGTTGTCCCGGTGTAACCGTAGGCGGCGAGCGCGAGGGCGGCGACGGCGACAAAGAGGCCGAAGTCCGGCGTCAGACCGGTGACGATGTCCGGTAGGGTTGTTTGATATTCCGTGAACTGCATAGCCACCGAACAGACGAGTGTCGTCACGGTGAACGTCAGGACGAGGGGCAACATGACGCGCTCCAGCCAGCGGTACGAACCGGTGGACAGGATGATCGAGGTTGCAATCGCAATAAGGCCGGTACACGTAACGCCATCGATTGTTATGCCCGCCAGCGATGCAAGAAACGACAGAGACTGGCCGCCGCCCCCGATGATGCCCCCAAGGCCCATGGTTCCTGGTACAAAGGCGATGAGTCCGAGCCAGATCGGCCAGGAAATATGCCAGATTCGACCCGGCAGCCGATTGATTGCACGCAGATAGGTGTCTCCCGAGATGATGGTGTAGCGGGCCATCTCGGCTTGCACGAGGGACTTGCACCAGCAGGACAACAGCAGCCACCAGAGAAGTGACCATCCGGCGGCGGCGCCGAGACTGGTCGTCAGCACAAGTTCGCCAGAACCGATGACGGCGCCGGTCACGATCAGACTCGGCCCCAGATACTTCAGCCTGCCAGCGAAGTTGGTCGGTGGCGGGTGGGATTGTCCCTGGCGGACGGTATAGGGGTCTGCTGTCGCGTCTGGCATGGTAACGATTGGCCTTAAGTTGGCTTGCTCATGTCTCGTTGGGGACGAGTAGGTCAAGTGTGTCGATGTGTGATTCTGTGGCTGATTTGATGAGTGATTTGATGACTGATTAGACGAGTGGTGGATAAGCGTGCGGATCGCAACATAACATGCGGGTCCGTCCCCTCGGGGCAACCTGCCCGCTGCGTTATACTGCCGTCGAGCTTCCGGAGCAGAACACATGACCGACCACAACCTGGCAACCAACGACTTGACAGTGTGGGGTGTCGGTACAACACGCACCTTCCGTGTACATTGGCTGCTGCACGAACTGGGGCTTGACTATGAGACCCGCCGCATCGAGTCACGGACGGGCGAGACGCTGACGGATGAGTACATCCGGCTCAATCCCAAGCAAAAAATCCCAACGCTCGTTCACGGCGATTTCGTGCTCTCCGAGAGCCTTGCCATCATGCGCTACCTGCGCCGGATCTCGGCTGCATTGCCCTTTGATCAATATCAGCAGTCGGCTGAAGGCCAGGGTGTCTATGTCGAGTGGGCTTCATTTATCCTGATGGAACTTGACGCGACCTCACTCTACATCGTGCGTCGACACCGGGATCTGCCGCAGATTTATGGAGAAGCGCCGCTCGCGGTGTCCGGTGCGGTGGAGTATTTCGAGAAGATGATGAATGCGGCTGCGCCGCGCATTGGATCGGATCAGTTTTTGTGGGGGAGTTGCTTCTCTGAGCTCGACATTCTGATGGCGGGAACGATCGAGTGGGCGCGCGCAGTGGGTGTGAGCCTGCCGACTCGTGCAGAGGAGTATCACGCACGGGTCACAGATCGTGACACTTATCGAGCAGCGAAGCGGCACAACTTCCGTGATTTGCAGTTGCAGATCAGTAAACCCTGATTGTGTTTTGATAGCTCGTCGCAGAGACGCCTGACGTCACGCGAGTTGGGTTTGTGCCTGGTCGACTAAGCTCTGGGCTGCGTCTGTGACCCGTGACAGGTGCAATCGCGCTGACTGCCGGTTAAATTGCCGGGAAGCGCAGATTGAAGCGTCCAATTTCAGCCCACTTGCCAGCCCAGACTGGTCGGGGCCTATCCGAGGAAGGAGCGAACGTATGTGTGACGAGGACACAGCGCAGGAAACGGAGATCCATCTGCAGCAGAAGGATGCGAGCGGCCTTAGCCGGCGCAAGTTCACTACCCTCGGGGCCGGTGCGGTGCTCTCGGCGGTGCTGCCGCAGGCCGCTAATGCGGTTGCTGTCGATGAACACGAGGTGACGGTACCGACACCGGATGGTCCGGCGGATTGCTATTTCGTGCACCCGTCATCCGGGCGTCACGCCGGGGTTCTGATCTGGCCGGACATCCTTGGTTTGCGCCCGGCCTTCAGGTTGATGGGCAAGCGCCTCGCCGAGTCCGGCTATGCGGTGTTGGTGGTCAACCCCTATTTTCGTTCATCGAAAGCGCCGGTGGTCAATCCCGGTGACAGCTTTCGAACACCCGAGGTACGTAACAAGGTCCTGCCGTTTGCCCGGCAATTGTCAGCCACAACCCACACCTCGGACGCGAAGGCATTTGTCACCTGGATCGACAAGCAGAAGGCCGTGAACCGCAAACGCAAGATCGGCACGATGGGCTATTGCATGGGTGGGCCGATCGTCATGCGCACAGCGGCCGCTGTGCCGCGTCGCATTGGCGCGGCTGCGTCGTTCCACGGTGGTGGACTGGTGACGGACAAGCCAGACAGCCCGCACCTCTTGATTCCAGAGATGAAGGCCAGCTTTCTCATTGCGATTGCTGCCAACGATGATGAGCGTGACCCCAAAGCGAAGGATGTGCTGCGTAAAACGTACGACAAGAATCGGCTGGCCGCCGAGATCGAGGTATACGACGGGGCAATGCACGGTTGGTGCCCGCCGGACTCGGCGGTCTACAATCAGGCCCAGGCGGAACGCGCGTGGAACCGTTTGCATGCGCTCTTTGACAAGGCGCTCGCCTGACGCGTGGCTGGATGAGAAGGATGGGCGACGGGTGCCGGTCCGCGGCGACGTGTGTGTTTTCGCTATGCCCGCGGCTGAGTGCCCGGGTCTGTATGTTTGCCTGACGAGATGTATCTATGGACAAAGAGGTTGTGGACGCGGCGATTCGTGAAGGTGGCCTGACACCCCCCGACTTCGACTATCAGGTGGAGGGAGATGACCCGGTTTTCCGGTCACCGCTGCAGCTCGCGACCGGGGCGTCCGCGGCGCTTGTCATGCTTGGCAGTGCGGTTAACGAGATCGCGCTGTCGCGGGGCGGCAGATCCCAGGCGCTCAAGGTGGATGCCAACCATGCAGCGCTGTCCCTGCTATCGATGTGGTTGCTCAAGGTTGACGGCGAACTCGCGTTGGCGCGACTGGGTCTGGGGATGGGCGGGATGCCTGCGATTTTTGGGCCGTTCGGCACCAGTGACGGTCAGACGCTGCACCTGCAACCAGGCTTTGCGCACCACGTTGATGCGATTTTGCGGGCACTCGCCTGCGAGCCGACCCGCGATGCGGTTTCGGCGCGAATCGCCGGCATGACGGGAGATGCAGCGGAGACGATGTTGTCGGACGCGGGTGTCCCTGCTGTCGTCATTCGTGACTATGCGACGTGGTTGACGACCGAACAGGGCCGGACCATGCTGGATGTGCCGGTCGTTGAAATAGAGCAGATCGCGGACGGCCCACCGGCTGCCCTTGCCCCGGCACAGCGACCCCTCGATGACTTCAGAGTGCTTGACCTGACCCGCGTACTGGCCGGTCCCACGTGCAGCCGCATCCTCGGTGAGCTCGGCGCGGATGTGTTGCACGTTGACAGCCCGAATCTGTTGGATCTCGTGCCCGGTCAGGCAGACACGGCTCACGGCAAGCGCATGACCTTCCTTGACCTTGAAGAGCCCGGTGACAAGGCGACCTTGCGGGGGCTCGCGGAGCGCGCCGACGTGTTCGTGCAGTCCTATCGGGCCGGCAGTCTCAAGCGCCGCGGCTTCGGCCCCCATGATCTGGCGGCCACGCCGGGGGGCATCGTTTACGTTTCGGTCAATTGCTACGGCCACAAGGGGCCCTGGGAGAGTCGACCGGGATACGATGGCAATGCGATGGCGGCGACCGGTATCACGCGGGTCCACGAGGTGGAGCCGAGCCCCGGAATCGCGGTGGCGATGAACGATTATTGCACGGCCTATTGGGGCGCCTACGGTGCGCTGCGCGGATTGCTCGCCCGGGCCGCGACGGGCGGCTCGTACCACGTGAAGGTGTCGTTGACCCAGAGCGCCATGTGGTTCATGCGCATGGGCGAGCCCCACGCACGTGCGGATGGCATGGACGCGGCCGATCTGACCCAGCTTGCAGAAGCGCGTTACATGGGCGTAGAGGACTCACCGTACGGCAAACTGCTGCAATTGCGACCCGCGCTCAACTTGCCGGTGACGCCTCCGATCTGGCAGCGGGGGACGCCGCTGCCCGGGTCATCTGAGGCCCGTTGGTTGGCCTAGTCCGATGCGGGTTCACCGTTCGCAAGCTAGTCGCGGTGGGCACCAAGCAGAACGACCACCATGTGGCAGGGTTCATCCCCCTTGTTGCGCCACGCGTGGCGGGTGCCGTTCTGCACGACCGTGTCGCCGGGTCGAAGGTGGACCTCTGCCCCATCGTCCAGCTCAAGCCAGACCTCGCCGGACAGAACATACTCAAAGTCGATCGTATCGGATGTATGCATGCCGGGCGCATCGGGTTCGTGCCGCGCATCGGTGACCATCCCCGGCAATGTTTCTTCGAGTTG
>Ga0114999_10004002_pt1 | contig 18071 bp, 6 predicted proteins | sample ArcticOcean_MG_C_3_FD_89820 | JGI IMG/M metagenome (GOLD analysis project Ga0114999, IMG submission 89820) | Marine microbial communities from western Arctic Ocean - ArcticOcean_MG_CB8_126 | ecosystem: Environmental > Aquatic > Marine > Oceanic | place: Arctic Ocean: Canada Basin | collected...
GGCTGGCTACGCATGGGATGGTCCGTCCGGGCCTACTTATGACAGCAAGAACAGCATGAGAGCCAGCCTCGCACATGACGCGCTCTATCAGTTGATGAGGATGGAGAAGCTGGAGCCGGGATGCCGTACTGACGCCGATATACTACTGGATCGCATCCTTGAAGAAGATGGAATGTGGTCTATGCGTCGGTGGTATTGGCTAAAGGGTGTTGAATGGTTCGCTAGTGGTGCCATCAAGCCAGAGAACGTCAAAGTGATTTATGAGGCCCCCTGATGCCACTAGTTAAACTGAAGTTCAAACCCGGTGTAGATAAAGAAGGCACCGATTACGAAAACACCATCGGTTGGTACGACACCGACAAGGTGCGCTTTCGTATGGGGCAACCAGAGAAGATCGGCGGTTGGGTCAAGCGCACCGACGACGTGTTCAAGGGCACCGCACGGGCGCTGTTGCCGTGGACCGCGCTGAACGGCACCGAGTATATCGGCATAGGCACCAACTCGAAGCTATACATCGAAGACGGCAGCGTACCGGCAGACGTTACGCCAATCAGAGCGTCCTCGACCATCAACACCAACCCGTTCTCTATCGCGGAGGCGTCAGCGGTGGTGACGGTGACCGACACAGCACATGGGGCCGTCGAAGGGGACTATGTGACGTATTCAGGGGCGACCAGTTCTGACGGAACACTCACCGCCGCTGTAATGAACGCCGAGTACGAGATCGACAGCATCACCGACGACGATACGTATGTTGTGACGATGTCGGCAGCGGCCACCGGCACAGACGCCACCGAGGGCGGCGCGTCCGTAGTGGCGGCGTATCAGATTAACTCCGGTCTAGACACGGTGGTGGCTGGCACCGGTTGGGGCGCGGACACATGGGGATCAGATGGCTGGGGCGCAGCGGCCACATCTACCGCCACCGACCCCGCAAGCCAGATCAGACTGTGGAGCCTCCAGCACTTCGGTGAAGATTTAATAGCCAATATTTACAACGGTGCGATCTACCAATGGGACACATCGTCCGGGACCAGCACCCGCGCCGTAAACATAACGTCGCTGTCGGGACAAGTAGACGCCCCGACCATCTGCCGCAAAGTGGTCGTAGCCGCCGAGAGCCGCCATCTACTGGCGCTGGCGTGTGACCCAACCGGCGGCTCCGGCGTCCAAGACACCCTTTTGATCCGCTGGCCCGACGCCGAGACCCTCACGGACTGGACACCAGACACCGAGAACACGGCAGGAAGCCTTAGATTAAGCACCGGGTCCGAGATCATCACTGGATTGGCCACCAAGCGCGACACGCTGGTGTGGACGGACACGTCGCTGAATAGCGTCACCTACACCGGCGCACCGTTCTTCTTCGGAACGAAACTCTTGGCGACCAACATCAGTATCATCGGCCCCAATGCCGCCATTCAAGCCGATGACATCGTGTATTGGATGGGCTGGGATCAGTTTTATATTTACGATGGTTCTGTCAAGACGCTGCCGTGTTCGCTACGCGCCCATGTGTTTGACAACATCAACCGCTCTCAGATCACAAAAACCCACGTCGGTATTAACCGTGGCGACAGCGAGATCATCTGGTTTTACGCCACCACCGGCGACGAGATCAGCAACTACGTGGTGTTCAACTACGTCCAGAACATCTGGTATCACGGCACCATGGTCAGAACAGCTTGGTTCGACAGAACGTTCACGGTATACCCGATTGCGGCCTACACGGACGGCAACCTGTACCATCACGAATTAGGCCACGATGACGGCACCACGACCCCTGTCAGCGCCATCTCCGCTCACGCCGAGAGTTCAGCGTTTGAGCCGGGGGGCGGCGATGGCTATCAATACGTTTTTGCGCGGCGACTGATCCCCGATGTGACGTTCTCTGGTTCTGATGCCGCCAACCCAGCGGCGGTGATTACGATCACCCCCAGAGATTACCCCGGCGGTAGCCGAGGCACGGATGTCAGCAGCACGGTTACCCGCTCCGCCACGTCTCCTGTCGAGACCTTCACCAAAGAGGCCCACATCCGGGTCAGGGGCCGCTCGTTGATCTATAAGATCGCCAGTACCGCCAAGGGCGTAACGTGGCGCGACGGATCGCCACGGCTTGAACTCAGACCGGATGGCAGACAATGAGCCACAGAAGCGCCGCAGCCATACCAATTCCCCGTATCCCAAGGCCCCCGGAAAACGGTGAGATCGACCAGCGGTACATTGAACAGTTGGTTTCGGCGCTCGAAAGCGCCATTGATGTGATCACTTCCCAGCAGCGCAGGACGTTTGCAGAGATCAATCTGAGCGACTTGCAGGGGACCGGGGACAATTTAAGGATTGGTGATGTCTTTGAAGATGGTGGTATACTGAAGATTGTTCGGTCAGGAGACGTATACGCCGGGTCTTTTGTTGGGACAACATCGGTTGGCACCGTCACGATTGTGACCACGTAGGGGGCTGGTATGAGAGAACAAGTCGCAGATATAGCGTCGAAGGGCAGAGGCCCCGACACGACGCTGGTTCATATGGCCCCTGAAGAAGTGGCGTCCTTGGGCATTATGAACGGCGCACCGCTCTCCACCAACCCAGATACCGGCCTCCCAGAGGCCGGTGGGCTGTTACCCGTGCTGGGATCACTGGCCGGGGCGTTCCTGACCGGCGGTCAATCGCTGTGGATGCAAGCCGCAGCGTCCGGTCTGGGGTCCTTCGCGGGGTCTCAGTTACAGGGCGACAGCCTCAAAGAGGGCCTGATGACCGGCCTCATGAGCGCCGGTACGACTGGTCTGTTGGGTGGGATGAGTAAACTAGGTGGAGCAACTTCAATCGGTACTGATGCGGCGACAACGGGAGCCGAAAACCTTATTAGCCAAGAGGCGCTTTTAGGCGGTGGTGATGCCTTAGACGTTTATGGATTGACCGCGCCACCTGACGTATTGGGTAGCGCCTCCACTAAACTTGATTTCGGGTTAGGTGATCTAGAAGGCGTCTCCGGTATGAACCCCAATTACGCTTTAGGACACCCGAATACAACATGGACGTTTAACCCAGATATGTCTCTGGCTACCCAACCCCCCGTAAGTTACACACCGGGCGGGGCGAGGATACCGGGGCTTATGGGGAACGTAGACCCTGATCCTTCTGGCCTTGGGAGTTTCGGTAGGAACCCAACTCAACTGGCCTCTGCCACCTCTAACGCAAACGCAGGATATTTTGAGAAAATAGGGTTAGGGGCGGACGCCCGTGATGGCGGAGTGAGCGGCTATGGCAACCTCGCTTGGGACGCCGCCAAGGCCAACCCGGCGTTCCCGATCATGGCCGGTGTAGGGCTTATGGGCGGAGGCTATGGCCTCAACAGCACCCCGGGGTACGCGCCTCCTGAGAAGAAGAAAGCCGCTTGGGTCGAAGAACAATTCCCCAAAGAGCGCGAAGTCCTCGCGCCATGGGACACCAACGACGATTATCAGGCCGAGCGGCTGCGCGGTCTGGAACAGGATTATTTTAACCCCGTGTTCAGCGGGCGTAATTATGCCGAGGGCGGCATCGTGGGTTATGCCAACGGCGGTATGTTCGGGCAATCCGACCAAGACGAGAAAGATCAAAGCGTCGTTGATATGGCAATCGGTAAAGGGACAGCCTACGCCACCGATCCCACAAATATCCCCGGAGTGATCTCAAGTTTCTCTGATAACCCCTACGCTGGCCCCGTGGCGGGAATTGTCAGCGCGGGGATGGATAAGGGGCTTAACGATGAAGACCCGTCTTTCGCAACTATTGGGTCGATAGCCGGGGGAGCGGTGAATGCGGCGACGAACATGAGTGGCTTCGGTATATTAGGGACGGGAATTGGCACGGCAGTAGATCAGCACATGGCGGAGCAAGACCTTGAGGCTATGGGGCTGACCCCGGAACAAGCAGAGATTTCTGGCGTCAAAGCGTTTGCCGGGTCATTTAATCCGTTCAGTGATGCGTGGTCAGTGGGCACCCAGAAGGATGAGGCTTTCAACCGAGCCGCTAACCAAACATACACGAATTTCAATAAAGATATGGGGTTACCCCCCGCGCAGTTCACCGACAAGGAGTTAGCTGTACCCACCCCACCCGGACCAACTATCGCCAACGCTACCGCTAATTGGCAAGACCCGGATGTGGTGTTTGGGGAACTGACCGACGAAGAGAAATCGAAATCCCAAACCATGGCTAATGCGGTAGCGATGGGTTTCACCGACCTCTCCCCCGACGACCTAGACGCCGCGCAGGATCAAGCTGACGCCGACGCCGCAGCGGCAGCAGCCACAGCCGCGACAGCCGACGCAGTAGCCGCAGCGGAAGCCGAGGCCCAAGCTACTGGCGGCATGGACGGAGGTGGTGGAACACCAACGGGTCCCGGCCCCAGCGGCGACGGCCCCTCGGATGACGGTAACACGGCCAGCCCCGGTGGCGATGAATATGGTACACCTTTTGCCGAAGGTGGTGTCGTTGGGCCTTCTCAAGAACAAGCCCCAGCCGACCCCGTTGTCCAAGGCGCGATTGCGGCGATCATGGGGCAGCACCCGGAACCCCAACAGGCCATCCAGACGTTCATTCAGGTCTACGGCCCGAAAGATTTTGCTGCACTGCGGGAACAGGTAATCGCGTCACAGTCCTCTGACCAGCGCGATATGTCTGGTATCGGCGGCATGATCGAAGGCCCCGGCACCGGCACCTCAGACGACATTCCGGGCCAGATCATGCAGGACGGACAGCCTGTCGAAGAGATTAGGGTCTCAGACGGTGAATACATCGTCCCTGAACAAGTAGGTGACGAGAACCCCAAGCTGATGGCGGTTCTGGAACAGAAGCGGCAAGCAATGGCGGGGGAGAATAACGCACCGAGGGCTGCATGATCGAAGCAAAATACCGAGGCGCACGGCCCGCAGACAAAGCCGCCGTCCTTGGATTACTAAAAGAGATGCACGATGAAGTTGGAATGTTTAATATGAGCGAGACCAAGGTCGCAAACAAGATCGACACCGTCATCCAAAATGGCGTGTGTTTTGTGGCGACAGTGGGTGAGGAGATAGTCGGCACACTGGGTCTTGAGCCGGGGGACATGTGGTACTCCGACGATGGGTTCTTATCTGAGCGGTGGACGTTCGTTAAAAAGAAGTTCAGACGATCCACCATCGGCAAGGACCTCTTAAGATTGGCCGATGAATACGGACACTGGTCTAACCAGCCGGTGGTGGCGGGGGTGTTCTCCCCCAACCAAGTCGCCCGTAAGAACGCCCTGTTTCGGCGGTTTTTCCACCCGGTGGGTGAGATATTTATAGGAGGAGATCAAGATGTGTTGCGGAGATAGCGGAGGCGGCGCACAGCAGCAGCCGACCACGTCCACAGTCAACCAGAGTAACCTCCCGGATTATGCGGAGCCTTTCTTCACGCGCTTAATGGAGCGCGGCGAAGAACAGAGCAACACGCCCTACGAAGCCTATGGCGGAGATCGCATTGCTGGCTTCGGCGCTGACACCGAGGCCGGGTTCCAAGGCATTCGCGACATCACGGGGAGCGGTACGCCTGACAGCTTCACCAACGCCGAGAGCGCCCTGACCGGGGTAGCCGGGCAAGGCAACCTAGCGCAACAGGGCCTTTACGACCAAACCCAAAACTGGACCGACGCGGGTGTAGCGGATAGCTACATGAACCCCTATACGTCCAACGTACTGGACGTGCAGCAGCAACGCTTGGATCAGCGGTTCAACGAACAGCAGGTAGGACGCGAGGCGAGTGCCACCAAAGCTGGCGCATTCGGCGGCGACCGGCGTTTTATCCAAGACGGGATCGCCAATCGCGAACGCAATCTCCAGAGCAACGAGATGGACGCCAAGGGGATGGCAGCGGCATATCAGAGCGGTATGGGCGCGTTCAACCAAGACCGGGCGGCGCGTATTCAGGGCAATCAACTGAACAGTCAGATTTTCGCGGGTAATCAGACCCGTGGCATGGACCTCGACAAGAACCGGATCAACGCCGCCGAACAACTTCGCGTTCAAGGGTTGGCAGATGACGAACTGGGCTTCACCCGCGCCAAGAACTTGGCCGGTGTGGGCGGTGCCTACGACGCCCAAGACCAACAGGGTATGGACTTGGCGTACACGGACTTCCTCAACCAAAGGGACTTCGACAAGCAGCAGCTTAACTATATGAGCGGCATCATGCGTGGTGTGCCGGTCACACCGACGCAGGAAAGCACACGATACGACGCACCGCCCAGCAAACTAAGCCAGTTGTTGGGATTGGGGATTGGCGGGCTTGGTCTCGCGAAAGCGATAACGTAGGGGTGACACGATGACGAGTATTATCCAGCAGTCAGAGATGCTCAAGGACGTGAGCGATGATCGCATCGGCCAAGAGATGCAGCAGCCCACCGGGCAATTCCCGCTGTACTTGGTCTCCAGTGAGGCCAAGCGCCGCGCTGATCTGCGTCAACGCTTCAAGGCCGAACAGGCTGGACCCCCGCCGACCACGACGGTGCAGGATGACTTACTTCGCTCTATCATGAACAGCCAAGCCCAAGGCCAAGGGATCGCCCAAGGTATTAACCCACAGCAGCAGCAGCCGCAGCAGCAACAGCCGGGTGCGGTAATGCCGCAGCAAGCCCCGCAGCAGATGGCCCAGATGCAGCCGCCTTCACAGGCTCCGAACGCCGGGATCATGCAACAGGGCTTCGCGCAGGGGGGCGCGATCCAGCGGTACGCTAATAAGGGTACGGTACACTCTGAAGCTGTGGGGGATGATGAGTATTACCCATCCAATGACGTTAGGATGATGCCTCGCGTCAAGGCTGTGGGTAGGGCTGTAAAAAAAGCTGTAAAACCCGCTGTTGATTATGTGGGAAGGCACATAGTGACGCAGCCAGAGGAGAAATATGGTAGATACAGGGGCGAGATGGGTGGTAAAGATATAGGTAACACCCTGTCTCTGGCCACTGATAACGCACCACGTTTCGATGATCACATGCCGATGCCGCTAGAAGCGGGTGTCGAACCAGTAGAGGTGTACTCCCCGGACCTCACCATACCCCCCGCCAAAGCCTCCCCGGAGCAACTCGCAGCCGGTATCCTCGAAGGACGCCAGAATACTCTCCAAGGAGAGATCGACACGAAATTATCGAACTACCCGGTTGGTGGACGAACCAATAACGGTTACCTTCCGCTGGGCGCGAAAACGCTGACCATGGATAAAGCCGCGATGTCGGCCAACCTAAAGGATATCGACCGCACCCTACCCACTGGCCAGCCGGTCCCCGGCTCCCTTACATGGCAGGGTGGTGACTTGGATATAGCGGGCATCCCCAAGGGTGAGCGGGATAGATTATACAACACTAAGTTGGCTGAACTTAATGAAGGCCCTGACCCCTACGCCGCGATTGCTGGGCGGTTGGATAAACGCGACGCCGACATCGAAGGCGCTGCCGACAGCAATATATCTGATGCGATGATGAGGGCTGGCCTTGGTATAATGGGGGGTAAATCCCAATACGCTGCGGTGAACATAGGTACGGGCGGTAAAGAAGGCGTGGACGCCTACGTGGCTGGTAAGAAAGACATCAATGCTCGTAAGGAACGCGCCACTGATGCCAGAACCGCTCTCATTGGGGTTCAGGAGCAGCGTAAATCCGCGCTCAAATCCGAAGCCTACCGTCACGCCAACGGTGAGATCACGGATCGCCAGTACGCCGACACGATTAAGAAGATTGAATACGACGCGAAGGTGCAGAAACATCAAATCCTGTCAGCCGAGAAAGAGCGCGAACGCGCCAACGTCATACGCTCGAACGAATTGGGTGTTGCAAACAAGAAGTGGAAAGTCGAAGGTGACACACAGGCAGCGTTGGCCGACGCCGAAGCTGCTCGGTTCCTGCACGATAAAGTGCAGGGCAGAGAAGACAGAGACGCCGATGACCGGCTGAAGAGGTACGGCTTGAAGACTGAAGCTGACCGTTACGCCGCCGGGGAGGCCAAAGACAAGGCCGGGATCGAACTGAAGGACGCCTACAGACGCCAAGACCGGCTGGAGAAGAGGGGCGAGCGGGCGTTCACGGCAGAACAGAAACAGAAGGATCGCGACACGCAAATCTTCTTACAACAATCTCGCGACAACGCACCCACTCCCGCCATGAAGAACGCCAGAGCCGCCATGGAAGACCCGGCCCTTGGCAAGATGATGAAGGAACAGGGTGTTGGGGCTAAAGCCGCCATGGCAGCAACCACCAAGATTGGGCAATCGTGGCACCGGGTTCTGAAGAGTTGGCAGGGGGACGCCGGGATGGGGGTCATGCCGAAGGGTAAAGAATGGGACACCATGAAACAGAACTTCATCACCGACCTCGCCGGGGAGATGAGTATCACCCCAGCCGCAGCGGCAGTGTACGCTGAGATCGTCGTAGCGCGAAGCAAAGCCGCTGCTGCGGTGGGTAGCGCGGGTAGTGGTTTAGCCGCTCAATGGGAAATTGGGTCTGATGGTGTGACTCGCCGCAAACAATAGGGGTTAGTAGTGCCGCAGATATATGAAATCCCCGGTGTTGGTCTTTTCGAGTTTGAGGATGACCGTACCCCCGAAGATATCGCTCAAGAAATTGAGAACGATATTATTCCGAATGCCGATATGGACAATCCCGACCCGGAAGCCGTCCGGGCCGCGCCACATCTCTTCCCCGACATCGACAGAGGCTCGTTCTTTGGTGGCCTAGAGAGCGGTGCGGAGCGCCTTGGCCGCGCACCGGAGGCCGCTGGAGCCGCTGTGGGCCGGTCTCAGGAAGAACTGGACGATCTTAAGGGCCAGATGGCCGAAGACCAAGAGAAACAGAAGTACCGGGCATCTCTGGACGATGTGACGGGGGCTTGGGATAAGGGCAACTACCTTGAGGCCGCTGGGACGCTGTTTGGCGATGTCCTACCGCAGACGCTGGGCGAGAGCATCCCCGATATGGGGATCATCGGTGCTGGCTCTATTGGTGGTGCGCTTGCCGGGGCCAAGTACGGCGCGACAGCGGCGGCGCTCATACCGGTGCCGGGGGCACGGATCGCTGGTGCGATCATTGGCGGCGCGTTCGCTGGCTTGCCTACGTTCTTCGGCATGAACGTCGAGCGCCAAATCCAAGAGAGAAATATCACCGACCCCAACGAGATCGAAACCCTACAGGCCGGTGGCGCGGCGTTGGCTCAAGGCGCACTCGAAGGCTTGATCTACCCTGTGCTGGGTTGGTTGCCGGGCGTCAATGGCATGGCCGCGAAGAGCGTGTCGGACCTGATGCGTGTGGGCACCAGCAAGCTGATGGCCCCGGAGATGATCGGTGTCGTATCCAAGAAGGCACTGGCGGGTGGCGCGACGGAGGCGATCACCGAAGTCGGCCAACAGGCGCTAGAACGCGCCCAAGCCGGGCTGGAACTCAACGACGCCGAGGGTAAAGCCCTCAAAGAATACACCGAAGCCGCCGTGCTTGGTGGATTGCTGGGTGTTGGCTTCGGTGGCGCTGGCGGGACCTATAGTAATTATTCAACCAACCGCAGCATCAAACAGACCGAACAACTGGCCAGACTACAGTCCGGGGACCGGGCGTGGCGGCTGCATCAGCAGGACTTGCTGGCCGAACAGTTCGAGACCGTGGAGAACGCAGACGGGGGGTATGACGTACTACGCCATATACCTGAAGAGACCCTTGAGAGTATTAACGAGCCACCACTGACACCGAATGAAGACGGTGAGTTCGTGGAGCGCGACGCCACTGTAGAAGAAGTCGAGGATGTGCTGGTCCAAGAAGGTAAAGAAGAAGCCAGATCAGATTTTGATAAGTACGGCGTCGGCACCGACGTGGCCGAGGAAAAAGCCCAGAACATCCGTAACAATATGGGTGAAGAAGCGGCAGCGGCGTATGAAGCCGAGTACCAACGGCTCATCGATGCGGCGGTGGCGGCACGACAAGGTAAAGAGGCCGCGCCCACCCCCGCGCCCGCGCCCACCAGCGAGGTGGTCAGCACCCACGACACTGAGATCGAAGCCAACATGTTCGTCAACCGGTACTCGAAGGCACCGATTGGCACACCGCTTGAGGAACTCCAAGACCGCGATGTGACCGCTCAAGACTATGCGGAATATCAAACCCGCAGGACCGCTGACGGCATGTACGTGACCGATGAGATGAAAGGCCGCGTCCAAGAGGCGCTGCGTGATCCCAATGAGCGCCGCAGGATGGCCGCTGCCGGGATCAACGTGGACATTGTCGATAGCATCGACAGCTACTTCGAGGAACAAGGGAAAGACGCCGTCGCTACATCAGGCACCAAGGAAGGCGCGGTAGAGGGTAATCTTATTCTGTTGGCCATCGACGCAGGGATAGAGAACGCCACCGCGAACTTCGCCGGGGCGAAGTATCTCCCCGAAGCCCAGCGCGAGAAGCACCTCACGAATTATCTGGGCGGGGTGTTATCTCACGAACACATCCATGCGCTCCGCAAACTTGGTAAAAAGGAGGGCGTCAACGAAGGGGCCTTCTCAACTACTGACTGGGGAATACTCAAGACCTACGCCACGGACCACAGACGCGCAGACGGCCAGACCAATCTGGAGCGCGTCACCGCGACCCACAGCGATCTCTTGAAAGAGGAGGGCCTGACCGGAGAGAAACTCGAAGACGCCCTTACGGAAGAGGCCGTGGCCGAGGCGTTTCGGGATTGGGCGCTCGACCCCGCCAACGTCACCGGCAAGCCAGCGTCTCTCTTTAAGCGCACCGTCAAGACGATATCCGCGCTGGGCAGCGTGTTCCGCAAAGCCGGTGTGCGTAGCGCCGACGACGTGTTCCAGAGCATCGAAAGCGGCACGACGGACGTAGACGGACGTGTGGCTGAGACGGGCGAGACGAAGATGAGCCTCGCCATCACCCCTGAAATACAAAAAGCCTATGATCGCGCTGAAGCCGCAGGAACTAAAGCCGATCAACAAGTGACAGAGGGTGGCCACAACTATACCCCCCAGCAGAAGGCCGCGCAGACCCGCGCCGAACGCGCCTTGGGCCAAGCAATACGTGACGCCTACCCCGGCATAGACAGCCAAGGTGTCATCGATATCCGCACACGACTTCAGAACGACGAACCACAGTTCTCCGTTCACAAAGCCAAGAAGATTGGCGATAAGAATTATGAGTATCGCGGCTATGAGGTATTCAACTCCGGCCCAGATACTTGGAGCATCACCGCACCGGGAGAGAGTGGGGCGGCGGACGCCACTAATACTTTGTGGCAAGCCAAGGCGCACATCGACAGCGTAGAGGATACGGGCGAGCCTAATCTCACAGGAGAGGATAAGTTCTCCGTCGCCGCACCGCTGGACGAAGATGGCATCGTTGAGGTTTACAACGACTGGGGGAGCCACCTCCTTGAGACCGAATACACGCAGACAGGTGTGCGGCTGGTCAAGACTGTCGATAGGTACGGCAACCCCAAGAAGGTCCGCAAGGTGTTCAAGCCGGGCACCACCGAACAGGAGATCATGGATTGGTTGGGTGTGTTACCGCCCGCTGATGACATTAAATTTGCCACCGCATACCACGGTGGCCCGAACCAATGGGCCGAAGAGCCGGGCTTCAAGCATGGACGCCCCAATCTGAAATATCTTGGCTCTGGCGAGGGCGCACACGTTTACGGCTGGGGGTTCTACACCGGTGAGGCGAAGGGTGTTGGGCAGAATTATGTGAATGCTGGCGCACCAAGTTTACGGTTTGACGTTGTGAGCGCCATACACCATCTCCGGGATGGGGTTAACCTACCTTATGGTGACGGGCCAAGCCAAGCAGTCGATATTATAAAGAACAACCCACGAATGCTTAAAAGGACACTGGAGAGCGCGACCACCGATGTTGACGGTATGGGCGCTATTGTTAATGAGGTCACAGATTTACTCAACGATAAAGGCGTCCTTTACAAACTGGACGTACCAAACAGCGCCGTGGCTAAGTTCATGGATTGGGACTTGCCTGTAGGTGATCAGCCCAAGCACATTCGTGATATATTCCTGCCGATTATCGCGGAACTCAGAAACGGAATTGATCAGTTTAGAGCCGCCAGTAGTAGAAAAGAACGTCTTCGCCGAAGTTCGCCAAATAACAGGTTAACTGGTGAAGATATTTATAAACTGCTTGAGAATTACGCCACTGCTGATTTTGACGTACAAGGTGATATCGGAAGAACCATCAGTGAGATGAGTAAACCTGAACCCGGAGCAACGGGCGAGGGCCGGTGGGGTACTGATGAAAAGCGGGGGGTGTCTCTTTATCTAAAATCACGGGGCATTCCGGGGCTTCAGTTTAAGGATCAAGACAGCCGCTTCGGGAACAACGTAGGTGTTACGTTTAATGGAAACCGACCCGACAGCAGGTTCCCTGTTGAAGGTATGGCCAGCGATAGGCTTCAGAACCATTCGATTGTGCTGGAAGCCGAGGGCGCACCACACGGCCCGAACGAAGCGGTGGAAAGCGCATTAGAAGAAGCGCAGTACACTGCCGAGAACCACAAAGAGCCGTTCGTACGGAGCAAAGAGGCTGAAGTAGTGGATTTCCTCAAAAACTTCGCTAACGATCCCGGCTCCGTAGAGTTTACCGACATCACCACCCGCAATTATGTCATCTGGGATCAAGATACGTTAAATAAGACAGCAATACTGGAGCGGAACAACACCGCGCCTCAGTTCTCCGTCTCCAACGCCGAGTTCTACGCCCAGCAGAAACAAGAAGCCAAAGCCGCGACCCAAGACTATGTGGTAGATGTGCGCCGCCCCGGCAAAGCCACTATTCAGCGCCCGTTCTCCGCCGAAAACGAAGCCCATGCACAAACCCAAGCCGGGAACAGAGGGTCTACCCTCTGGCGCGGGGCCTCTGAAGTTACGAACCTACGGACAAAAGCACAGTTCGAGCGCGAAAAAGCCCAGAAGCGTTACGCCGCCGATGTGCATCTCCTTGATGGCACCGTCGTCACCCGGCGCTTCGACGCCCGGAATGATGCTGAAGCCAAGAGGCTGGCCGCAGCCAGCCCGAACCTGCACCAAGGCGCAACTGCGGTCACCAACATCCGCATGGACGACCCGACGCTGGATGAGGACCTCGACGCGCCGAGTTTCTCCATCCGCAAGACCGTGCGGGACCTGTCCAAGAATGAGCGGGAAAAGGCGCAAACGATCATCCCGATGCAGCGGAGCGTCCATCCCTCTTTAGATAACGTCCGGGGCACGGCGTGGATCAACGGCGAACCGCTGCCTATTGTCATGTTGTATGGCCACCAGAAAGACAACGGCGATGGCTTCGGGTTTGTCCACATCAAGGACAAGATCGAACGCTTCGGGAGTGTCGGGGAGATGGGCCGTATCCTGAACCAGATGCTGACCAACAGCGCCGACCAGAACGACGCCTACATCCGGATGAAGCCCTACACCGAACCCAACGCCAAGTTCCCGCACAAGAACGATTTCCGTATGTCGTGGATGAACAAGGACACCAAAGAGATTTATAAGCTGGGGCTGGAGAAATACACCCACCATGACGGCAACAAATACGCCGCCATCACGACGTTCTTCCCCGACGCAGAACCAATCCAAGATGAGTGGCGGCAGGGCCGGGCGCAGTTCGCTGTTGCAGATAGTACAAACGTAGTATATGATACATCAAAAGGAGATAGAGATGACAAAGGACGAACGAGACGAGATGACCGCTTGGCAGGGCAGAGTGGAGCAATCGCGCCGCTCCGGGGCGTACCAGAGATTGAAGGAGCGACAGGACCGCTCGCCGGTATCAATGAACTCGCTGGCCGATACGCTAGAGGCCGAGGGGCAAGACATCGACGCCAAGGAGAGTACGTCGAACTAGATGAGGACCGGGCGACCCGTATCGCTCAAGCTTTCGAGGAGATGGAGGACAATATCAACGCCCCCGGTGTACGGGGCGCGTATAGTGATCTCATCCGTCAAGTCGGGGAGCAGTATCAGCTTCTGATTGCGGACGGCTACACCTTCACTTTTATGGACCCCAACAACGATCCGTATGAGGGCAACGGCTGGAACTCCATGCGTGATCTGCGTGAGAACAAGCACATGGCTATCTTCCCCACCGACGCCGGTTACGGCCAAGGGTCGGGCCTACCCCCCGCGCAGCAGAACCCCATGATGAAGGTAACTGACATTCAGATACCCAACGCCGAGGGCGTTATGGTCCACATGCTGGCCAACGACGTATTCCGCGCCGTCCACGATGTGTTCGGACACGGCACCGAGGGTGCGGGTTTTAGGGCGCGGGGCGAAGAGAACGCATGGCAGTCCCACGCCAATATGTTTACGGGCCGCGCCTTGGGGGCGCTTACTTCAGAGACCCGAGGCCAGAACTCTTGGCTCAACTATGGCCCCCACGGCGAGATCAACCGCACTGCAAAGATTGGCGATACAGTATTCGCAGACCAGAAGGTTGGCTTGATGCCTGAGTGGACGTGGACGGAAGGCCGGGACCCCGGCAAGGCGCTCCCCATAAATGAAGACGGCACTGTTACGTTGACGCACTTCAGCAAAACTAAGGGATTATATGAGACCGACCCGGCCTTTTATGGGACAGGATTGGAGGGGGAAGAGGGGGCTAGAAAATCCGCATACCCGGCTGAGTTCATTCCTCGTACCTACTTCGGGATCGACGTTGGTGGGGAAGGCGGCTACGTCTCCGAGTTTAGCCCTGACGCAGCGCGATACGCCAGTCGGATTGATGCTGCCGCGCTCTACGATATGGACATGGACCCGGATGGCCTACGCGCCGGGGCGCTGGAGCAGAGCATAACTAACCGCAAAGCGGACGGGTCTCATCTATATGATCAGAGCAAGGCGAAGACCCTCCACGAAAAAGCTATCCGGGATGCCGGGTATGAGGGATACTACAGCCGCGCAAACCAAGGGATGACTGCGGCGGTGTTTGGTAAACAAGAGGTGAGCCGGTTCTCCATAGCACCCAAGCCCAGCCAAGTGGATATGCGTATTCGCCAAGCAGTGTTTGAAAACGAAGCGCGGGTGCGGGCCGAGCGTGAAGGGATTAGCTTTGAAGAAGCGATGGCGAAGCAGGAAACCGAGGAAGAGGCTGGCAAGTTGAGTTTCTCCATTGCCCGCGCTCAAGACTACCTGCGGGACAACGCCAACGACTTGGGTCTCTCTCCCGAATTGCTGACGAGGGTCAACCCCATCTACCAACCCGGAGTGCTACCGGCAGACCGCTTGCCGAGCAACAAAGAAGGGGCGCGTTGGTTAGAGCGCAGGTTTGACGGCGAAGCAATCGAAGACCTGACGGCGGTATTCACCCCCGAACAGATCGAAGAAATCGCTACGATGATGGCCGCAGAGGTCCAACTGGGGCTTCAGAACAGCGGCAATGCGTTTGACTGGTATTCCGGGGCGCTGGACCGTGCGCTGGACGTGATCAGTATTAAATACCCCATGCTCACCGATGACGCCGCCGCCGCAGATGCGGGCTTTGGTAGCGCCGCTAACTCCCGGTTCGCGTTCACCTACATCATGGCGGTGACCTCGCAGAACCTCGACGTTAGCGCGAACAGCGTCGCCACCGACAAAGCCTTCGGGGCGATGGTGAAGCGCGTCAAAGATGGGAAGTACGACATGCTGGGTTCGTGGGGAACCGGCGACAAACAAAAAGCGATGGCGAAGAACTTCAAGAAGTTTGGCCCAATATTGAAAGCCATGCCGGGCGCTACGTTCGCAGACAAACTCACAGGAATGGATCAGCTATTCCGCCAAAGCCGAACGGTCAAAGAGTGGGTGGCCCTCATGAAAGAGAAAGGGATACCCTACACCGCGCCCAGCCAGACCGCCGTGGACGCCGTAGTGTATGGCTCTTCTCTCCTTGGCCCCAAGATCGGAAACGGCTTCTGGCAGAACCTCAACGGTAACTATTCACCGCTCACTATTGACCTGTGGATGCGCCGTACATGGGGCCGCTTGACCGGAAAGAGCATTGGAAACCCGGACGCCCTGCCCGGCCAACGTGATAGGTTCAAACGCGCCGTCATCAGATCGCGGTCACGGAACCAAGGTGCCGAGGATCACGTCGAGGCGGCGATGGCAGAGGTTCGCCTTATAGAATGGTATATAGACCAGACTTCGGCATCAGAGTTCCCCACAAAGAAAGCATTCAATGAAGAGACCAGACAGCTTAAAGCAGACCTGAAGGAAGCCCAAGAGGTTACCGCTGATCTGCGTGGCATCAAGGTGCCCGAACCTTGGAGACCCGAATACGGCACGGACCAAGACGCGATGTTGGCCTACGCCAAACGGGCGCTGAGTGTATGGAACCAAGAGTACGCTCGCCTCAAAAAAGCCAGCAACTCGAAAGACGTGCCCCCCGAACTACAACCTACGTGGGCCAGAGCCGCCAAGACTATTGTAACGAACTTGGGCAAACCGCTGGATCAGGTAGCCAACGGCACCCAACGCAAACAGATCGAAGCCGCAGGGGCGAGGGCGCTGGAGATACTCGCCAGCCGGGGCATCAATATGACAACGGCGGACATGCAAGCCGTGCTGTGGTATCCTGAAAAGGAATTATGGGGTGCGCTCACGACGGAATTAGCGACAGACGAAGACGGCATCCCCGTGGTAACAACCAGTTCGCTCAACGAAAGCTACGACACCGCATTCACTCGTATTTTGGAGAAGCAGAATGAAGTCCAAGGAACTGAAGGAGATCGAAGCGGAGGAACTGGATCAGGAGCCGTCACTGGACAAGATGCTGGACCTCAACGATCCAAAGGTACTAAAGGGACTGGGGGAACTGGTGAAGGACCTTCAGGACGAGGGCAAAAGTTCTCAGTAGCCAACGTCGCTGCACTGGGGCCGAGTACGGCGCAGGAGCGGACGCTCTGGCAGAAGATCAAGCGCGAGACCAAGAAGCAACTGGCCCCCGGCGGGTTGCTGCATGAGATCGCCTACGCCCTGAAGACCGAGCGCGATGGCTTCTTTAACGACCAGTCGTCGGTGGTCGAGTGGACGCTGACGCACTACGCCCGTGCCGTTAAGAAGGTCTACGGAAAATACGTGCCGCAGTTATCTGAGGACCAACTTAAAGAGTTGGACGATGTGCTGCACGGCGGCGCTATCCCAGCCGGGATGTCGGTGGAGATGAAGACCGCCATGCTCCGGATGCGCCAAGACATCGATAATATGTCCGGGGAATACTTAAAGATCATCCGCGCCGACATTGCACAGCTACGCGCCGAGGGCAATGAAGACGCCGCCCTTAGAGCCGAGATGCTGGAGAGGACGTTCGATAACAACTTGGGCCGGTACGTCACACGCTCTTATCAGGTGTTTGATGATCCGGCGTGGCACACGAAGATACCTGTCGATGTCCAGCAAGCCGCGATGCGCTATCTGACTGCCCAGTACAACGGTGACGTGGCCAAGGCCGAACACGTCTACAGTGTGATCACCCAAGGCGAAGCCACCGCGTTCAGCAGCATGGAGGCCCTCATCAAAGAGAGTACGCTGGGTGCCAAGGATTTAAGCATCCTGATGAAGCGCAACGAAGACTTGGCTCCGGAAATCCGCGCCCTCATGGGCGAGAACACAGACCCGCAACTGAACTATGCCCGATCAATGCTGAAGATGTCCCGCCTGATCGGCAATACGAACTTCCTGAATGAGATCAAACGCCTTGGCGTAGGCGAGTTCCTGTACGATGAGAAAGCCGGACCCGTGCCGCCGGAGGCCAACCACCGTATCGCTGGTGAGAAGTCAGATGTTCTGTCGCCGCTGAACGGCCTATGGGCGCACCCCGACACCGTTAAGGCGTTCGAGGACGCGCTGAACAAGAACAACATCACGGGGCTGGTGGGGAAACTCATTGGCATCAACGGCACCATCAAGTGGGGCAAGATCGTATTATCGTCAGCCACCCAAATCCGTAACTTTGTCAGCAACATCTCTAACCTTATCGCGACAGGATCATTCCGCCCCGAGGCGGTGCCGGTGGCGTGGGACACTATGCGGGCGTACATGCTGAC
>Ga0114999_10004004_pt1 | contig 18070 bp, 21 predicted proteins | sample ArcticOcean_MG_C_3_FD_89820 | JGI IMG/M metagenome (GOLD analysis project Ga0114999, IMG submission 89820) | Marine microbial communities from western Arctic Ocean - ArcticOcean_MG_CB8_126 | ecosystem: Environmental > Aquatic > Marine > Oceanic | place: Arctic Ocean: Canada Basin | collected...
CAGCTGTCACCATGGATAAAATCGTTTCGTTATGTAAAAGGCGAGGTTTCGTCTTCCCCGGAAGCGAGATTTACGGCGGCCTAGCCAACGCCTGGGATTACGGCCCAATGGGCGTGGAGCTCAAACGCAACGTAAAAGAAGCCTGGTGGCGAGAGGTTGTACGTACCCGCGACGATGTGGTGGGCTTGGATGCTGCCATCATGATGAACCCAAGCGTGTGGGAGGCCAGCGGCCACCTTGCGGGGTTCACAGACCCTATGGTGGAGTGCAAGGAGTGCCAGCACCGGTTCCGGTCTGATCACATTGAGTCAGACAAATGCCCAGACTGCGGGGGAGCACTCGGCGAGTCCCGCCAGTTCAACCTGATGCTCAAGACGTTTCTTGGCGCGGTGGAGGACACTGCCAGCACAGTATTCATGCGCCCGGAGACCGCCCAAGGCATGTTCGTCAACTTCCTCAACATCCAGACCTCCACGCGCAAGAAGCTGCCCTTTGGTATCGCCCAGATAGGTAAATCCTTCCGTAACGAGATTACCCCTGGCAACTTCATCTTCCGCACTCGAGAGTTTGAGCAGATGGAGATGGAGTTCTTTATGAAGCCTGGTGACGACGATGAATGGCACGAGTATTGGGTTAACTCGCGGTTTGAGTGGTACATAAGCCATGGCATCCGGAGGGAGAACCTGCGCCTACGCCCACACGAGGCATCTGAACTCGCCCACTACGCCAAAGCCACCACCGACATTGAGTACCTTTTCCCCTGGGGATGGGCAGAGTTGGAAGGCATAGCCAACCGCGGTGACTTCGACCTCAAGAAGCACTCGGAGAGTAGCGGCACACGGCTGACCTACTTCGATGAACCCAGTGGCGAACACATCACCCCTTATGTCATAGAACCTGCGGCGGGAGTAGACCGCGCCGCCCTGGCTTTCTTGGTGGACGCCTATCATGAAGAAGAAGTCGGCGGAGATTCTGCGGGAGCTGGCAAGGGTGAAACCCGCGTAGTGCTGAAGTTCCACCCCTCCATAGCCCCGGTACAGGTAGCACTTCTCCCTCTGAGTCGCAACGAGAAGCTGACACCCCTGGCCCGTGAGGTCTACGCCAACCTGATAGCTTCAGGCCGCTGGAACGTGGAGTACGACGATGCACAGAGCATTGGACGTCGTTACCGCCGCTTTGACGAGGTAGGCACGCCCTTCTGCGTCACCGTAGACTTTGATTCCCTAGAGGACAATCAGGTCACTATCCGTGATCGTGACACCCTCCTCCAGGAACGCGTGGCCATTGCAGATTTGGCAAGAGTATTGGGAGAGAGATTGGGGTAGTCAACTCATTGCGGGTGACGTCTCTGGCCTTCTCTTTTCCACCAATATTTTGAATCTAATAAATACCTCGTTAAAACCCCTTGCCCTTTCCTTTTCTCCTGATACAATGCCCTTTGTCGCAACTTGAATCGGATTCCAGGAGGAAAGCATATGAATGACAATTCTGCCTACCAAAACGACCAGATTGTCGCTTGCCTCCGGGCACTACGGGAGACTGTAGACAAGCTTCAGGAGCTCCTTGGCGCACCCCTTGAGGACACCATGCAGCGCTTCTATCGACGTCGTCGAGACCTCCTCACCAGGCTCTACGCCACTGGAGGACTGGATCAAAAGGGCCTCTTTGCTCTCCTTGATGAGCACGATACCCCCCACCAATGGATTGGCCAGCAGGTCAAATCTGGATTCATAGAGAAATTTCCACGCCCCAGCGGCAAAGACCTCTACGTTGCCACCCATAAGGCCGTTGAGGATTTGAACCTCCAAGAAGAGGCTTCTGCCCTGGTCTCCGCGTCCGACGAGACTTTCACCACGGACTGGGACAGCCCAGAGGACACCGCATATGACCGTCTCTAATGTCCACCACGGGGATATTGTCCTGGTACCCTTTCCCCTCAACTCACCATCGGCGAACCAGCGTCGCCCTGCAGTCGTCGTGAGCGGTGATTACTACAACACTGGCACCGGAGAAGTTGTTATAGCTCCCATCACCGGCCACGGACGTGCCGCACCACGTATTGGCGATTACGCCCTCATGGACTGGCAAGACGCTGGACTCCTGGGGCCCAGCACCGTCCGGGCTCGATTGGCTACCATGAGAGCCTCCCACATACTCCGACGCATTGGCGGCATCTCCCGGCGTGACATGGAAGGCCTTTCCCAGTGGCTCCGTCGCGTCATGGAACTCTAATCAGAGTGATACCCTCTACCCATGCTGACCTCTCCTAACTCATCATCATCCCTAATATCTTGTCGTACTGAGGAGCGCACCGACGAAGAATTCGCTCCCGTTTACGTCATATTTCCCTAGCCCCAACGCCGCGTGTTTGGTATCCTTCCCCAAGCTGTCCACCCCACGTATACAGCAGTAGTTTCATTTAAGAGCAGATTATTCCCATGACAGAGGCGTAGCATATGCGCATCCTCCACCTGGCAGACATCCACATTGGTGTAGAGAACTACGGGCGGCCCACTACGGAGGCCGACCTTGAGGTGATGCCCTCCTACTTTGCTCCCGGCGTGGATCGAAAGCGCACCTACCTCGGCCTCTCAACCCGACTCCTAGACTTCCTGGTTGCCCTGGACGAGGTGGTGGAGTTCGCCATCCAGCAGAATGTAGACCTTGTCCTCTTCGCCGGCGATGCCTACAAAAGCCGAGACCCCTCCCAGACCCACCAGCGGGAGTTCGCCCGGCGCATAGCGACCCTGGTGAACCGGGGTATCCCGGTGTTCCTTCTCACGGGAAACCATGACATATCCCACTCCCTGGGTAGAGCAACAGCCTTGGAGATATTCCCTACGCTTGGGGTGCCGCAAGTCCACGTTGCAGAGCGCATGGAGACGTTCCGGATAGAAACCCGCTCAGGGCCGCTGCAGATTGTTGCCCTTCCGTGGATTCGGCGTGGAGCGTTGTTGCAACGGATCGAGCATCAAGGAGCAACCATTGAGGAACTCGCTCGTTATGTAGAGACAGACCTGACAGAGCGCCTGCTCGCTGAGGCAAAAGCCCTTGACCCAGCTATACCAGCCATCCTAGCAGCCCACGTAACAGTGGCTGGCGCAGTCACCAGCTCAGAACGCTCCATGATGTTGGGTAGGGACTACTCCCTTCAGCGCAGCAGCGTTGGGCTCCCCGTCTTCGATTACGTGGCGTTGGGGCACATCCACAAACACCAGCAGCTAGGCGACCATCCACCCGTGGTCTACCCCGGCAGCCTCCAGCGTGTGGATTTCAGCGAAGAGGGCGATGACAAGGGCTTCTGCCTTGTAGAGATAGACCCAACGGCCCCTGTGGGGGAGCGCGTACGGTGGGAACACATCCACATCAAGGCTCGAACGTTCCTCACCATTGATGTGAAGGTGCCGGACGATGAGGAAGACCCAACCGCTCTGGTGGTTCATGAGGTCAATCGCAAAAACGTTACGGACGCTGTGGTCCGTGTGCATATCACCATCTCTTCAACCCTGGCCAGCCGCATCAACGAAAAGGTCATCCGCGAAGCCTTGGCAGGTGCCCACTCCATCGCCGCCATCAGTCGAGAGGTCATCCACGATAAGATGCCTAGACTTGGCTCAGCAGCCCAGAGCATGTCTCCGCAACAAGCGTTACAGTGGTACCTGGACAGCCGTAGTGACCTTGGTGATGACGCAAAGCAACAGGCGTTGGCCTGGGGAACCGATTTGGTCACAGAAGAGATTGCAAGGGAGTAGTTCGCCGTGAGCCCTGGGGATATCTTCATCCTGGCAGTAGGGTGGATCCTTACCATAGCCGCGGTGGCATGGGTGGGCGGAAGCCTGTTCTACCTCTTCGTCCTCAGGCCGGCGTCACGGAAGGGCAGCGATGCTAGCAGCAGCAGTGCTATAGCCAACGAGTTTCGAGCCTTGGTGGGCACTGCGGTCATGGTTCTTATCATCACCGGCGTGGTGTTAGCTTTTGACAGGCTCACGTCCAAGTACACCGATGTTTCCTACGTCTCCGTCCTCGGCATAAAAGTCGGTCTATCCTTGTGGATGTTCTGGCTGGCTGGCGTGTTGCAGAAGAGAAGGCGTTCCCGGGCTAACGCATCTCTCACTGAGGAAGAACGGTCATCGCTGCCCCTAACGGGCCGGGCGCAACGCGTCTTCTCATCTGCCAATCTCATCGCAATCATAGGCATCATCGTATTCCTGCTCTCGGACTTGCTTCAGGCGCTGTTTGAGGATGCCCTGAAAGCGGTGTAAGCTAGACACCTGCTCAACAGACACTAAAGGAGAACAACCCATGCGGCACGACCTAATGGACATCTTGGCCTGCCCTATATGCAAGAGCGAACTGACACTGACCGTGACAAAAGAAGATGACGATGAGGTAATCACGGGAAGCCTTAACTGCGCAAAGTGCAAAGAGGACTATCCAATAGAAGATGCAATCCCAAACCTACTGCCCCCATCCTTGAGACAAATAGGGTAATCCCTGCACCCAGGCTACCTCTGGACTTCAGCGAAGCCCCTTTTAAGCCACCATGCGAGCTCTTATCATCGCGTCATTCTGAAGCAGCAAATCGATTGAAAATCGCGAAGCGTAGTAGTGTGGTACCCATCCGGCTGAGCACGGTTCGATTATGCGGGCAATCCCAACGGGTCGGGACTCGGCCTATTCACTACCGAAGCTGATCCCAAATCCGAACGCCCTCTTTTCCCTCTACTGAAGCAAGCAACGCCGCTACGGTCTGACCTGTAACAGGATGCACAACGTCCGGCGCGATGTCGGCCAGCGGCACCAGCACAAAAGCCCGTTCCGCAATGTGAGGGTGGGGAATCGTAAGCTCCTCTGACTCCAACACCAGGTCACCATAGAGCAGGATATCTATGTCTATCTCCCGAGGGCCGTTCCGGAACGTAGGCGTCCGTCCAACCAGCCCTTCAATGCCCTTCAATGTTGCCAACAACTCATTCGGTTTCATAGTTGTTTCAAGGCAACACACACAGTTCAGAAAAGATGGTTGGTCAGCATACCCTACAGGGTCAGTCTCATAAACCGGGGAATGCTGGTGAACGTAAGACCCGTGTCCCGTTAGGAATTTTAACGCCTGTCTCAGGTTGCCCTCACGAACATCCACATTACTGCCCAAACCCAGATAAACGATGGTCATGACGGCTGTTCCCAACGGTGCACTATCGCGTCTGACATACGGGAGACCCGCACCATTGCCTGCACATCGTGGACGCGCACAATATCAGCTCCGGTGGCAATGGAAAGCGCGATAGCCGCAGCGGTGCCCTCCAACCTATCGTCTGGCGGCAGTCCGCCTAGCACCGTGCCAATGGTTGATTTCCTTGAGACCCCCACCATCACCGGGAAGCCCAGGCTAGCCTTGAACTCATCAAGTCGGCGCAACAGCTCAAGGTTGTGTTGTACGGTCTTCCCAAACCCGATACCCGGATCCACGATGATGTTTGATCGCTTCACTCCAGCGGTCATCGCCACGCCTATGCTTTCCCGCAGGCTGGTTAAGACATCGGTCAGTAGCTCACGGTACTCAGTCCCCACCTGGTTGTGCATGAGCACCAGCGGTGTTCCCGTCTCCGCGGCTACAGCTGCCAACTCAGGGTCGCGCTGAAGCCCCCAGACATCGTTGATGAGAGAGGCTCCGGCAGCAATGGCCTGACGCGCTACCTCTGCCTTGTAGGTATCAATGCTAATGGGGATGTGCAAGGCCTCGCGCAACCGCACAATGACCGGGAGCACACGGCCCAACTCCTCCGCTGAGGATACCGGCTCAGCGCCCTGCCCGTAGACGGCACCGGCCGGCCTTGTAGATTCACCACCAACGTCTATAACGTCGGCACCTTGTTCCTGGAACGCCAGAGCCTGAGCAACCGCAGCATCCACGTTGTCGTTGAGGCCATCACCGGAAAAGGAGTCAGTAGTGACGTTGACGATGCCCATGACGTAAGTACGTGGTCCCCACTGGAAATCACGTCCACCTATGAGAGTTGAGCCGGATGACGAGGTTCGGTAAGACATTTCCCCACCATTATGGAACATGGATGAAGATGTTGCGCGCGATGGCATCATAGCTGAGCTTCAGGGTCACGTGCGACGTACGGTGACTGCTGCCAGTACCAGGAACACGACGGCAAAAGCGGCCAATATCCCCACATCGCCAAGGACTTCACTGAATGCCTGCCCATGCAACATCATATCTCTAAGGGCACCCACAGCATACGTCAAAGGCAGCACCTTAGATGCTGCTTGGAAATACCCTGGCAGCTGATCCACGGGCAGGACCACCCCGCACAAAAAAGAGGAACGCATCCTCTAAAGTAGCATTGGGTAACGCGGTGGCAGCCCGGAGGCCACCAGGCGAATCCTTGGCAATAATCCGACCCTCATACAGAAACGTCAGTTGATGACAGTGCGCAGCATCGTCCATGGTATGACTGGAGATGATAACCGTTGTTCCACTATCCGATAGAGACTGGAAATGCTCCCAGAAGGATGCACGAAGCTCTGGATCCAGACCCACAGTCAGCTCATCAAGGAGGAGGAGTTTGGGGTCATGTACCAGCGCACATGCCAGACTAAGCCGCTGCCGCATCCCCCCACTGAGGCGAAGAACCGGATCCTTCCGCCGCTCCAGCAATCCCTAGGGTCGATTCCTCGGCCTCTCGCCTCTGGGCTTTATCTGTCAGCCCATACATGCGCGCAAAGAAATCAAGGTTCTCCTGGACAGAAAGCTCTGTGTAGAGGGCGTTCAACTGGGGCATATAGCCTATTTGCTGAGAAAGGCGGGGGGACGGAGATTGGCCCAATACCCTGATAGTCCCAGATTGAGGTTTACCAAGGCCTGCCAAGAGGCGGATAAGCGTTGTCTTACCCGCCCCGTTAGCACCCAAAAATCCAAAGATAGCCCTTTTTTCTATGAAGAGGGATATCCCGTTGAGAACCCTGCGCTGCCCATAACTAAATCTACGTCGGAAAGACGAATGACGGCATCGTCAGAGCCATTCCCAACGTTGGTGTTAGCATTAATACTCACAGCACGTGGCTCCCCGTAATATCAGCTATGTCAGCCAGACTACCTGACCAACGCCTAGTCGTCGCCTTTGTTTCCACTGGCACGCTCCAATAGCCGCTCAACGGACTGGCCCAGCAGCAACCGACCAAGGCGCTTGTGGCCTAGGCCGTAGTAGTGCTTGCTCCACCACTTTTTGACATCATTGGCGCTCTCCAAGTCATTCAACTCGTCAGCGGCAGTCTGCAGTTGTACTTCCATTTCCTCGGGGTTCTTTGTTGTCATTGTCCTATCTCCTAGTAAAGCAAGTTATTTCCTATCGTGTCTTTAAGTCCCTGAGAACCGGAATTTTAAGTGACTCAATTGACCTCAATCAAGCCCATGCATTTAAAACCAAGCTGGTTTGACACAAAATTCATCAGAATTTATGGGTCAAGGGCGTGCCCTTGTGTATCTTGAACTAGCTCTTCCGGTTGTGCATGACTTCTACCAACTCTTTGACAGCATCGGCAGATCTCATTAACGCGGCTTGCTCATCGCTGGTAAGTTTGAGGTTGATAACCTCTTCCACTCCGGCCGCACCCAGCTTAACGGGAACGCCTACACACAAACCGTCCACACCGTACTCGCCCTCCAAACGGACGCAGCAAGGAAGAATTTGCTTTTTATCAAAGAGAATGGCTTCCACCATCTGGGTCACCGCTGCCGATGGAGCGTAAAAAGCGCTACCAGTCTTCAACAGTGCAACAATTTCACCGCCGCCATCGCGGGTCCGCTGAACAATGGAGTCCAGTCGCTCTTTCGGAATCAAGTCGGCAATGGGGATACCGCCGACGTTAGTTGGGCCAACCAAAGGCACCATGGTGTCTCCATGCCCGCCTAAGACGTACGCATGCACATCACTGACTGAAACCTTCAGTTCTGCTGCAAGGAATGAGCGGAACCGAGCGGTGTCTAGGATGCCAGCCATGCCGAACACTTGATTCCTAGACTTGCCTGATACCTCAAGGGCATGCTGAGTCATTGCGTCCAACGGGTTGGTCACGGTAATCACAATTCCGTCCGGCGAGTTGCTCACTACTTGGCTGATAACGCTGCCAACAATGTCCATGTTGGTATAGAGAAGGTCATCCCGGCTCATACCGGGCTTCCTTGCTATCCCAGAGGTAATCACAATGACGTCTGACCCCGCAGTGTCATTGTAATCGTTTGTACCAACTACGGATGAATCAGTGCCAGTAACAGGGCCTGACTCCAACATGTCCAACGCCTTGCCCTGAGGCAGTCCCTCTACAATGTCTATCAGAACAACATCGGCATATCCGCCGTCATAAATCCGTTGTGCCGTGGTGGCTCCCACGTTTCCTGCGCCAACAACTGTCACCTTTTTTCGCATAACTTAGCCTTTTCTTCCTCGTGGACATCCCAACACGTCAGGATAATCTCACGTTATTTTCAAATATCTCTGCTCAGCCTTGCTCAGCCTATTGACCACCGCGCGATGCTCTTCATTCAGGAGTAATAACCAGGAGAACATCCTCGCGCGCTACCTTTGCCCCAGCTTGCAATGGTATGTGCTTAATCACACCATCCACAGGCGCAGGCAAAGTATTTTCCATCTTCATAGCTTCAAGCACAACAACCGTCTCACCAGCCTTAACGTGCTGCGCTTCGGAGACAGTATAGCGCACTATCGTTCCCGGAATGGGAGCAGCCAAAGCCCTATCGCCAGTCGCTGTTGCAGGCACGGTTGTCGCCGCCGAAGGCTGAGGAGCCGGTGCCTTGGGCACAGGGGCTGACCGTTGCGGAGGCGCACTCACGGCAGGCGGCACGTTCAGCGTTGCTTCTGCGGCAGAGGATAGCGTTCCCGATGCTACCTGCACATGGAACGCGCGACCGTCCACAGCAATCTGAAAACTCTTGTCTCCAGCCGATGAGGACTGAACCTCAGCAGCATCTCCCGCAGGGGTTACCGTAACCGTTAGGGAATTACCGTCCACCACAACATTGAACGTCCGGCTCCCCGCCGATTCTGACCCATCTCGATTTTCAGTCGTCATTTGGTTCTTCCACGAAAGCCGAATTTTCGGAGCAGTTCAAGGCTCATAGGGGGATGTTTCCATGTTTTTTCGGTGGCAGCGTATCGCGCTTGTTCTGGAGCATTTCAAAGGAGCGGATGACCTTGATACGAGTCTCCGCAGGGTCAATGACATCGTCAATAATCCCCCGGGACGCAGCCACGTACGGGTTTGCCGTCATATCACGGTACTCTTGGATGAGTTCCGCCCGCTTTCCATCCGGGTCTTCCGCAGAGCGGATAGCCTCTCGGTGGATTACATTGACAGCGCCTTCAGGCCCCATAACCGCTATCTCTGCTGATGGCCATGCGTAGTTAACGTCAGTACGCAAGTGTTTGCTGCCCATCACAATGTACCCGCCGCCATAGGCCTTCCGCGTAAGGACGCTCACCTTCGGGACTGTAGCCTCGGCATAGGCATAGATTAGCTTGGCACCATGCTTGATGATGCCCCCATGCTCCTGCTCAATGCCCGGCAGAAATCCAGGGACATCCACAAAGGTCAGGATTGGAATGTTGAAAGCATCGCAGAACCGTACGAACCGTGCTGCCTTCAACGAAGCGTTAATGTCCAAGACCCCGGCCAGGAAGGCGGGCTGTTGGGCCACAATGCCCACGGGATGCCCGTCCAGCCGTCCTAGCCCAACAATGATGTTCTGGGCGTAATTAGGCTGAACCTCCATGAAATCGCCGTTGTCCACGACTTCTGCGATGACCTGCTTCATATCGTAGGACTGGTTGGCCTCCTCAGGGATGATGGAGCTCAACCCGGGGCAAAGTCGATTCGGGTCGTCCGTCCTATCCACCTGGGGAGGATCCTCTGCGTTGCTGGAAGGAATGAAGTCCAATAATCTGCGGACCTGAGCAATACACTCAGCCTCATCGGGAAAGGAGAAATGGGCAACGCCACTAATCGACGTATGGGTATCGGCACCGCCCAATTGTTCATGAGTGACCTCTTCGCCCGTTACAACCTTTATGACATCTGGCCCGGTGATGTACATCTGCCCGGTGCCCTCTGTCATGAAGATGAAATCCGTAATAGCTGGCGAGTAGACGGCACCCCCGGCGCAGGGGCCCATAATCACAGAGAGTTGCGGCACCACACCAGAGGCAAGGGTGTTGCGTAAAAAGATATCGCCATACCCCTTCAGGCTACCAATACCCTCTTGAATACGTGCTCCGCCAGAGTCCTCTATCCCTACCACCGGAGCGCCGACCTTCATAGCAAAATCCATGATTTTGCAGATTTTTTCCGCCACAACTTCTGAGAGGGAGCCACCCATCACCGTGAAGTCCTGGGCAAACAGAAATATCTGTCTACCATTGACCTCACCATATCCGGTGACTACTGCGTCTCCCAGAATCTTCTGGTCTGCCAGGCCAAAGTCAGTAGCGCGATGGGTAGCAAAGCTGTCCAACTCCTGAAACGTTCCAGGGTCAACTAGCTGCTCCAGCCGCTCTCTCGCAGTCAGCTTCCCTTTGTCATGCTGATGCTCAATGCGTCGCTCACCGCCGCCAACAGCACCTTGCGCTCGGAGTTCTTGGAGTTGTTTTAACCGTAATTCTTGCTTTTGTTCCACAGATGTATGCTCATTACTTATCAAGGATTTATAGGAGAGAAAAGGCGCAGCCATCCTAGCACGCGAGCCCGTGCTCTAGCAAGGCGCCCGTCGCGGCGAATAGCGCGTCTATCGCGATCCAAATCTCACTCGAGTCCTCCGGGCGAACTTGCTAACCAAGACAACCAATTGCAGTGCTATGAATTATGTACGGCTGGACAGATGCTATCCCTTGTGCGTAGAATTGAGGTCACTCGAGTTATGTACAGGACTACCCAGCTATGGTTTGCATGGTAGTTCCAGCATAATCGGCACATCTTTTAAACATGGGGACGTCATGAAGGCTCAGGTTGATACGTACTTGACCCACCTTGCAGTAGAGCGAGGCTTCTCCGGAAATACCATCATGGCGTACCGTAATGACCTGTACTCCCTTGTTGATTTTCTTGGTAGCAACGGAAACCCCAAGGAATGGAAACAAGTAAACGCTAATCTCCTATCTGAATTTGCCCTACTCTTGCAGAGCAAAGGTTATTCAGATACAACCAGAGCCAGGAAGACCGCAGCAGTACGGTCGTTCTTCTCCTTTCTAGTAGAGGAACGCGTTTTGGAGGTCAGCCCCGCCAGCGACTTAACCTCGCCCAAAATTGGCCGCAGCCTGCCCACCGCACTTACAGAGGAAGAGGTTGTGAGGCTCTTGGACGCCCCCAGCAAGATCAACACCCCAGAAGCCCGCAGAGACAAAGCCATGCTGGAGCTTCTCTACGCCACCGGCATGCGTGTAAGTGAGTTGGTATCCCTGCAAACCAGTGACGTTAACCTGGCAGGAGAATACGTACGGTGTATGGGGAAAGGCTCCAAAGAACGGCTCATCCCATTCCACGATCAGGCCCTCAATGCCCTACAGCACTACATAGAGAATGCACGGAATACCTTCATCTCTAATTCCAAAGAACAAGCGCTGTTCTTAAACCGTATGGGGGAGAGGCTGACGCGACAAGGCTTCTGGCTTATCCTCAAGGAGCACGCGCGCAGAGCGGGCATCACTGCGCGGGCCACGCCACACACGCTAAGGCACAGCTTCGCCACCCACATGCTTCGGGGCGGAGCATCGCTGCGCCAAGTTCAGGAATTCCTGGGCCACGCCAGCATTGCCAGCACACAGATTTACACGCATCTGACCGATGACCACGTGCGAGAACAGTACGAGGAATCCCACCCCCGGGGCCGGTAAGTCTGCATCCCAGCGGAGATGGCTGCCATGCACATCATGGTGGGTAATAATGACCAGGAAGAATTAGCCACGGCCATAGTAGTTTCACTAATTCCGCAAGCGATAAAACCCGGACTTCACTGCGCACTTACCCCTCAAAGTTATCCAGATTTTGCAGCCACCTCAACAACCAAGTGGATTTCAACCGAGTCTGCCGCCCACTGTCTCCTATTTTGTTGAGATTACCCCATTGGATACCAAGCAATTTGCGCGTAAACTCACCCTACGTTCTGGTTTACGTCTCCCGGTAGCTAATTCCTCAACTCAGGGAAAGCACACAACACAGGAGGGCACAATGGCAGTGGTTACCCTTAATGGACAGCTTGGTGGTGCCGCGCGGGAAGTTGGCCAAGAAGTTGCACGTAAACTCGGAGCAGACTATGTGGATCGGCTACTCCTCGCTGAGGCCGCAAAACGGGTAGGGGCCACGATATCTGCCCTGGCCGAGAAGGAGCAGGAACACCTGTCCCTGGCGAATCGGCTAACCCGGTTGGTGCAAACGGCCTTTGAACGTTCTGCCTATACAGGGTCCGGCGGCGATCCCTTCTTTGGGCCCGGAGTTGACGCGCTCTTGGTTCATCCCTATTCAGAAGGCGACGATGATCAGCCGGCAACCAGCAGCAAAGAAGTAGACGACAACAGGTTTTTCGAGGTAATCAGCGACATCATGAAAGACTTGGCGGAAGAGGGAAACGTAGTCATCATGGGCCGGGGCAGTAACCTGGTTCTAAAGGATTTCCCCGGCGTGCTCCATGTAGGGGTTGTAGCTTCCCTGGAATTCCGTACTGAAATAACAATGCAAAGGGATGGCATAAGCCAGGATGAAGCTGAAAAGTATCTTGCAAATGAAGAGCGGGCGCGGATTAGTTTCTTCAAACGGCATTTCAAGGCCCATCCTGATGATCCAATCCTGTATCATATGATGGTCAACCCTGGTACGATTGGTATTGAGGCCTCAGCAAACATCATATCCCAGGCAGCAGTACTAACCCCCTAGATAGGCCCATAAAGTGAATACTAACCGCTAGGCTCCCCACTGAAACACACATTAGCCGTGGAGGAATGCAATGCCTCGGAGTTCTCGAGGTTCAACGGCCCACAGGGGTCACCGCACTCGCGGAAAGCAGAGTGAACACGTTCAGGAGACGGCTACAGTTGGGGCATCGCCGGAGGCTCCCGTTGCTGGTACTGACGGAAAAATAGCGGAATCAGCCCAACCCAGCGCCGGACAGCAACCCGCTCCAAGAGTTGCCACGCCACCTCTTCAGCCCGTGACCGCAACCGTATCAGGTGCAACGCTACGGGGCGCGGACCCACTGCTGAACAAGGAGCTAATTCGTATCTCTGTGTTGGCTGGAGTGGTATTGGTATCATTGATCGTCATTACAACCCTGCTTCGCTAGGGAGAACGTTAACTGCAGCTCCTTCTCCAGTGCGGAGCAATCAAGATGGTGTTGGGCTGCTATGCGTTTCACCACATTGAGTAGGTTCTCAGCCTTCAGAGCTATTCCTACGATTTTCTAGCGTGAATGAAGATGGCTACAACTACCGATAACCAAAACGAAAAAAACGCTGAGATGCGAGAGCGGTTACCCTCTGTGCCAGGACGCCCTGGCGTCTACCTTTTCAAGGACACATTCAGTAAATTCCTGTACGTAGGCAAAGCTGCCAACCTCCGTAATCGTCTACGATCCTACTTCGGCACGCCGCACGGCATGGTGTCCAAAATTCGAAGATTGATGCAGCAAGCCGTCGACTTCGAGTTCGTGGTGACGGATTCCGAGAGTGAAGCGCTTATCCTGGAAAACACTCTCATCAAACGGCATCGACCTCCCTTCAACACACGACTCCGAGACGACAAGACCTACCCCTACATCAAGATTGACCCAACCGAGGAGTTCCCCCAGGTCTACTTCACTCGCCGTGTCCTGAACGATGGCGCGCGATACTTTGGACCCTTCGCCAGCGCAGGGTCCATCCGCAAAACCCTTGGCCTACTGAAAAAACTCTTCCCCTACCGCTCATGCACTAAAACCATTACCGGCACAGACGCCCGCCCCTGTCTGGAGTACTACATCCATCGATGTGTAGCACCCTGCGTAGGATACGCTGACCAAAAGGACTATAAAGAAGTCATAGAGCAGGTCTTGATGTTCCTAGAGGGGAAGACCGGGGATGTTGTCAGACAACTCAATCGCCGCATGTCTGAAGCCGCTGAAGGCCTGGCATTTGAGCAAGCCGCGCGGATTAGAGATCAAATACAGGCTATTGAGCGGGTAAATGAAGAGCAGAAGATGGTCTCACTACGTAGCCAGGATATGGACGTAGTAGCCATGGCTCAAGAGCGCAACGAGGCGTGGGTAGAAGCCTTCTTTATCCGAAAGGGAAAGCTGGTAGGAAGAGACCACTTCATCATGGACGGAGTTCAAGATGAAGAAGCAGGAAAGGTCATGGCCAACTTTATTCAGCAGTTCTATGACCGCGCATCTTACGTCCCGCCCCTCATAGTCATCCAACATGAAGCAGATGAAGTCCCGTTGCTGACGGAATGGCTCACGTCACGTCGAGGCGGGCCCGTAGTGCTCCACGTGCCCATTAGAGGAGAGAAGCGGAAGCTGGTGGCCCTGGTAGCAGAGAACGCCTCCCAAGGGTTGAGTATGGCAAGAATCCGGAGACTCTCAGGCCAAGGGGCCTTAGATACTGCCCTTGCAGAGATACAGGAAGCCTTAAGCCTGCCACGGCTGCCAAACCGCATTGAATGTTATGACATCTCCAACATCAGCGGGACAGACGCCGTAGGCAGCATGGTGGTGTTCCAAAACGGCGCTCCACGGAAGGAGCACTACCGCCGGTTCAAGATAAAAACCGTGGACGGCCCCAATGATTTCGCCATGATGCGCGAAATGCTGCTCAGGCGCTTCGCCCGAATGGCCGCACAACCAGACGATTCTGAAGCCGATTCATCAGACACAGAGGCAGGTGAAGGGGCTTGGGTCAATGTGCCGGACCTGGTTCTGATAGATGGAGGCAAAGGTCATCTTTCTGCAGTACAAGGCGTGTTCCTGGAAATGGGGATTTCCACAGACAAAGTGCCTCTGGGGTCTTTGGCCAAGCAGGAAGAAGAACTCTTTGTCCCCCACAGCCCTGATCCCATGCTGTTACCCCGCAACTCCCAGGGGCTCTTCCTGGTTCAACGAGTGCGCGATGAAGCCCACAGGTTCGCTATTACCTACCACCAGAAGCTTCGATCAAAGCGACAGACCCAGTCCGGCCTGGACACAGTGCAGGGGATTGGGCCAAAGCGGCGCAAGTTGTTGATTCAGCGCTTTGGGAGCGTACAAGGCATACAAGATGCCAGCATGGAAGAGTTGACACTGGTACCGGGGATGACAGTTGCCCTTGCCCAGAACGTCAAAGAGCAACTGTAGAGGCTAGGTAGGCAGGGAAAGTACCCCTTGCCTATCTTCAGGAACGAGTCACTTGCTCCACGGTCAACCCCAAACGGTTACGCACCTGCCATAGCAGCATGGAAGCATCTCCGCGAGGGTGTGGCTGCAAACCACGGTTCCGCAACAGCTCCTTCAAAGCATCCAACGATGGAATTACTTGGGTGGAGCCATCTTCAAACGTAATTTGCGGGAACTGGGCATGGAACCATCGTGCCCTACGAGCAGGAGGCGTCGCAGCCACCACTGGTGCGGGAGGCGCCACAGCTGTCACTGGCGCAGGGGTTGGAGGTGCCACGGCTGGTGCCACTGGCGCAGGGGTTTCCATCGCTGTTGGTTGCGTCACAGACTCTGTGACTTCCTGTGTTGGAGCAGGTGGATTGGCCGCTGCTGGCGCGGGAGTTCCCACTGACTCCGGAACAGAGACAGGAGAAGGGGACGTCACGGTCACGCCATCCTGCAGTTCCTGACACCTCACCTCAAGGACTTGCGCGGCCAGCGCTAAATACAGAGACGTCTCAGGAGCCCGGAGGGACACCTCACCTAGAATCAATTCAAATATAGGTCGTGTGTTTTGTGTCATAAATACACCATAGCGTCACGAGACGCCTCTGTCAAGAGGAATGTGAGGATTTGGGGTGGGCGTGGCGACCGATAGTGTTCGACACATTGAGGGAGAAGATATTTTGAGCCGAGGCATCGACGTGCCATGCAGCGCATCTCACGTCGATGCCCCCAGAAGGCACAACAATTTTCATCATGTTTTTCTTTGGGTTTACGGCAATGTCTCTCCCCTGACCACCACAGAAATACCACAACCCTTGACAGCATGTCAGCGTGACAAGTAGTGTCCGTAGTAGAAACCTAGTGGTTGCCCCTAAAGGGAATTCCGCCAAGGGTGAGACAGTATGGCAACGAGCACCCCCACCCACACTGTGAGCATCAACGGACAGACAGTTCATGTATCGCCGCTGGAATTCAGGTTGCTTTCATACCTGGTGAACAAGCGAAACCGCAACGCCGCCTGATACGTCAATCCGCCCACTACGGCCGCAATAACAACCCCTCCGGGAGACAACACTAGAGCAGCCGCAAACAACGGAGCGGTGGTCATCCCCGCCTTAACCCTGGGAGCTACAGGGATAGGGAAGAGCCCAGCCACCATGACCAAGGCCGCTAATAGCGATGTACTAGCTACAAATTCTACGTCCAACTCAAGTTGGCTGACGAGGTAAGCGGACCACACGGCGCCACCAGCGACAACCATGCCAATCATCACCCATAACACTGGAGACGCCTTGATGCGTGTATCGTTCTCAGGCAGCCCACCCCTCATCCACGAACTAGGGACGTTGAAGCCGACGTAGCGCCATTACCTTTCCCCAAGAGATATCAACACATTGTAGCAAACCCTGCGCATGATGGCCGCATACAGTGCACGCAAGAAAGGGAAATTTGAGGCAAAATCAGCAAGTGAATTATGACTGTGGGAAGTTTGGGGGAAATCCGTTTAGAGGCTAAGCGACCACTCCTCCAAGACTCATGACTGTGGGAAATTTTGGAGAAATAGAGTCGAGGGTCAAAAAACTATACGAAAAGAAAAGAGAGTGGACTTCACGTAGAACTTGGGCCGGCAACGAGTCAACCGAACAAGTGTCCCGCTACCAAGCCCTTACCATTGAACAAACATGGGCATAATCACGTGAATGTAGTTTTCCGTGTCTGTCGGACGAAGAACCCCGGGGCTTGAGGGAGTAGTCACTTCCAGTGCAACCTCATCCGTCTCTATCACACCCAAAACGTCCATAAGGTACTTGGCATTAAAGGCAATCTTCGCCTCGCCACCTTCAACTACAGCGTCCATCTCCGCGCTATTTTCGCCAATTTCTTCTGCTCGCGCCAAAACTTTCAGCGATCCAGGAGTGCCCTCTTGGATGTGTAGTCGGACAATCCCAGAGCTATCACGAGCGAAGATGGCAGCTGTTCGAGCAGCACGCAGGCACTCGTCCACGCGCAGCCCCGCTTTCGTAGTGAAGCTTGGCGGAATCAACTGGGCGTAGTTAGGAAACGCTCCTTGGATGAGTTGAGACACCATTTCAATGTTGTTGAGGCGGAAGAGAGCCTGACCCCTGGTGGGAGATAGCACCAGCTCCACTGGCTCGGATTGATCGCCAAGTAAGCGATTCAACTCGTTCAGCGTCCTAGCAGGAATGATGACCTCAGTGGCCTCAGCCACAGCTTCTACCAGTTTCCCCTTATGGACTGCCAGACGGAAGCCGTCAGCGGCTGCAAGGGTGAACCCGTCATCTAGAAGCTCAAGCTTCACGCCGGTCAGCACAGGCCGAGACTCTTCAGTTGCTGCGGCAAACACTACCTGCCCAATAGCCTTCTTAAGCACGGCCGGGTCAATCTTCGCAATGACCCCATCGTCCACCGTTGGAATCGGGGGGAACTCACCGGCATCTGTGCCAATGATTCGCGCATCGTAACGGGCAGAGGTGAGGGTCATTGCATGCGGCTGAGAGGTGGTCACCATGTCCACCTTCTCGTTCTGCAAGGCGCCAACAAATTCAGAGAGCAACCGCGCGGGAATCGTAATATCCCCTTCTTCCTCTACCGTAGCTCCAATCCAAGTGCTGATGGCAACTTCCAAATTGGTGGCGGTGAGTTTCA
>Ga0114999_10004005_pt1 | contig 18069 bp, 17 predicted proteins | sample ArcticOcean_MG_C_3_FD_89820 | JGI IMG/M metagenome (GOLD analysis project Ga0114999, IMG submission 89820) | Marine microbial communities from western Arctic Ocean - ArcticOcean_MG_CB8_126 | ecosystem: Environmental > Aquatic > Marine > Oceanic | place: Arctic Ocean: Canada Basin | collected...
AATGGTCGTGCTTGGCAAGTGGTGGGAAGCGTAGCGTTGTTGAAGCTCTGCGCTTCGAGGTTCGTCGACGAGGGACTGGGGTAGTCAATGGCGACGACGGAACGACCGCAAGGTCAATCGCTAGGTGATCGTCTATACGACGCCGCCTTCAAGAATAGGCTCTGGCGTTCCATTTTCCGTTCCGGATATCCGAACACGCCGCGAAACCAAATGCTGGCAGTTGCGACGAATGTGTTCCTGCATCTCCATCCCACGCGTATTCACCGAACCCACGTCAAAATTACCCACACGTTCTGCTTGGGTGGACTCTCGTTCTTTCTCTTCCTAGGCCTGACCATCACCGGCGTACTGCTGATGTTTTATTACGTCCCCTCAATTGAACGAGCGTATGGCGATGTGCTGCGACTGGAGACGGATGTTCGTTTCGGCCAACTCTTGCGCAACCTGCACCGCTGGATGGCGCACGGCATGATTCTCACCGTGTTGATGCACATGATGCGAGTCTTCTACACCGGCGCGTACAAGCCGCCACGCGAATTCAACTGGGTTGTTGGAGTGGTGCTCCTCGTCTTGACTCTGCTGCTCTCGTTCACCGGCTACCTGTTGCCGTGGGACCAGCTAGCGCTATGGGCGATTACTGTTGGTACCAACATGGTGGGGTCAGCCCCGCTGCTGGGCGAGCCGAACCGTTTCGTGCTGGTCGGTGGCTTCCAGGTGGGACAGGCAGCACTTATTCGGTTCTACACATTGCATGTCATTGGACTACCGTTAGTCGCGGCAATCTTCATGGCAGTGCATTTCTGGCGAATTCGGCGCGACGGCGGACTCGCACGGCCGCTCTAGTCGACACGAGCTTGGATTGGGATGGGATTACTCATGGCGGTTGCTGAACAGGCCCAGCCAGCATCACCCGCAGTACGCGGACGGAAACGTCGTGCGCGCGAGGAAGAGCTGCTCGTTTGGCCAGACCTCGTATTTATCGAGTTCATCTCGGCAGTACTGTTTATTGGAACGCTGGCAATCTTGTCAGTGTTAGTAGATGCGGTGCTGCTGGATGAGGCGAACCCGGCGATCACTCCGAACCCGTCTAAAGCGCCTTGGTATTTCCTAAATCTTCAAGAGCTACTGCTGCACATGCACCCGGCATTGGCCGGCGTCATCGTGCCAACCATCGCGCTGATCGCACTGGGAGCGATTCCCTACTTCGACAACAACAACGTCGGTCAAGGTGAATGGTTGAGCACGCCTCGTGCATGGCCGAATCTCATCGTCGGAGCACTCGTTGGCTCATTCGGCACACTGCTACTGATCTTCTACGACGCCTCGTTCCACGTTCGAATCTTCGAGTGGGTTGCGAACCCTGGCCAGAATCGGTTTCTGACGGATGGAATGACACAGAACGCGGCGTTTCACAACTGGCCTGAGTCGCTCGCATTCCTGAAGAGCGTGCGGTCGATCCAGACCGAGTTGGATTGGCCAACATGGCTGACCCAGATTCCTTTAGGATCGAAGGTCCTCCGTACCGATCTACTTGGGCTCCCGGCGATCGATCTTGACGTGAACATGGCTGCGGTTCTGGTGGAGCAAATGATTCCGGTGAGCGCGATGGTAGGATTGCCGCTGTTACTGGCTGCCGTCGCCTCGAAAATTGGACTGGCTCAGACCAAGCGCGACCATATGATTCTTGCGTTCAGTGGGTTCATCGCCGTGTACGTGATGTTGACCATTATTGGAACGTTCTTCCGCGGTGAAGGCCTTGAGCTGGTGCCGTACACGATCTACTCACATGGGTAGCCGATCCCAGCGTCGCGTCTTGAGCGTGGCCGTTGGAGGGAGCAAGCAGTGACGAACGAAACCGAGACCGTCGAAGCACCTGACGAGAGTGTTGCCGCGACGGAATCGTGGCGCCAGGCGCTTGCATCGCGACGGACTGAGTTGGCCGAGCCGGAATCTGTTCCGGCGACGCAGGCCGCGCCAATGGACTACGACGCGTCGCGACGCAACTTCATTCGTGCGTCGTTCTGGACCGGTCTGGGTGTTTCCGTCATGGGGACGCTCGGATTGGTACTCGATTTTCTCTACCCGCGGAACGTGAAAGGCTTCGGTGGCCCAGTTGCTGCCGGTAACGTGGCGGATTATCCGGTAGGTGGAAAGCCGATCGCGAACAGTGCTGGCCAGTTCTGGATCTCCAACCTCGATCCCAACGATACGGCCGATAACGGGACTGATGGCGGTGCCGGCCTGCTGGCTCTCTGGCGCAAATGCCCGCACCTGGGCTGCACTGTTCCATGGAACTCATCAGCCACCGCAATTGAGGTTTCCGGGGACGTCGGCTGGTACAAGTGCCCCTGCCACGGTTCCACATACACGCGTTCGGGCATCCGAATCTTCGGCCCGGCTCCGCGCTCGATGGATTCTATGGCGATCGAAATTGACGATGCAGGGAACGTCACCGTGCACACGGGAATCGTGACCTCAGGTGGCCCTGACAACCCGGAGCGAGCGGTCCAGCATCCGCTCCTCCCAAGCTAGACGAGACGGCTGGGGTCTGTAATGAATAGTCGTTCGGGCCGCGAAACGGTGAGTGCATGAATACGAGCAAGCAAGTCAACGCCATGATTGGCCTCCTTTTGGTAGTGTCCGTCATTTTTGCGGCGAACGTGCTGAACGAGCCGAATCGCCAGGAAATCGCGCGCGAGCATCAAGTTGAGAGCTTCACCGAGCGCGGTGCCGTGCTGTTTGTTAACAATTGCCGCGGCTGTCATGGACTTGAAGGTCTGGGTTCGGAAGAGGGCGCAATTGCCCCAGCACTGAACAGTGACGCGTACCTGATCCTCAGTGAAGACAACCCCTATGGTGCTGATGAGACCGCGCTGGGTGTCGCGTCGACGATCCGGGGCTTCCTTGGTGACACGATCTCTTGTGGTCGCAAGGGTACGTACATGCCGGTCTGGTCCGACGAGCACGGTGGACCGCTCTCCGATCAGCAAATTGACTACCTGGTCACCGTGATTACCACCGATGGCGCATGGGAAATCGTGAAAGAAATAGCGCACGAACTTGATACTCATCAGGTTCCGGTGCCGACTCGAGAAGACATTATCGTTGCCGATGTCTCAGGCCTGAGTCTCACGCAGAAAAACTGCGGTCAGTGGGATGCGCTGAGTGCGAAGGACATCCATAACCGCGATCCGTTCGTGAGCAGTGGCGATGGCACAGCACCCGTTAGCACGACTGAGTCCGGCGGCACTGCAGAGCCCGCTGGGCCAGCAGACGCGATGGTGCAAGGCTTGCCGGTTGGCGATTTCTTCCTCGCGTCATGTTCCGCCTGTCACGGGGCTAACCGAGAAGGCCTGGTCGGTCCGGCACTGACCCCTGAACGCCTGATTGAAACCGATGAGTTCTACTTCGAGACGATCAAGAATGGTCGAACCGGGACGCCGATGCCGGCATGGGGCGCGGCAGGCCTGACGGACTCTGACATCAACGCGCTGGTCCAGTGGATCAAGAACGTCGAACCATAGCGAATGGCGCGCGAGCGCTAGATCTTGACGCGTAGGTCGGTCTATGTTGACCGACCTAACCTGAATTCATGAGTGAAAATCACATGGGAGTGAGATGGCAGCAGTGACAGGAAAGCGCTACAAGTGCACAGACTGCGGAGCGGAGTTCATCGTGACCCGCGGAGCTGACGAGGGTGAACTGCGCTGCGGCGACTCGCCGCTCGAGCAGTTGTAGCAGAGGGCGGAACAATGGCCGTTGCACTTGGCAAGCGATACAAAGACGAAACGACCGGAGTCGAGGTGCTCTGCATCAAGCCCGGTGAATGCAACTTGAACGTCGACGGACGCGGCATGGAAGAACTCCAACCGAAGGTTCTACCGTCCGCTGACTAAGTTGGTACCGGGGGCTCGGTATTGACGGTGCCCGGTACCATCTTCTACGATTTTTGATGCGCACCTCGTGGTGCGCATCGTCACGATCGGTAACTGTGAACCAATGCGTTGCATTGGGTCCCGCCGAGAGAGGTCTGTAGCGTACGTGGCAGAAGTGAGACTTGGTGAATCGGAATCCCTAGATGCGGCGTTGCGCCGTTTCAACAAGCGTGTGCAGTCCGAGGGCATCCTGACGGCCGCTCGCCGCCATGAGTTCTACGAGAAGCCCTCTGAGCGCCGTAAGAAGAAGGAAGCGGCACGTCGCCGCAAGTTGCGCAAAGCCGTCATTAAGGCCGAGAAGCGTCGCGAGGTCTTCTAGCGCAACTTGGTTGCGTGCTCTCCAGGCATTCTCCGCATCAGCGCATAGTTCCGCTGAACTCGAAGGAGTTTGGACGGAATTTCTATATCTTTATGAACATCGGTGTTGGTGCACCGCTATGATGACGCCGAACGCGTCTCGATCGGAGTGTCTGTGGCAACGCTGAGCGAGAATATTCGCAGCGATATGTTGGATGCCACCCGTGCACGCAACAGCGTGTTGCGCGACACCCTGCGCCTGATGGTTGCTGCTGTCGAGAATGGGCGAATCGATGCCGGCCACGACCTGTCTGACGACGAGATCCTAAGGGTCCTGCAAAAGGAGGCGAAGCAGCGCCGTGAGTCGATCGTGGAATATCGCAAGGGCAACCGCGAAGACCTGGTCGAACAAGAGCAGCGGGAATTGGACATCATCGATACTTACCTCCCTGAACAGCTCAGTGAGGATGATGTTCGTAAACTCGTAGAGGAAACCCTCGTCGAGGTCGGTGCGACCGGCATGGACGATCTTCGCAATGTCATGGGCCCGCTGATGAAAAAACTAGACGGGCGAGCTGACGGGCGAGTGGCGAACACGATTGTTCGCGAGTTGTTGTCGGACTAACCCGATCTCAATCCGCTCGACATCGTAACCTCCTTCGATGAGCCAACAGACAAACCGAACCTTCCTTCCACCGGTGAACAGTTCCGCCAGCCGCGGTGGTGTCATCTTCTTCGGTGCCTTGCTCGCTGCGGTGTTGTTGACCGTGCTCTTCCCCTGGTTCCCGGGTGGACTCACCCTCGATGTGGGTACCACAGTCGAGCGAGATATCGTCGCTCCACGCGCAGTGAGCTATGAGTCGGCTGTCCTCACGGAGCAGCTCCGCGAAGATCGCGCTGCCGAGGTGCCTGACCAGCCGGTCCTCGATACCGATATCCGCGACAATCAGCTAGCAGGACTCGCTGGCATCATCGCCGAACTCGATTCCATTCGAGGCGACCCGACACTTTCCGCTTCCGCCCGAGAGACAGCGATACGCGCGATCCCCAACGGCGGACTCTCCCAGAGAGCTGCTAGCACGATCGTCGCTGCTGCTCCGGCTCAGTGGCGGGCACTGGCAGACGAGGCGCGCAATGCACTTGGCCGCACTCTGGCTGGCGCCATTTCCGAGGATGAAGTGGATGCAGCACGCAGCAAGGCTGCAGGTCTGCTGTCACCCCTTCTTACCGCCGATCACGTGATCGCGCTTCGTGAACTCGTCGATCCCTTGATCGTGCCAACGCTGACGATCGACCATGAATACACCGATCTATTGCGAGAAGAGGCGCGCGCCAACACGCGGCCGATCTCCAAAGATTTCGCACGCGGTCAGATCGTCGTCGAGGGTTTGACTGTCCTCTCGATGGCGGATGTCGAAGCGCTCGATCAGTTAGGATTACGTCAGACGGGTGTCGATACGCGACAGGTGGTCGCCACGGCACTGATCGCTGTGTTGTCGGGAACTGTGATCGCCGGCTATCTGTTGGTTGTTCGTCCACCCGCAGTGCGTGGCGCGCGTCGGATGGTATTGCTTGGATTACTGCTAGTGGTGCCGGCTGCTGCTGCGAAGTTTGTTTTGCCGATGGTCTCGCCAGACCTCGAACGACACTTTTTGGTTCACGCGCTCCCGCTGGCGGCAGGACCGATTGCCGCGGCGGTGTTGCTTGATATTACCTCGGCGATCCTGCTTGCGGCGGTCCTCGCTGCGAGCGTCGCTTTCAGTAGTACCTACCTTCCGGGGCTCGATGCAGGCGGTGCCGCAGCCCAACTTGAGACGGCGCGATTTACCGTGGGAACGCTCTCCGGTTCTCTAGCTGGCGTGTTCGTCGCATCGCGCGCGGACCGTCTGCAGCGGTTCCTCACAGCCGGGTTTGCAGCTGCGGCCGCATCGCTACTCGCGGTCGTGCCGTTCTGGCTGATTGACTTGGACGCCGGGTTCGTCGATCTCATTTGGATCGTGGGTTCCGTCGCTGCCAGTGGGCTGCTCATCGCATTGATCGGTGTCGGCGCGTTCGTTCTGCTGAGTCGACCGTTCGGGATCATCACCCGAGTTGAATTGATGGAGCTGGCACAACTCAGTCAACCACTGTTGAGGCGCCTGCAGGATGAAGCTCCCGGTACGTTCCAACACTCGATTCTCGTTGGCAACCTAGCCGAGCGTGCCGCAGACCGGATTGGAGCCGACCCGTTGCTCGCCCGTGTCGGCGCGTATTATCACGACATCGGCAAACTCGCTTCGCCCAGCTTCTTCATCGAGAACATCGGCTCTGATGAGAGTCCCCATGAGGGTCTCGATTCGCTCCAGAGCACGCGCGTGATCCTGCAGCATGTCTCCGGTGGTGTTGAGATGGGTCGACGCGCTGGTCTACCCGAGGTACTCATTCAGTTCATTCAGCAGCACCACGGCACCCGCCTCGTTTCGTTCTTCTATCGGAGGGCTTCCGAGGTGAATGCGGACATCGATCCAGAGCTGTTCCGGTACGCTGGGCCGAAACCTCAATCGCGTGAGGCCGTGCTGGTGATGCTGGCCGATAGCTGCGAAGCGGCGACCCGCGCTAGCTCCGATCATAGTGCCGAGAGGATTCGACAGATTGTCACCCAGATGTTCCGCGAACGCATGGATGAAAATGAATTCGACGAATCGCCTATTTCGCTGCGCGACCTAGGAAGTGTGCGCGAGGCATACATCTCGACGCTCACGGCGGTCTTCCACCCGCGGGTCGAATATCCGGACCCAACTGTGCGCGAGTTAGAAGCCAGAGGGCGTGACGCCGAGATCGAAACTGTTCCCTCTCGTCCCGCGATGTCCCAGTCTTCGATTGGACCGAGACCGGTCTCCACTCCGCTTCGGCCCGCCGACACCGTACAGATCGATCCACCCGAGCCGCGTCGATCGAGCGTCGTGGAGCGAGCACAGTCGACTCAGGAACTGAACGAGGACAATAGTTAGCCTGACTACCGGACCGAAACACCGGTTCGATTCGAGCGAACGGCAGCTTCTGTTTATCCTCAGTGTTCGAGGCGAAATCGACGCAGGGAGCGAGTATGCGCGCCGCGATCGTGGTCTTTCCAGGCACTTGGAGCGATGGCGACTGTGAGTGGGCGCTTGCGCAGGTTGGCGTCGAGTCACGTCGTGTCTGGCACCGTGAGACGGAACTGGACCGCGACGAGTTGGTGGTACTTCCCGGAGGATTCTCCTACGGCGACTACCTCCGATGTGGCTCGATCGCCCGGTTCTCGCCGATCATGCAGGCGATCCATGATCACGCCGCAGTCGGTGGTTTCGTGATCGGTATCTGCAACGGGTTTCAGGTCCTCTGCGAGGCTGGCCTGTTGCCAGGTGTCCTGATGCGGAACGACTCACTGCAATTCCGCTGCCAGGACAGTCTGCTGCTGCCAGCGAATAGCACGTCACCCTTCACTCGTGAGTTGGATTCCACTCAGCCGCTGCGTGTTCCGGTCTCGCATGGCGAAGGCAACTATTACGCTGATGACGTCACACTGGACGAACTTGAGGCGAGCGGACGGGTGGCGTTCCGCTACGTGAACGAATCCGGCGATCCGACGACCGAGACGAATCCGAACGGTTCATTACACAACATCGCTGGAATCCTCAATGAGGCGGGCAACGTCCTCGGCATGATGCCCCACCCGGAGCGCGCCTGCGAAGCGCTGCTCGGCAGCGACGATGGCAACGCGATCTGGCGCTCCGTCATCTCTGCCGCGGTGACGGTCTAACTCCCATGACAGTCGACGAGCACACTCTCACGCAGGTTGCGATGAGTCGCGAGGAGTACGCACGGCTACTCGACATGCTCGACCGCGAGCCGACCGAGGTTGAGCTCGGAATCGTTGGTGCGCTCTGGTCGGAGCACTGCGGTTATAAGCATTCGCGTCCGCTCTTCCACCACTTCCCCAGTGAGGGGGAACTCGTGTTGACGAAGGTCGGCGAAGAGAACGCCGGCGCGATCGACCTCGGCGACGGCTGGTGTGCCGTCTTCAAGATGGAATCCCACAACCACCCCTCCGCAATTGAACCCTACGAAGGCGCTGCCACCGGTGTTGGCGGCATCCTGCGCGACATCTTCGCGATGGGGATGCGACCGATTGCGCTGCTGGACTCGCTACGCTTCGGTCCACTGACCGAGTCGACGAACCGTCACCTCTTTAATGGTGTTGTTTCTGGAATCGGTGGTTACGGCAACTGCATCGGCGTGCCGACGGTAGGTGGCGAGGTGCAGTTTGACGAGAGCTACTCAGGTAACCCGCTGGTGAATGCGATGGCGATCGGGGTGGGCCGTCGTGAGCATCTGCTATCGGCTAGTGCCGCCGGCCCGGGCAATCCGCTGGTGCTGGTGGGCGCCGACACCGGTCGCGATGGTATTCACGGCGCGACCTTTGCCTCGGTCGAACTCGATGGCAAATCGGACGAACGCCGCCCGGCCGTCCAGGTGGGTAATCCTTTCCTTGAGAAATTGCTGCTCGAAGCCTGCGTTGAGCTCGCTGAGCAGCACGGTGACTGGATCGAGGGGTTGCAAGACCTCGGTGCCGCGGGGCTTACCTCCAGCGGTGTTGAGGCGGCGGATCGTGCCGGTACCGGCATCGATATCGATGTGGCCCTGGTGCCGCGGCGCGAGCAGCAGATGACGCCATACGAGGTGATGCTGTCGGAGTCGCAGGAACGGATGCTCGTGATCCCGAAGCGCGAACACCTCGAAGACGTGCTCACGCTCTTCCGCCGCTGGGAGATCCGTGCAGATGTGATCGGCGTCGTCACGGATGATGGCATGGTCACAATCCGCGACGGGGACCAAGTGGTCGCTCACCTCCCCGTCGCGATTCCGACCGATCCCCCGCAGTATCCGCCGGAGGGAGTGCGGCCAGCCGAGCTTGATCGATGGCAGAGCGAGGACCTCGAAGCATTGCCGGACGTGGTCGACGAGAACGCAGCGTTGCTGGAGTTGCTCGCGTGCCCAAACATCGCCAGCCGGCGATCGATCTACCGGCAATACGACCACCAGGTGCTTAACAACACGGTCGTCCTGCCGGGCGGCGACGCAGCTGTACTTCGCATCAAGGGATCGACCCGCGGCATTGCCGCCGCAACCGACTGTAACGGCCGTTTCGTCGGCCTAGAGCCACGCATCGGTGCCGCAATCGCCGTCGCTGAGGCGGCCCGGAACGTCGTCGCCACCGGTGCCCGGCCAGTCGCCGTCACCGATTGCCTGAACTTTGGTAATCCGGATAAGCCGGAAGTGGCCTACCAGCTTGAACAAGCGGTCCTCGGTATCTCGGATGCCTGCCGGGCGCTCGACACTCCAGTCGTTTCTGGCAACGCGTCGCTCTACAACGAGACGCCGCACGGTCAGATCTTGCCGACCCCATCGATTGGCATGCTAGGAGTCATCGAACACGTCGAAACCGCGCTCCGGATCGCCTCGAATGTGGGTGACACGCTGCTGCTGATTGGAGCAGAGACCGTGCAGGGCTCAGCGACTCTCGCCGGTTCCGAGTACCTGACTACGAAACTGGGCCGCCTCGCCGGGTGTCCAATGATCGACCTCGACCACGAGGTCCGGGTGCAAGAGCTGGTACTCGTGGCCCACCAGGCCGGACTGCTGACAGCCGCCCACGATTGCGCCGATGGCGGTCTCGCCGTCACGCTCGCGGAGATGTGCCTCGCAGGGGACGCGGGAGTTGATGCTTCCGCAGTCGATCTGGGCCCCCGTCTCGATGCTTCGCTCTTTGGAGAGGCGCAGTCGCGATTCATCGTCGCGGTGGCAGACGAGGTGGCAGCTTTGGACCTTGAGGCACGCGCTGCTGCAGCCGATATTCCGGTGACACGGCTCGGCAAGATGGAGGGAACCCGACTGCGACTTGGTTCGGCCGATGTCCCTGTTGATGATCTCCGTGCTGCCTACGAATATGGGCTCGAGCGCGCGCTGAGAGACTGATCTTCATGGTTTATTGGATCGAATTCAAAGCACCCGTAGTGAACCTCATCTCGCTCGACGAACAAGTACGAGCGCTGGGCGCCGATTTCATGCACGCTCGACGCGAGCAGGATCTCTGCTTTGACTTCCCAGACGGTGTCCTCGTTCTGCGTCAGCCCGAAGGCGCGTCGGCCGATCTACTCACCTATCACCGTCACTCGCGTGGTGAACTCCAGTTCGTCGACGTTGAGGTTGCTGAGGTCCGGCAGCCGCGTGAAGTCGGTGCGATGCTGCGTGGCCGCTTTGGAGTACGGGTCGAACTTGAGAAGACACGTCGGACGTTTCAGTGGCGTCGCACTCAGATTCAACTCGATCAGGTCTTTGGCCTCGGCATGTTCGTCGAGCTACAGACACTCGCCATCAGCAACGATGACGCCACAGCGGAATCCGAGCTGCGCGAAGTGCTCGGGGCTCTCGGAATCGATCCGCATACATCGGAGGTCCGCTCGTACGCGGACATGCTGGTCGAGCGGCAATCTCGGTAACGACGGGTTGGCGGTGAGCGATGGAAGAGACGTTCCGGTCTCAACGGCGTCACTGTGTTGAAGACGGGATTCCCGTCTTCGGGTACCGGGGGTCGTGGTCGGCCTAGTTGGTGGCGGCCAAGTGCTGGTCTAGGTGTTTGGCATCACCAGCATCTCACGCCCAACGGTGATGGATGAGCTTACCCTGTTTCAAATCGGTTCCATTACGACGATGCTGACCGCGATATCGCTGATGTAGGAGATTGAGGCCGGACGGCTCGGTCTGAAATCTCCCGTGCAGCGTTGTCTTCCGGAGTTTTGACTGCAATGCGAGTAGTGGTCAGATTCCGTGCTCGTGCGATATCTGGTCGCGCATGGCGGCATGTTCTCGACGTGGTAGATAGGTTAGCTTCGTTGGACCGGCTTTCAACTCGGTGACGGCAGTGCGGTCGATGCCGCCGACGTACGTAGTTTCGTGATCCAATCCCCATTGCGTGCTGCGAGGCACCAGCCGCAGCTCCGTGCGAGTGGCATCGGTCATGCCGTGGTTACGCGTGGATTCTAGAAAAATCGGCGGAACCGTCACCATTCGGCACAGAGGGCGAGACGAACGGCCAGATGTCCAATCGATGCAGAACAAAAGTTCTTGACGAGAAAGAACAAGAGTTCTATCGTGATTTTTACGTCCGTTGTGTTCAGGGTGATTGCCAAACCGATTGCACGAGTGAGGAGAGCGCCGATAACCTGTCTTGGCTCGACCAGTAGAATGATTCCGAACGGAATGCCTGCAGGTTGTCCACGATAGGCACAGACAATTCGGGGATAGTGGGGACTGGATCTCACAATCCTGCACAGTCTGTGGAGCGCTCTTTTTATAAGTTACAGTCGGTCGGGCGTCGTTCCCTGAAAATGACGGCAGTCCCGGTTCCGACACTCCGAGAGGGTCATCTGACGTGAAGGTAGTGTTCTTGGAAACCGTTGAGGGTTCGGGCAGTATGGGCGAGGTGAGAACCGTCCGCCCAGGCTATGCCCGGAATTATCTCTTGCCGCGCGGCCTAGCCGCGCCGGCAACGCCTGAAGTTCTCGCACGGGCTGCACAGCTCCGTGAGATCGAGGAAGGAAGGCAGCGGTCCCAAGATGAGCACGCTCAAGAACTTGTCGGCAAGTTCGAGAGCAGTCCGCTCATCATTGCTGTTCGCGTGGGAGAGCAGGGACGTCTGTACGGCTCCGTCACTAGTGCGGACATCGCCGAGAAGGCTGGGGAGATTCTCGGCGAAGAGTTGGACAGACGTCGCGTTCTGCTGCCCGAGGTAATCAGGAGCGTTGGTGTGTACTCCGTGCCGGTTCGGCTATCACGTAATGTGGTGCCGGACATGCAGGTGGTTGTGGTGGATGCCGAGGCGCCGGAAGGCGTAGAGGCAGCCGCTGATCTGCTACTGAATCCGCCACTTGTGGTGGTCGATGTGCTACCGCCTGTGGTTGCGGTTGATGACACTAACGAAGACGCGGTGGAGGCATCCGCCGTTGACCTGCAGACCGATGGTGCGTCGGAACCGGGCGATTCACACCCGGATTCGGAGGCAACTGCCACCGAGTCCGAGGAGGACGCTCCGGCTTCATAGACTGATCGTGCGAATGGATACAGTAATCGCCCACGTCCATTGACGGGCTGTATTTCTGTCTCCCGTCGCATCCGTCTTCTGAGGTAGTGCTTTCTCCACAACGAGGGAGCTCTCGGTGGTCTCGGACAGCCGTCCTGCACAGATCCGACGTGATGACCGCCCTCAACAGACCGGGCTACCGCCGCACGACATCGCCGCCGAAGAAGCCATTATCGCCGCGCTTCTGCTGGACGATGACTCCTACGCCCGAGTTCTACCGATCCTCCGTCCCGAAGATTTTTTCCGAGAACAAAACGGCTGGGTCTACGAGGCCTGCCTGAGTCTCTCCGAACGCAGTGAGACTCTTACAGTCCCAACCGTCTCCCACGAACTGGAGCGAGAGGGTCATCTCGAATCGGTTGGTGGCGAACCGTACCTCCAAGAAATCGCCGGGAAGTACTTCACCGCGATCGGTGTCGAGGCGCATGCACGCATCGTCGCTCGCGACGCGATGTACCGACGCCTGATGCAGGTCGCTGGCCAGATCGCCCAACTCGCCAGTGCCGGTGGACCAGATGGCGCCCGCGTGATCGGCGAGGCGGAATCACTGCTGATGGGTCTCCGCAGCGCCGAATCGGTCGGTGACTTCAAACGCCTCCGTGAACTGCTTGATGGCTTTCTGGAGATACCCGCTGAAGAGGACGAAGACGAGTCGGCGGTTCGTTCAGGTTTCATGGACCTCGATGAATTGCTCGGTGGATTCAAGCGCGGCGAGTTGCTCATCCTCGCTGCCCGCACCGGCGTCGGCAAAACCTCGATGATGCTGAATTTCGCGAGGAACGCCGCTATCGGTGGCCACGGCACCGTCGCGATGTTCAGTCTAGAGATGAGTGCTGCATTGCTTGCCCAGCGTATGCTCTCGGCCGAGTCTGGAGTGAAGATGGCTCGTCTTCGCCTAGGCCGTCATGGTGAGGACGAAGAGTCGCGCGTCATGCACGCCCACGGACAGCTCGCCGGAGCCCCCATTTTCATCGATGACTCGGCCATGCTCTCCGTCCCAGAAATTCGCGCCAAATGCCGCCGCCTCCAAGCAGACCACGGCCTAGACTTGATCATCGTGGACTACCTACAGCTCCTCCACGGCGCCGGTCGGATTGATACTCGCGCCAACGAAATCAGCCAGATCACCCGCGCGCTTAAAGAGCTGGCTCGCGAGCTGAATGTTCCCGTCCTTGCCGCTGCCCAGCTCTCTCGTGCAGTCGAGTCCCGCAACCCGCACATCCCGATGCTTTCCGACCTCCGCGAGTCTGGCTCTATCGAGCAGGACGCGGACGTGGTCATGTTCATCTACCGCGAGGATATCTATCTCCAGGCCGAGGACTGGCAGGACCAGAACCCTAGTTCGTCTGGCGCACAGCACCCCACCGGCCTCGCGCAGATTATCGTCGCCAAGAACCGCAACGGCCCCACCCGTACAATCAGTCTCCGCTGGGTCCCTGAAACGGCTAGTTTCCAGGACTTGCTGCTTCGCCCCGAGCCCTACGGCGACTTCGATGAGTTCGGCGATCCATCGATGATCAACTAATGACCACACCTCACCCCACTACCGAGCACGATTCACCCTTCGAGGGCTTTCGCACTGGCACGCAAGCAGTCACGCTGCCTGCCGATCTGTTTAGTGCGCTGCTCCCACTGATCGAGGGCGAAGCGGAACTGCGAGTCACCCTTTACGCGTTCTACGCTATCGGCCGTCGCCGTGGCCGGCTCCGCGCCGTCCGCGCGAGCGAGCTGGCGAGCGAAACCGCCCTACTGCGGAGCATCGAAGGTTGCGGGGGTACCGAGGCGATCGAGCCGGCCCTCGCCGCTACGGTTGCGCGCGGTGCCCTGCTCGACTGCGTGCTCGACGATGGAGATACGCTCTACTTCGTCAACAACGAGGGCGGTCGACGTCAGCGCGAACGCGTACAAAGTGGCACGCTACCACTGAGTGATGGTCGCCGCGCCGCACAGGTCACCATCGTCGAGCGCAGCAAGCCATCACTGGTCTATGAACAGGAAATCGGAATGTTGACGCCCGCTGTCGCCGCGGAACTCAGTGAAGCTGAGGCTCGCTACCCTGAAATATGGGTGGTGGATGCCCTGCAATTGGCGGCAACGAATAATGCGCGCTCCTGGCGCTACGCGGAGGCCATCCTCCGACGCTGGGAAGCGGAAGGACGCGAAGATGAAGCAGCTCGGGGAGATGCTCGGACCACTGACCCGTACGGCCATGTCTACCGTCGCGAGTAGCGACATAGATACTGTTCCGAGAATGGTCGACGAAGCCGCTTGCGATATTTGCGGTGGAGCGCGCTTCGTGCGGGTTACTTCAGATCCCGATGATCCGCAGTTTGGCCAGCCCGTTCCGTGCGCCTGTGCGCTGCACGAGGATGGTAAAACCCGCCGCCAGCGCTTGCTACGCTACTCACGACTCGGCCCGCTCCAGCGGATGTCGTTCGACGCCCTGATCACCGGCGGTCGCTCCACCGAGCCGGCAGCCCAGAGCCGTTATCGCGAGGCCGTCGAGGTCGTCGAGCGCTTCGCCGAACACCCCGAGGGCTGGCTGGTCCTCACCGGTCCACACGGCGTAGGCAAGACCCACCTTGCTGCTGCGGTCGCGAATCGACTAATTGACCGTGGCGAGCCCGCGCTTTTTCTCTCTGTCGCCGATCTGCTCGATGAACTCCGTGGCAGCTACGACGAAGGTGCTGATCTCGGCTACGAGAAGCTGCTTGCCCAGCTCCGAGACGCGCCGGTGCTTGTGCTCGATGATCTCGATGGCTACTCGGAGACGGCGTGGGCGCGCGAAAAATTCGTCCAGCTGGTCACGCACCGATTCAACTTGATGCTACCTACCGTCTTCACCAGTGTTCGCACCCCTGTGGATATCGACCCGAGACTCGCGAGTCGCCTGACCGATCCTGCGGTCGCCCAGCTTTTGGAACTGGGCTTAGACGCGGCTCCGCGCTTCTTTTCCATCGGCGCGATGGGTGAACCAGAACTGACGCGCTTCCAGTTCGAGAACTTCGACCCCACCGGCCGAGGGCTGCGAGGAGAGTCGCGTCGCAACCTCGAGGGTGCGTTCCGCCTCGCCCGCCATTGGGCGGATCAACCGGACGGCTGGCTTGTCTTCCTCGGATCCAACGGCTGCGGTAAGACACATCTAGCTGCTGCGATCACCGGCTACCGGCTCGAGCAGGGGGACAAAGTAGCCTTTGCCAATGTCCCAGATCTGCTTGATGAGCTGCGTGCGACGTTCGCGCCAGGCTCCCCTGAGCGTTTCGACCGCCGCTTCCGGCGGCTGCTTGAGGCGCCCCTGCTGGTGCTTGATGACCTCGGTGCTCAGCAGGCGAGCGCCTGGGCCGAAGAGAAGCTCTATCAGATCCTCAACCACCGCCACTTGCAGCGCACGCCAACGATCGTGACGACGAACCGCGAACTGAAAGACATGGAGCCGAGGATCGCCTCACGGCTGGCGGATCTGCAGACCTCGACGGTCTACCAGTTCACCGCGCCAGACTACCGCACCGGCGGCGCTACCTAGTCAGTGGCGAAAATGACGAAAGGGAGTGAGTTTTAAGAGTCAACAGGCTTAGGCAGAACGCCTTCTTGCCAGGTCTCCCCGTTCGGACCGTGCTCTTTCTTCCAGACAGGCACTGTCTCCTTGACCCGATCGACGACTCGCAGCGCCGCGTTGAACGCATCTTTTCGATGGGCGGCCGAGACGGCCACCAGGAGTGAGACCTCACCAATCTCCAGAATGCCGGTGCGGTGGTGGATCGCGATTTGGTGCACTTCGCGATCCGTGAAGGCGGCCAGCACCTCTTCTGCCACTAGGCGCAGTTGGCGCACGGCCATCGGCGTGTAGGCCTCATACTCCAGTCGTAGCACCTCGTGGCCCTCGTGGTGATCACGTACCGCACCCTCGAACAGCACCGCCGCGCCACTCGCCGGAGTCATTACCAGTTCACGCAGGGCCATCGTGTCCAGCGGCAGTTCAGTGACGAGGAACGGCTCCACTGCCCCGCCCGCGATCGGGGGGATTAACGCGACGGTGTCACCGTCTTTCAGTGCAGCGTCGTCGTTGAGGACGTAGTCCTCGTTCACCGCGATCGCAACGCCGGTGAGATATGGCTTCAGCTTCTCGTGTGACTCGGCCAGCCGCTCGCGCAGCACGGAGACGGACACGGAATCAGCATCGAACTCTTCGGTGATGTCGCCACCAATGATGTCTCGCAATCCGGCAAAGAGATGAACGGTCACCTGCACGGGTGGGGCTCCTCAGCGGTGGTTGATGGTGGTTACCAGTATAGGTTGCCGCTCCATCTGGTTGCCCAAGGGCGACTCAGTTCAGCTGTCGCAGCGGACGTTGCCGGAGGAAGAGCAGCGCAACGTAGACCAACATCAGCACACCCGCTGCCGGGTAAACGAGTTCCAGTCCGAGCACCTGCGCGATCGCGCCGACGATCAAGCCGGCGATCTGCATCAGGCCACCCGCTAGCAGCAGCAAGCCCATCACACGGCCGAGCAGCCGGTTTGGTACCTGTCGCTGGACGATTACGACGCCCAGCGTGAGTACGAACTGGTATGCCATCCCCACGAGGCCGTTGAAGACGAAGGAGAGGATGACGATTCGGCTGAGGCCGAATCCCAGGACACCGAGTCCCATCAGTGCTGACGCACCAAGGAACCAGAGGCCGGTGTGCCGGAGATCGGCCCGCCAGCTCAACCAGCTCGATGCGATGATTCCGCCTCCGCCCCAGAAAACCATCATGAAACCCCAGCCGGAAGCATCAAGTTCCAGGATCTCGCGAATCCAGGCAGCAACGAGGATGCCCATGACGCTCATGCCGAGTGCAGTGAGTGCCCAGTTGGAAAAGACGGTCCAGCGAACGACCGGGTCTTCACGGAGAGCCGCGATGCCTTGCCGCAGATTTTCTAGCACGGATTCGCTTGAGGCGTCGGGGTCGGAGGCGGCTGTCTTTGTGATGCGGGTGATCGCGAGCAATACAGCGACATGAGCGAATCCGGCGATGAGGTAAGTCAAGGCGAACCCGAGCTGCTCAATCGACAATCCGACCAAAGGCGCCGCCGTGAGTAGCCCGAGGGACATCACCATCTGGTGTTGAGTCACGGCGCGAGAGAGCAACAGTTCTGGTATGTAGTCGCGAATCATGGCGGTTCGTGTCGGCTGATCTTGCGCGTTGATCAGGCCGAAGCTGGCGAACAAAATCATCATCACCCAGAGCCATGGCCCCTCACCCGCGTCAATGGCGGGGATCAAGAGCAGTCCGCCAACGACGAGCACGCTCACGAGACCGGCGATGTGGCTGACGGCGAGCACAGTGGCTCGTGGAAATCGGTCCGCGAACGTTCCGCCGAACAGCACGTAAGCCAAGAATGCAAAGCCGCGGAGCGCTGCCAGCAGGCCGAGCAGCACGACTTTCTGCCCTTCGGGCGCGTTGACGTTCACGTACCAGGCCTGGGTGAGGAAGAGCGTGGGCATACGCAAGGTGGAGGTGAACTGCATGAACAAAAGCCAACGGAAATCATGGTGAGCGAGAGTGGCGAAGCGTGCCGGGGGTATTGTGGCGGTGACTGGTGGCACTGGAACCGCGTGTGTGGAGGGCTCGAGTGATTTGGTGATTGTCATGGCGGGCATCGTATCTCGCACGGGGGTTGTGCGGATGTTGGGCGAAA
>Ga0114999_10004006_pt1 | contig 18064 bp, 16 predicted proteins | sample ArcticOcean_MG_C_3_FD_89820 | JGI IMG/M metagenome (GOLD analysis project Ga0114999, IMG submission 89820) | Marine microbial communities from western Arctic Ocean - ArcticOcean_MG_CB8_126 | ecosystem: Environmental > Aquatic > Marine > Oceanic | place: Arctic Ocean: Canada Basin | collected...
GCTGTATTGGTTGGTTATAGTAGAATATATTTAGGAGTACATTTTCCATTTGATATTATTGGTGGAATGTTTTGGGCAATAATTGTAAGTTTGTTAACATATAAATTTTTATCACTTAAAATTGATGCAACAATTTAATAAAATTTGGTTCATATGGCTATTACTAGTTTGTATATGGAATTTTGGATGGAAAACAGCAACTCCTCTTGAGGATGTATTAGTTGCTGCTCTACTATCAATTTTGGCTTTTCAATTAAAAAAATTAAAATGAAAAAAATATTTATCTTATTATTATCATTACTTATAATGACAAATACATATGCGAAAAAACCAAAAATTGTAATAGGAATTGTCGTTGATCAAATGCGATATGACTATATAGACAGGTTTTGGAATGATTTTGGAAATAATGGTTTTAAGAAATTAGTAAATAATGGTTATTTCTTTAAAAACACACATTTTAGCTATGCACCAACATATACAGGCCCTGGTCATGCAAGCATATTTACTGGAACCACACCATCTAACCACGGGATTATAGCAAATAACTGGTATGACAAAGAATCAAAAATAAAGATTTATTGCGCTGGGAATGGAGATATGCATACTATATGTAATTGTGAGAAAAATATTACAGATATTGATTCTCAAGATGGAAAGATGTCTCCTCATCATATGCTAACAACAACAATTGGAGATGAAATCCAGTTATTTAATCCAGAATCTAAAGTAATAGGAATCTCATTAAAAGATAGAGGAGCAATTCTATCAGCGGGTCACTCAGCTGATGCTGCATACTGGATGGATAGTAATGGAGATTGGATAAGTAGTAGTTTTTATATGGATAATCTTCCAGATTGGCTAATTAAATACCAAAATGAAAATCCAGCTTCTAAATTTTTAAAAGGAAATTGGGAATATAAAAATAAGTTTTCTCACAATTTAGATTCTTTATCATTAATAGATGGTTTTGGAGTCATCAAAAGTACACCATATGGAAATACAATTCTAACAGATCTTGCTATTGAAATTCTTAAAAATGAAGAGCTAGGTAAAGACAATATAACAGATTTATTAGCAATTAGTTTCTCTTCAACTGATTATATCGGTCACCAATATGGACCTCATTCAAAAGAAATATTAGATACATATATACGAATTGACAAAGATATTAAGAGATTACTAGATTATATTGAAAAAAATATTGGAAAAGAAAATGCGGTTATCTTTCTAACAGCAGATCATGGTGTCGCTTCCGAACCAAGTAAGTTAATGCAAAACAATATACCATCTGGTTATTTTTCAAGTTCTGAGATGATAGAAAAACTAACAGATTACCTTCGTGATTATTTCAACTGGCCTTCAGATATTATTAAAGCCAAAGAATATATTTCAAACTATTCAAATAACCAACTATTTTTAAACCATGAATTTATAATTGAAAATCTAGGAAGAGATAAAATAAATTTAATACAAGAATTATGCTCTGAATATTTCTTACAATATCAAGGTGTTAAAAATACATATACAGCTACTCAACTACATAACAATCAATATAACAATTCAACACATGCAAAAATACAACAAGGATTTAACCGTAAACGATCTGGAGATGTTATAATAGAATTGCAACCTGGATGGATTAGTAAATACTATGAAAATGGCGGAACAACTCATGGATCATCACATAGCTATGATACTCATGTTCCATTAATCTTTTGGGGAGCATGGATCCCAAAAGGTGAATCAATTACATTAGTTAACATCAAAGATATTGCTCCAACAATAAGCTCTATGCTGGGTGTTTCCTATCCAAATGGCTGTACTGGAAATCCACTAATCAATGTACATGGTGTTAGACATAACAATAAATAGATTATAAAATATTTTTTATTTCACTAAGACATGAAATTTCATAATCTATTTCTTCTGAGTGGTTTTTTTTTGAGGGATTGAAATAAATATGTGGCATTCCTAAAGCCTTAGCACCAAGAATATCTACAGGAAGATCATCACCAATCATTATACTCTCTTTAGCACTCACATTTGCTTTATCTAAGGCATATTGAAATATAATAGGATTAGGCTTTTTAACATTAACCATTTCTGAAGTGATTATATTATCAAAAAATGAGATTAGATTAGAAGCTTTTAATTTTATATGTTGGACCTCTTCAAAACCATTGGTAATAATATGAAGGTTGTATTTTACATTAAGATAGTTAAGAGTTTCTATTGTATGTGGGAAAAGAGATGTTTGCAAAGGACATTTATTAATATAATCCTCACCAATATCTACAGCTAAAAGATTATCATTAATTCCAAAATCAGAAAATGTCAACTTAAATCTCTCTGACCTTAGTAATTCTTTTGAGATTTTATCTTGCCTATATAAAGACCATAATCTCTCATTATGCAATATGTAAGAATCAATAAATTTCTGTGGACTAGAAATTCCCTTGTTAGAAAGAGAGTATTCATGAAAGATGTCAATTAAAGTATTATGAGCATTAAGATCAAAATCCCATAATGTTCTATCTAAATCAAAAAAAATATCTGATATCTTCATATGTTGACTTTTATAAAAATACATAAAAAAAGGCTTATCATATTAAGATAAACCTTTTCAAATACAATAATACAAGAATTATTATTTAGCTTTTGTTTTAGTCAAAGAATTTACATGCTTTGTAAGCTTTGATTTTAGATTAGCCGCTTTATTCTTATGAATAATATTAGTTTTAGTTAATTTATCTAACATAGCTGATACTTTGGGAAGAAGAGCAACAGCAGCTTTCTTATCTTTTAATTCTTGTAACTCTCTTACTGCATTTCTAGTTGTTTTGTGTTTATACTTATTTAACAACCTTCTAGTAGCAGTTTGTCTTATTCTTTTTAATGCTGAAGTATGATTTGCCATAACTATTTTATTTTATTTTGTAGCCCGACGGGGAATCGAACCCCGGTTACCAGGATGAAAACCTGGCGTCCTAACCACTAGACGACCGGGCCATAATGATTCTCAATCAAGGCTGCAAATTTATACTTTTTTTAAAATCTAACAAATATTTAATAATTATTTATTTTCATGGGAAAACTTATAGCCTAATCGCTTCGAGGTTTTAATTTTTTGATTCATACTCATTTCTAATAAATGATGTAAAGAAACTACTCGAATATCATTAAAATTTGGAGTATATAAGTCAAAATTTAAAGTAAATACCATACAGACATTAATGATTTGCTCTAATAATGATGCGCTAATCTTTTGATTAGAGAAATCATTAAACAAAAACCCTAATTCCTTATCACCTTCAACAAAAAAATTCTTTTCCTTATTAATAAAAATCCTTCCAATTAAAAAACCTTCGTCATTTAAACGATTATATTTTAAAGAATCTGAAAGAAAATTATAAATATTGATAACACCACAAAAGCTCCTTGATTTATCTTCTTTTACATATTTAGATTTAATAACTTGATGATTAGATGGAAAATCAAAAATATTGGAATGCATGTGAAAAAGTAAAGTATCTCCAGCAAATTTTAGCTGTACATCAAACTCACCGTTTGATGTAAATTCCAACTCAACATCATCTACCTCATCACTTAAAAGAACTGCTAAAGATTGTTCTTTTAGTTTTAGTGATTTAACTAAATCATCAAAAACTTCTTTTGTGTTTCTATAAACTAATTGTTTAGTTGCAGATTTCTCTTTTAGTAACTTAATAATAGTACTTTCTTTTTTCATGTCTTAATAAGCCTTAGCAAATAAAACCATTTTCTTAGATTTTTTTCCACTATAGATACAGGCTCCTTCTTTAGCATCAGTTCCTGCAGGAATACATCTTATTGTAGCTTTAGTATCATTCTTTATAAATTCTTCAGTGTCGCTAGTACCATCCCAATGAGCATATACAAAACCACCTCTAGCTATTAATTTTTTAAATTCTTCATAAGAACTAGCAGTATGTGTGTTTTTATGGCGAAAATCAACAGCCTTATTAAATAAATTAGCCTGAATTTTTTCAAGTAGGTTTTCTACTTTAACATCAACATCTTCAATTTGAAGTGTTTCTTTTTCTAAAGTATCTCTTCTTGCAATTTCAATAGTCCCATTTTCTAAATCTCGCATTCCAATAGCTAACCTAATAGGAACCCCCTTCAACTCATATTCAGCAAATTTCCATCCTGGCTTGTGAGTATCCCTATTATCAAATTTTACAGATATACCCTTAGATTCTAGAGATTCCTTTATTTTCATAACAGATTCTGTTATTTGTTCTAACTGTTCTTCACCTTTATATATTGGTACAATAACCACCTGATATGGAGCAAGCTTAGGAGGTAAAACCAATCCTTTATCATCTGAATGTGTCATTACCAAAGCGCCCATCAACCTAGTTGAAACACCCCAAGAAGTTGCCCATACATGTTCCTGAGCGCCTTCTTTAGTTGCAAATTTTACATCAAATGCCTTTGCAAAATTTTGACCTAAAAAATGTGACGTACCCGCTTGAAGGGCCTTACCATCTTGCATTAACGCTTCAATTGTCAAGGTTTCAAGTGCTCCAGCAAAACGTTCATTTTCTGATTTTGATCCAATAACTACTGGCATAGCCATAAAATCTTGAGCAAAATTTGAGTAAAGATTAATAATTTTTTCAGTCTCTTCTAATGCTTCAGTTTTAGTAGCATGTGCTGTATGTCCTTCCTGCCACAAAAACTCTGAAGTTCGTAGAAATAAACGTGGACGCATCTCCCATCTCACAACATTTGCCCACTGATTAATAAGTAAAGGTAAGTCTCTATAAGACTGAATCCATTTTCTGTAAGTGTCCCATATTATAGTCTCTGAAGTTGGACGAACAATTAACTCCTCTTCTAATTTAGCATCTTCATCAACAACTATACCACTTCCATCATCAGAATTTTTTAATCGATAATGAGTGACCACTGCACATTCCTTAGCAAATCCATCTACATGGTCAGCCTCTTTACTAAAATATGATTTAGGTATAAATAATGGAAAATATGCATTTACGTGTCCAGTTTGCTTAAACTTTTTATCAAGTTCAGCCTGCATTTTTTCCCATATAGCATAACCATAAGGCTTAATAACCATACAACCTCTAACGCCTGAATTCTCAGCCAAATCAGCATTCTGAATAATATCATTATACCATATTGAATAATTTTCTGATCTTGATGTTATCTTTTTTGACATTTTATCTTAAATAATGTAATTTTGTGTTATTAATAACGTTAAATATAATAAACACACAAAACTAATTAAATTAAACCTTTATATAGAAATTAAGATTTAAAAAATACCATTATGAAAAATTCATTATTACTTTCTTTTTTTATATTTATTTTATCATCTTGTATTTCAACTAATCAAACTTTTTTTTCAGACCCCAACTATTTATCTAGTGAGGAATTTAGTTCGGTAGAAAGCATCAATAAGTCCTACCCAGAAGAAATTATAAGTGAAGAAGACAGTACAGGCTATGATGAGCAAAATTATTACTCATCAGACAATTATTATGATTTCACATATTCTTCAAGAATAAGGAGATTTCATAACCCAACAATGTATAATTACGGATATTATTCTGGATTCTATACAGATTACTATTGGTATAATCCTGACCCCTTTTACTGGGGAAGCAGTATATATTCTGGATATAATTGGTATTCTCCATATTACAACTACTACTCTCCTTTCTATTATGATTATTATTCTTGGAATCATTACGGACAGCATGGCCATCATCATGGATACAATAATTATAGTAACTACTCCTCTAATTACTATAATAGTTTTGATGAAAATAGTTACAGCTATGGTCCAAGAGGCTCTTTAAGCTCAAAGAATAACACAAACAATATCAAAGGAAATCACATTAAAAACAAATCATTACTATCAAATACTAGATATAATGAGAGATTTAATACTAAGACACTATCAGGTATAAAATCAAATAACATACAGGATTCTAAGCAGCAAACATCAAAAAGCAATTCAAGAAATCAAATAAAAGATAAGACATATACTAAGCCTAATTATATTAAAAAAGATAATTATAAATCAAAAAATAATTTCAAAACAAAGAATCGCTCCAATTCTTTTAAGAGTCGGTCTTCTGGATCCCGTTCATCAGGAAACAATAATAGTGGCAGAAGTCCAAAATCAAGAAAATAAATTATGAACCACAGAATCTTTGTTTTATCAATACTAATTATTACTACATTCTCATTAAAAGCTCAAAACGAAATTGATGCACTTAGATATTCTCAACAAAATATGTATGGAAGTGCAAGGGTGTCATCAATGTCGGGTGCATTTGGTGCTTTAGGAGGAGATTTTTCTGGTCTCAGCTATAACCCTGCAGGTATTGGAATGTATCAATTTACTGAAGTAACATTTTCTCCATCTCTTACTCTAAATAACACAACATCATATAATAATAAGCTTACTAACTTTGATAACCTAAATAATAATAGAAAATTTGATGAAGACATATCTCAAGGTAGCCTTGGAAATATTGGTTTTATATTTTCAACACCAAAAAATAATACAGAATGGAAAAGAATAAATTTTGGTATAGGCTTAAATCAATTAGCTAACTATAACAAAAATATTTATATCAATACAATTAATAACACTTCTTCACTAGCAGATAATTTACTATCAATTGCACAAGGAAAACAAATTGATGAATTAGATGCTTTTTTTGGATCTCCTGCTTTTTGGTCTGATATTATAGATCTTGAAAATAATACAGTAGACACTTCCCTTAACCAATATCTATATGATAATGGAAATTACATCTCTCATATTCTAAGTGACGGTCAAAAAAGACAAACCCATCAACTAAACTCAAATGGAGATATGCATGAATTTGTGCTATCTGTAGGGACATCATATGATGAAAAATTATATCTTGGAGCAACTGTTGGAATACCAACATTTGAATATTCTGAAATAATAAAACATAGAGAAGATATTCTATCTGATACTATCAACAACCTTGGCTCATTTGAATATATGCAGAATCTTTATGCAAATGGAGAAGGTGTGAATATCAAAATTGGTGGAATATACAGATTAAATGAAAAAATTAAATTAGGAGGCGCTCTGCATTCACCAACTATTTTTACAATTCAAGAGGAATTTAGCACAATTACTCAAGCAAATTTTAACGATACTAGTTATAGGGAATCATCTCCAGTTAATTTCTTTGAGTATGAACTTACAACACCATGGAAAATGATTGCAAGCATTTCGGCTAATCTTAATAAGAACATACTAATAAGTTGTGATTATGAATTAATTGATTACACCAATTCATATTTAAATGCAAAAAATTACAGAAATGAAGATGGAACAGAGATATTTTCATCAGAAAATAATACTATTGATAATATCTATCACAAATCTGAGAATATTAGATTAGGGATTGAAATGAAAGCAGATCCATTTAGTCTAAGAGCAGGATATGCAAGAAATTCTAGTCCATTTAAAGACAAGGATGAATTATCAAGAGAAAACTTTTCATTTGGAGCTGGTGTAAATTATAGTAGTTATTATTTTGATTTTGCATATGTTTTATCACAAGGAAACGATCAATATCAAATGTATAATGAACAATTTGTTAATCCAACAGATCTAGCATACACAAATCATAATCTAGTAATAACACTAGGATTTAGGTATTAATATAGAATTCTATTAATTCCTGCCTTAGCACTCTTTTTAATTCCATTTTCATAGTTAAAATCTTTATAAGACAATGTTTTCTTGAAAAATTTAATTGCTTTATCGTTATCACCACTTTTTTCATATTCTAGACCAATTTGAAGAGTAGACATTGGATGATAATATAAATTTGATGGGTTATCAATACTTAAAACCTTAGAAAATAAATCTATTACTTTAATAGTTGTTGAGGCTGATAGTTCTTGATTAGATCTTGATATACGATAATAATATTCAAGTATAAATTCTTGGTGATGATTAATGTCGTTAATGTTTATATTACTTAAATAATCTAATGTTTCTTTATAATAACCACCATCAAATAACAATCTAGATTTTAAGAGATTAGTGTTAACTAAGATTTTGTTTTTTACATCATCTTCCGCCTGTCTATCTTCATCAATTAACCTTTCACCATTATTTAACACCATTTTTTCGTAATACTTTTTTTCTTCTATATTATCTTTTAATAATGCAATTAATGATAACTTATGATATGCAGATTTTATATAATTCTTGCCTTTAAAAAATTCAATAAATCTTAATAAATAGTCATTAGCATTATTATATTCTAATTTATATAGTTTAGACATAGCATATAAATAATCTAAATAATAAAAGTTGTATTGAGTATCAGATATAACCCTGTTTTCAAGAATCTGAATAGTTTTATCATTATCACCTATTTTATTTGACAACCTAGCTGCACAAAAAACTAAAAGGTTATTATTAAGACAACAATTCTCTATCTTTTCCAACAACAATGAACATGATTTTTTATCGTTTTTCATATTCATTTCAAGAAAAGAGAGTAAAAATAAAACCTCAGAATTATATATATAGTATTCCTCTAGATTCTCAGAATAATCTAAAACAGCATATAATTCATTAAAACCCTTATTAATTTCCCCCTCAATTCCAACTATATTTAATATCCAGTTATATGATTCTGGAATGGAGCCAATTAAAATATGTAAAAGGCCAAGACTTTTTTTATTAAGCACAAAATCTGGATATAATTGATCGTTTTTCTCAAGCAATCTATATGCCTTTTGTAATTCATATGCAGCTAGAAAATACTCCTTGAATTTTATTCTTATAAATGCCCATTGAATATACACCTCTGCTTGTGTGTAAAGATAATACGGGGATCTTTGATTATTCTTTCTTAAAGCATTAAGTCGTTGATTCTTCTTTTGCTTTGCTTCTTTATAGTATGACTCATCTTCACCAATTAGAATAGTTAAAAAATCAATGTAATTCTCATTCAAAAAGACAAAACCATTATCATTATTAGAGATCTTCTCTCTATCTAATATTTGCTGAGCTAAAGAAAAATCTAAATGCATTATATGAATATATGCTTGACGCATATTATTATTCATATCAAATTCAGCAAAACAAAATTTTACGGAAGAAACAAATACAATTAATAAAATTAGATTTTTCATAAAATAAAAAAAGGGATTCCAAAAATATGAAATCCCTTTTTAATAATTAAAGTCATTTTCTACTCAGTGTCTAGTATGTTTGAATCAACTAAAATTCTTCCACAATGCTCACAAACAATTACTTTCTTATGCATTTGAATATCAAGCTGTCTCTGAGGAGGTATTTGATTAAAACACCCGCCACAAGCATCCCTATCAACGGAAACTACAGCTAATCCATTTCTCACTTTACTTCTTATTCTACTGTAAGCAGAAAGAATTTTCTCTTCAATAACAACTTGTGCTTTATTCGATTTCTTTAAAAGTACTTTTTCTTCCTTCTCAGTTTCTTTAACAATAGCTGCAAGCTCCTTATTCTTAACTAATAGTTCTTCTTCTCTTTCAGATATTTGCTGCTTAGACTCATTAATTACCTCTTCTTTATGTAGTACTTTGGCTTGTAACTCTACAATATGTTTTTCGTTAAGCTGTATTTCTAAGCCTTTATATTCTAATTCTTTTGTTAAAGAAGAAAACTCTCTGTTATTTTTAATATTCTTTAACTGTTTTTCATATTTCTCAACTAATACTGAAGCATCAAGAATCGCATTTTTCTTAGCTGACAGATCATTACTAATAATTTCTAATTCATCACTTAGCTTATCTAAACGAGTTTTAAGGCCAGCTAGTAAATCTTCTAAATCTTGAATCTCTAAAGGAAGTTCTCCCCTAACAATTCTTATTTTATCTACTTCAGAATCTATGGTTTGAAGCTGAAATAATGCTTTTAATCGATCTTCAACTGATACTATTACTGTTTTCTTTGCCATCTTATAGGTAATTTATCGGATTTGTGTTAACATTAGATAATTGGACGGCAAACTTAGTAAATTTTTTGCTAAGGAAATCATAAATTAACTCCTTTGTAAATTGCTCACTCTCAAAGTGTCCAATATCTGCAATTATAATCTTTCCATCTGAATTAAAAAACTCATGATATTTAAAATCACTTGATATAAAAATATCTGCTTTTTTGTTTTTTGCTTGTTCTAATAAAAAACTACCACTTCCTCCACAAATAGCAACATATTTTATCTTTTTCTTCAATAAACTAGTATACCTTATACAGCTAGTCTGCATTTTATCCTTTATTATTTTTAAAAACTTATCACTTTCTATCTCATTACTAAGTTCGCCTATCATACCAGCGCCTACATCATCACTAATATTATCTAAAGTATACATTTGATAGGCTATCTGTTCATAAGGATGATTATCTTTCATGACTTTAATTAAAGAATTTTCAAAACCTTTTTTTATAAAAAACTCTAATCTAATCTCTTCACTTCTATGCTCAACTCCAATATCTCCTATAAAAGGAGAACTTCCCTTTTTAGGTCTAAAAGTTCCTTGACCATAAATAGAAAAACTACAATGATCATAATTCTTAAATGTTCCTGCTCCATTATCTAGCATAGCCTCTTTTAAGGCATCACTATGCGTTGGTGGGCAATAGACAACTAATTGTTTTACTAATTTATTCTTTGGTAGCAAAATCTCACAATTTATTAAATCTAATTTTTCTGCAATTTTACTATTAACCCCATTGTAAACATTATCTAGATTTGTATGTATTGAATAAATTGCAATATTATTCTTCAAAGCTTTTATAAGAGTTCTTTCAACAAAATTACTTCCAGTAATTTTCTTTAGAGGATTGAAAATAAGAGGATGATGAGCTACAATTAAATTAAACTTTTTGTTTATTGCTTCATTAACTACTTCTTCAGTACAGTCTAAGGTTATTAAAACTCCCTCTGCATCATCCTCTAAATTACCAGTTAACAAACCAGAATTATCATAATCCTCTTGATAATGTAATGGAGCAATCTCTTCCAAATAATTTGTTATATCTCTTATTTTCATATTCCAAAAGTACTAAACTTACTAAATATAGTAATATCTAAAATCCTATCTTTGCGAAATGAATTTTCTACTAATGCCAGTTGCTATATTATTTAGATTAATAACTTCTGTAAGAAATATGCTTTTTGATTTAGGTGTTTTTAAATCTAATACTTTTAAAATTCCTATTATATGTGTAGGTAATCTATCCGTTGGTGGTACTGGAAAAACTCCCCATACTGACTACATAACAAACCTTTTAAAACAAAATTATAATGTAGCAATTATTAGTAGAGGATATAAAAGAAAAGGATGCAGCTTTAAATACGTTGAATGCCATAATAATTACTCTTCCGTTGGTGATGAACCTCTTATGCTCAAAAGAAAGCATCCTAGTTGTTTAGTTGTAGTATGTGGAAATAGGGTGAAAGCAATAAAAAAAATTATTCATGAAAATTCTAAAATCGATATTATCTTACTAGATGATGGGTTTCAACACAGATGGGTTAAAGCAGGAATGAATATACTTTTAACATCCATTAACAAACCTTTCTACTTAGATAAACACCTGCCATACGGAAGCTTAAGAGAAAATATTAAAGAAAGCAAGAGAGCAGATAAAATTATTATTACTAATACTTTAGAAACTACAAATAACAAAGAAATAGAGAATATTAAAAAAAATGTGGCAAAATATAGTAATAAGCAATGTTTGTTTACCGAGATAAAATATCTTCAATACAAAAATATTTTTAATAAAAATGAACTTAATAATATTAATGAATATAATGTTATTCTAATATCTGGTATTGCAAACACGAATGCGTTAACAAACTATTTAAAGAAAAACACAACTATTATCAAGCATTTTGAATTTAAGGATCATCATAACTTTTCTAAAGAAGATATTAATAAAATCTTACTATACTATAATTCAATAAGCAACATAAAAAAACTTATCTTAACCACCGAAAAAGACAGTATTAGATTATTGAAATTTGAACAAGAATTTGCAGATATTCCAGCATTCTATTTGCCAATAAAAATTAAATTTCAAAATCAAGCAATATTTGATGAAGAACTAAAAGAATATGTTAGAAAAAATAAAAGAAACAGCTAATTTTCTTAAAAAAGAGACAGGATTTAATTCAAGCGTTGGTATTATCCTTGGTACTGGGCTAGGAGGTCTTGTTGGTGAAATTGACATAAAATATTCTATTTCATATGAAGAAATTCCAAATTTTCCCATCTCAACTGTTGAAGGACATGATGGTAAACTAATTTTTGGATTAATTGAAGGAAAAGAAATTATAGTAATGCAAGGAAGATTTCATTACTATGAAGGATATGATATAAATCAAGTTGTTTTTCCAGTGAGAGTAATGAAGTTCCTTGGAATAAAAAAACTTATTATCTCTAATGCTAGTGGAGGAGTCAATCCAATATATGAAATTGGAGATTTAATGATAATTAATGATCATATTAATCTAATACCAAATCCTTTAATTGGAGAAAATATCGAAGAACTTGGAACTCGATTCCCTGATATGAGTGACCCTTACTGTTCTGAAATGTTATCTATTGCTGAAGAGATAGCATCGAATAACAATATTAAACTACAAAAAGGAACTTATGTTGGCGTTACAGGCCCTACACTAGAGACGCCTGCAGAATATGGTTATTTTCGTGTTATTGGTGGGGATACTGTAGGAATGTCTACAGTTCCTGAAGTCATCGCAGCTCGACATATGCAGATGAGCTGCTTTGCAATCTCTGTAATAACAGACCTTGGAGTACCTGGAAAAATTAAAAAAATTACTCATGAAGATGTTCAAAGTGTTGCAGAAAAAATAGAACCTAAGCTAACTAAAATTATTAAAGAGTTAGTTTGTAAAATTTAAATAAATTAAAAATATATTACGATGTTAAAAGAAAAATTATTAATTATAACTATTAGTTTGATTATAAATAATCAAGCCATTTCTCAATTAAACACAAATCTACTATTTCACTGGGATGACACAACACTTGTAGGTTCTCAAGCATATGATAATGCCTATAATGAGATTTGGGGACTTAACATAAACGGAAGTGAGATTGCTATTATAGGATCAACTGCAGGAACACATTTTTTTGATGTAACAAACCCTGCTTCAAGCAATCAAGTTGCCTTTGTTGCTGGCGCTTATACAGGTGTCGGTGTTATTCATCGAGATTACCATGATTTTGATGGCTACCTTTATATAGTATGTGATGAAGGATCTTCTTCTACTTTACAAATTGTAGATATTACTAATCTACCAAATTCAGTAAATACTGTATATGATTCAAATAATCTATTCAATAAAGCACATAATATTTTTATAGACACAGTTACTGCAAAATTATATTCTTGTGCCTCAAATAATGCAATGAATGTATACAGTCTACATATCCCTGATGACCCCAGTCTTATATATAGCTATAATGATGTTGGTCATGTTCATGATGCTTATGTGAAAAATGACACCGCATTCTTAAATTGTGGTAATGATGGTTTACGTATTATGGATTTTACAATGGTAGACACTATAGGTGATCAACCCATTGAACTCGCATCATTCACATCATATCCTGACGCAGGCTATAATCATTCTGGATGGCTAAATGATGATGGGACGCTTTATGCTATGCAAGATGAAAACCATGGATATGATATTAAAATTCTAGATGTAAGTGATTATACTAATATAAGTGTCTTATCAACCTTCAATTCAGGTGTTGACACTAATTCAATGGCTCACAATGGAATAATTAAAGACAATCTACTATATGTAGCTTATTACCATGATGGTCTTAGGGTATTTGATATCAGTAATCCATTCAATCCTATTCAAGTAAATAATTACGATACATATCTTCCAAATAATCATTCATCATATAAAGGAGCATGGGGAGTTTATCCTTACCTTAATTCAGGTAATGTTCTAGTTTCTGATATGCAAAGCGGGCTATATATAATAGACTTAAATACGACTTCTAGTAATATAAAACAAGAATTATTTAAAAATCATATATATCCCAATCCAATATCATCATCATTTAATGTCCATCATCAAGCTGCAACATCAATAGAAATTTATGATATTTCTGGTAGAATGATTATGCAAGAAAAAATAAATCTATATAACAATAGATTTAACAGAGAAAAAATAAAAAATGGTTTATATATTTATAAACTCTTTAAAAACAACTTACTAATTAAATCAGATAAAATTATCTTTAATTAAGATGAGTCTATACAATAAATATGAAGCCGTAATTGGTCTTGAGGTCCATGCACAATTACTTACAAATACGAAAGCCTATTCTAACGACGAAAACATATATGGAGCTAAACCTAATACAAAAACTTCTGTAGTTACTCAAGGACATCCAGGAACACTTCCGGTAAGTAACAAAAAAGTCATTGAATATGCAGTAAAATTAGGGATAGCTGTAGAGGCCAAGATTAGAAAAAGAAATGAATATGCAAGAAAAAATTATTTTTATGCAGATTTACCAAAAGGGTACCAGATAACACAAGATAAAACTCCAATATGTAATGGTGGATATATAGAGATTATAGATCAAGAGGGTCAATCTAAAAAAATTAACATAACTAGAATTCACATGGAAGAAGATGCTGGAAAAAGCATTCATGATCTTGATCCATTTCACAGTTTAGTTGATCTAAATAGAGCTGGTGTTCCATTATTAGAAATAGTGTCAGAACCAGAGATTAGATCATCTGAAGAAGCTTACCAATACTTAATAGAAGTTAGGAGACTTGTTCGTTATCTTGATATATGTGACGGAAATATGGAGGAAGGAAGCTTAAGGTGTGATGCTAATGTATCAGTTAGATTAAAAGGAGATGAAACTTTTGGAACAAAAGTAGAAGTGAAGAATATGAACTCATCACGAAATGTAAAAAATGCAATTGAATTTGAGATCAAAAGACAAATTGATTTACTTGGAACAGGTAAAAATATTGTTCATGAAACAAGAGGATTTAATGCAGTAAATGGAACAACAATATCTCAAAGACATAAGGAAGAAGCTAATGACTACAGATATTTTCCGGAACCTGATCTTCAGCCAATCATTATTACTAAAGAATATATTGAAAAAATCAAAAGATCATTACCTCCTCTACCAAAGGAATTACTAAGTAAATTTACTACTGATTACAAACTTTCAAATTATGATGCTAAAATTATAGTTGAAGATAAGAAAACAGCTTTATATTATAATGAATTATGTAGTCACACAAATAATTACAAAGCTGCTGCTAACTTTATCAATGGATCAATAAAATCATATCTTAAAGAGAATGCAAAGACAATTGATAATCTTAATCTTATGCCAAAAAGGTTAGCTGAACTAATTGCATTAATAGATGATAATAAAATTAGCAACTCAATTGCTACTAGAAAAATATTTCCAATTCTAGTAAACTCTAATTTAAGCCCTGAAGAGATTGCTAATAAGAATAACTGGATTCAAGATAGTAATAGTGATACTATCATAAGCTTAATTGATCAAGTAATTGACAAATATCCTGAAAAAGTTAAAGAATACAAATCAGGTAAAAAAGGCTTAATTGGTTTATTTATGGGTGAAGTAATGAAACTTTCTAAAGGAAAGGCAGATCCTAAATTAACCAATAAATTATTAAGAAATAAACTTGATTAAAATATTTTGAATAGAAAAAAAATATATTTTGCTTCAGACTTTCATCTAGGATCACCAAATATAATTGAAAGTAGAATAAGAGAGAAAAAAATAATTTCTTGGCTAAATTTGATAGAAAAGGATGCTAAAGCAATATACCTGCTTGGGGATGTTTTTGATTTTTGGTTTGAATATCAAAAAGTAGTTCCAAAAGGTTTTGTTAGAATCTTAGGTAAACTCGCACAACTTTGTGATAATGGTATAGAAATCCATTATATTTTAGGAAACCATGATATGTGGATGAATGGGTATCTAGAAGAAGAAATCGGACTTAAAATACACTACGAAGAATTTATCATTAATGAAAATAATCAGCAAATTTTCATAGGACATGGTGATGGACTAGGAAAAGGAGATTATTCATATAAATTACTAAAAAAAATATTCTCATCTTCAATATGTAAATGGCTTTTTTCTAGATTACATCCTAATTTTGGAATTAATCTTGGACAAAAGTGGTCGAGTACAAGTAGATTAAATGAAAATGAAAAAACTAGTCCTAATAAAGAAATTTTAGTTGGATATTGTCAAGAACAACAGAAAAAAAATCCTGTTGATTATTATATCTTTGGGCATAGACACCTACCTTTAAATATTAAAATTGATGAAAGATGTCAATATATAAATTTAGGAGATTGGATAAGTAATTTTACTTATGCAGTGTATTGTGATGAAAAAATAGAACTTAAAAAATTCCCAAAATAAAAAAGCGCCAATATATTTTATTGGCGCTTTCTAAAATAGAATAGTCTTTTATCTATTTAAGATTAACTTATCCGTAAGTAATACATCATTACCTTCATATACACTAATAAAATATACGCCTTTATCTAAATAAGAAATATTAGTCTCTATCTGAATGAAATCATATATAACTAAACCTTCATAAATCTCTTTAACTTCTTTTCCTAAAACATTAACCATCTTAACCTTAATGTTTTTACCCTCTAAATTATTAAGGATAATATTTGTGTGTCCTAATGATGGATTTGGGAAGATATTTATTCTAGATAAAAACTGATTATTTTGTTTTAAAAGATCACCTTCTTCTCCTATTTGGATGTCATCTAAAAAGAAGTTATTACTCGGTCCATTAGTTGAGTACTCAAATTTAAATCTAATATTATCATTTTTAAGAGATGTCTTCGTTAATAAGGTGTCAGCCCAATCTCCATTTGCCGAATAGTTGTTAGTATATAAACCAGCTCTAGCAACCTGAAGATTTGAAAGTAACCCTAGAAAAGCCCAGTGTTCACCACAATCGTTAGTATAGTAAATCTTCAATTCATTGGATGGAAACGTGTTAACTGCTGCTCCAGTATATTTAAAACGAATTGCTGGCTTAGTATATCCACTAAGATCATAAGAGGGTGAAATAAGATTACCAACAGATGCACTAGAACCTTCTTTTGATGACATCATTACACATGCTGATGATAATGAATTTCCTTCATACCACTCCCAACTTTTAGAATTATTAGCATTAAATGACCATTGATTTTCATCTTCATTTGTAGATATTACACTCCAATCATTAACAAAATCGTCAGAACTATCAAAACCGTATGCATATGAAGAAGCTGAATTAGTTGCAGTAGTTGGATTAATAGTTATAAAAGCTGCTTTAACCTTAGTAGTGGAACAGGTATTATTATAGTATGCAGTATATGTTTTGCGCTCAACCTCTCCTCTGTAAAAAGTAGTGCCAACTAGATCAAAATAAACACCTAGACTATCAATGTCATGAGAGGTAATATTGGTAGCTCCCATACCATTTAATTCCGCCATTGATCCTCTTTGTACAATAACATTTATAACTGAAGAATCATAAGATGATGCATTTGCAATATCTAAAGATGATAAATCATATGAACTTACTTTAGTTACTTCATCATAATTAATAGTTAAAGAGATATCATATGTTCCAGCTTGATTATACTCATATAATAAGTTATTATCCACATTGCTTGTATTTCCATCACCTAAATCCCAAACAACGGAGGAAATTGTTGAGCCAAACATTGATTTATTAGATTTCAACCATACTTCCTCACCAAGACATACAGATGTATTCCCAAGTCCTTCAGAAAAATCTGCTTCTTTGTTACATGATAATGGAACAGCCCCATCAGATGTTCCAGTTTTAATTAAATTTTCTTCTTGCCACATGTATTCTCTAAATCCTAAACCTCCATCAGTTCCATCTAAA
>Ga0114999_10004007_pt1 | contig 18064 bp, 16 predicted proteins | sample ArcticOcean_MG_C_3_FD_89820 | JGI IMG/M metagenome (GOLD analysis project Ga0114999, IMG submission 89820) | Marine microbial communities from western Arctic Ocean - ArcticOcean_MG_CB8_126 | ecosystem: Environmental > Aquatic > Marine > Oceanic | place: Arctic Ocean: Canada Basin | collected...
CTCTTGGAATCATGCCGTATATCAGCGCGTCCATCATATTCCAGCTTATGGGTGCCGTCGTACCAACCTTAGCGCGACTGCAGCAGGAAGGGGAGGTGGGTCGTCAAAAATTATCACAGTATACGCGTTATGCCACGGTGTGTATTTGCTTTGTTCAGGGGACATTGTTGATTATGGCACTGGAAAATCCTCAGCGGTTGTTCAATGGATTCTCGACTGAAGAATATGGAAATATAGTCTTGGTCGATCACGGATGGTTTCTCTTTACATCCGTCATACTGCTTACCGCTGGCACTGTGCTTCTCATGTGGTTGGGAGAACAGATAACCCAACGTGGCATCGGTAATGGAATCTCTCTGCTTATCACTATTGGTATTCTCGCTGATCTTCCTGCCGCGGCTTCGCTCACTTACCGAATGTTTTTCGCTCCAGTTGGTGTTAAAAGTCTTGGATTACCTGAAGCGATACTCATGTTAGCACTACTATTTTTTGCGATAGCTGGTATTGTAGCCATTACCCAGGCACAGAGAAAAATACCGGTTCAATACGCTAAGCGCGTCGTCGGGCGCCGTGTGTACGGAGGGCAGAGTTCATTCCTACCGCTGAAAGTCAATTATTCTGGGGTCATGCCAGTCATCTTTGCCAGTGCGATAATGCTTTTTATCCAGCAGATCTCAAGCTGGGCAGGAGCGGCAAGCGGTTGGCGTTTCATGTCTGATTTCTCTGGCTTCTTTATGTTTGGGACTTGGCCCTATTATTTTACCTATGCAACGCTTATTCTACTCTTCAGCTATTTCTGGGTATCTGTAATGTTTAAACCCGTTCAAATAGCAGACGATTTAAAGAAATCCGGTGGTTATATACCTGGAGTACGCCCAGGTGAGCCTACAGCGAAGTTTCTCGATTACGTGATGACTCGTCTCACGCTGGCGGGTGCGGTCTTTTTGACGATGATTGCGGTATTTCCGGACTTTTTGCTTTATACTTATAAAATCCCCTATCAGGTCGCCCAATTCTTTGGTGGAACAGGGATGCTCATTATAGTTGGCGTTTTATTAGATTCTCTCAGGCAAATTGAAACTTTTCTCCTGCAACGCCATTACGATGGATTTCTTAAAAAGGGACGAATTCGAGGTCGCAGTGTCGGTCGCACACGCCAATTGGTTGATACTTCTGAATTAAAGAGTGTAAGTATTTTATGGATCGCACTCGGGCTTATGTTTATTGGTGGAATGATCGCATGGATTGCTCAAAAGTACTTGATTAATTAACAATTTAATATTGATTTTAAATTACTAGTATTATTGTTTTTCAGCTCCGATAAGCTTTATAATTATTTTGTAGATCAATTAAATTACTAGCTATTGAAAGCGCTAAAACTTTACCTGGAATTATAGTTTAACCAGCGCTTTCGGATTAGAGTAAAGCAATATCATCAATATACAGATATACCTATAATGATACCTGTTAAGTGTGAAGAGGAAATCGTTAAGATGCGAGAGGCCTGCCAGATAGCGGCACAGGTCCTTGATAAGCTTTGCTCTAAAGTGGCTCCAGGAGTCAATACCTATGATATCGACCAGATAGGTAAGGAGTTAATAGCTAGCTTTGGTGCCGAAAGTGCATGTTATAACTACCATGTGGGCAAACGTAGTTTTCCCGCCTACACATGTATCTCAGTAAACGAGGAAATTGTCCATGGGATTGGTTCGATGAAACGCGTATTGAGAGCGGGTGATAATATTACAATCGATGTAGTCGTCCTCTACAATGGATTTATCGGTGATAATGCCCGGACTATTCTTATCAAACCAGTTAGCGAGGAAATGGAACATTTGGTGACTTCAACCGAGGCCGCATTATTTCACGGGATAAAACAAGCCCGACCAGGTAATCGTGTGGGGGACATTTCCCACTCTGTTCAGAAATTTATTGAATCGCGTGATTTAGCCATTGTCCGTGATTTCGTAGGACATGGAATCGGTCGCTTAATGCATGAGGATCCCCAGATTCCTAATTATGGTAAAAAGGGAACTGGGAGTAAACTGAGAACGGGCATGACGCTCGCGATTGAACCTATGGTAAATCTCGGTAAACCGGAGATTGAAGTTGCGCCAGATGGTTGGACGGCGTTGACACGTGACCGTAAACCAGCCGCCCATTTTGAACACACGGTATTAATTACGGATAAAGGACCAGAAATATTGACAATTGCTAAGAATTAGCTTTCCAATGTCTTCTTTTTTATTATTTTAGCCCTCTTACCCCTATTCATCTTTATAAAATTTTATAAGTACTTATGCCACGCTTACTTGGAGTAGACATTCCGGGAAATAAAACACTGCCTTATGCCCTGCGGTCTATCTATGGCATTGGCCCCAAGATTGCGGATGATGTTATTGAAGCTGCTAAGATGGATTCTAATCGTCGTGCTCACGAACTCTCAGAAGAAGAAATAAATAAAATAGCAGGAATTATAGCAGACAAAAAACTGAAAGTTGAAGGTGATCTCCGTCGCGATATAATGGGTAATTTAAAGCGCCTGCAGGCGATTAACTGCTATCGCGGTATTCGTCATCGGCGTGGATTACCTGTAAATGGCCAACGCACGCAAAGTAATGCGAGGACGCGTAAAGGAAAACGCAAAACTGTGTCTGTTTCGAAAAAAGTTGAAAGCGATAAATAGTAAATCATGAGCGACGAAAAACCAGAAACTCAACCGGAAGCGGTTGAGGAGAATACGACACCTGCGCCTGAAGCTTCCGAAAAGCTCGAAAAAGCGGAAGCTAAAACGGAGCCTAAAGACAAGAGCGCTACTGAAAATAGCGAAGGCACTGAAAAAAAAGAGTCGGAAGAGACCAAACCCAAAGCAGCGTCGAGTGAAGATTTACTGCGCGATGAATTAGCAGATGTTAAAATCCGCAAAGCTAAAGGTAGTAAAAATATTACCAATGGTATTGTTCATATTCTAGCTACCTTCAATAATACAAAAGTCACTTTCACTGATGAACAAGGCAATGTAATTTCATGGTCAAGTGCGGGGAAGTGTAATTTTAGAGGATCGCGAAAATCTACTGCTTATGCTGCTCAGATTGTTACTCAGGATGCTGGTCGCACTGCAATATCACATGGTTTGAAAGAAATTGCTGTACATGTTAAAGGTCCTGGTCTGGGAAGGGATTCTGCGATCCGTGCACTGCAAGCTCTCGGTTTAATTGTTAACTCGATCATTGATGTAACTCCGGTACCCCATAATGGGTGTCGTCCACCCAAAAGGCGTCGCGTCTAATTCCCCCCTCTCGGCTTTCGAGAACTTACGTCACTAATTAATTTTACATAATATGGCTCGCTATACAGGTCCCACCACACGCATAAACAGACGGTTCGGGGAGGCTATATTTCCTCCTAATAAGGCATTTGAAAGAAAGCCGCATCCTCCGGGAATGCATGGCCCGCGTATGCGCCGTAAATTTTCCGATTACTCCGTGGCGCTTAAAGAAAAACAGAAACTGCGCTATACCTACGGTTTAACGGAAAAACAATTTAGGCTTACCTTTGAACGAGCAAAAAGAAAAAGGGGTATCACCGGTGATATTTTTCTGCAAATGCTAGAGACACGACTTGACAATGTAGTTTACCTCTTGGGATTTGCTAAAACGCGTCCTCAATCACGTCAATTTGTTGGCCATGGGCATATTAGGGTTAATGGCCATAAAGTAGATATTTCAAGTTTTCAAGTTTCCCCCGGTGACGAGATCGAAGTTAAAGCGAATACTTCTTCGCGGCAACTTGCCACACGCAGTCTTGATGAAACACGGATGCGCACGGCTCCTGCTTGGATGACTCGTCACGAGGATTCATTGCGAGCAGAAGTTAACCGGGCGCCTACTCGTGAAGAAATCGATCCAGGAATTAACGAGCAGCTCATTGTCGAGTTTTACAGCCGTTAATACTTCAGGGTTGGAAACGATCAAGGTAGAAATTAATTTTTTAAAATAAATATAAACTGGAACTATTGTCAGCAAATGCCAATTAGATTAGGAAAATTCGAATTACCAAAGCGACTGATCAAGGACGAGGAGTCCTTGACCGACACTTACACGATGTTCACTGCTGAGCCGTTTGAAACCGGCTACGGGCACACGATTGGGAACTCTTTACGTCGCGTCTTATTGAGTTCAATTGAAGGTGCAGCTATCTCTTCAATCAAGATTGATGGCGTCGATCATGAATTTCAAAGTATCGAAGGCGTCGTCGAAGATGTAACTGATATCGTTTTAAACCTTAAGAAGGTGCTCATCAATTCGCATAAACGAGAGACGATTAAGCTACTCATTGATGTCAATAAATCGGGAGCGGTTACCGCTGCTGATATTCAAGAGGATGCCAATATCGAAATTGTAAACCCCGATCAGGTTATTTGTACCATCGATGCAAAGAAACGTTTTTTGGCTGAACTGGAAATCAAAATCGGACGCGGTTATTGCCCTGGTGAAGATAATAAAACACCGGATCAACCGATTGGTGTAATCGCTATCGATTCACTCTTTAGCCCGGTTAAACTCGTAAAATATTCTGTTGAGAGTACACGTGTCGGTCAGATGACTGACTATGATAAACTTATTCTTGAAGTCTGGACGGATGGACGAATTAATCCTGAGGATGCTTTAAAACAGACAGCTTCAATAATAAAGCATCATCTCGACGTTTTTGATAACGTTAGTGATGAGAGCATTGAGTTTGAAAGTGAACAGGTGGAAGTGAGTGATGAGCAGAATAAGCTCCGGAAATTGCTCAATATGAGTGTCAACGAGATTGAATTATCTGTTCGAGCCGCAAATTGCCTGAATAACGCGAATATCACAACGGTAGGTGAACTGGGAATGAAGAGTGAACAGGAAATGCTCAAATATCGTAATTTCGGTAAAAAATCTCTGAATGAAATTAAGGCAAAACTGGAACAGCTCGGTCTCTCACTCGGCATGAAGATCGATGAGCGTTTGCTGGAAAATCGTAGCGATATATAATTCAATGATCAATAATAGGTAACAAAGATGCGACACCTCAAGCATCGACATACTCTGGGTGTAACGAGTTCCCATCGCCTCGCGATGATAGCTAATATGGCTTCATCGTTAATTGAACATGGGAGAATCCAGACAACGCTTACAAAAGCCAAAGCGTTGAGGCCCTTTATCGAAAAAATTATAACGCTCGCTAAAAAAGCACAGAGCGCCCAGCCGGAGCGCGCGATTTACCTGCGTAAGTTAGCTTTTGCACGATTGCGTAATCAAAAGGCGGTGAGGCTGCTCTTTAATGAAAAAGTGAATGAATTTCTTAATCGGCCGGGTGGTTATTCACGCATCTATAAGATTGGCACCCGTACTGGAGATGCCGCTGAGATGGCACTCATTGAGCTAATTCAAGCCTCAGATGAGGGTTATAAAACTTCTTCACAAAAAGGAAGGACGAAAAAGAAAAAAGCATCAGCGACAACAAGTGCAGTTCCCAGCACTGAAGAAAAAGAAGAACCTGTAGTTAAAGAGCCAGAAGCTGAAAAACCAATTGCTGAAGAGAAGAAACCAAAAGTGGCTAAGGAAAAGTCAGTGACCGATGATAAGCCGGCCAAGAATACCACGGCGAAAAAGTCAGTTAAGGGTGACGCTGAAAGTGCGGATGCGAAAAAGAAGAAAACTAAAGCGGTAACCAAGAAAGCAAGTGTTGCTAAGAAAGCTGCACCTAAGAAAAAGAAAAGCTGAATCTCTAGCATTTATTTTCATTTCTTGAAACGCGTCCTCTTTGGGACGCGTTAATTATTTTACACATACTCAGAGTAAGTTAATTCAAAAGTGATTAATCTTCTCGCACTATGTTTCAAGTCTTTACAGTTAGTCCATTAACTAGAAAATGAATAAGTAAGGTGTTTAGCATCGATCTTGAAGTATTTATTCTTATTTACGTGGTCGTTGGATTGGTATTTATTTTAGTCCTATGGCTTTATTATGATCGAAGAGATATTAATCTATATGAGGCGAAGCGTACAACGGTGGTATTCCACTGTGTTAAGTGTGGACAGCTTTACACCGCGCTAAAGGGAAATGAGGTAGCCGGATGCCCCGCTTGTGGCTTTACGAATTCACGTTTGAAATTTTAATTAGATGACGCAGGTAGTCGCAGTTCTCGACTTTGGATCACAATATACTCAGGTTATTGCACGGCGAATTCGAGAATGTCAGGTCTATTCACGGATTTATCCGTACGATACAACCGCTGCACAATTAAAAAAAGACGGTGTTCAGGGAATAATTCTATCGGGCGGACCGAGTAGTGTTTTCGATAAGAACGCACCCATCCCTGATAAAAGAATATTTAATATTGGCGTTCCCGTGTTGGGTATATGTTACGGAATCCAGCTGATGGGATTTCTGCTTGGCGGCAAAGTTGAAAAGAGTAAACAACGGGAGTATGGTCATGGACTCCTGGATATTAATAAAAAGGGGAGACTCCTACGGGGCCTGAAAAAACAGATCCGTGTTTGGAACTCGCATGGGGATAAACTTATCCGTCTACCATCAGGATTTAAAGCACTTGCTTCTACAGAAAATTCATCTTTTGCGATTATCACGGATGCGAAGAGAGATTTTTACGGTCTTCAATTTCACCCTGAAGTATATCATACCGAACAGGGAATTAAGATAATTCAAAATTTCCTCTACCAGATCTGTCGCTGTAGTGGAGACTGGTCTATGGCGGATTACATTATTAGATCGATCGCCACTATACGAGAAACGGTCGGGGATAAACGTGTCATTTTAGCGCTAAGTGGCGGTGTCGATTCTTCTGTTGCAGCTGTGCTTATTCACCGAGCTATTGGTTCCCAGCTAACTTGCGTATTCGTCGATAATGGGCTTCTGCGTTTAAATGAACGTGAGACCGTTGAACGCATATTCAAAGAAAACTTTGAATTTGATCTTCGTGTTAAGCGATCATCAAATCAATTTTTGAAGCGTTTAAAGGGCATTGTTAATCCTGAGAGAAAACGAAAAATTATTGGAAAAGTATTTATCGAAGTATTTGAAGAAGCGGTGAAAACCATGGGAGATGTAAAGTTCCTCGGACAAGGAACTCTTTACCCCGATGTTATAGAAAGTATTCCGATTGATGGTAACCCTGCGGCTCTCATCAAGACACATCATAATGTCGGTGGACTACCCAAACGAATGAAACTTAAACTCCTGGAGCCTTTACGTGAATTATTTAAAGACGAAGTGCGTAAACTGGGCGAAGAACTCGGTCTGCCCAAGGAAATGGTATGGCGTCAACCCTTTCCTGGTCCTGGATTGGGCGTCAGAGTTATGGGTGAGATTACTCGTCCACGTCTTGATATTTTGCGCCAGGCTGATGCGATTCTTATCGAAGAGATGAAAAAAAGTGGATTTTATTATAAGGTATGGCAGTCTTTTGCTGTTTTTTTACCTGTTCGGACAGTAGGCGTTATGGGTGATGAGCGCACGTATGATAATGTTATAGCTTTGCGTATTGTTAACAGCACCGATGCGATGACTGCGGACTGGGCGCGCTTGCCTTATCCCGTGATTGAGACCATTTCCACTCGCATTAGCAATGAAGTTAAAGGAGTTAACCGTGTCGTCCTTGATATAAGCTCGAAACCTCCAAGTACGATTGAATGGGAGTAATTTATCCATTCTCTCACTTGAGCAATGGATTTTAATATATTCAGAACCAAATACCATCGCAAGGGTCTAATGGGTAATACATGATGCATGGATTTAATAAAATTATATTTTCAACCGTTCTCATTGTCGTTTCGAGCACGATCGGCTCCCCTTTGCGCGGAGAACTTACTACGGATCAAATAATAGCCAAGGCCAGGGATTATCTTGGAGGGGATGCTCAGTTACGTGCCGTTGAGACAATACAATTTCAAGGCACCTTTACGACCCATGAAGGTGTGGGCAGAGGTGACATCCTCATTTATTTGAAAAAGCCATTCAAACAGCGATTGGATGTCATCCGTGCACACGATGGTATTATCGAGACAACAGCAATCAATGATATTGATGGATGGGGCAGACGAGCCAATGAAAAGGATGCCGATGACTGGACCATACGCATTCTTAGTATGGGTGAACTTAAGCGTATGCGCGCAAATACCTTTGATAATTTAAATTTTTACAATGGAATCGAACAATTAGGTGGGAATATTATCAATAAAGGAATTGTGAATAAAGACGGGAAAAACGCCTACCTGCTCCACTTTAAGTACGATAAAACCATTCACTACAAACGCTATTTCGAAGTTAGCACGGGTAAGCTGCTTGCTACGGTTAATGACAAAGGTATCGAAATCAAAGATATTGATGAGTTTATCGTTGATGGAATCCGATTCCCACGAGAACAGATCCGTATTGAGGATGGTAAAATGAAAGACACTTTAACATTTACCAAGATTATGATTAATGCCCCATTGGATGATAGAATCTTCGAATTACCGTCTTTAAGGTTCGGTAAATAAATATACACTCTCCTATCTTGAATGGGATAAGCCACGTTTAACTGACCACCGTTCAAGTAAAAATAAGGTTTGCCCGCGTAGAGGCCAAACGATTAAACATCAAGGCCTATGCGTCAGTTAAATTATAGTAAACCAGGCTTTTACATAAAACTAGCCCGATTTTGTGGGAGGGCAAACGCGGTTACAGACGTGAAAGAAGTAGTCGCAAAAATCCTTAGAGCGGTAAATGAACAAGGGAATAAAGCAATTATTGACTATACCGCTAAGCTTGATCGTGTGAAATTAAAAAAATCCGGCCTTAGAGTTACTCGAGAGGAGCTGAATTCAGCCGCCAAAATACTTACTAAGGACCAGCGGAAGGCGATTAAAAATGCGATACACTGTGTAAAGGAATTTCACCATAAAAGTCTTCCTCAAAACTGGAAAAGGAAGAATCCTCATGGAGGCATTGTGGGCGAAACTTACTACCCGATTAATCGTGTGGGTGTATATATTCCAGGGGGCATCGTCCCTCTCGTATCGACGGTTATCATGACCACGACACTTGCTCGACTTGCCCGGGTTCCTGAGATAGCAGTCTTTACGCCGCCCCAATCGGACGGTAATGTTAATAGTGGAGTCCTTGCGGCATTAGCGATCAACGGGATCGAGGAGGTCTATCGTATTGGTGGGGTAATGGCAGTCGGAGCGATGGCTTACGGCACAGCAACCATTCCAGCCGTGGACAAGATATTCGGGCCTGGTAATGCCTATGTCTTTGAAGCGAAAAAACAGGTATATGGTATTGTAGGCTTGGATTTATTGCCCGGTCCCAGTGAGCTAATGATTATTGCCGATATTACTGCCCGCGCAGATTTTATTGCTGCGGATTTGCTTGCACAAGCGGAACACGGTACTGGGATGGAAAATATTTGTTTAATCACGAATAGAAAAAAATTAATAGAGGAAGTGCGTGCAGAAATAAAAACCCAGTTAAGTGACCTAAATAATAAGGAGTGTATTAAGACTGTGTTAAGAGATGGAACTCTATCAATTTTGGTTAATAATCTTGATCAAGCTGTTGAAATTGCAAATTACGTCGCACCGGAACACCTTGAGCTTCATGTCAGCAAAAAGTATTTAAATCCATTAACAAAGAAAATAAAAAATGCTGGAGCAATATTTATGGGTGAAAACACGCCGACGGTTCTTGGCGATTTTGCAGCTGGACCAAGCCACGTATTACCCACCGGGCGCACGGCACGTTTTATGAGCGGTCTCAGAGTAACTGATTTTTACCGGCGCAGTAGCATCACCCAATATTCAAGAAAGAGTTTACTTGATGCTCAACCGGTTGTTGAAGCTTTCAGTAAACTTGAGCAACTTGACGCGCATGGACGATCCATGCAAATTCGTTTTAAGTAAATTGATGCATAGTGTTCCCATTAGATCCTTGTTATAGGATACTTGGTGCACTTGCAGCGAAAATAGTATGCCAGGATATACCTTTAATGGCTAAGTGTTCTAAAGCTTACGATTTAGCATTGTCTCACATCCGTGAGATAGAAGGGTATGTACCGGGTGTGCAACCACAGGACGGTAGATGGGTAAAACTTAATACTAATGAGAACCCGTATCCACCGAGCCCCATGGTAGCAATGGCAATTAGTGCTGAGCTGAATAATTTATCACTCTATCCAAATCCAGAGAGCATGCCTTTGCGAAATACAATAGCTGCGAGGTTTGATTTGAATGTTGATCAGATAATTGTTGGAAATGGCTCTGATGATATACTGAATTTGCTCGTGCGCACATTTTGTGATAAAAATGAGTCGGCGGGCACAATAACACCGAATTATTCGCTCTATCCAGTGTTAGCTGGTATTCAGGGCGGTAGTTTTATCACCATTCCCTACGATCGTGAATTCACTCTTCCGATTGAGATGATAGTAGAGTCGCCTGCCAATATATTTTTTCTCTCTTCACCGCATGCCCCGACCGGGGTTGCATATACGAGTAAAGAAATAGCTGATCTACTGGAGCGTTTTTCTGGCATTCTGGTTGTCGACGAGGCTTACGCCGATTTCGCGAAAGAGACGATGGTAGCACTCGTGAATCAATATCAAAATCTTGTCATTACCCGTTCTCTATCCAAATCTTATTCGCTGGCGGGTTTGCGTGTCGGCTTCGCTTTTGCGGCACCAGAGATTATCAATCTCTTGGATCGTGTCCGCGATAGCTATAATGTTAATCGTTTAAGTCAGGCTGGGGCGATAGCGGCACTTAAAGATGAGTCATATTATAAAGAGACAATTGCCAAGGTAATAAAAACACGCGAATTTTGCGGTCAGGAATTAAAAAAACGCGATTGGTTCTATTACCCCTCTCAGGCAAATTTTGTTTTTACTGAACCCCTCAACGGCGAAAAGAAATCTGGTCCTGAAGTAGCGGAATCATTATATGAATACCTTTATGTGCGAAACATTCTCGTGCGTCTATTAAGCTCTAGTCCATTGACAGCTGGGTTTATCCGTATAAGTATTGGCGACGAAAAACAGATGAATATTCTTTTCGAGACAATCGATTCATGGCAGAAAAACGCATAGCTGAAATTCAGCGTGAGACAAAAGAGACAGAGATCTCACTGAAATTAAATCTCGATGGTGAAGGAAATTCGACGATTGAGACAGGTGTCCCTTTCTTTAACCATATGTTGGAATTATTCACACGGCATGGGTTATTTGATCTGGATATAAAAGCACAAGGTGATCTTGATGTTGATTACCATCACGTCGTTGAAGATATAGGAATCGTTCTCGGGCAAGCAGTTAAAGAAGCGGTAGGGGATAAACTGGGAATAAACCGTTATGGTTTTTTCTTGTTACCTATGGATGAAACCTTAGCTTGCGTTATTCTTGATCTTGGCGGTCGGTCGGTTCTTGTCTATCGTGCAGAGACCCAGGAGCGCTTTGTTCGTGATTTCAATATAGGACTTATAAAAGAGTTCTTCCAAGCTTTTGCTAATAATGCAGGCGCTAATTTACATATAAATCTAGAATATGGTCAGGAGCCTCATCATATTGCAGAAGCGATCTTTAAAGGGTTTGGACGAGCACTGGACATCGCTACCCGTATCGATTCGCGACAAGCAGACAAAATACCCTCGACCAAGGGGAGACTGGATTGAAATAGGTTTTTTGAATTAGGAATGTAGACTGAAAGGGAAATGAAAAGGTAGGAGAGATTATTATACCTTTTATCATTTTGCATTCTTGATTAAAGTTCTTTGTTTACATTATGAGTGGAGTGAAGCCAGATTTGGTCGTCATTGATTATGGGATGGGCAATTTGCGGAGCGTTGTTAAAGCTTGGGAGTATGTAGGTGCTAACGTTCGATTGGCCAATAAACCTGAAGATATCGGTGATGCGCGGGGTTTGATATTTCCCGGGCAAGGATGTATTGTCGATTGCATGAGCATGCTTCGCCAATCGGGTTTTGATGAGGCAATTACTGATTGGGTAACTGCGGATAAGCCTTTCTTCGGCATCTGTCTCGGGCTACAAGCCCTTTTTGAATATTCGGAAGAAGGAGAGACAAAAGGACTGGGATTGCTACCTGGGAAAGTGCTCCGTTTTCGTCTGGATCCTGAATATAAGGTTCCGCACATGGGATGGAATGAAGTTAAATTTGTTCGCGATCTTCCGCCAAATACCGGACTGCAACTGGACGGTGATCAGTTTTATTTCGTCCATAGCTACCATGTTGCCCCTAGTGATTCTGCCTTAATCTGGTGTGAAACTACCTATGGGGCTCCGTTTGTGAGTGGTATAGCGCGTGGAAACTGTTTTGCTACACAGTTCCATCCCGAGAAAAGCCAGGCAAAAGGTTTGCAGGTTTATCGTAATTTTGTCGACTGGATTAAAATTAATCTATGAAATAGCATTTAATTAAATACTATTAACACATTTAAATTTATATCATACAATATGCAAAAGGAAGAAACTGCCTTATTCAGGCTAAATGAACAAAACTTCAATTTCCCTTTAATGGAAGGGACGGAGGGAGAAAAAGCTGTCGATATTCGATCCTTACGTGGACAAAGCGGGTATATTGCTTATGATGATGGCTACCGCAATACCGGATCCTGTAGCGGGAAAATTACATTTATCGATGGGGAAAAAGGCATCTTGCGTTACCGGGGATACCCGATTGAGCAATTGGCTTTAAAATTAACCTTTCTAGAGACGGCCTATCTCATTATCTACGGTGATTTACCAAATAAGGATCAAATAAAATCTTTTCGAAATATCATCAGTGAAAATACTAGTGTGCATGAAGGAATGCATCGATTTATCGATGGTTTCCCCATCGAATCTCATCCGATGGCCATGCTATCAGCCATGATTAATTCGTTAGGCTGTTATTACCCTGAAATGGCAAGTAATAATCGAGAGCAGGATTTAGAACATTTTGACTTGGCAGCCGCTCATCTAATTTCAAAGGCACGTACCCTAGCTGCGATGTCGTATCGTATGAAAATTGGGCGCCCATTTAATCATCCCAATACGGAATTATCTTATACCGGGAATTTTCTGCATATGATGTTTTCCGAACCTAATAAGGAATATCTTGCCAGTGATGAAGTCGTGAGCGCGCTCAACTTAATTTTTCTTCTTCATGCGGATCATGAGCAAAATTGCAGTACCTCTACTGTGCGTATGGTCGGCTCGGGTGGAGTTAATCTTTTTGCTTCAATTTCAGCGGGCATAAATGCGTTGTGGGGCCCACTACACAGGGGCGCGAATATGGCAGTCATCAAAATGTTGGAGCAAATCCGAGATGACGGAGATGATGGGTCGCGCTTCGTTGAAAAGGCTAAAGAAGGTAACAAAATTATGGGATTTGGTCATGCGGTCTATAAGAACTATGACCCGAGGGCAAAAATACTCGGTGAGGCGGCTGAGCGAGTAATGAAGAGTTTGGGTGTCCAAGATCCTCTTCTTGATATCGCTCGCCATCTTGAAAAGGTGGCGCTGAGTGATGACTATTTTATTAAGCGTAAGCTTTATCCCAATGTTGATTTTTATAGCGGTTTTATTCTGAGCGCGATTGGAATTCCACTTGATTTCTTCACGGTGATTTTTGTCATTGGCAGAATGCCTGGATGGATAGCTAATTGGAAAGAAATGGCGGAGGAGCCTAAAGCGAGTATCTACCGCCCCCGCCAGATTTATGTCGGCCCCAAAGAACGTGATTATATCCCCATTGAAGAAAGAGCTTAAGGCGGGGAGTCCGAAAGGAATAAGGCTTTCTATAAAATAAATTGATAACTAAATTAGTGGTTATCGATTTGTAATTGAAGCTTGGCTCATGCGTCTAATCTCCTTCTGAATCACTTGTCCGCGTACCCTTATTTCTCCTCGAGCGAGATTCTTAAGATCTCATCCAGATTTAATCCGGACAATTTCTTTAAACCGCTCAGAATTTTCCAAAACGCAATTAAAGTTATAACCGTACAGGGGACGACGATAATCGGATAGCTTAAAAGGGTCATTCGACCTATTTCTTCATTAAAGGCTTCGGTCCCTGATTCACTGTTGATGAGTATCTTGGCGAGAGTAAAATTGAGTATCGCGCTTAATAGAAATGAAAAAGCGAGAAGAACGGTGATGTTGTAGAGAAGCCGAGTGAAGGATTGTAAATTGTTTCGAACTTTTATTTCCCATTCAACTGTCGCAATATTTATAATATTTTCATTATAAATTAATGTTCGCACTAGGGGATAGGGCGTTTTTAACGAAATCAGTATGGCAAGTCCGATGATTGAAGGTATCGCAGCTTCTTTTATCGCGATCCAATCTTTGTCTATTTTCAATAAACCGATGCCTCCGGTAAGGAGAATACTGATAAAGCCAAGAATCGATAAGAAATTATATTTACGACGGAAAATGAAATCACTGATACCATAACTCAGAGGAAAGAATAAAGCTATGATTAAGGCTGACGATGGTTGAAGATTAAACCATTGCCCCCCTTTCATTAGAATTAATGAGGGGATAATGAAATTCAGCCCAAGATTTAGCCAAAAATTTTCACTTGTAGATTGCTTTTGGATTGGATTAGGAGAGGGTCGTGCGTTATCTTCGCTTTCTCCGTTTTTAATGTTTTCAATAACCATAGTGATAAAAGATTTCTGAAAATAAAATGAAAGCAAGCAATATTAGTTGTCTGATATCTGCCGGACCCACGCGTGAATATTTCGATCCTGTACGATTTTTAAGCAATCCTTCGAGTGGAAAAATGGGATATGCGATGGCTGAAGCAGCTATCAAACGTGGATGGCAGGTAGATCTCGTCAGCGGCCCTGTATGTCTCACCTCGCCAGAAGGTGCTGTCGTGCATCCTGTAATTACTGGAGGTGATATGCTTAGAGAAATTGATTCCCTCTTTGACCAATGCCATATCCTGATCATGACGGCCGCAGTAATGGATTATCGCCCACGAAGTTTTTCTCAACAAAAACTGAAGAAATCCGGTGGTACTAGCACCGTAGAGCTCGACCCGGTCGTCGATATCCTGAAAACTGTTACCTCGCGAAAGAGCAATCAAATTGTCGTGGCTTTTGCAGCAGAAACAGAAAATCTGGAAGCAAACGCCAAAAAAAAGTTAATAGTGAAAAACGCAGATTTCATCATTGCTAATCATGTCGGTCAGGCGGGATCCGGTTTTGAGTCGGACAATACAGAAGTGACTCTTCTTTCCGCGCGCGGGGAAAGAAATAATTTTGGACCTGACAGTAAATTGGTGATTGCAGAAATTCTCATTGAACGCCTGGCTCAGGAATTTACTACATAGGAATACTTGATCAGCGGAGAGTGTCATCTATACTGACAAATCATAGCTCATGTCACCAACGACTAAACTTAGCGCATTGGAGAAAGTATTGGGCCGGCTAGACGACCTCGATTCGATAAGCCTGTCTAATTTAGTTCAGCGATTAGCTCGCGAACGAAGCCTCTTGGAGACTGTCTTTAATACAATTCGTGAAGGCATTCTCGTTATCGACCAAAATGGCATTATTGAATATGCCAATGCATCTGCCGCTAAACTCATCGGTTTATCCCTGAAAGACCAGGGACAGGCTGTCCTATGGAAGCTTGTCCCGGAACTGATTCTTACCCTTGATATTTCGAGTGACGGCGAATATCGAGCAGAATTTGTGGTTACTCGTGATCTTGAGCTTAATTATCCGGAGACGCGTTATGTTCGGCTTTATTTAATGCCGATTAAGGATGTGAATGATGACGATTTAGAAAGTAAACACTACGCAGTAATTATTTCAGATGTCACCGAACTACAACTCTCAACTCGGGAGCAAATTGAGAATGAAAAAATTTCGTCCGTTATCATGTTGGCTGCAGGTGTCGCTCATGAGTTGGGAAACCCCCTAAATTCACTTACTATCCATTTACAATTGATCAACCGGCAATTGGATAAACTGAATGACTCAATTGAAAAAGAGAAAATTAAGAAACAGCTTGATGTTTGTACTGGCGAATTAGAGCGCTTAGATGGAATAATTACACACTTTTTGGAAGCTATTAGACCTTCCCCACCAGACTTTCAGGATCTTGACCTTTTAAAAACATTAGAGGAGGCCTTTGATTACCTTGGAGAGGAACTTAATAATGCGGGTATCAATGTGGATATTGAAGTATCAGATGATTTACCGATCGTCATGGCAGACGGGAATCAGATCAAACAGGTTTTTTTTAATCTTATTACTAATGCTCGTGAATCAATGACGAGTGGCGGTACGATTAAAGTCCGAACGCGTAGTGATGATGACTATGTATATGTTCTCATTGGTGATTCAGGGGTAGGGATCAAAGAGGAGAATTTAAGCAAAGTATTCCAGCCATACTTCACTACGAAGAAGAGTGGTCATGGATTAGGAATGATGATCGTACAACGTATAATGCGTGATCATGGCGGACAAATTGGTATCGATAGTCAGTCTGAGGTTGGTTCGGTATTCACGTTGCAATTCCCTCAGAAGCATCGGCGCATTCGTCTACTCGAGAGTTGATCAGATATTAGCCGTATTCATGGCTATTAATCACTTGCGAAGTGGGACAAAATTACCCATTCTTTAAAACTCATATCAGTTACCGACTGTTATGGTGTGATTTTCAACCTGACTGATTAAATGCCTGCATCCATTCTCATCGTAGATGATGAAAAACATACCCGTGAAGGGCTGCTTCAAGCGCTGGAAGATTCATTTGACGTTTATCTTGCATCCAGCGCAGATGAGGCCTTCAACCTGCTCGAAGCGGACAAGTTTGATGTAGTTCTCACAGATTTAAAGATGGCTGGAAAATCCGGTTTAAAGGTCATTGACAAGGCAATAAGCCTGCCAGTGAAGCCGGTCACAATAATGATGACGGCGTATGGGAATGTCGAGACGGCGGTAGAAGCGATGAAGCGGGGAGCTTTTGATTTTTTGACTAAACCTCTCAATTTGGAGAAATTAGAAATTATAATTAAGCGAGCATTAAGATCGCGTGATTTGGAAGATGAGAACATAGCATTGCACAGAAGACTCGACCGAAAGTATAGTTTCGAGGGACTTATTGGAAATTCGAAAGTATTGCAGGATGTAATCGAGAAGGTAAAACTCGTTGCACCCTCTAAAGCTACGATTCTTTTGGAAGGGGAGACAGGAACTGGCAAAGAACTTATCGCGCAAGCTATACATCAGAATAGTGGTCGCGCGAGACAGCCATTTATTGTTGCTCATTGTGCCGCACTCCCTGCGAGCCTTCTTGAAAGCGAACTTTTCGGTCATGAAAAAGGAGCTTTTACCGGTGCGGTTGAACGTCGAATAGGACGTTTTGAAGCATCACATGAGGGAACGCTTTTTCTCGATGAGATCGGTGAAATCGATCAGTCGACGCAAGTTAAACTCCTGCGTTTTATCGAGTCTAAAACCTTTGAACGGCTTGGGAGTATCAAGCCCATAACGGTTAATGTTCGTCTTGTCGTAGCTACAAACCGAATATTGGAAGAACTCGTAAAAAAAGGTTTATTTCGTGAAGATTTATATTACAGGCTAAATGTCATTTCTATTACCCTGCCACCCTTGCGTAATCGTCGAGATGATATTTCACTCCTCTTACAGCATAGTATTCAAAAGTTCAGCAAGGAAAACGAGGTGTCTCCAGTTAAAATAGATCCTTCTGCTATGAAGGTATTAGAACAATATGACTGGCCGGGAAATATACGTGAATTACGCAACTTTGCTGAAAACGTCGTCGTGATGAAGCGAGGGGGCAACGTCACTAAGTATGATCTTGAGCGGAAGTTTTCAAACGATGTGGGGGACTTGAATTATAATGATGAGATGATAAATCCTCTGTCGGTAGAAGAAAATGAAAAGCGTTTATTACGTAATGCCTTGGTAGAAGTTGCTGGTAACCGTACTAAAGCAGCGAAATTGTTGGGTATTAGCAGGCGAACCTTGCACCGCAAGCTTCAGCAATGGC
>Ga0114999_10004008_pt1 | contig 18064 bp, 20 predicted proteins | sample ArcticOcean_MG_C_3_FD_89820 | JGI IMG/M metagenome (GOLD analysis project Ga0114999, IMG submission 89820) | Marine microbial communities from western Arctic Ocean - ArcticOcean_MG_CB8_126 | ecosystem: Environmental > Aquatic > Marine > Oceanic | place: Arctic Ocean: Canada Basin | collected...
AAGTTGACTGGCTCCCGCTCCAGGCCCGGTTGACCCTTGGGGTCGCGGACGCGCTGCTGGAGAAGGTAACAGTTGGTTTCGTGGGCGTTGGCGACGGACATGAGGTGGTCGTCCAGGCCGAGTGTCATGGTGCCAGCCTGGTGAATGACCTCGTAGGCCGTCCGGATAATGATCTGGAGGTCCTCCTCGCCGGCCAATCCCCTACGGTGTAGGCAGTCGATGCCCTTGAACCTGGCCATGTGCTCCGCAGCCTTGATCATCTGCTCGTATGGATCGACAGCCGAAGGGCCGAAATAGCCGACCGACTTCTCGGCAAGCGTGTCGATCTCGGCGGTCATGCCCTCGTAGAACTTGCCGAACATGAGGTGGTCGCCGTAACTGGGATCCCCGAACACCTGCCAGTGGGCGGTCCAGTATTGCCACTGAAGGGCGCGCATACATGCCAGCACCTCACCGAGTACATGCCTGGTGGTGTGCAGGTTCGTAGGCATCCCCATCAGGTAGGACTTCTTGCTCATTCAGAGTCCCCGTCAAGTAGAAGGCCGCCGAAGACGAACCCTCCGAGCTCCTCGTGTTCAGGTGCTTCAGCGAACCCGATGTCGTCCATGCCCGCATTGTGCAAACCGAACTCGGAAGGGTCGTACCCACCGGCGAACAGGGAGGCCGTGGTCTCCGCATCCGTGGCATCTGCCTGGCGGATGGCCGCCTTCTTGTAGGCTGTGGGGTCCTCAACCACATCCCCGGGGGAGGCGATCAGGGGCTTGTTGTACTTCTGGCATCCACCGTCCTGGCTACAGAACACACAGGAGTCGCACTTGGCGATGCGGAGGACGTAGGGGATGGCATTCGTGCGGTGCCTGTCGGCGCCCCGGTCACATCCCTCGGTTCCCTTGGCGGACTCGTAGGCTCCTGCATCCACATAGACATGGCCGGAGATGCCCTCGTGCGCTGCCTGGATCTCCTTGAGCATAGGCCGTGCGGCCTTGAGTAGACGCTTCGAGAATCTGGCCTTGATGAGCTGGCCGAACTCGGAGCCTGCGGATCCCTCGGACATCGCCTTCCTGGCCCAGCGGATGATCCCGCGGAACTCGGACGCTTGGATGCCGCTGGTCTTGGATGCCTCGAGGATGCGCTCGTCTTCAGCAGACCGCTGAACGGCCTTCTTCGATGCCGTGGCCCGTGTAAACTTCGGCCCAGCGTACTCGGACCTGCTGACGGACACCGCTGTAGCGGCAGCTCGCATCATCTCATCTGCCGTACCGCCCTTCGCCACAATGACCTCAACGGCCTCGGCGGGAAGGATGCCCCGGGCAACGAGAGCTCGGATGTCGGTGACGGCCTTTTCAGCGCGGGACCCCCGGATACCGTCTTCGGCACCCCCTGGGTTCTGCTGGCGCCGAGGACGACCCTCCGCTACGCGGAGGTCGGTCTCGGATCCATCATACCTTCGGCTGACCACCCGCTGGGCGAGTCTTCCGAGTGCATCGGCATGGTCCCGGTCGAGCTTGTCGAGGGCGTCCTGGATCTTCGATCCGAGAATCACCTCCTGCGAGCTCCCAGAGTTCGTAAGCTCCGCAAGTGCGGCGTCCCTGGAGATCCTCGGGACCCCCAACCTTTGGTCATCTCGAGATGCGATTCGAGAGGCGGACATGGATCCGGATTTGCTAGACGCCTTCTGCGAAAAGGCCCTGCGAAGGCGGTCTTTCGCAGTCGTGTTTTTGCTGGTTCCGAGCTTACGACCCGACACCTCGAGGCGGGGCCCGTAGTGCTTTGCGGCCCGGGACCACGGAATCTCGGTAACGACTTCCTTGCCCAGGTAGCGATCCAGGGAAGCCATCTTCGAGCCCAGCTCCGCCAAGATGAAGGCCGCACTGGAACAATGCCGGCGGATCTTCTTGTCCCACTTGCCGTTGATCATCCCCGGAAAGGCTGAAGCCCGAATGAACACGTTGCCCGCCAAATGGTCATCGGACCGAATGGCTGCTGCGAGGCCCGGGTTGTCGAGAGCCAGCAGGTCCAGATCAGCGGTGTGTTCCAGACCGAATGCCTGGCGGCGCATGAGCTTCTGTGCGGAGGCCATTACACTCGCCCCGGGGAGTCCAGACTTCACCGGCTCCTCGAGTGTCTTCTGGTATTCGATGATGGCCTTGTCCTTGTTCGGGACCAGGTTGACGCCGTCCGTGCGCCGGTCGACGCCCCATGCTTCCTCGAGCTCCTCAACCCCGTTATCCACAGGGTTGTCCGGAAGCCTCTCGGGCTCCTGCTCCAGGGTCGGATCAAGCCAGTCAAGATCTGCGAGGGAACCCCCAGTCGTGACGGGCGTATCGAAAGCCATGTTCTTCATCCCCCACGGGTTCGACATCATGTCCGCGAGGGGCGCCTGCACGTTGATGACGCCGCCGGCACCCTCATGGTCCTCTGGAGGGACTTCCTCTGGGAGGATGCCCTCGGGGAGCTCGGAGATACCGTATGCCTCGGGGTGGATCGCTCCGTCCTCGACGCCGTCGCCGTAGTCCGTGTCGAAGTCGAACCCGTCGAGGCCGTAGTTGAGGCCCGTTACGGGGACGTACCCGCCGTCTGGTAGAGCTGTCTCGGAGTCTCTGGACCCCTTCTTCTTGATGGTCATTTCACACTCCTCTGTCCGACAGTCCGCCGTGTGCGGGCCCTCCGGTTTCGCTCATCTTCGCCCACGGTGATGTACACCTTGGATCCCCCGGACTCGACCTCGAAGGGCGTCCTCGAGCCGAGTTGCTGGTCGAGGTGCTCCTCGATGTAGGCCGCCGACATGCTCGTCGAGGCGGTGAGGCTGATCATGGACCATCCGTCGGGATCCGTTTCGACCTTCGGCTTGATCTTGTGATGGGAGAGCAGTTTGAGAGCCGAGAGGATCTGCTTGACCTGCGCCGCCTTCGCCTTCGCATCCAAATCGGGGTCGGCGCCTGAGACGGATGTCTTACTGCGAGTTGCGACGCGGACCACACTGGCCGACTTCCCCTCGGCCATGTCCAGGATCTCGGCGTGGACGTTGGCCACCACCTCTGCTGCATGGTTCACACTGATCCACGCCTCGTGGACGGCCACGCTCGAGCGGCGGTCGCCTGTAAGAATCTTGGCTGCCCTGTCCATCATGCCCACAGCCTTGCCGACCTCTTTCGCAGCCTTCCCCACGGATGCGGGTACTGCGGCGGTCTTGCCGTGGCCGTGGTGTTCCTCCATGTCCTCCTCGATCTCCTCGGCGAACCCCTCGGGGTCCTCCCGGATCTCGTCCACGTCGTCCATGATCTCCGCCACATCCGTGCGCTCCCGGGGATCCTCCTCGGATGCCTGTGGATTCCAGTGGGCGGCGTTGATCTCGTCGTAGATGGTGTCGGACAGGGCCGAGAGGGCCTCGGACACGTTCATGTACATGCGGCGCATCTCGGCGATGCGCTGGATGTAGCCCTTGCCGCCGAGGTTCCCGTCGGGTGAGATGACGGCGGACTTGAGCTTGGTGAAGTCGTGGTAGGCACTCTGTGAGTGACCCAGGGCCATAAGCGTTGCCCGGAGGCACTTGGCGAGGGGCTTGAGCTTGCTGGCATCGAACTCGAAGGCACCCACCATCTCCCGCTCGTTGGGTCCGTGGTCGGCCCATGCGAAGTTCTTCTCGTCCCCAGCGCGGTCCTTGACGTGGCGGACCTCGCCGGCGGTGCGGGTCATCGAGAGTTTGATGATCGGCAGGATGGCGTCCCTCACGGGGCCGGGGTTCTCGTGTGCCAATCGGATGGCTGCGGTTCGTAGGCTCATGTCACTTCCCCTCCGCCATCGGGTAGCCCTTTTCAGCGGGATCAACCGGATCGTTCCCCTCTTGGGTGACCTCGATGTCGTCCAGCTTGTAGATGTCATTCCATTCGGAATCACAGTTGTTGCATCCCACTTCCTGCCAAGCGGAACTGGAGTCCACCTCGACAGAGGAGCCCTCAATCTCGTCGGATCCGCAAAAGGGGCACTTGGTGCCGCCAGCCCGGATGTACTTCTTCTCGTCGATGCGGTACTTGCCCGCTTCAACGATCCGGGCGGCCACCCTTGCTGCGTCTGGTCTGTCTTGTCCGTTGCTCATTCGCTTTACCTCATTCGACGGAGGGGTATAGGGCAGGAACCGCCCTCAACCCTCCAGCGGTCCTTCAGAGTCGTCCTTCAACCTCGAGATCATCCACCCGTCCCCGTCCGCAGCCAGGGACCAAAGGTCCTCCGTACTCTTGTGGACGAGCTCGGCCTCCCTGTCATCCCCGCCGATCACCGTGAAGAAGTCCGAGAGATCCCCGAGACTCGACACGCGAAAGTGGTCAGATTTCAGATGCCTGCGGTCGATGGTCAGAAGCCGGCCGTCGGGGGCATCGAACTTGACGAACACGCGCTCTCCATGGCCGGTAGCCCACCCCATTGAGGTGCGGACGTTGACCACAGTGCCCGAAGCACCGTTCACGGGAGGGTCGTCATAGGTAAGCACCGCACCCACGTTGCCGTTGAACGACACTCGGGTGTTCTCAGCGGCAGGCATGGGAAGTGCGAACTCCTCACGGCCCCTGTCGGTGATGGCCCGGACGGAGGATGTGGTGGATGCCTCGTGCCTCGTGCCCAGGTGGTGGTCGATACCCGACACCGCACCGGCGTAACCGCCTGTAAGATCGTCCCAAAAATCGCTCATTACATCCTCCTCGATACGGTCCAGTAAACCGTGGTCGTCTGTATGCCGGCGAAGTCGATGTCGAACCCGCCGACGGCCCTGGAACTCACGGTCGGGATGTCCCCAGCGACCGGCGCCTCCAGGGTCACGGTGAAACTGGTATCCGGCTGGTCAACATCGAAAGCGATGCTGACCTTGACCGCTGCGCCGAAGGACGCGGACCCGACCAGTGCGGGTTCCGCAAGGGTCCCGGCCCCAGCGGCCGTGTTCCTCGAGCTCCCAACCAGGGTGGCCGCTGAAGTGTCATTCAAGGTGATGTCACCGAGTTGGCTGCCCGTGACGGACAGGGTTCGGTCGCCGCCCATTGTCACATCGCCCACCGAGGGGCAGCCGGAGATGGTCAGTGATCCAGCGGAGTTGAGCGTCGACAGGATGTTCCCCGTGGAACCCGCACCGGAGAGGGTGTAGGCACTCCCAGCGACGGACGGGATGGCCCCAGCTGCATCGTAGTCGAGGCGTAGACCCGGAAGGCCTGCCTGGCCGAGGAGTTCAACCGAGGCGCACTCTTCGCAGCGGATCTCGATGCCCGCCGACCAGTCACCGCCTTCAGCTCTGATGTTGTTCACGGAGGCCGCCTTCAAGGCGAAGGCCCCAGCTACGGCCTTCATGTTGCAGTCGGCGACCAGGAGAAGCTCCGAAGCCACCTCCGAGGCCGCGCCACCCGTGACGAGTACACAGCTCGAGCTCGCATCAGCCACCTCGAGGGCCAACCCCCGGATCTCGACAGCCTTCGGAGTCGAGCTTGCGCCGGCCACGAGTTCGACAGCGTTCCCAGTGGCGGGCGCGATGACCGGCCTACCGATCCCGAGGACGGTCAGGCCGTCCTTCTCGACGGTCAGGTTCTCGGCGTACGTCCCCGGAAGGACGAGGACGGCGTAGGGGGACGCGGAGGACGAAGTGGTGGGGACGGCATCCAGGGCGGCCTGGACGGTCGTGTAGTGGGCGCCTGCGCCAGCCTTGCCGACGACCAGGACCTGCGTGACGGAACCGATCCCAGCGAGGGTCGTCAGCGTCACGCCGCCAGTCACCACGGCATCCACGAAGGAGATGTTCCCGTTGGCGTCCCTGGTGATGGTCAGGGTGTCGCCTGAACCCGGCTCGATTTGCAACCCATCAGCCTGTATGGAGTTCTGGGCCATTATCTGTACCTCTTGAGTTTCTCACTGACGTTGCCCGCGGTCTGCCTCGGCTTGGTCAGTTGATCCATCACCTTCATGGTCATGTCGTAGAGAGGAATCTGCTTCGTCGGAATCTCTCCATCGAAGGTGTCCCACATCCCCTTGAGCTTGATCGCCGCATTGAAGGCTTCACCGACGGCCCTGTCCATCTCGGCGGCGGCGGTCTGAAAGTGACCGAGTGTATAGACAGGCTTTGCCTGCTTCCGCTGACTGGCAAACATACCGCTCGGGAGTTTCATGCCCAGGGAGTTGGCCGCCTTGAAGATGTTGTTCCGCAAGAGGGAGGGGTCTGCGTTGCCGCCCTTCTCCGCAACCCACTTGAGCCTATTGAGGGCCTGCTGCTGCCCGCTTGTGAGCTCCATGGCGTCGGCCAGCTCCTCAAGAACGTCCCGGAGGAGTTCCGCCGACTGGTCATCGACCCCCTTGAGATTCGACCGGACCTTGCCGAGCTTCCTGAAGTCCACGAGGCCCTGGAGCATGATGTGGCCGTTGCTGGCGGTCTTTGCGGCCCGTGAAATCTGCTTGTACGAACCGGATTCCTCGAAGCGGATTGCAGGTCGTCCTTTGACGCTGCCCTTCATGGCCCAGGTGAAACCACCCTTGCCACTACGGGGGTCGAGATCCCGATACTTCTTCTTGGCGGCAGCGAGATTCTTGAAGACCTCTATACCATTGGATGTCACCACCTGAACGGGCATGTCCTCGTCCCAACCCTTCCATTCGGCGGTCTTGGCGGCGGGAGCTCCGCCGAACCAGGCGAGCTCCAGCTCGCTGCGCGCCGGCGATAGGGTCCTGCTGTGGGCCTTGCGGCCCATCTTTGCGGCCAGGTACTTCCCAGCGGGAGAATCGGGGTTGATGACTTCACTCCAGGTGGGTGCCATGGTCCCTTTGGCCGGCACCAGGTACTCGTCGAGGAATCGCTCCTTCGGTGGTGTGGTGATTTCAACACTGTCGGGGGTCGTCGAATGAATCTCCTCCCAACGGGTCCCGCAGACATCACACCCGTGCCTGACTTCCCTCCACTTGTCGCCGCCGTACACCTCGTCGTGGATGTACCGGGGGTCGTCCTCGTAGCAGCCTGGGCAGGAGCCTGGGTTCTTCATGGTGTGTCTGGTATCAGCCTTGATGCTCATATTTTCCTCATACGAACACGTCGTACCCGACGTTTCCTGTGTAGGTGATGCCGGCCTCGACGGTGAATCCGGTGGTCGTCTTGGTCGTGACCCGGACCGGGATGAAGTCCCCCGTCTCCAGGGCCACCCGGTAGTTGGTGTTGGCGTATGCCGTGGCGAAGACCACGGCCTTCGAGGTCTCGGCAGTGAAAGTCAGGGTGCCGTTGGTTGCTGATGTCTGTGCCACGAGGTCCTCCAAGTTTCCGATAGCCGTCTGGATGTCCTCGGACACATCCTTGGGGATCTCCGTGGCGGAGTCCCGGATGAGTCCAGTAGGGGCCTTGATGTCCCTGACGGACACCGCCTGAGCCATGTCCATGACGACCGTGAAGTAGTATTCGCCCCCGGTTATTGCCGTGGACTTGTAAGTGATCTCTGTCTGCATCCTTGAAAGCGCCATCTACCAGATCCCCGTTGTTTCATAGCCCCTGTCGGCGAGCCACTTGTCCAGGAGGATCAAGCTGGAGTGATCCGATGACCAGATAGTGATGGTCCCATCCCCTTCAGGAGATTCGACGCCGAGATCGGAGATTTGCGGGATGCCCCTGATGGGGGCCTTGCCGTCCCTGAAAGATCGAAGGAGGGAGGCCAGGTTCCGCACCGGTGCCTTGGTACCGGCCTCATAGATTGAGATGCGGTACTCCGGGGATGAGAGATCCCCAAGCCACCTCTCGGCGACAAGGCGAGTCATCACGATCCTTTTCTTCGATGGTTTACTCATGGGCTGGTTAGCCTCCTTTGCCCTCTCCCCCTACGGCGGGATAGGAGGAACACCGAAACCCGCTTAGTCCACAGCGTAGATGGGGCCGTCGTCCTTAGGGACCCGCCGGATCTCCCGAAGGACGGACAGATTGTTGGATATGGTCCGAAACAGGGACGCATACTCCATCATGGTCGGAACGACCTCCATCTTGTCGATGGTCCGGATGAACCGATGCCGCACGAACCCCTGGGACACCCCGAGCTTCTTGGCCACCTCGCTCTGGCACCTCGTCTCATACATGAAGCACATCACATCGACGTCGATGGGGTCGGCCAGGAACCCCCGCATGTCTTTGCGGAGGTCGTCCATGTCGACGGTCGGCATATCGAGGAGGAACCGGATGCGGATAGTGGCGCGCTGGAGCCTGTAGCAGACGGTCGGCTGGGACACTCTGAAGATGTTGGCGATGTCGGTCTGCTTCATGTGGCGGAAGAAGTAGAGCTCAACGAAGTCGGCCTCCCTCGGGGGGAGGTGGTCCAGAACATCCTGGATGCGGTCTATGAGCTCGAGATCCTCATCGGTGGGCTCGGTGAAGATCGAGTCCATGTAGGCCAGCGAGTCGCTGTTAGAGAACCTTGTCTCTATGTCAATAGGGTCAACCATGTATCCGCACCAAGCCACACCTCACTCCAATCTCAAGGTAAGAACAATACCCATGGATAGAATGATTCTATCCGGCATTAGGGACGTCCACCTCGAGGAAAATCTGCGGTATCTTGGTGATGACGGCCAGCGACCGCATCTCTATCCGGAGGATTGCATAATCCCTCTCCAGATCCAGCACCCTTCCGTCCAGCCCCTTGTACATTCCATCGGTGACGGCGACCAAGGATCCGATCTCCACATCTCCGATCACAAGGGATCGGAGTTGGTCCCGCATCTTGGACACCTCCCGGTCGGTCAGCGTGTGTATGACACGCATACCGGAAGGGCTGGCGGACGACATCACCCGCTTGATGTCGGGCGTCTGCTCACCCTTGAAGTATGTGGTTTCATTGAGACCTGAAGAAACGAAGGCGTACCCCTCCATCAGATGGATCGTGACCGTCCTTCCGCCCTTGCTGTAGGTAGAAGAGGGGACAAAGACATCGGTGTCCTTCGACAGACTCAGTATTCTGCGCAGGGACGCCTCAAGTGAGCCGTCCTCGGCCTTCTGCTCACCCGTCTTTGTGAGCTCGAGAATCACCCATGTCTTCGCATCGCGCCGGTCCGCCATCTACGCCCCCCTTCAACTCCGAGAGTCGTAGAAGGACAATCCGTGCAAAATCACCAGGGCGCATAAGCGGCGCTGGAGCGGTAGGGGCGACCTTCTTTTCCAGTCCCCTATCCTTCCTGATGTTGTCTGCTGCATCCGTTATCCCCGACTTGTTTACACCGCGGGGATCCAGGTATGAACCGCCCACAACAGAGGGTTCCGATTGGAACTCCACCGTGTTGTAGATCTTACCGCCGTTAGCTCCCCCGATGCGTGAAGCCTGAGGGGGGGTTTTGGGAGGTGCTGCGCGTACTTGCACCATTGGAGTGTCCTCCACAGGGACGAGGGACTCACGCGCGGCGGCCGCCACATCACAGAGAAACACGACGGGGGACACGCGGCCGGGGCGGGATGCAAACCGGCTGGCTATGGCCCCAGCACGGGGGCCGAGTGAGAGGGCCATCTCCGAAGCCCTTGCGGGATCCCACCACGAGGGCCAAGCCGAAGCTCCGAGTCCTCCCGAGTAGATGGTGATCGCTGTGTCGGAAACCTTCCCGTACAGGGTTGCTGGGGAGGCGACCTCCACAAGGGATCCTGCGATGGACAGGGCCTCCCGAACGTCCCCACCACCCATAGCCTCCAAGAGGGACAGCACGGTGGAGACAGTGTCGAGGCGGAGATACTCCGAAACGGAATCCGTGGATATGCGCCCCACCATGGAAACGCCCTCCACCGCCTTGAGGGCATCGCGTATGTGCGCCTCACTGTATTCAGCCACAAGTGCAAGGGCATCTGGATCGTACTGGATGCCCTCGGAATCACACACCCAGGACAGTCTCCCTACGATCTCCTCCGTTGAGGCCCTCCGGATGACGAAGGTGGGGGCGCAGCGACTCACGACCGTCGCCCTCATCCTCTCGGGCTCCGTTGTGCAGAAGATACAGACCAGGCGCTTGTCCTCCGTCCCGAGGACGGCGTCCTCCATAGGTTTGAGGAGGGCATCGAGGGCATCACGGCTGAGCTGGTGCGCCTCATCGAACAGGTAGATGCGACGCTTGCCACTGAACGAGCTGTACTGAATCTGCTCCACAATCTTGCGGATGTTGTCCTTGCCGCTGTTGGTGGCAGCATCCACTTCCACGAAGTCGGCAGAGGATCCCGACCGTAGAATGTCGAGGCACGAATCACAGGCATCACAGGGATCCCCTCCCGGAGGATCATCACACAGGAGAGCCCTGGCGAGGATGCGCCCGAGGGTGGTCTTGCCCGACCCGTGAGGACCTGCGAACAGGTAGGATTGTCGGAATCCGGATCCGGATCCGACGAACTCCCGAAGGATGCGGACGGTCGACGACTGCCCTATGACATCGTCGAACCCCGCCGGCCTGTATTTAGTGTCGAGAGCCATTTTTCCTCCCCCGCATCAATACGGAAGGGGACCCGATCTGGACCCCCTTCAGTTTGTGGGACCGAACATTTCCGCGATCTTGCCCGCCATGGGATGAGCTTCACCCTCATCGCCCCGTGGACGCCAGTCGCCCTGCCTGTCGAGTTCGTCCCAGAAGTATGCAACATCCGGGGTGCGGATGAAGCACTTCATGTTGCCAGTCTGCGGATTCTCCTCGACGCCGCAGGCACAAAGCATGTGGTCGATAAGACCCGTCTTCTGCTTGCCCGTAAGCGTGGACCACTCGTCGTAGGCGAGCTCGAGGACGAACTTGTAATCGGTATCACCAAGGACACCCACAAGGCCTGGAGCCTTCTTGGCGTTGCCGAGAACGACCTTCCCGCCGCGCTTCGATGCCTTCTCCCTGAAGACCACAGCGATCTCGTCTTCGACGAGGACCAGGTCCGGATGGTGGCCCAAAAGGCCTTTCATGATTTCGGGTACGCCTGAATCGGCGCCTGCCTGCCAGTATTCCATTTTCTCTCCCTATATCGTTAGTCAGATGCCGCCAAAATCAGCGGTGAGTCCTTCGATGCCGCGGGTCTCCCACACGGCACCTGGATCTTTACCCAGGTACTTGCACGCCCTCACATGTGAAACACCCGCCCTCTCGAGGGCTCGGAGAGCTCCCATGCGGTGCCGCTCCTCGGCCTCGTCGTACCATCCGTCGGTTGCCCGCCGGCCCGTTTCATCATTGTCATAGGCCATGACCACGCCCGCTGTGCAGAAGCGGCGAAAGAACTCCACCTCCCGTCTACCGAGGGCGGCCCGGAGCGTCGCAAACACGGCATCCCCTCGGGGGACCACCTTGTACAGGGCCACCAGGTCGAACAACCCTTCAACAACCCATGCACGTCCGCCGTCCCAGAGGGCCTTCGCAGCTCCCGGAGTCTGGACCCACGACGGGTTCCAAGCTGCTTCCGGAGTGCGGTAGCCGGACAGTATCTTCTCCCCCACAGCTCGGGCCTCGAGTCCTACGACTTCCCCGCGCGAGGATCTTATGGGGACTGCGATGCGCCCCCCGAACGCCTGGCCCCTGGATCCATATCGCCGAGAAAACTCGGCATCGGGAGCTGAATCTCCGGGCGGAATCCACTCCCCTACCCCGAGCCCCTCCATGAGTCCGATGGAAACCCCTCTTCCGGCCAGGTAGGAGGCAACCTCCCGACCAGGTGGTTGTATCCCGGAAGCGATCCACTCGGCCATTCTCACAGTGCCACCGCCATTCCCCTACTGGGGTTGTGTACCAAGGCGATGACAGACGAGGATCCGTGGAGGGCGACAAAGCCAAGGAGCTCCCGCTCCGAGGCCACCACCACCGCTGATTTCATCCCCCGCATCCACTCGGCCTCAACAACCCTGCCCACGGGAAAGGTGGATCCGTGCAGCCAGTCTGGGGAATCGGGAGGTATGAGGAGGTCACACTCCATCCCGTACTCCTTGACGTGGGCTACCGCTGCGGCAACCCCGTCGGGCGTGAAAGGATGTGAGTTCCCCCATTCGCATGTGCGCCCAGTGATCCCAACCTCTTGGACGATGGCCTTGAACAGTCCCTCAACGGCCTGATCACGGAAGGCTGCGCGCACCATCGAGGATCCCCTATCATTGGGAATCCAGATAAGCCCTGCACGTCCCGCGGCTGTGACGAGGTGAGGGGCAGATGCCGGCGGCACGGAGAACTCCATGGCGAGGGGGCGGCCCCCCTTCTTGAAGGTCTTGGAATCGAAACGGTGTACCTTGAGAAGTTCAGCGTCCACTGATCTTCCTCATGAACAACACATACCAGGGGTCGGCCACCTCGAGCTCGGAGAGATCCATGACTTCTGCCGTGTCCTGATCCGTAGCCGGGGGAGAGGTACGGGGGATGTCTTCCCCGTCGGGGATGTTGGTCTCCGCATCTGGGCGAGTATCCAAGACCCAAAGAAGGGCGGCCATATCTGGAAAGAGGTAGGCTATCTCGCCAGCAGGGGCCTGCGAAAGGAAGTCCTCAAAGTCCATCTTTACGGATTCTGGATCTGGAGGTGCGAAGCTGGGGCAACCTGCCGCACGAGATCGCCCCCCGAACGCATCATCACAGACCCCGTCAGGGCAGTCGCCGTTGAGCATACACACGCCGACGGCGGGCCGTTCTGGAGTGCTTCCGTCACCGAGCTTGCGGTTGTGTACGCAGTTCTGCGGCCTCCTGGATATACTTGTCCGGACTCGCTTCTTGAGATGCCGGAACCTCGCCTGCGCGAGTTTCTTCCTTATGTCGGACTCGGTTCTCAATGAAACCTACCCCCGGACCAGATCAAATCGGGCCCCCGACTTCGTCCGTCGGATCTTGTACGCCCTGTGAGCTGCATCCACGAGGGCGGTGTTGTGCGTGACCAGAAGGATGTCGGCATCCATTCGCTCACACAGAGTCCGAAGGAACCGCCCCATGGCGTCGACGTAGTTGGCATCGAACGCAGGCAGGGATTCATCCAGAAGGAGTAAGGGGCGAAGACCCCTGCGAAGTACCACAGTCAGACGTAGCAGGATGGACTGGACCGTCGAAACGGCGCCCCCGAAAGACTTGTTCACCACTCCCTCCGTCAGACTCCCATCCGGCTGCCTCTGGCTTGTGATCAACCTGACTGACACCTTGCCCCTCGACACACCAACCTCGGACCTCACGGCGATCTCCTGATCGGAGAACACAGCCGACAGGCCCTCGGTGAGGAGACTCTCCACCGCCTTCACACCGGAGTTCACCTCTGCGTCGATGAGATTGCGGAACAGCTCACACACAAGGGCGAGGATCTCCTCGTCGGATTCAAGGCCCGAGATCGTATCCTCCGTTTCCCGGATTCTCCCCTCCAGGGAGTCCCTCCGCCCCACAGCTCTGTGGGCCATGGTCTGGAGGGGTGTGATGTCGGGCAGTGGTGCGAGTTGCATGTCCCCTCCTATGCGGGCTTCAGCCACGAGATTGCGGTCCTCTTGATGAAGGCCGAAGATGGCTCCTCACGCACAAGTATCCAACCACCCTTCGGGTGTTGCTTGCAACGCATCTCGACAGATCCAGATCCGTGGAGGCCGAGCAGCCGGCTCAAGTGCGAGTGACTGATGGAGAACCCGTAGTCGCTGCGGTCCTCATCGCCGTCGGATACAGTCATGACTGCTCCGAGTTCCTGCGTCAGGGTCTTGCCGTTCGTGGATGTCATGGACAGGACGACCTTGCCTTCGCCGTCGCGCTCCATCACAAGCCGGTTGTCGTCCCATGAGGCCCCCGAAGAAAGGAACTGCATGGCGGTCTGGATCTCCGACACGTCGAGTTTCCAACTCTGGTTCCACTCCTCATCCGAGATGGTCAGCTTCGGGAACTGATCCCGAGGTCTAGACTCTCCGAATACGGATCCAGCCCCGTGGACGAAGAACTGGGCCTTGCTGCACTCCTTCAGAACCACATCGGCACCGCCGAGAGCTGAGAGGAACGACATGGCGGCCGGGATGTCCTTTCCGTGGATGCGGATGTTTGAGCCCGCCAACCCCGGGACATCAATGGCCGTAGCCCCCATCGTATCGGTGGCATACAACACGCCATCCCTCGCTTCAGCAACGCACAGTTGAGGGTGCGTATGCTCATGGGAGGACACGAATGCCCTTGCATGGGAGAGAGCTGCGTGGAGGATGTCTGCCTTGACCGTCGTAGTCGCATCTGCCGACTCAAGGAGGGTGTCCCACCACGGAAACGTTGCTGGGTCGAGAGACTGGAACAGGATCCGACCGCGGGGCGCCTGTGCATTCACGGTGAAGTCCTCGAGATCGAGGGTGATGTCAACCCCGTCCCCAAGTGTTTCCAACCACAGATCGAGTCGTTTTGCCTCTACGGTGAACGGATCCGACCCCTCAACCGAGGACGAATCCACTGGCGATGATGCAAAAGTCTTCCCACTCCACCCATACACGTGGACGGTGTCCTCCGTCTTGCGGAACACATAGTGCGAGGTGATGTCGGTCCCTGCCGATGAGACGCAGGGCCGCACGGTCCTCAGGGATGCCTGTAGGTTGTCAATGGGGATGGTGATCTTCATGTTCTCTCCTTGTCTATCTTGTTTCATACGGGCGGATGGCTTCCTCCACCTTGGTAAGATCGTCTTCAATGGCCGAAACGGCAGTTGCGTACCGCTCCTGGAGTTTATCGACCGCGGCATCGATCTTGTTGGGGTCGATCTTTCGGGCTCTGCACTGTTCCTCGACGCTGTCGAGGTTGGTACGCGCCTCTTCCAATCTACCCTTGATCCGCTCGGTTCGGGAGGCTGCCTGCCGACGTCTCTCAACGGCGGACTCCAACCTTCTCGTCATATCATCCTTTTTATTCTGCATCTGAATCCTCCTCCACAGGGGATACGGGAGGGGCATCCCGGGGGACCCCCCCGAAGCCAAACTGAACAGCTCCGTCCACACCGTCCATCATCCCAGGCTTCTTCTTGCGACGGTTGGCCGCCTTCTGTGCCTGTCTGGCCTCGCAGACATCCTCGTAGTCGCAGAACTTACAGACGGAAGGGGACGGTGTTGGATCCCATTCGCCCCTCCACATGGACTTGCCCACGGCTTTGCCCCTCTGGGCAATACCCTTGATGTCATCCCTTGTGAATGGAACCTCCACCAGGCCGTTCCACTCGGCATCCGGCGGGATCCCCTCATCAGGGGGTTTGCCATAGGGGTAGCGGAAATAGATGAAAGCGATTCTGTCTGGGAGTTTGCCGTAGGCCAGGAAGTACATGAGGGCGTACCAGCGGAGCTGGTCGGGATCAGTGTACTTCCCCACGTACTGGGAGTTCTTGCCATCGTAAATGGTTGTCCCAGTATCGGGGCGTGTGATGATCAGGTCAGCGCGGCCCCCCACGGGGTTCCACTTGTCGATCTGGGTGCGGAGATCCACCTCAGCCCGAGCATATGGGCCGAGCAGCTTGTTCTCCTTCATGGTCCGGATGTACCCGACCACGCCGTCCATGCAGATCTGGAGCATCTCTTCCCTCGAAGGGCATCCCCATGCGTCGTAATCTATGAACCTCTTGGAGAGTTCTTTCTCGAACAGAGCCCTTGTAGCCTCCTGGAGGCGACCGATGAGCTTCTTCGGATCCTTCCACAACTCGTCGTTGTAGAGTTTCTCCATGACATCGGCGAGGACACACCCCATGACGAGGTGGTGCTCTGACCGCTGCTTGGCAACGGGCTTACGCCTGCCGAGGCCAGCACCGAGGTCAATGCCCGGCCGGCCTCTGGACCAGAGGCACTTCTGCGGGCACTCCTCGTACATCTTCAACGTACTCCAGTAGAGTGGCTTCTTGGACTCCATCAGCGACCTTTCCTCCTTTGGACGACGGGTAACGATACCCTCAAGCGTTCTCTAGGTAAGAGATAGCCCTCTCTCGCACGGAATCGGGGACATCAGCGGAGCGCACAGCATCGTCGAGTGCATCTGGCCCCTCGTTGAGTGCGAGGGTCCCTTTGAGTTTGGTCACGAAGTCATCCATGACACCCTCCTGCATCTCGGCGCGAGCCCTTCCCTCCACGTCAAACACCTCTATGGAGGCGGGGATCTTGAGGTCGTGTCGGATGATCTCCAGCGGAGTGTCCGTCGGACTGACCCCACCGAAACGGAGCTCAACGGCGCATGGCTTCCTGTCCATGTCGTCCTGTACGAGGGCACCCCTCGTCATTGACCCCGTGTTGACCACCCACTTGCCGGGGGCGATCTCAACGATGCCCTGATCCTTGTGCCAGTGGCCGAACATCCACACATCGGCATCAAGCTCGGCCAGGTCGGCGTACTTCACGATGTCCTCGTTCTCGAACATCGACCCGCCTGCGGGACTTGCGAGCAGGTGGCAGATCACCACCAGGTGATCCTCGTCGCCCTTCTTCACGTCGAGTCGTGACAGGTCATAACTGGTGCCGTGGTAGGGCACCCCGACCACACGCACCTTCACGCCATCCTTCTCGATGATGAGCTCGTGCTCGTCGTACAGGCGCTTGAACACGCCCGTGGCGAACAGGACACCCAACGGCTGCTGCGGCAAGTACTCGTAATCGCCGTACACGCAGTCGTGGTTTCCCACGTTGGCATACACAGGGCAGGGATACTGCTCGTGGATGTCAGCCACCTCCCGCACGAGGTCGTGGGGGTTGCGGCTGGGACTCTTGATGTCGAAGAAGTCCCCACCGTCGATAACAGCATCAGCTCCTACAGTGCGGGCTAACTCACCCACTTGACGGAGCTTGGCGGTCACGGCCTCCCGCCACACGTCGGTTCTTGAGCGTGGCGTCCGGTCGGACAGATGTACGTCGGTTCTCCAGATGATCTTTGGCATGTCTACACCTCCTCCCGTCAATACGCCGCTGGGCGCTTTAGGGACCCCCCTCGCTGAACATTTCCAGAAGTCCGCCGTCCTCGAGATCGCCCTTCTTGATCTTCCGGCCGAGGAGTCTCGATTCAGCCAGGTTGATGTATTCCTCGTTCAGGTCGATCCCAACGAAGTCCCGGCCGAGTCGCATGGCGACCATCCCGGTAGTGGCGGATCCGCAGAACGGGTCAAGGACAACGCACCGCCTGGTCTTCGCCGGATTCGTACACGGGCAGGGTTCCCACCCGACCGTCCTCGGCGGGTTGGCGTTCAACTGGGCCTGGTAGTCGGAGCCGAGCATCCTGTGCCCATCATGCTGGCGCCCGAGAACACTCGGATCCCTGTACTTCGCACCCTCGCCCCTTCCGGGGTCATCGGGGGCGTCCCTCTCGACCACCCGCTCCATGGGCTTCCCGCACTTGGAGCAGCACCCCTTCTCACTGGATCCCGCCTTGATCATCGGCTCGACGAGCTCCGGCGGCCAACAGGCGAAGTGAGCTCCCGGATAGGGGCGGGGGTTCACATTCCACACGGTCCGCTTGTTGCGTCCCGAGGCCACTGATGCGTCCCAGGGAGGTGACACCCCGGGACCCGTCGAAGTCCGACCTACATCCCCCGGAGACTTCCTGGATGTGTTTCCGGCAGATGCGGACCCACACGGTTCCTTGATGGCGATGTGGTCGTAGAAGTAGCGGGAGCTCTTGGTGAGCATGAAGATGGTCTCATGGTTCCGTGTACAGCGGTCCTTCACAGGTTCCGGCATACAGTTGGCCTTGGCCCAGATGACCTCCTGGCGCAGCCACCACCCGTCGTCCTGGAGCGCAAGGGCCACGCGCCAGGGGATGCCGGCCAGATCCTTCGCCTTGAGATCCGCAACCTTCCTACCCCCGGTGGGCACCGCACCATAGGAAGCTGTCGGGCGTCCCATGTTCGTCGTCGCCGCCTTGTGACCGGAAGAGCCGCCGCCCCCGATGTAACTGTCGCCCAGGTTCAACCAGACGACACCGTCGGGCCGTAGCACCCTGCGGATCCCCCTGAATATCTCGACCAAGCGGGCCACATACTCCTGTGGAGACTCCTCGAGTCCGAACTGTGCGTCGATACGCGCCGCGCCGCAGTCGAGGCACTTTGAAGCATCCACCCCCGGCCTCAATCCTGTGGAGTTGGTAAAAGAAGCCTTCTCCCAGATGGCCTGGCCGCCGATGCGGTGCTTGC